>Ga0307512_10002410_pt1 | contig 23768 bp, 22 predicted proteins | sample 14_EM_MG_FD_200267 | JGI IMG/M metagenome (GOLD analysis project Ga0307512, IMG submission 200267) | Populus trichocarpa ectomycorrhiza microbial communities from riparian zone in the Pacific Northwest, United States - 14_EM | ecosystem: Host-associated > Plants > Roots > Unclassified | place...
TCTGGGACTTGATTGCAAGGTAGAATATACGGATGCCAACCAAGGGATCATGCCTGAATCTCATAACATCTGGGTCCAATATACGGACAGTGACCTCGATAACACCTTCCAAGGCCGAGTTCCTTCTCTTCCTGTATGATACTTCAGCTGGACTCCACCGAATCAGATCGTCCAATTTCAGGAGTGCCTGCCCGCTGGAACATCGATATCCACCTTCTCTAAGAGGTGCGAGAAGACCCAACAATGGATATTACGTCCTCACCTTCAAGAATATGCGGTGGTGATTCCAACAAAGTACAAAGATCCACATGGTTGGGCTTATTGTGTTGACGGGTTCATCTGGGTTGTCAAACAGACTGATGAGATGCATATTATACCTGTCGGAGCAATTGTTGGACCTGCACATTTGGTGCGAGAGAATAATCCTGCATCAGATAGAATCGATAACGTATGGCTTGTAAATAATCATGTGGATTTAGATGCCTACTGGGCTGTGTATTAAAGTTACAATGCCTGAATCAAGGTGTGCAGAAGATAGTTAATTGAATTGTACTATTTAATATAAACATAATAATAATCACTCCCGGAGGGTATGGATCCAGGTTCGAGGTGCACCGGGGTACTCTTGGAGACGCGGCCAATACTCCCAACAGCTCCGAAATTTGCACATCCTAATAGTTTGATCTGGAAGCATTTTGAAGACAACTATACACTCTTCAGGATATTCTTGGATTCTGTTCCACAACTTCCAAAGTATTCAGGAGGACCGGTGAAGTAGTCTCGGAGCAGCTGAGAGCACATCGCTTTGCGTTCAGCCTATCTGCGAGCATCTGGGAGCATCTGGAAGGATCAGTGTGGCTGTTCAGAGTTGCTGAGTTGTTCGGTTACGACTTCCAAACCATTTTACATTTTGCTGATGGTCAACGGAGCGTCAACGATTTTTAGCTTCACATCTTAGCTAATTTATGTTCCGATTGGTTGCAGTCGACCATTTATAGGATGTTGGCAGCCTTTACTGGGAAAAACTACAGCGACATGCTCCCTGCCACATCCTGAGAATGAGCGTCAACGGAGCGTCAACGATTTTTAACTTCGCACCTTACCTAGTTTATGATCCGATTGGTTGCAGCGGTCCATTTGTTAGATATTGGCAGCCTTTACTGGGAAAAACTACAGCGACATGCTCCCTGCCTCATTCTGAGAATGAGCGTCAACGGAACTTCAACGATTTTTCGCTTCGCATTTTAGCCAATTTATGTTCCGCTTAGTTGCAACCATCCATTTACAAGATGTTGGCAGCCTTAACTGGGAAAAACTACAGTGACATGCTCCCTGCCACATCCTGAGAATGAGCGTCCACGGAGCATCAACAATTTTTAGCTTCACATCTTAGCCAATTTACGTTCCGATTGGGTGCAGACATCCAGTTATAAAATATTGGCAGCCTTTACTGGCAAAAACAACAGCGACATGCTACCTGTCGCATCCTGGAGATGAGCGTCAACGGAGCGTCATCAGTTTTAGTTGTTGCATATTTGGTAATCAAGGCATCGCGCGGATCTTCGTATGCATAATGCAACTATTGACCGCCGTCATTGGCAAAAATATAATATATCAAAGGTAAAACACCGATTCCGAATTAATCAATATTGCAAGCTGCAAAGCATGTAAAAACATATTGTTGGTTGTTGAAAACGCGATTTTGATGAAATACTATTAACAAACTCGAAAAACACGACCCTTATCTGAATTTATAGATGGACCTGCTGGGAGACCCACTGAGAACCTGCCCAATTCTGACGGGTTGGAAGTTTACCATTCAACCGTACCCAAGTGGATGGTTCGGGTTTATTGACAACCCAGACCGCCAATTTGGCAACGGTTCTGTTTGGACCCGGACCCGGACCCGAAGTGACGGTCCAGAACCATTGCTAACACTAACCATGTGCAGGAGGTCTGAGCGGAGAGTTATGTAGTTGGCTGCATGGATTAATGCAGACTGACAGATGTCATTCATCCAGGTTTCGTATGTGCATTGACTACTCCTTCTATGAGTCGTATGACATCACTGACTTAAACTTTGTTACTAAATTTCGTCTCAATTTTAGGTTTTGCTTTATCATTTAACCATAACAGGCAACACCATATACAGTTCATTTTTCGTCAATCAACTTGATTTGGAGTCAAGAATATTTGCATAGCCCGTACGACCCTTGCACACACACTAATGAATAATCCTGTCTCACAATTTGGTTACTGACATCCAGAAATAGCTGACAAGTAACAAAGTAGGTACAAATTGCTTTGCTGGAGATACGTCGTCAAAAATACCTATTTGGCTATGTTTTCCTCCAGTGATGCAGGAGCTGTCACCATGTCTTTGTCTGAATCCGATTTCTATTTGGTAATCAGCTAGCGACGCTCTATACTGGGGTAAAAGCTCACCGGTTGAACTAGCGTCGCAATCTCCATCAGTGACGCATCGGGCACCGCGTTGGGCATGAGAGATACTATGTGATTGTCTGCCTGAGGTTTCTCCGAACCAAGCCTCCTTTGACTACTTCCCTGTCGAGACGTCACTTGCGGCATTTGGGATTATCCAGGGACGATATCAAGAACCGTCTGCATAAGCTCTCCGAATGTTGTCGTTGATGATGTGGCTGCTGTCAAGCCAGTTTGGGGCTTCACAACGGCCGGAACTGTCAATTCAGTTGTCCTTTACTTCATATCTCTCTCACAGAAGTAGTCAGCCGCGTCCCCCCATCCCGGTTGCGTCAGTTTGTCAAACCTCATCTGCATCTGCCAAACGCTCTCCATGCAGTGCTGTACCGTTTTGGAGATTGTGCCCAGCACCCGGCCAGGTTCATCATCTTCGCTCAGCTTGCCAAGCTCTGTATCATCTTCATCATCATCCTCGTCTTCCCTATCCTCCTCATCTTCGGAACATGCAAGATTGCTCAGACTGTCTCCGATATCATTCAACATCTCCCGAAATGATGTTTCAGGCTTTGTGGTTGTTGATCGTGCGTTTTCAACATTCCTGATATGTTCCTGCTCTTGCATAATCGCTTTCTCTGTGTCTTGAACTCGCTGTCTTGCCACTGGGGTCTTTCAATGCACATAATCCTCGATCCATTTCTCTGTCTCTTCGTTGCTTACAAATTGCGTTTCCCGTCGTTTCTCCGCCGAAAGACTCTTTTTAGATCGTGAGCTGCGCAATGCTCCCAACACTCGGACCCTTTGTGCCTTCTAGCCACTGTTGCCTGTATTCGCTTGATGACGTCGTGGTGTGGAATTCTTTGTCGATTTGCCGTATTTGCCCTGTGGAAGTGGGGAAAGGTTCCTTTTCAGAGCATTGACCATTGCATCTTGTGTTGACCTTGTTGTTGGGCGAGATGTTGGAAGTTGCAGGATATGGACCACATTGAGGCAAGCTGTGTCTTTTATGTCAAGGTTGGTAGGTTGGATCAATTAGAACAAAGCAAAATCAGCGTTTTGACTGTCACTTCATTGGGAATAGTCATGCTAACCATACATTAGGACTTGATGGTTAGTGTGTGATTCATGTAAGATCCCGGCGATTTCTTGGGACAAACATCACCAGATGTCCTTTCCATCGAAGAATGTCCTTTTTATATCTATCAAAAAAGAGATATCAGCTGTCGTTCATCACAATGTATCCCTGTAAATGAACAAACAACATCGGACCAACTCAATGCAAATTGCGGGATCGTTGGAATCACCTGCAGCTATACACAGTGCAGCTATATGCAGCTGGATTCAGGTTGAATTGAATGTGCAAGTTCGCTGTCACTCGTTCCATTTTGACTTGTAGCTAACTATACAATATTCACGACTTCTCACTTCTTTTCGTGATCATCTTCCTCACCATTCCCCAACAGCAAGTTATGGTTCCAGAAATATTTCAACCAGGTGAGGTTGAAGCTGAATCGAGCCGAATGACAGCCACTCCAAACAATGCACCACCTGGTCAGACACAGCGGCAACACACACACCAGTTAGTCCACCGTGATGCTGCAACTGTAGCCACCGAAAATATGACCCAGGACGCACATTTAATTATATTACGTGAAACCAGAAACAGCAAGAATAAGAAGCATCATGCGATCAGATGGTAGTCAATCCATATGGCTGTAGATGACAGTCACCAAACAGTGTAACGCACCGCTGGGGTATGTAGAGAGCTACATGACCAATTCATCGCTGCCCTCAATGGGAAACCTACATGGTCAACCAAGGCATTTGTCTGCACAGTCATCACGATTGAACATCATGATATTGTCAGTTCTGGGATTTCTGCATACGAATTTGGTGATAAACTTACCGGGGAATGGACGAAACAGGCTTTAAAGACCTTAGAGGAGGCTAAGGAGTCGTATATGGTTGAGGTAACAGCCGAATCTCACTTTAGAAGCAGCAACCAATTTCTTGAAGGTTTTCAACATGTCAGCTACTATGGCAAGACAAGGAGGTCGGGTACAGCTTGAACAGTCCAACATGCGTCTTGCCATGAATATGGCCAAAATGGCTAAAGAAAGGTTTTCACATGCCGCAATTGAGGAAACGGAACAACTGATCGGGAAACCTCGCGCCGAAGTCCGAGAAAGGAACAAGCGGGGTGTTGCGTTTCCCGTGCATGACAAGGTGAAGGCTGCGATAGAAAGACACCTGGCAAAGGTTCGGGAAAATCAAACAGGCGGCTGTCTTCCTTGCACAAATGGCACATCAAAGAATCCACAGACTTGCAGGAGGCGAAAAGGCATGGGTGCAACTCCACCACGACCGGCACCACCGAGGCCCAGAACGCCACCTGCGCCACCTGATGACAGTGAGAGAACTCAAAGCTCTGGAACAGAAGGTGTGCCACCCGGATATCTGTATATACATACTCCGCTTCCCAGCGCTCGATTTTTCAATCTGGATTCTTATACCAAGAATCGCATGCACAATAAAGATTTTATTCCAGATTTGCTGACTGATGAAGGTCCATCCACAGGTTAGTACACTATCAGCTGCATGCTAATGCAGCTAACAGCCATTTTGTAGACGACAGCAGCCTTTTGAGTGAACAAGACAGCGAAGACGAGAGTTGACTGAAGGAAACAGAAATTTTGAGTATTATCACCATCTACAATTAGCGGACACTTTAAAGTATATTTCAAAGGGTATATTTATATGCATCATTACAGAACAATGTAGTTAGAAAGGAGAATGTACATGAACAGCACAGAACGGCTGCCACAAGACCATTATTGATATAGTATGCCAAAGTGAATGGTTCCATATTGCGGTTATGCCCGTCAGAGAATGAGTGTCAACAGAGCGTCGACAATTTCTGGTCCCGTAAGTCGGGTAATAAAAACGTGATTTGGTAGTGAATACACATAATGGAAGTGTTGCCACCCTTTATAGGCAAAAGAGAAAGCAACATGCTCCCTGCCCCATCTCGAAAATGAGCATCAACAGAGCGTCAATGATTTTAGGTCTTGTTAGTCTGGTAATTATGAAGTAATTTTGTGGTGGCTATACATAACAACAGCATTGAGAACCTTGATACGCAAAAAAGAAAGCAAGACGCTCCGTGCCCCATCTTGAACATGAGCGTCAACAGAGCGTCAACAATATTTGGTCCTGTAAGTCTGGGTGATAAAAATGCGGTTTGGTAGTGATTACACATAATGGAAGTGTTGCCATCCTGTATAGGCAAAAGAGAAAGCGACACGCTCCCTGCCCCATCGTGAAAATGTGCATCAACAGAGTGTCAACAATCTTGGGCCTTCGATCATGGTTCATCGAAGCGAGCTGTGGCTGTTGAAGTCCATATACTCAGTTTTGGCCATTTGTATAGTCCAAAACGCTCGTGAACACTTAGTTGCACCTTTGTGAATGAAATATGTTGTTACTGTTCAGGAGGCTATCGCGGGAATATCATTTGCTTATTTGCTCATAAAGGCCGCTAATTACTTGTTTATAGATACGTGCGATTGAGCGCCACTTAGATTACCCAAGATGCAAGACGATCAATTGTTGACGCTCCATTGACGCTCATTTTCAGGATGGGGTAGGGAGCATCTCTCTACTTGTTTGCTATATAAAGGTTGTCAATACATCAGAAAATTGCAGTACCATAGTCAATATTTTGCAATTGACAGTAGGATATGTGAATGCAACCATAAATAGAAAAACCCGAAATGCAGAACCGGAGATTGGACCCGGCAGGTCTAGGCAAACCCAGCGAAACCCGCGGGTCGACGGGTATGGGGCCAGGTTAGACCGCCAAGAAGCAGATGGTCGGGTTGTTGGATGGTTCTGGAACCAAACCAAACCGTTTTTGCAGTCCAAACCCGGACCGCTGGCAGGTTACCCGGACCCATTGCTAACACTCCTTGCAGATAATCATAACAGTGGTATTGGTCGCCCATATGCGGAAAAGAGGAAGGAACGTGGTGCCTGGCCGAGCTTGAAAATGACCGTCAACAAAGAGTCAACAAATTTTGGTTATGCATCTCGGGTAATCTACATGGCGCTTCATCACAGACACCTAGAAACCAGGAGTTCACAGCCATTATAGGCAGATAAGCAGGATGAATCCCCGCAACGGCCTCCCAGATGGTCACAACTCATTTCGTTCACAATGCTGCAACCAACAGTTCATGAGCGTTTTACCCTATATAAATGATCAAAACTTCATATGCAGACAATAACGGCCACATCAAGCTTTGATTGACTATGATGAAAGGCCAAAAATTGATGATGCTCCGTTGACACGCATTTTCAAGATTGGGCAGGGAGCATGCGCCTTTCTTTCTTGTGAATAAAGGCAGCCAGTATGTTGATTATGGATAGCAATGACCAAATCACATTTTAGTTACTTGACTTACAAGACCCAAAATTGTTGAATCTTTGTTGACGCTCAGTTTTAGAATTGGGCCGGGAGGGTGTCTCGCATTTTTTTGATTATAAAGGCGGTCAATATATCTAAAACAGACAATGACATACCAAAGTCAGTATTTTGCAATTAACAGTAGGATATCTGAATGCGACGATGAATAGAAAGACCTGTAATGCAGAACCGGGGATTGGAACCGACGGGTCTAGCCAAACCCAGCAAAACCCACAGGTTGACGGGTATGGGTCTGGGATTGGCCCACCTAGACACAGCGGGTCGGGTTTTGGATGGGTCTGGAACCCAACCGACCCGTTTTTGCTGCCCAAACCTGGACTGCTGGCGGGTTACCCTGACCCATTGCTAACACTAGTCACCATCCAAAGAAGCACTGTATCATTTCTTGGTGGCTTATGCTTTCTCCACCTTCTGGACCCAGTGCAACGAACCATATGAACTGCTTGCTTGTTGCATTGAAAAGATCTCACCGGAATTGTTACTGCGTTGTACGGAATATATTTTGCATCGTTGAGACGACTGAAATACTGATAGTGATTGACCTAGTCTGTGATGTTGGCAAATCTCTTGAAATACCAACCAATGTGATTCTGTAGCTCCCCTTTTGGCATTGCACACCACTCGGCCAAGTCATCAAGGGTCTTGAATTCTTGTAGCGGGTTTTTCATCATTCGCTTGATAGGGACTTTGGTTAGAGGCATAGCATCGTCGCGATGATGTTTTGCAGCATTGCATTAAGCTCTAAAAAGTGAAACACCTCATTTCGGGCTTTCGTTCGCCGAATCTGGAAGGCGGCCTCATGATGATTCGATTGTCGGTATGCTTGTTTAAGATCCATCATCACTTTTTCTTGGATTTCAGAGCTTACATTTAAGAGGTTGCCAAGCTGGCGGATATGGTCAGAGAAGTGGTTCAGGTAATGCATCTGCACAAAGTTGAAATCTGATTTGTCGACAAGATGTTGTGCAATTTCTAACTCAATCTGCATTATGTCTTCATCAACGTGACAACGCTTTTCAGCCACAGAAACATTGCTCCAAGTGTGGTCACTCTTGTGTTCCTTCTGGTTGTCCTAAGTAAGCTGCTTTCTCAGGGCTTCCGAGACCTTCTTTGTAGATTTACTGGCGCAGAATCGACCGAAAACATCCTTGTGATAATGAAACCCTTCCAGAGGATTCTCCATGTACTCGATTGTGGCCTCAGTATGGTACCGGTACTGTGCCATATGATGAAAATCCGCAAAGTTCTTGATGTACAACAGGGCTTCTGTGAAGGGAATCGTTTGGCTTGCACAAGATTTTAAAAGAGTCGCCATGAAAACTGGCACAATCACACACCTGAGTGCTTTCGTCTCCTTACCACTCGAATTCGTCCCCTGGCTATATGGCTGGTTGAATCAAGCAAAGCCAGGATACGGAAGCATCATTGCCCAGAGCTGGTGGAATTCGTTGATCCCGGAATGTTGTTCCTGGAAGAACATTACCCAGTCAATCAAATGCTTACGCATACCGAGATAGACAGTATGAAGAATATCGGGTACAATATTAGTCATCAGAGAGATGCATTTCATATTCCAGAAGACGCCTTCTGAGGTTCCAACCGCTGGATCTTCCAGATTTTGTCTTCCTTCCTGTCTCTCCATCTCATCTCCCTGGGTCACGAGTATCATCTTTTGGAAGTACAGCCGATAGTCTCTCAATCGCCATGGCGATGAATTCCCTTCTCCAAACGACGATTTCGGTGCCTTGCCCGCAGGGCAATGTGGCTGCTTGATTGAGTGCAAGTGAATGTTTTCGAAGTAGTGAGCCATCCATGCACAGCTGACCACCTAATATTCCCGCATCCAACCATCCGCACAGCGCATAGGTTTTCCAGTATTTAAAAGCGCATTGAGACGACAAAGAATAGGCTCAAAATCTTTCTTTAAAACCTCGCGATTGTGGATGTGTTGTTCCTTCATAGCACGTCTTTTCCATGTCTTGTAAAGTAATATTTCGGAGGAACGGGAAGATGGGTGACAAGAATGCTTGCAAAATTCGAAGGCTTTGAACTAATCATCAGGTCAATGTTTCCGAGACTCAAACCAACCAGCGATTCCTTCTTGTCACCCAAATGGTGTTAGCAACGGTTCAGGACCGTCGCTTCGGGTGCGGGTACGGGTCGGAACCCAACCAGCACCGAATTGGCAGTCCGGGTTGTCGATCAACCCGAACCGTCCATGCGGGTACAGTTCAATAGAAAACTCCATACCCGTCTGAATTGGGCGGGTAGTCAGTGGGTTGTCCAGTGGGTCCATCTGTAAATACATATAATGTGCTTGCCTTTGCTGTTTGATAATAGTTCTCAATGAGAATCAATTATTTGACATCCAGGAATCACATTTGCATGTTTTGCAGGTTGCGATATCGACAATATTTGAATTCATGTTTTTCCTTTAATATGTTTTATTTTCGACCTTGGAGGAGGTCAATAGTGCAACAATAAGCTCAAATATCCATGCAACGCCTTCGTTACCCAATATGCATCACCAGAAATTGATGACCCTCAGTTGATACTAGGTTGACAGTCATTTTCAGAATGGGGCTGTGACCTTGTCACTTTCTCTATTGGCTACAATGGCTGCCTATACGTTTGTTACAGATAACAGTGAGCAAATCACTTACCAACTACCTTATTTATAAGACCAACAATCATTGAGGCTCCATTGACGCTCATTTTCCGAATGGGGAACCGAACGTGTCGCTTGCACTTTTGTTGATAAAGGCTGCCAATATGTCGGTTACGCATAACAGCAAGCATATCCCTTTCCAATTACCATACTTACATTTCCAGAAAGCATTGATGCGCTGTTGACGATCAGTTTAAGATGGTAGCGAAATTGACACTAACCATATTGCAAATAAAGGCGGCCAAACTTTGATTATGGGTAAATGCCATAGCATAGCCCTTGGATTAAACTAAATGCAACACCCGAGAATGTTGACGCGCTGTTGACGCTCATTTTCAGGTGAAGTGACATTGAGATTAACAATATTGCCTATAAAGGCATCAAATACTTCGATTATGGGCAAATTCCGTGGCTCAGCCCTTGGATTATACAAGATGCAACACCCAAATTCATTGACGCTCTGTTGACGCTCATTTTCATAATGGGGCTGTGACCATGTTGCTGTCTCTTTTGAGCATAAAGGCTGCCAAAACATTGATTATGGTTAAATGCCATAGCACAGCCCTTGGATTAAACTAGATGCGACATCCAAGATTGTTGATGCTCTGTTGACGCTCTGTTGATGCTCTCTGGACGCTCTGTTGACGCTCTGTCGACGCTCATTGTCAGGTGGAGTGACATCGAGATTGGCAATTTTGCCTACAAATGGGGTCAATACTTCGATTATGGGCAAATTCCGTAGCACAGCCCTTGGATTATACAAAATGCAACACCCAAATTCGTTGACGCTCTGTTGACGCTCATTTTCAGAATGGGGCTGTGACCATGTTGCTGTTTCGTTTGCACATAAAGGCTGCCAATACGTCAATTATGGGTAAATGCCATAGCACAGCCCTTGGATTTTACAAGATACAACACCCAAGATTGTTGACACTCTGTTAACGCTCTGTTGATGCTCTGTTGATGCTCTGTTGACGCTGTGTTAATGCTCTGTTGACGCTCATTTTCAGGTGAAGCGACATCGACATGAACAGTATTGCCTATAAAGGTGACCAAAACTTCGATTATGGGTAAAAGCCGCAGCATAGCCCTCGGATTATACATGATGCAACACCCGACATTGTTGACGCTCTGTTGGCACTCATTTTCACAATGGGGCTGTGACCATGTCGCTTTCTCTTTTGCGCGTAAAGGCTGCCGATACGTTGATTAAGGGTAAATGCTGTAGCATAGTCCTTGGATCATACGAGATACAACACCCAAGATTGTTGACGCTCTGTTGACGCTCTGTTGATGCTCTGTTGACGCTCTGTTGACGCTCTCTTGACGCTCTGTTAACAATCATTTTCAGGTGATGTGACATCGACATTAACGTTATTGCCTATACAGGCTGCCAGAACTTTGATCATGGGTAAATGCCGTAGCATAGCCCTTGGATTATACAGGATGCAACACCTTCAATCATTGACGCTCTGTTGATGCTCATTTTCACAATGGGGCTGTGACCATGTCGCTTTCTCATTTGAGCATAAAGGCTGCCGATACGTTGATAATGGTAAATGATGTAGCATAGCCCTTGGATTATACACGATGCAACACCCGAGATTGTTGACGCTCTGTTGACACTCTGTTGACGTGCTGTTGACGCTCATTTTCAGATGAAGCGACATCGACCTTAATGGTATTGCCTATAAAGGCGGCCAATACTTCAATTATGCATAAATGCAATAGCACAGCCCTTGGATTATACAAGATTCAACACCCAAAATAGTTGATGCTCTGTTAATGCTCTGTTGACACTCTGTTGACACTCTGTTGACGCTCTGTTGATGCTCATTTTTGTTGTAGTGAAAATCACATTAACCATATTGCCTATAAAGTCGGCCAATACTTCGATTATGGGTAAAAGCCGTAGTATAGCCCCTGGATTATACAAGATGCAACACCCGAAATCGTTGACGCTCCATTGACGCTCATCTTCAGAATGTCGCTGTTACAATGTCGCTGTCGCTTTTGCCCATGAAGGCTGCCAATACATTGATTATGGATAACAGCGATCAATTCACTTCCCAAACAACTTACTTACAAGACCAAAAATCATTGACGCTCCATTGACGCTCATTATCAGCATCGGGCTGTTACCGTGCCAGATTCTCTTTTGCCTATAAACGCTGCGGATACATTGATTATGGATAACAGTGAGCAAATCGCGTCCCAAACGACTTACTTACACAACCAAAAATCGTTGACGCTCTGTTGACGCTCATTTCAAGCATGTCGCTGTTACCGTGTCACATTCTCTTTTGCCTATCAAGTCGGCCGATACGTTTCTTATGGACAACAGCAAGCAAATCGCTTCCCAATCAACTCACTTACAAGACCAAAAATCGTTGAAGCTCCATTGATGCTCATTTTCAGAACGAGGCTGTCACCGTGTCGCTGTCTGTTTTGCCTATACAGGCTGGCAATACATTAACTATACATAACAGCGAGCAAATCGCTTCCCAATTAAGTTGCTTACTGGTCCAAAAATCGATGACACTCCAGTGACGCTCTCCATAAATATGTCCTACAAGTTCTTGTATGGTCAATAATTTTGTACATATAATCATAGAGTCATTTTTGACAGCCAATTTATTATTTGTATGAATACTCAGTTGTATCCAAAAGCTTTGTGGCGTCTCAATGTCTGATCCACTGATGCACATGATCTCTAAGCGATGGATAACGTAGCGCTGTCACATTCCAGCGCTTTCAGCTGGCAATTTACCACAGGTAGATCCATTCACTCATTTTTCATTAATATAGCCCAACTTCCTCACTTTGCCCTATGCAGTTCCTTTTCCTCGATTTTCATGACCTACAATATGCAATTTTCAAAATGTTCACTATGTGCACCGGGTCTGAACGCAGAGTAACATTGTTGGATGTATGGATGAATGCAACATGATGGTGGGCATTCATACAGATTCGTGTTGTGCATTGACCGCTCCTTCTCTGACTGGTACACCATCACTGACCCAAATTTTGTTAGTAACTTTTCTCTCCAATTTACATTGCGCATTCTCACTTACCTTGAAGAGGCAGGACGATATCAGGTTAATCAATCGTCAATCAACTCAGTTTGGAGTCTAGAACTTTCGTATGGCCCGTATGACCCTTGCACATGCACAGACGAATTATCATGTATCACAATTCGGTCACTGAAATCAAAACAATGTTGACATTCAGCGAAATGGGTACACTAATTGCTTTTCGCGGAAATGAGTCGTCAATAATCACGAATTGTGCAGGTAGTTTACCGATGACAAACAAGCCATTACAATATGTTCATCTGAATCCAATTCCTGTATGGTAATTAGCAAGGGAGGTTACATGCAGGGGTAAAAGCTTACGGGTTCAATAGGTTTCGATTTGTTTATCAGTGACGAATTGAGTACCTCGTTGGGCGTGAGAGCTGATATGCATATGTAGGACTGTGGTGCCCCGGATACCTATTCCAGATGGCTTCTTTTGGTTTGTGAAGGTCCATGCGGCATTGGGATTTTCTGCTTTCACTATCGTGTATCTCCATCAGCTCATCAAATGGTGTCTGTGCAGTAGCAGGTGCACACTGATCCAATTGCGGGTTAATGACTGCCTTAACTGTCAATATGACTGATTTGTACCTCAAATCTTACAAATGATGCAAGACGAAAAATCGTTCACACTCAACTTCATGATGTAACAGCGAGCATGTCCCAGCTTGTTTCGATTATAAAGGCAGCCAATAACACGAACAAACACAACGATGTACCAAAGTTAATATTTTACTCAAGACAGTGGAATATCTCAATGTGACCATAAATAGAAAAACCCGAAAACTAGAACCGGAGATTGTAACCGACCAGTCTAGCCAAACCCGGCAAGACACGCGGGTTGACAGGTGTGGGTCTGGGTTTGGCCCGCCAAGAAGCTGCGGGCCGGGTTTTTGGACGGGTCGGGAACCGAACCGAACTGCTTTTCCAGTCCAAACCCGGACCCATTGCTATCACTACACCCGAACAGTTTGTAAGATGGGTCTGGTCTGAACTGCTGAATCAACGGACAATCTTAGCTCCAAGCGGCGGCCGTAGCTATTGAAGCAGTCCACATCATCATAGCTATGACAAAATTCAACTAACCTACCTGTTCATTCCACCATCAGTCGATTGATTTCACCTCTGAGTAGATATGTTTCTCAGCATCATCAAATTCCTTTACCAGAGCATACGACATATGTTCCCTCAACGCAGGCTGTTTCATGAGGTGCTCAATTCATTCAACGGGATTGCGGTAAAAGCAACGTGAGTAATCATTGTTGCGAAGGTTTTTTGGATCATTGAATGGATTGTAAGACAGGTTGCCAGATTTCTGAGAGTCGATGCCCATCGCGTAGGACATTTTGTTCAACCTTTTGGATTCAATGTGCGATGAAGTGAAGTTGCTGATGGTTGCCATTGTACGGTTCCTGAAAAGCTCATCGATAGCAGCTCTGCTCAAGTTGTGCTTGACCCACCCATGCACTAATCGATATTCCTCCTTCCAGGAAATATGCGACTATAGATCAATTTCATCGACGAAGATATTGAAATGCTCATTTCTAATCGGCTTACCGGCTAGACGGTTGTCCAAGTGTGGAGTACCATGAATACGTGTCCGAACTGGAGGTTGCCCTGGATCGATAAACCCAATCTAGCTGTAGGCTTCTGTATCGCTGGAATGATCATCAGAAGGGTGAACAAAAGGGTTGTGATGTGGTTCATAACCAAATGGAAGTAGGATCCTATAGTGCTCAATCACGAAACCATCATCTGCAAGTCGTTCGGGTGATACATATATTATCCTTTCTCTGTGGTCGCGACGGAGGTGAGCGATGTATGCGCTGATGTTGGAGTACATCTTCGAGCAGTAAAGACACCATTGACCAAGATCCATGTTTGGTTAGCAAAGTGAAATGTCGCAACAATGTGGAGGAGCATCTCGATGGTCGTTCAGGTACTCATACCATTACAAGCCAGCTGGTCCTCGGAAAAAGCCGCACCTCGATTTACTTTTTCCAAAATGGGGCCCTACCACTCTTATAGGATTCCTCTCATCCTCATTCACACGTTTGCAAAGTGTTTAATCACTCTCTCAATTTCAACATCGCTTAAGTCTCGAAAAGCATACCGCATCTGCATTCAGCTCATCCCGGCGATTGGTTTGAACCCCCACAAGACCCTCCTACGCCAACTACCTGCTTTATGGTTGTCACTCTGTGTTCAGTTCTTACCTGACATGAACCGTGCATTCTCTTTAGATACCAACCCAGCGATGTCATCGCGGGGTTCAAGAACTAGAGCAAGGACAAATGAGTGAGATATGACTGCAGAGCATGCTTTGAGTCGTCGTTGTGATGAACTTCAGCATTCAGTCGACAAATCAGGGCACTTAGATAATACTAAGCACATTGTTTTCTAGCTGAATTGCAGCCAAGATGATGCCACCAGATCGAGAAAACCCACCAAGCACATATATATATTCGCCTTGGCTGCCCACCGTACGTACACTCTTCACAACCTTTGACACACCCTCCTCACCTATGCTGCCGAATCGCATCACACTTGACGATATATTGAACACTCCCAACGCTTGTCTAGAGTAACAAGCATTCGATATCCACCACTCAATTTTTCACCACCATTGGGAACGCAAAATGTAATGTGATGCCTTCTGGTTGCTGAAATCAGTAATCACAGATGCTAATACAATCCAGATGCCGAGTCTACAAGTCCACATCTGGTCGGAGAACGCCGGTGTTGGAGTCAGCCAACATCAGCAAAATCTAATTCGGTCCGGAAACCACACGCAATCCTCCCAGACACTCCGGGCGACCTCACCAGTGCTTCTAAGTACTCCCAGACGCTCCCAGACCCCCCTGGAGCTAAGCAAAGTGCCCTCAGAGTCTGCAAGAGCATTCTCAGGTGCTCCTGAAAGCACCTGCAGTTATGGAGGTGCATTCAGGATGCTCCATCTAGGATTGTCAAATTTCGGAGCTCCTAAGACCTCCGCGCAAATCTGCAGGAGACTTCGAGAGAAGCTGAGACCGCCGTGCAGCTCTGTATGATACTTCGAGAGCGGCCGAGAATGCAGCGCAGCTCTGCAGGGGACTTGATGCCATATTCTCACGGGAGACTTGATGCCGTATTCTCACATCAGTGGTTTTTACATAACCACAAGGCATTTCGTCTTATCATATTCATCTTTGTTACTGTCACAAGATTTGCTACATCATAATATGGCATGCAGTATTTCAGTGTCTCTATACATACATACGGTCAATCTGGCCGCGGATGGTACTCGAGCATAATCGGAGGAGCACCAGGCCACGCCCATTGGGAGAACGTTTAGAGATGCACCATTTCGAGGCCGTTGCGGTGAAACGATGGAGCTAGAAGGCAGAGAGCCCACCATCAACACTCCGCTGCACCTCTCAGGATATCCAAGCGGGATTCATGAGAAAGAGTGGTTCAAGTTCGAGGAGCGTAGAAATCGGGTGAGAAGATATGATACTACCCGGCGTTGAGGATCCCACGCATTTGCGTGGATCCACGATATCGCGGACAGAGCTAGTGAGACCAAAAGTTGCGAAAGGTAGAGTGTGTATTTTCATTGTATGATAAGATGATGCCTAACTACTCTGGGGTCTGCCGAATATATACTCCCTGTCACGCATTCCACATCTGTTATCCCAGTATCTCCGTACACCCGCCATCACTCCTTAAAGATGTACTTGGAGGCTGTGATCGAGCGAGTTTGGAGATGCACTTGGAGGCCGTAATTGTGCCAGTTTAGAGATACACTTGGAGGCTGTGATTGAGCGAACTTGGACGCCGTAATCGAGCGAGTGTAGAGATACACATCGAGACTATGATCGAGCGAGTTTAGAGATGCACTTGGAGGCCGTGATCGAGCGAGATCAGAGGAGTACTTGGAGCTGGTCAATCTGGAGGCGGTAGTTCGGGAGGGAGGCGCGACAGGAGCTGAGACTCTATTCATTGGTTAACTCGTGATTGTGGGAATGTAGAGAATTGAGTACAACATGGTCTGCCGATAGATGAGAGACTGGCTGGGAGTGGGAGACTGTGGATGTTGGGATAATGCAGTACGCGGTGTATGCAGTACTCAGTGTATGCTGTACTGAGTGTATACTGTACTCGGTGTATGCTGTACTCGGTGTATGCTGTACTCGGTGTATGCTGTACTCGGTGTTAACTCTTGATCAAGGCATGGTGAGATAGAGAGCAATGACTTAACTTTGTGATCTTAGGTGATGGTAGACTTGAGGACGAGACCAAGAGAGATGAGAGGAGATGGGGGAAATCATCATGAGAAACTGGGACTTAAGAGAATTTCGTGTGCGAGTCAATTTACCATCCCTGATACAGCAGGGACGAGTCCCGATCCGGCCTGTAATTACACCGAGACGAGGTCTTCCCAACCCAATCAGGCAAGTTGGATCCCTGATTTCTCATATCCGTTCGTATCCTCCACATCGTTCTCATCTTCATCCCCCATCTCTCTCTTTCTCGTCCACAACTCTAACATCATTACAGAACACAAAGTTAAGTCATCCCTCTCTATCTCTCCATGTCATGATCATGAGTTGACACAGAGTACAGCATACACTGAGTACAGCATACACCTAGTACAGCATACACCGAGTAAGTACCCAAGATTGTTTGTCTTCCCTTCATTCTCATGATTATGAGTTGACCCCTGAATGTAGCTTCAGCTTCCGGCGTGCCTCCCTACACAATCAACCGCTATCAGCCAGCTCTCTATGACAGCTCAAAGGTAAAGTCACCTTGTCACATTCCCGCAGTTGCGAGTTGACTAACTGATGAACAGAGTCTCAGCACCCGGTGCGCCGTCCAGCGACCGCCTCTAAGTACTCGTCCAAACTCGCTCGATTACGGCCACCAAGTTCGCTCGATTATGGCCTCCAAGTGTATCTCCAAACTTGCTCCAGTACGGCCTCCCAGTGCATCTCCACACTCGCTCGATCACGGCCTTTAAGTGTATCTCCAAACTCGCTCAATTATGGCCTCCAATCTCGCTCGATCACGGCCTCCAAGTTCATCTCCAATCTCACTCGATCACGGCCTCCAAGTGCATCTCCAAAGTCGCTCAATTACGGCCTCCAAGTGTATCCCCAAACTCGCTCGATTACGGCCTCCACAAGTGCATCTCCAAACTCCCTCAATCACGATCTCGGAGTGCATCTCCAAATTCACTCGATCACGGCCTCCTAGTGACTCCAAATACACATGATTACCGCCTCCAAGTGCATCTCCAAAGTCGCTCGATCACGGCCTCGGAGTGTATCTCTGAGTTCACTCGATTGTCATTTTCAGGCGCACCTCAAATTGCTCTCATGCGCCGCCTGCAGCCAATCCAGATATACGGTGTGTAGATCGGTAGCTATATAGATACATAGACGAGAATACAAACTGAATACATGAGTTTTAACAATTGTTGATCGATATGTAGTAGCTATGATTTCCAGGCGCACCAGCAGCGTTCCCAAAGAAGATATTGTTTTTCCCAGACTACTCTACTGTGATTCGAGGTGCTCTCAGACTTGTCACCAGCGCTCCGAGGCTTGTCGTTGGCGCACCCAGACTTCGCGCCGGGGCACTCAGGTGCGCCCAGACTGGTTGTCGGCGCTCCCAGGCTTATCGCTGGCGCTCAGAGGTGCTCCCAGGTCACCCAAAGTTCGCTCCGGCGCTCCGAGATGTTCCCAAACCTATCACAATCACTCCCATGGTACTCCAGTAGCAGTCAGCAGAGATCCCAGTTACTCTGAAGGCCAGCAGGAATGCCCTCCTAGGGTCTGATACTCTCCTGAAATTGACGCATCTAAGTTTACACTCCACATCCTCTCAGACACTCCTGGAGTCTTCCAGTGACTAAAATTCATTTTGCTGATGAATGGGCAGCAGAAACCATGGGGATTTGGCAGGAGAAGTGTGGCTTGACAACACAATGGATAGAAAACAAAGTGAGGTAGCGCATCTGGGAGATTGCCCAGCCCGTGAGAATCATCAACAAGCAAGGTGCCAGCCACAAGCGATAAGATCTCCCAATCAATCGTTGCGTTCCTCAAATCAGTCATCTGGTGTCTAAAATGCCGCTTTGGAAACGGTACATGGCAGGCAAGACTTTCCTCTATGGTTAGAAATTCAAGGCAGCACTGAATGAGTTCGCGGAGGTTGGCCTTCGCCGAAGGAAGAATAGGCTGGAAGCAACCCCGACTGACAGGAAGAAACTCGTGCACGTTTGTATGTATTCCATCACCTCGATGGTTCCTTTGTTCTTCCTGGTGATGTGTACATACAGATGACAACGAGGAAGAAACCTCGGGTCACCGGTCCTCGCCGATAAATGTGTGTTGCGACGCCTGGACTGATTTCCTTGTCAAGCCATTTGGCCTTTTCATCGCCTGTGTGGATCCCGACATTGCTGCGAAGAAGGTGGGTGAAAACAATACTTGGCTATTCTCAGGGCACTGGCCTGGGGATGAAGAATCGATACTTCCGATAGTTACATCAGTCGTCGATACAAGGATTTTGTCAATTGTGAATGCTGCAATCGCCAGTCTGCCAGACCGCAGGCGAATAGTCTGGGTGCTTTGGGGCTGCCTGGAGGAGCCTAATGGAGAAGGCGGTTTGTATGCCTGTAATGTTACCTCAATCTTCGATAACACTACTGCAGCCAGATGGGTAAAGGCGGCAATGCAATACAGCAACCCAATGCTGTTTTGCATAGTTTATCGTGGCCAACAAGCTGACGGCACAGCGTGTGCCCAGACGCCTATGCGTGGTGGCAACAGCTACCTTCCTCTGGATGACATCCACCCACCTCCAGCCGAGGATATGATCGACAGTATTGGGGAGGAATCGAATGATGATGGTGACAAGCAGCGCCCAAATCCGAGAAGCTTCCCAACAATGAAACCAGGCTTCCAAAGGTTTGAATGCATGCTTGAAACGAGGATTATCAGACAGCAGCGATACCTTGAAGTCATCCGGAACCGTGCTCTTGTTCTCTTTGCTGATTTCGAGCAAACCGTTGTTGCTGATGAAGATGTGGCTTGGCTACGCAAGCAAGATCACATTGTGAAGCCTCCCACTGCAGGCTCTTTGCCCATTACGAAGCGTACAAGCAGCCACCCAGCTGCAAATCAGTCATTGTGAGGATGGAATGCACTGGCTGGACGGTTGTTCAAGGATTTGCGTTGTGGGTGTGTATTTTTCTGGCACTTTGGAGGGTGGACAGATGGGTAATAATTTGGAGTTTTTTGGTGAGGTTTTGGGTCTCTTTTTGGTGTTTTGTTTCTTTTATTATTACATCATTCATATTCATGGATGAAGGGCTGTGTTGTGAGTTAACGATGTTGGGATTAATCGTTGAGACGTTTGTTTCTGGGAAAGGCATAGTGCCAGTGATAGGACTCCGTGTATGGCTATCATGTAATTGGTTGTTCAGTATACTTACCCAGCAGACGTCAGCCCAAAAGATTAGTGAAACATGTCCAGTTTTTAGCTTATTGCAATAACAATTTTTGTCAAAGGGAGCCAATCAACAACCCTGCGGCATGCTTGTCACCTGCCATTCTGAGTTTCGAGTTCCTGTCCATCCAAGGAGTTGGAAGTGTGGGTGGCGAGACAAGCCAAGATCCCCGAATCATTGACTGGATAAAAAGACGCATCACAAAGATTCTATTAATTATATCCACACTTCCTTTCCTTTACACAACACTTTAATTCATTTACTCTACATTCATTCACATTTTCTTTAGTCAGTCCTTTAATTTTTTCATACTTATCACTCGCCGCATTTTTAACTCAGGACAAGAAGGCGCCACACTTCTGCTCCTTCTCCTCTTCCTTCCAGCTCCATGAGAAGCAGAGGATCTATCCACGACAAGGAGCTCGACGACTATCTCAGCACAATACCTGACAATTGCAATGTTCCTCAAAATGACGATTCAGAATCCGAGGACGAGCCTCTTCGGGGACCATCCAGGTAAGCTATGGGCAAGCGTCTATCAAAAGATCCCTTCACATCAACACTTGGAAAACTAGTCGCAGAAACTCAATTAACTCCTACCTTGGCGCAACTCCTACATACTGAGTGTAGGAAGGTCTATAGTGTCTTGGAGAATGAGGATGAACGCGAGCCTGCGCCACTGGCATCCAAGGAGGTATCTGATTAGGCGTGTGAATGATTGAATCTGCCCGCTAATGGATATGTTTACTAGAGGATGGATTCAAATGAAGCCGGTGACCAATTGGTTGCATGGAATGCTGGGAATCTTGGGCAATATGCGCCCTTTGTTGACGACGTGACAGGCCTCATTGTTGGCGCAGAATACAATGCCCAGACAACCCTTTCAGGCATTCCAGGGATGGTCATGGCACGTGTGAAGCCTATAGCAATGAATTATGCGATGTTTGTGAATCCCTTTCCCACGAATGCCGTGAAGACTGCCCAGATTCATAGTTGGTGGTATGAGGAAATCACCAGGATTCATCCAGCCCAGAGAAACTCGGACCCTCCATGTGCCTACATTTCAGTGGTAAGTGAATCATCTCAAGGATTGATTTCATCACTGACGTTGTGTGTCAGGCTCTCGCAAAGATTACTTGCTTCCGTGCAGCAATGGTATACCACTTGAAGACCTCAATTGACTCCATTTACGGATTTTGAACACTGTTGCCTACAGAGATCCAGAAAATGGTAGCCTGGCTATTGGCCAAGGACAGGTTTACACGCCCCACAAACATTCGTGAGGTAAGTTCAAAGTTCCCTTCATCAGCAACTACTCTAGTTTCCGTCAGAAACACCCGGGTGTTCAGGACAGCTCTGACGGCTCTGATGGAACCTCATACCCTCTGACCGAGAATCACATGCTACCTGTCGCCCAGACAACGGGTAGCGTTCCATACGTACTCCTCAACTTTGTGGTGACGTTTACACACCATCAGAAGGACACGTGTGTTACACTCTTGGCAGGAGCTGCAGTTATGCTCAAGCCGTTTACACAACGCCTGGCAATGTTAAATCATAGCTACTACTTATCGTTCAACCATTTTCAAAACTTATGCATTCAGTTTGTATTCTCATCTATGTATCTATGTATCTATATAGCTACCTATCTACACACAGTATATCTGGACTGGCAGCACGCGGTGATTGTCAGCAATTCGAGGTGCGCCTGAAGATTACGATCCAGTGAACTCAGAGATTCACACTGAGGCCATGATCGAGCGAGTTTGGAGATGCAATTGGAGACCGAGATTGAGTGAACTCAGAGATACACTTGGAGGCCGTGATAGAGCAAGTTTCGAGATGCACTTGGAGGCCGTGATCGAGCGAGATTGCAGATGCACTTGGAGGCCATGCTTGTGCGAACTTGCGGGCCGTAATGAAGCGAGTTTGGAGAGACACTTGGAAGCCGTGATCGAGCGATTTTTGAGATGCACTTGGAGGCCGTAATCCAGTGAGATTGGAGATGCACTTGGAGGCCGTGATAGGCTGAGATTGGACGAGTACTTGGAGGCGGTCGATGGACGGCGCAGTGGGTGATGAGACTCTATTCATCAGTTAGTTAACTTGCAACTGTGGGAATGTGACAATGTCGCATTATCTTTGAGCTCTCATGGATAGCTGGCTGATGGCGGGCGATCGTGTAGGGAGATACGCCGGAAGCTGAAGCTACATTCAGGGGTCGGCTCGTAATCATGAGAATGAAGGGACGACAAACAATCTCGGGTGGATGCTGTACTCGGTGTATGCTGTACTCGGTGTCAACTCATGATCGTGTCATGGAGAGATAGAGAGGGATAACTTAAGTTTGTGTGCTGCGATGATGGTTGAGTTGTGGACGAGAAAGAGAGAGATAGGGGATGAAGATGAGGATGTTATGGAGGATACGAGTGGATATGAGAAATCAGGGGTACGACTTCCCTGATTGGGTTGCGAAGACCTCATATCGGTGTTAGTTTGCGCCGGATCGGGACTCGTACCTGCCGTATCGGGGATGGTCAATTGACTCACACACCAATTTCTCTAAGTCCCAGTTTCTCATCATGATTTCCCCCGATCTCTCACTTTCTTCATCAGCAACTACCCTAATTTCCGTCTGAAACACCTGGGTGTTCCGGACGGCTCTGACAGCTCTGATGGAACCTCGTACGCTCTGACGGAGAATTACACGCTACCAGTCGCCCAGGCGACGGCTCGCGTTGCATACGTACCTCCTTTATTTTGTGGTGACGTATACGTATCATCAGAACGACACGTGTGTTACACTCTTCGCAGGGGCTGCAGTTATGCTGAAGCCGTTTACACAACGCCTGGCGATCGACGACAAGCCTGGGAGCAGCTCGAATCACAGTCATGTATTCTGTTTGTATTCTCATCCATGTATCTATGTATCAATATAGCTACCCATCTACAGACGCTATATCTGGACTGGCGGCGGTCTGCCGAATATATACTCCCCGTCACCCTGTCCACCTCCGTTACCCCTGTATCTCCGTACAACCGCCGTCGCTCCTTCACGATATACTTGATCGAGCGCGTTTGAGATGCACTTGCAGACAGAGATTGAGTGAACTCAGAGATGCACTTGGACACTGAGATCAAGTGAACTCAGAGATGCACTTGGAGGCCGGGATCGAGCGAGTTTGGGGATGCACTTGGAGGCCATGATCGTGCGAACTTGCAGGCCGTAATCGAGTGAGTCTGCAGATACACTTGGAGGCCGTGATCGAGTGGGTTTGGAGATACACTTGGAGGCCGTGATCGAGCGGGATTGGACGAGTACTTGGAGGCGGCCGATGGACGGCACGCCGGGACTCAATTCATCAGTGAGTTAACTCGCAACCATGGGAATGTGACCAGGTGACATTTCCTTTGAAGCTCTTATGGATAACTGGCTGGTGGCGGTCGATCGGTAGGGAGGTACGCCAGAAGCTGAAGCTACATTCAGGGGTCAACTCGAAATCGTGAGAATGAAGGGATGACAGACAATCTTAGGTGTATGCTGTACTCAGTGTTAACTCATGATCATGGCATGGAGAGATAGAGAGGGATGGATGAACT
>Ga0307512_10002411_pt1 | contig 23765 bp, 16 predicted proteins | sample 14_EM_MG_FD_200267 | JGI IMG/M metagenome (GOLD analysis project Ga0307512, IMG submission 200267) | Populus trichocarpa ectomycorrhiza microbial communities from riparian zone in the Pacific Northwest, United States - 14_EM | ecosystem: Host-associated > Plants > Roots > Unclassified | place...
TCGCCGTCCCCGGCAAGTCCCCGGCCGTCAGGCCGTCATTGTGGAGTAAGGACGGGACGGACGGCCTTGGCGCCGTCCCGTCCGTCCTGGAGAAATCTCGGACGGCCCACCGTCCCCGGCCGTCCGACGGGACGGTTGACATCACTGCATTCTGATGCGGTTTACGCAGTGGTATTTTCAACTGATGGCCAGGTCCTTGCCTCTGCCTCTAGAGACAATACTATCAAGCTCTGGAACCCGTTGATAGGAGCCTCATACAGAACCCTTGAGGGTCATTCTGATGCGGTCCTGGCAGTGGCATTTTCACCGGATGGTCAGATCCTTGCATCCGGATCAGCCGATCATACTGTCAGGCTCTGGAATCCATCCACTGGAGCATCGCGCGGTACCCTGGATGGTCATCCCAGGAAGAGGGTTTTGGTTTTATCGTTTGAGGTCGCATTTTCTCCGGATGGCCGACTCCTTGCCACATCATCTGAAGGCCCGATATATTTGTGGGATATCAAAAGCAGAGGAATAATTCATACAATTCATACTGAAGGGTCAATTAGACATCTATCTTTCAGCAGCAACAGTTCATATCTCGAGACAAATCATGGGATAGTAGAAATTACATCCCTTACTCAGGTCGAGAGTCGATCCCAGTCCAATTCAATCGTATGCCCACTACGTGTGAGCGGATATTGGGTGAAATGGGGGACAGAAAACATACTTTGGCTTCCACCTGATTACCGTCCTATAAGGGGATGCGGGACAGCAGTTCGATATAATGTTCTTGCAATCACGTATGAGCCATGTAGAGTTATATTCATTGAAATAGACCCAGAAACTATCCCTCTTGGTGAGTCCTTTGAATATGATGGTCAACAAATAGTCTAACGCAGATGCAGCTTCGGTTCGGTGAATATCGGTTAATTTGGAAGTGACGGTTGACGATTCTGTTTTGCTTTTGTGTTTTTGGTGATGGGTGGATTTGGGCTATCGGTAATTGTAAGGTAGCGGGCATGATCATTCGGGCTGTAGTCAGCAGTGAGGGGTGTCGGTGCCTATTTTAGTTGTATATCTGCATGGTTGTTAGGTATGGGCGGAGGGAATTTGTCAGAACCGCTTTATATGTTCGCCCAAAAAGTCTATCGTCATACCATGTGATATAATAATGATAGCACGATGGGGCAGGGATGCTACCGTGCTCTACCGATTCTTTATTTATGTTAGTGGTTGCAACGCGGAAAACAGCGCGTTAAATACTTGGCGGTATCCGTAGTGCCTAGAACTGTGGGTTAATGACGTAATGATGGCGTGGATAATAAAAGAACAATGCGGCATGCACCCCTGAACCTGTCAACGGAAGTCGATCCAAATGGGGGATAGTTGAAAAATGATCAAGGACACTCGGCTATCAAATTCTGGTCAGAGAAGAACTGATTCAGTGAGCTCATTCTTAATTTTCTATAAGCTTTATTCATAACTGAACACTAAATTTGATCATAGGCTGAGATTTTTCGTGCTAGGGCGACAGAATTATTGTGGTGGTCACTGAACCCTGTCGAAGACCCCTCCATTGAACAAGCCCCGAGCCTTAAACTCCATGATTAACACTATCTTACACCATGCAAGTTTCTCGCTTGGGCAGTACGATGATTATATGCGCTATCTTGAGCGTTATTGCCACATTAATGGTTAGTATCAGCCGATTTTCAAACCCTTTCACGGCACGACAAGCAATTGTAATCCCAGTTATGTGAGAACAATAGATACGTCCTAGTGCTCGAATAAAATAATTGTTATCCGAGAAATACTCCCAACTACGTTTATATCCATGCTTGACGATTCCATACTTACCGCAAGCCAAGCTAGCTCTGCAGTGAGCCTTGAATAGCAGAGGAAGTTTCCAAACCAGACGGAGAATCTCGACTCTCGAAGTTTCCTGGGAAGGAGTCATACTTAACATGGTATTCTCAGAATACAATGTTACTATACTGCAATGCTTCCAGAGACATCTCAATTTGGTCGGTTCTGTTCTATCCATTGTTAGATTTTATTTAGTTGAAATCTAGTAACCTAGTAAACTTGAGCCGAGTTGGCTCGAGCTTTACTTCCTGTTCTAGTCCAGTCACGGAGGATGTTCCTCCGCGGAGAGACCGGTCCATTCACGGAGTCCCACCCTCCGTGACTGGACTGGTTCATTCGCGGAGTGTACCCCTGTACCCCACCTCCGTGAGTGGACTGGTTCATTCGCGGAGCATACATTCAAAGTGCTAATTACATTCAACCAAAAATAAGAATTACTCTATACACTATCGTTCATCATGATCCCAACGATTAGATGTGCCCCTCATTGTCGTCGTCATGCAACTACAATTACACTTTGCTCCATATACAGACTTGAAACCATCTCCCTTCCTCGTTGCTCATTTTCCTACCCATCGTCCCCTTCCTGATCAACTCTCGCATTGAAACACTTGCAGCGAATTATACCGTAGTTCCCTTTATATCCACAACATACTTGAATGAGCTCAGCAGGGGACTGAAGGCGTGCAGCCTCCCGAAGAGGGCTTCCCTTCATGAATGTCTCAATTTGATAGGGAATTGTAGCTGCAAGGCGGTCCATGTTTCTCGTATGATAGAAACCATGCAGAATACCATATTGGCACAGCAAGGCATAGCGATTGCGATGATTGCCATGCTTGGCTTCAACCACCCTGCAGATTATTCGCTTGTTTTCTGTTGAACATCTATCGTAGACTGGAATCTTTAGGCGTGCATGATTACCCCAGTGCTCCCAGGCGGCCCGGTCGACCCTCCGGCATTAGGCAAGCAGCCCCACTGGTCAGGCCCGTCATGACTCCTAGAAAAGCCCAGGGCCTCCAGGTATCCATTTTAGAAGCAGGTAGGCCTGGTGAAACCGGGAGATATCTGACGGCTCATTGTTATCTGAAGATATCTGACGGCAATTGAAGATACCTGGTGGCTATCAAAGATATCTGGCGTCATGAGAGTATATGCAAATCTGCCAAATGCTGTGGTTATTTATAGATATCTCAAGGATATTTATGAATGCCAGCAGGCTTTACTATCCTCCACAGGTAAATGACATGGGTATAAGAAGCAAGCTCTCTCTGTTTTGAAAAGAATTCGCGTAGAAGGCGCTAGTAATAACCATGCATTCGCTGCAGTGGCAACTTCTACCCATATTTGGGTTTATCAAATCTAAAGCCTGACCGCCCGGCATCTGAAATGCCTATAGATATGGTCAATAAAAGCCGCCTAGCAATGAACGGGCCCGGCACCCAACTGAGATCACACCGTCTGGCCCGGTCAAGGTCATGCCGGGAACCGTGCGACAGCCTGCGAACACTGGATCACCCTCCTCAAATACTTCTACTTTATTGACTTTCTTATATCTCATTTCCATGGACGTAGATCATTTGCATCATCGCAGATATATTTGGCCGGGCTTAAGATCATCACTTGTGCTGGGCTAAAGGTACATTGTAGCGCTGTGCTGAATGCAATTAGTTGCGCTGATTGAATTCGGCTGGATATGGCCAGCTGAGTGCGCACATATGAGTGAAGAGCATTCACCAAGTGTGTACACTCCGTGAATAGACCAGTCCACTCACGGAGGTGGGGTACAGGGGTACACTCCACGAATGAACCAGTCCAGTCACGGAGGGTGAGACTCCGTGAATGGACCGGTCTCTCCGCGGAGGGACAGCCTCCGTGAATGGACTAGAACACTTCCTATGAGCTAAGTTGACTCGGCTCTTGCTCCCGGCTCGACTCAAGCCGACTCACGGCCATCCCGATGGTTTTCTTTGCTTTTTTACCGTATCAATTGCAAACTGATACCTCATACCAGAGATTATTCCGACCCATTTGGCTGCTAAGTAGAAGATGTACTCGATATCCGTGTTTCTCAGTCCGCAGTCTTAATTCGACTTCCTCCGACCACACCCTCCTCACCGCGTTTGGCGGGCTGAACAGTCACTATTGTGTTGTGGGAGACATGACTCACGCAGCTCACCCAAACGCGACTCGTATTACTAATTTCGTACCACGGTAAAATGGCGTTTTTGCATGGTTGTCCTTGGTAACACTGGGTATCACGGATTGCCAAGTGGGAGGGCAGCCTTGGTGAATGATGTGCAGATAAAAAACAATACTCAGTGATAAATGATAACTTCACTAATCGCATTTTTAACCTAATCGTGTCACCAATCTTGACTATCTTCTAGTTGTCTCAATGGTCTGGGGCGATTTGTCACTCGGGGCCTGACATCGCCGTTCTGTCTTGGTCTTGACTTCGGTGGATTGGTCTATCTGGGGTAGGTATCATTTACCTTTGAACGAATTACGGGTTACGATAGGTGACTGGCAGCTACCGGGAGTAAGTATTTGGTGGCGGTGCTGGAGTTTATGGCAAATGTAGGCCTTGAAATTAGCCGCTGGGGTGCAGAGATGTCATAAAACTAATGGCAGTGGGTCTTATAGTGTGCGGTTTTGTGTATTAATGCTAGTGGAGAACCAGAGCACGAAAAACTATAAAATAGCATAATTTCTATTCGATGATTGATTTTGTATGCCATAACATCATAGAAACTACAGTGCTCTATAAGTATTTAATCTAAGCACAATTTGCCCTAGTCTCAAACGGTCCAGAATTCTCTTCCCCGAAAATTATAGTCCGGTCCCGGGTGTTGAGTGCAATAGAGAAAGAACGAAGAAGCTGTATTGTCTATCGAACAAAGAGAGAGAGAGCCGTAGGACTAAATAGAGAGAAAGGGCCAAACTCGGCGAAGCCGAGTATCACAGTTGGAGCCCGAAGCCTAGTACTAGTGCCAAGGCTAGACCTCCTACTCGGCATGGGGGTAGGCGAGACCGGTGCGGGCAGGCGAGGCCCATGGGGCCGTAAGCCACCGGCCTTATGCCCGAGTCCACCAGCACCGAAGACTAAGGAAGCCACCGGGCCAAATCCCTAGTCAACAGAGCAAGATTATGTTGCGTCATCTATCACCTTCTATACTACATGCCATCCCATTAATTATATCAAACCCTTGTCAATGTACATAGGAAGTACTTGGCCATCTGCCGAAGCTGTTTCCATAACTGAAACCATTTCGCGATTTCAATCCTGACTGTAACGTGCATTCTTTTGTCCTTTGCTGCAGATCACCTACACTTTCAGCGCTTGACCAAAGAGAAATCCTTTCTCATCCATATTGGAGACATTTCCGGGGGCAACATTTGGAATTGGTATTTGTTTCCCAAGCTAAATACAATATTAGTATATATAATTATATTCAAATCCACAATAGCAAATCTACCATGTGAAAAAAGTCCTTTAGAATCATACTATTATTTGCATTGGCTTGTTTCCGGTATAAACGTTGTGTAAATTTGGTTGCAAGGGTGGGGTTTCAATTGAGAAAGCGACATTATTTACCTACTGCTCGGCAGATATGTGCTAGAAGTGAACGCGCAAATCCTTTGAAAATCTACATTGCGACATGATGGCCAAGATCATCAAAAGTTTTGCAAAACCGTAAAACAGATTTTTCCTCCTGCACAGAATGAAGTTGTTGGTGTCAGTGGGATTCAGCTCCCCCGAAGGCGGTCGCGCAATATGGAAAATAGAATTCCGTATGTGACAGCTGCAGAAAGAATAGAAGGCTGAATGCCTTCGAGAATATCCTTTTGCATTGCGAATAGTCAGCTTCTTCTCGCTCAGAATCTTGCTTGCGGGACTTCACTCCACCCTTGATTACTGTGTGGAGATTAGAGAGTAAATTGCGAATGCTGGATAGGCAATTAAACAAGGGACTAGATCGCGGCCCAAATGCAAGTACTGAGTGGGCGGGTAACACGTTGTGGGCGGTTACCCCGCAAAAAACGGTAGCTCAGTGCTAAATCGCTTGCGGCTTTCTAGGGAAGTACAGATAATACGGTACGGAAACTCTTGCATGCCAAGCCAAAATCGTACTATACCACACGAAAGCCTGTGAAAATATTCTATTCGTAATGGAAGATAGTTCATGATGTGCAGTGCAGAGATGATGTCTATTCGCTCTCGGAACCCCCGGAATCTACCTGCTGAAGTAGTTATTAGCGAATTGGCTAATTATTATGTCTCGGCAAGGCAACCGTCATTCCCTTATCTAATCTTTCTCACATGACCTTTTCACTATCTCATCTCCGGCAAACATCCTCACAGTTAAGGTCTTATGACAACTACTTTGGACGGATTTTTAATTGTAGTGTTTCTAACTAACCAATACGTTTATCTAGTCCCAGGCCATGTTGTGAACAGGTTGTGTGGCGGTTGACGTGGCAAGCGGCTACACTTTACACGTGTCGCTTGTACAGCTATACGGCTCTGCCTCAATACAACCGACCATAAGTAGACGCTACCCTGTGGATCTTCCAGTTCATCCGTTTTACTTTTCAACAAGCCTACCATGAATACCAGCAACTCATTATTCGAAAGCTATATCCGGTCTGTTGCTGCGAGCCATGCGCTTGGCACTAGCGGGCAATTCGTGGGACGCAAGCAACTGCATAACTTATGCAGCACTTCCCTGCCGGACCAGATACAGCTCGGAGGGAGTGAATACTCCAAAACACAGTTTTTGCAAAGACTCAGCGAACTTCTGCAAAGTGGATTAGCAGCCGAGCTGCATAGGCGCACGACCGCTGGGGATCTGCTTCCTCTAATTCTCTGGACCTCTCATCGCGAGGCGTTTTCGGCGGCGCAGATAGCGGCAAACAACAACCAATGGAACCGGAAGAATATAGGCGCAAGCACGCGGCCTGCAGCCTGGGCATTCGCCCAGACAGCAGCTACGGAAGAATCGGTTGTTTCATTGCCGTCCACAACGCCGGCGCCAGCTGTTACAACTCCGCATGCGCTTCAACATGTCATCCTCCCCCCGCTTCAGTGCCTCCTTGAAGAAGCTTGCTTTAACTATATTGCCAGAAAGCTTCCACACATTCTGCAACGGAAATCGTGGGCTTTGCCCCATGATGCAGAATTGAATGCGTACACACGCGAGATCTTGGTGACGCAGTCGGCTCCCTTCCCCGACCCGACACCTATCAGAAACCTCAACGACATCCGCCATGTTGCTGTGCACAGAATTCCGATATCGGAGGAGAAACTTTTCGAGTTGATGGAGGTTGGTTTGCGCGGAACAAGTTTGTTGGGGGAGTGGCCTACGCTTGTCAAAATCCAGACATTGAAGACGAGAGTCGAGAAGTGGAATGAGGAGATGAACTGTGCCGAAATTGAGCACGAAAAGGCGTGGAGAAGGCTGGAGCATTTGAGGAAAATGAAACGGGAAATAGAGGAAGAGATGTCACAGTTGGAAATCCAGGTTGACAAAAACGGTATCAAAGAAGCGAAGCGTAAGATCATTCTACGAGTGAAGGCCGAGGTGGAAGATCATTTTGCCTCGTCGGGTAAGAATGATGTTAATTGGTTTTGAGAGAAGTAATATTTGGGGCAAGCGGGAGCCGGCCAGGTTGGGGTCGGGAAATATTATATACCTATTTCCTGGACGAATCGCTTTCTGAAGATTTGCTGCAAGGGAGGGTGTTTTCTAGTGGAATTGTAGAGGTTGTTGTGGAAAGTCTAAAAGCTATACATTATCTGATCTACTGTTCTCGCTATGTGCATAGTGACTGTTGCATAAGGATTTAGCCCGAAACCCATTGGAGCTAAAGCGGGCACCAAATTAGGAGCTTGGTACGGTTCTTATTTCCCTGCGAGCCTCGGGCTTGCTGCGGTGCCTATCTCCCCGTGAGCATCGGGAATGAGCGGTGCTTCGCTCCAGGTATGATTTGTTTTCTTATTTATATCTATCTTATTGTCTCTTTGTACGATAAACAATCAGCATCTTTCATTCTCTTTGTTGATTGCTCTCAACAGTGACAAGGCTAAGTTTCCTTGCTACCAGCAATATCTGGCGATAATGAGCAGGTTTCCAATAATAGCATCCCATCTAGAGCTTTTAGTACTGTACTTCTTGAAGCCTAAAACGGAGATCGATATGTGATAGTATCTAGATACCATTTTCAAACATAAAAACGGGCACTGTACATGAACGGCCGCTTCTAACCAAGATCAAACACGCGGAGATGATGAAGCGCTTGGAGTATATTATTTGACATCAACAAGCGTCCATTTCAGATAAATATTCGTTGAGTTGGCATGGGTGGATAGTGGGAGCGGATAGAAATTTCCCCCTGCTAACCCCAGCATCCACCCATGCCAACTCCACGAATATTTGTCTGATAAGGATACTTGTTGAACTTTAAACAATTTACTCCACGTGCTCTACTAACCCCTCGTGTGCGATCATGATTTGAAGCTACCGTTCTTACTCGGCGGTCGTTTTAAATGACGTGGAATCCCGTTCAATACCGCCCGGGGTTTCGCAATTTTGGTATCCCAAATGCCGTGTACGGACAGGATGATGGACCATGAATTCCGTCCCGTCGCCATACCGTGGTTCTCACTAGACACTTTGTAGGGTTAGGGGTAGTTTTCAATTGCTCAATGGCATCACACTAGCTCACCAATCGGCTTCTCTTTAGTCCGAGCAACACCCTACCCCACTCCGAAGTATAATTTCAGGGCAATAAATATCCCAGACAAGGACCAAGGCATGGAATCTTGCCTCTGAATACCTTCAGGGCCTTATAGCCTTGCCCAGTCAGGGTATCCCCTATGGTACACGATTTTGGTGAGGCGCAGTTTAAAGTAAACTACCGTGGTGTGAGATATGATGTATAATAGATGAGGTGGTGACAATGCAGTTACATTTTGTTTGATTCGCACTACAATCCCACAACACTAATTATAGTGGCATATCATTGTCAGTTTTGGCAATGCCACCAGAGCTTTGCCACTATATGTAGAGTGTAAACCACACTCTGCTGTAAATGAGAATTCATGCAGCGTGTAAATCGCACTCTGGGTGCGAGTGGTACTTCATACAGAGTTTATATTACACGATTATAGTGTAAATTGCAATACATAGCGAGTGATACCTCATGCAGGCCTCTGCAAGTATCGTGATGTTTCAATTTGGTGTTGAGGTTGCAAAGCAGCAGGACAGCTTGGTTTTTAGAGATACAGTTTCGGATCACTTACTTTACCTCTTTTGCTTGCAATGTTTCGATGTAGTTTCGTGAAATTCCGTATACATGCGGTGTGCAGGTGCAAAATCATGATGATGGTGGTGGTGGTGGTGGTAGTGGTGTTGATGATGGCGGTGGTGGTGCCAGTGGTGATGGTGAATCGGTGATGGTGAATCGGTGATGTTGGGGATTGGGTGAGGATCACAGAATCAGTCCTGCCAACATGCCATGACCAGACTCCAAATCATATCCCCCTGAAAACCGGTTAGAATGGCAGCATAGTGGGATATAAAAACCTCATCGTGTGAATCACGCAAAATTTCGTGTGATTTACGCAATATTCCGATGTAAATAGGGAGACCTCACCAATTGGCCAATTATATTTGTGTCATGGCTCAATAAGATCTCTCGATAAATGGCACTACATATGCCACTATAAATGCCCATACAAATGCCATTACAAATGCAACTACGATTTATCGTGGCATTGCCACTAGACCTGCTGAACTGTAAGGTATGCAGCATGATACGGCTAGAATACCAGTGTTCCTAAGCTGCCCGGCCTCCATTCTGAAACCCTGCGCCAGTGGCGGCCCCACCCGGCCTGAATAAAAAGCCGGCCGGCCGGCTGGCCTGCACGTGATTTAAAAAGCCTACATCGGCCTGCATAAGCCTTGTCTGGTTGATGGATGGAATGCGGCAATGACAGGGCTATGATGGTTGAGTTGGATATTATGCATGTTTCGTACTTTGGAGGCTTTCTTAGTGTAGGCAGCAGAGAGTCTTTCGAACAAAATATTCTGTTTAGGCTTTGTTTCGCCAAGAAAAGCCTGCAGGCCCGGCCCGGCCCTCATTTAAAAGCCGCCACTAAGCCCGGCCAAGCCAGGCCATGCTATACCGGGCCGGCCTGGCCGCTTATGAACATTGAAGAAGACGGGAATTAGGGTGGAAATAAGCCCTCATTTTCGGATCCTTGTTCTAGAGAGGTGATGCTAGAACCTTTGTAATCACTTTCTTCAAATGACACTGTACCAATGTTCCTAAGCGGTCCGACAGGTTGCAAAATCTCAAGCCTGCCTTGGCGCAGGCTAGTCCTGGACTCCGTTTGCTAAGCCTACACTACAAAATGCCTAGCCGTAGGCCGGGCCTGGCCGCTTACGAACACTGGACTGCACCACCGGTTCCGGCACCACAATTTCGACAATTTCACCGATCCAGCAATGGCTGCGCGGACGGGACAGACTATTGGGACGTCAGCTCTCGATCTCTCAGCCTCGAATTTGAGCTTCTCAAAGTCAATCCCAACAACGCGGTTGAACTTCAGGAGCCACTTCAGAGGATAGTTAGTCCAGAGTGCGGTGTACTTGGAGACTGTGGCTCTTCCGTATTATAATACCTCTAAGAATATACGTAAGGTGAACTAGTAACCCTAGCCCTAGGGCCCACCATGTTTTGACCCATTCGTGGAATCGCCCCATCCGTGGACAGGCAATACCATCCATGGACAGGGCGGTTTCACGAATGGTACCACCATTCATGGACCCATTAATGGGACAAGTGATCATATCATAAGGTATGTATATTAAATCCGCGCCACTAAGAGGAGCCAGCAATTTAATATAGCGAAGCGAAGCTAGTAATTTCATCGATATAAGGCTTTGCATGTTAATACCATACTATTGCATGGTCTAGTCCGGTCTACTGCCTCTCGTAGACCGGACCGTACTGAGCCCTACCGCAGACCGGGTCCGGAGGGGTGAAAACATTGAGGTTCATTCCGAAACATGTGAAAGTGGGGCTGCCGCTTAATGGTCTAGACGTAACTAGTTAGGAATGTAAGTACAGTTAGCTTCCAATGCTAAGCACACTCACTGAACTTCGAGCGCGATCGAAGGTGGAAAGATTGTACACGCTTGGGGTGCATTTGGATGTCAGAATGTCGCGCGCACTTGGTACGTAGCCGAAAAACCCAAAAGTCGGCCACACCTACGCTTATATTATATGATACTGATGATATCTCTTGATTCATGTGGAGACAGAGATTGTATCCTATGTACAATGGTAGAACCTAATACAATGAGTCCCGAGTTCCTGTTAGAGACCGATGGAAGTAGCAAGTGAAGTGATACGGATAAAGTATCTTAATCTATCAAAAGGTAGAACTTTTGTCTTATATACAAAAAGAGCCAGAGATTCCATAGAGACTCCGCAGAGATTGTTATATGTGGTGATTGGACTCTGGAAAGGCGGCAGGCTTCCCAATAGTCCGTCCTGTCCTGGCAACACTCTGCTTTGGACTATGATTTTTGGGGCAGAAAATTCTGGTCCGCTTAAGACCAGGGCAAATGGTTCTTGGACTATATACCTATAGGGCCCTGTAGTCTCTATGACGTCATGGAATACAGAAATTAACGGTGGAAAGCGGTGGAAATTATATCATTTTATACTATTCAGACCCTCCACAGGGACTGCGGTGCCTGCTACCCCTTGTTTTAAGGCTCACCACTACCATCTCACAGCACCACGGCACAGCTCCAGCGGATTGTAAGGCCCACCCCACAACCACCATCGGGAAGACCACCGAATGCCTAGTTCCGGTAGCCGCTAGTACCGTATAGGTACCTGTACGGGCCCTAGGACAGCCGATATCAGCCCCGGACGGACCAGTCCTCCCACACTATACCCCAGGACGGGATGGCGATGCCGGTCCCCGAAAGACTATAGTTGTCTGGGACCATTGGGAAGCCTGAAAGGTGAGTGGAGAGCGGCGGGTGGCAAGCGTGAGGGTTTGAATAGGGGGCCGACAAATCCAAGAAACATCTTTAAATCTCGTTCTAGGCCTCATAGGAAGACAGAGTGGGGCGGCTGGTAAAAGCGACAAATTGTGTAGGGCTATACCGGCGAACTTGGCAGATCTCTTTTGACTCGTCTAGGCCTTATATTTACACCTACATTCTCCTATACAAATCTTGATAATGGATAAAGCCTAAGGAAATGCACTAAGCTCCCATTGATAGCGCACCGGTAGGCAAAGTAACCAAGAAGAGGCAAGTCGTGGCCAAGTTAAGACCATAAGCTGGCCGTGGCCTAGAGAAAACCCAGTGTTGAAAACTGTAAGAGACACAGTTAAGCCCATCTGTTGAAATAGTGATGCTAGAGAAGCTTGATTGTATCCTATCTAAGAGGGCCACAGGGCCAATATATATGAAAGTGCAAGTACGGCTGAATGCCATCAGCCCGTATCAGAGTCAACAGTCATCTCCGGCCACACGAGACATCACCGTCTCCGGCCATACAAGACATGATCATCTCCGGCCATACAAGACACCGTCTCTGGCCATACAAGGCTCATCTCCGGCTGAGACCTGTATATGCAATACCATCAATATATTGTGGAAATGTGGATACAACAGATAAAGAACAGTGTGAACCGCGGGATGAAAACAGGACGGGTTTACCGTCCAAAAATCATCCCGTGCAAGAGCCAAGACGGGATTTCTCGCGGTCTTACGAAATCACGGTATGCGGACGGGACTGTCTCCGCAGACCTACAACCAGTCAAATTACAAAACGGCCTCCGAGTAATAACGGCTGCTCTAAATCACATCGGACTCGCGTGCTTGATAGAGCTCACTGAGGAGATTGTTTGACGTCTAACAAGCGTCCTTATCGGTGTTGACTAGGGATTTGGCCCAGTGGCTTACGGCCCCCATTGGCCTCGCCTGCCCCCACCAGCCTCGCCTGCCCCCATCGGCCTCGCCTGCCCCCATGGCGACGAGGAGGGCTCGGCACTGGTACTCGGCATTGGGCTCCGGCTTTGGCAGTCGGCATTGGGTTTTCCTTCTCTCTCTTTCATATATAAGTCCATAGTTTTCCTTCTCTTTGGATCGACAGACAATTCATCTTCTTCTCCATCATCTTCTCGTGTCAACAATCGGACAAATGTTGGTTGAGTTGGGATGGGTTGATGGTGGGAGTTGACGGGATTCTCTCCCTGCAAACTCCCTCACCATCTACCCATGCCAACTCCACGAATCTATGTCCAATAAGGACGCTTGTTTGACATCAAATGATCTTGTTAATGGGCTCTATCAGCTTTGCGAGTCCGATCTTGATTTAGAGTAGCCGTTATTACTCAGTGGCCAATTTTGTCAATTTGACACGAAATGACATGGCATCCCATCCAATACCGCCCGGGATTTCGTATTTTCAGCATCCCAAATCCCGTTCACGGACGGAGTGATGGACCCTGAAGCCCGTTCTGTTACCACGCCGTGGTTCTCAATAATAAAGAAGACGCACACATCTACACATAGTGGAAAGATGGGTTTCAATCGGCGGGCGGAAAGTAGGAACTGCAGCCGTATGCAACCGGGTGTCGCAGTAGTCCGTCAGACTACCAGCCTTTCAGGCCCCCTTGTGATAGCCGGCGGGCAACGGGCGGAGGAATAAGGGCCGGCGGGCTCTCCTTGATTTCATCCCTTTTCCTTTGTATTCTATTTTGACCGTCTTTCAGACGTTTGCTTTCTTTCTTTCTTTCTTGTATCAGAAGGGGACGACGGGTAGTAGGAGTGGAGCCCCGCCATCTAGCCGGCCAGCCCGGAGGCGGGGGGGATTAAGGGACTGTCATACTCTAAGTAGAGTGAATACAGTATGATTAAAACAAAGGCCCCCTTGTGATAGTCTAGTCACGAACAGCATATTGCAAGACTAGGGTACGACCCGGGCGACGGGGGTGACGCTGGGTTACTGGTTGGCCTGCATTTTGCAGTTATTTCAATTAAGACACTGTGATGCGGGTTCTCGAATACATGGTTGATCATCTAGGTAGGTTATACTGCAGATTATGTATCATTGCCGTAGTTAAGAGGCATATTAGATATCACTCGGTCACGTCTGCATCACTCGCATCATAGATTCATCACTCGGGAGACTGCCGGCACTTACAATCCCGAAACGACAAATTGTAGTCCAGGGCGGGGCAAGGTCTTGCCCGTGCAGGATGACTTGTGCGACTCTGTATGCAACAACAATAATCTGGGAGATTAGCCTGTCGACGTCACCGTGCCAAGGAACGAGTGGAGGTTTTTGATATATTATTGTGGGCGACATGGATTGCGCTCGAGACAAACAAAAGGGCAGAAAAACTATGGAGCCACGCAGTGAAGGTAGTGACTACCGTTAGCGACACGGTATAGCGAACAGCACACTTACCTCCAGGCCCAGGGCACCAACTAACCAGGTGAATCAACACGGAGACAAACGCACTCCAAGATTTCGGCATTAAAATTAAAAATCGTTGGTTCTCTGGACACGCTGGGATTTCCGGGAATAATGAAGTAAACCAATGGCAAAAAAAAGATTACAACGGTCGGGTAGCACTGCGGGAGCCCTTATACCTCTGCTACTAATAGAAGTAGAAGGATCTCTGAAACGATGACTGCAGCAAGGGCATGCAAGAATGGGAAGCTGCAAGATGTAACAAACACTATGGGTATTGGATAGGATTAGGTAAAGCTAGGAGCTGGCGGTATGTCTTAGTGCCGAGTAAGAAGTCTCTGGTACCTTGATACTGTGACTGTAGAGCAGGCATCTACCATCTCAAGCGATTCGGGCAAGTGATGATATGTTTTGTAATACGTATGCGTTGCGTAGGGTGTTGAAACTTATCAGCTATCTCAGTCCTAAACAAGAGGAGACGAGAAAAGGAGAAACTAGTACATGATGCAAGATGTCGGATGAACCATACTAAAAAGGCAACCCACGTAATGGCCAAGCAATCAAATAATACTCGTAGATAATTTTGGGCAAAAGGCTAGCATTCTGTCAACATGATTATCAGTGTTGGCAGTGCGGAAAGGCGGCAAACTCTGAATCATCTATTTTACTTTTGTAAGTGGTAAAAAATGAACTGCGAGATCTAGAGAAGGTATTCGGGCGGGCAGCGGGCTAGAAAGTGGGATGATACCGGTGCTCATATAAAAGCTGTTTTCCTTTCAGAAGTGCGATCAGGCGGCGATGGACTTTCTTGCTGACACGGAGGTAGAAAGCCTCACCCCGCCTAGCTATGTCAATATTTATCGCTCTGTCTTTTCATTTGTGTTGTTTTAAGGTAATTCATTCTACTTCGGGCTGCTGTTCAGAAATCAATGGAATGAATGGTGTAGTACAACGCTCAGCCGGTCATTCAGAGGGGCGGCGTAATTGGGCTCTTGTCGTACAGTACGTTAACACACCTAGACCCATTTTTTGCATAGATCTGGTAATTAAGTGACGCGGAGGAATATTACACAGGTCATATGTTGAGCTAGCCTCGATCGCGGCTCAAAGTAAGTTAGGCTTAATAGAAATTATTAAAACCAACGCTTCAAAGTTTGCGAATTTCAAAGTGCCTTATCAATCTACCTCGAGCGTGTCCTGCTGGTCATTCATCCACCAGCGTTGCGCCAATGTAACCCAAGGTTCGATGCACTTTATCCAATACGGATCCCGGAATGACCCACGTGTTCAATATGGCGGCGAGCATTGGTTTCACGCTAAGTTGTTCACACAGCCAACTGCACATCTATGGTTAGAAAATCCTATCAAGTTTTGCAAGAATCCATGTTTTGTGCATGACAGCTTCTGTTTTAACAGTTTTATAGCGCAATCACTTGTGCATGCATGTGCATGTGCATGTGCATAATGGTGTGCTGCAAGCCAGCCATTCAGCATTACGATTGCCTCCATTGGTGGGAACAGTGTCGTGTTACATACACTGGCTATCCATACATATCTTTCAATGACGCTGAATGGTCCCATGCAGGCATGCGCACACCGACTGCCTTGCGCTAACATGGGTTAGAAAAACCGTTCTTGATGCACCACCCCATCCACACACAGCTTGCATCAGATGTTTGTTGCTTTAATCTTACTTTTAGAGTATGACAGTGTCCAAATTCCTTCACTATCCGGATTTCCGACTACATCGGTGAGACCCACTCCTTCTACTCTTCTCCTCTTTGAAACTCTCCCCACCCGAGACATTTGCTTTAATATTTCAGTTGAACAGCAGCTAACAAAGAATCGCGATACTCGAGGACCATTGTTTGGTACTAAGTATGTACAATTTCGCTTTCGCTATGCCTGCATGTAGTACGGTTTAAGCGGTAGTTCTAATGTTAACAGGATTGCGGTACTTCTACGTATACATTTACTCGGTTTGTCTATAATTGAGACTTCTTTAAGCTTTGAAGCTTAACTATAAATACGCTATGTTTTCAACGAGCAACTTTGCATTGGTAACACATTCTGATGGAATGTTCACTCGCCAGTCTGCCTCAACGAATGGCACCAACGATGACCTCCAAAGCGACCTGATTGCATTTCTTTCCGTCGTCCAAAAGTATAATGTCGACTACCTCCCCATTACGTGGCAAGCAGCTCTCAGCAATCTTGGTGAGGGTGGCTCTGGGACAGTAAGCCAATCGACATTCAACGCCGACATGCCTCTTGCATTTAAGCGTTTTCATGACCCGGACGGCGACGTTTCAGACAAGTACTTTTTACCATTGATATCAGAGGTATTGATCTTGAGTCAACCCGCTATTCGAAATCACCCACATATAGTGAATCTCGAAGGAATTTGTTGGGAAATCAAGCCCAGGACAGAGAAAGCCGTCCCTGTACTAGTCTTTGAGAAAGCGGTGTGGGATCTACAACAATATATGAAACTGCGTGAGGGCATCAATATGTCGATCGTTGACCGGCTCAAAATCTGTGCCGAGATTGGAAGTGCCATTAAGGCTTTGCATGCTTATGGTATGTCGTTCCACATCCGTTTTATCCTTTCGAAGTCTAACATGGACACAGATGTTATTCATGGCGATATCAAGCCACAAAACGTACTAGTTTTCAAGAATGCCACCGGCAAGACGACTATTAAGATGGCAGACTTTGGATATTCTACTCTTGCCGCTGGTGGAACGGGGGAGGTGTTTTTACCCAAGTCGACGCCGTGGAATGCTCCAGAGCATCATTGGGAGGGGTTCAAAGTCCCTGACGCCAAAAAGACGGATGTGTACTCTTTTGGATTGTTGTGTCTCTGGGTTCTGTTTGGAACTAGCCTACGAGATATCCCGCAAACCACTGCAGAAGGTGCCACTGAGTTGTTATCATCTAACACTCCGCTTGGGCCTTCTTCATTTCTTGAACGGTTAAATGGTGAAGGTGAAGGCGAAATGCAGCGTGTTGCCGAAGAACTCGTGCACACAGTGCCAGGCTTGGATGCCGAGCATAAAGTGTGTCTGAAAGAATTTTTCAACTTAACTGTTGTCCATAACCCCGACCATCGGACTTCAGATATTAATAAATTACTGGATCTTTTGCTGCAAGAACCGTGAGTCCCACCCGAAATGATAGTGAAACGTAAGGCTTTTGCTGACAAATCTAGAACTATATCACACAATCCTGTAACACCGTTGCAGACAGTGACGGAGCTAACATCGCATGAAGATTTCAGGGTAGTTATCCATCCATCCATATTTCTCGAAAGAGCGTACTAGGATCTGACTACTGCTGTGATTCAAGATTGCAGAAAACCTTATCCACTTAGTAGTAGCCGACTATCGAGTGCGCATACAAATCAGGGATGAGCTCGAAAAGAAGTACATCAGGAATCAGAACCAACCCTCTGCTGCGCATATCGCATTTCAGCTTGCGTTCTGTTATCAGATTGGTTTTGGGGTCAAGTCAGATGACAATGCGTCAAGCATATGGCTAGAAAAAAGTAACAAACGGTCTGAGGATTTGGAAGTTGAAAAGAAAACGGTACGGCCTGCGTGCTGGAAAAGCAAGAGGATGCTTGAGTTCGGCGAACGATTGGTTGAGGCAGATGTTGTTCACGAATATCGAACATGGGGATTGGACAAGCTTGAGGAAGCCCGGAGAGAGTACGAAAGAGAGGTGGGTGATATGGCACGAGAGTTTGGGGGGCTCCATTTCATACCATTCGCCTTATTCAGAACCTTCGGAAGTCTTCTTGATCAATTAGGGCAATTTGAGAAATCGATAACCTTGCGAATGCGAATAAGAAACGAAATGGAAAACGCAAACGGAATTGGTCATCCTGATACGCTCACTAGTATGGCCGACCTTGCATTGTCATTCGGGAACCAAGGGCGATGGAAGGAGGCCGAAGACTTGTTTATGCAGGTCATGGAAACGAGAAAGATGGTATTCGGCCAAGAGAGTCTAGAAACCATCGAAAGCATGAGCAACCTCGCATGGATACACAAGATGCAGGGGAGATGGAAGGAGGCCGAGGAGCTAGAGATGCTGGTCATGGAGACGAGAAAGAGGGTACTCGGCGAAGAGCATCCAGGTTGCTTAACTAGCATGAGCAACCTCGCGAACACATACAGAAGCCAGGGGCGATGGAAGGAGGCCGCGGTGCTGTTTGAGCAGGTTATGGAGACTGAAAAGAGAGTACTTGGCGAAGAGCATACAGAAACTTTGGCTAGCATGGGTAACCTCGCATCGATATACGGAAACCTGGGCCGATGGAAGGAAGCCGAGGTGTTGTTTGTACAAATCATGGAGACTGAAAAGAGGATTCTTGGCGAAGAGCATCTAGATACTTTGACTGACATGGGAAATCTTGCATCAACATATGTGAAACTGGGGCGGTGGAAAGAGGCACAGGAACTGTTTCAGAAGGGATTGGAGACGGAAAAGAGGGTGCTCGGCGAAGAGCATCCAGATACGTTAACCACCATGAACAACCTCGCAGAAACATACAGGAACCAAGGTCAATGGCATGAGGCTGAGGAGTTGTTTGAGCAGGTCGTGGAGATAGAAACGCGGGTACGCGGCGAAGAGCATCCAGATACGCTGACCAGCATGGGTAACCTTGCATCGACATATCAGAACCAGGAGAGATGGAAGGAGGCCGAGGTGCTGTTTGTGCAACTCATGGAGACAGAAAAGAGAGTACGGGGCCAAGAACATCCAGAAACCTTGGCGAGCATGGCAAATGTCGCATCGATATACACCAAGCAGTGGCGGTGGAAGGAGGCCGAGGAGCTTGAGATACAGATCCTGGAGGCGTTCAAGAGGGAACTCGGCCCAGAGCATCGAGATACCTTGAACAGCATGAACAACCTCGCTACGACATACGTGAACCTGGGGCGGTGGAAGGAGGCCGAGGAACTGTTTCTGAAGGGCATAGAGACAGAAAAGAGGGTGCTCGGTAAAGAGCATCGAGAAACATTAGCTAGCATAACTAACCTCGCATCGACATACGTCAGCCAGGAGCGGTGGAAGGAGGCCGAGGACTTGTTTGTGCAAGTGATAGAGACGGAGAAGAGGGTATTCGGCGAAGAGCACCCAGATACCCTGAATTGCATGAAAAATCTAGCGCTTTTGTTCAAAGCACGAGACCGCATAGATGAAGCCATCGAAATGATAACGAAAGTATTTATTCTTCTTTCTCGCACATTAGGCGATGGACATCCGGCTACCCAGGATGCGATAGAGCTTTTGGTCAAGTGGAGCGGTAGAGAAGAAATACAGTCTACAGACTGCGTGATACGTTTTGTTTCCAGAGGTACTTGTTCCTTTCAACCGCATTTCAAAATATAAGGATTCCCATTTGCCGATTGATTTAACTGAATTGGCGAAACTTCAGATATCCCTGATTATACGATGGACACGCAACATTAAATCTGACGAATGGTATCAGAACTTCTGAGTTAGTTAACTTGGCTGAGTCTTACTATGGTTTTCTCACACAGTTCAAGTCAATTTCGTTGGACGAATGCTTGAGTCGCTCATAGTCTGGAGCATGTAGTTATTGTTTTCTCATTACGGAGGCATTTGGGAGGCTGGGAGAAGCAGGGAGATTAGTGACGATTGTTTCAATTATGTAGTAGCCTATTATTGTAAAGCTTGGCACTCGATAGTCAATGAGTTTGTTATGTGTTCATTCGAATTGCATCTTGTTGCAATTTTTAACAATATCCAATCCTTAGCGCTGATGTACCTCACTTGATACCTCTTAACTGCGAGAGATGTAATGTACCGGCTCATTGACATGATCTCTGTTCTCGTGAGTCGCATCAATGTATATACACTGATTAACCTCACTTTACCTACTGCCATACTCCAGTTGGAGTGCATGCAGAATGATTAAAACAAACAGACAAAAACCCCACAACTGACTCGGTACACAACCCTAACCCTATTACATGCACCGTATGTACCCTTCCTCGCATAACCGTATCCCGCCTTGGACGAGAATTGGGCACAACTATACTCTAGATAGAATGAATGCAGTATGATTAAAATAAACAAACGATAGGAGTTCTGCGCCTGAAACAAAGTAAAAAGCCTTACCCTGCCCGCTCGAAAGACATAATATTATAACATCGCCCGGAGTCGTGGGCTCTTCCTTGTCGGAGTTAATCCATTGACTCTCAGTTCTGCCGTCTGGGCGTTGTTGCTGAGGGGTTTTGTGGGGTAGCCTGTTGAGGTAGTTTTCGTTGGGCGCCACTGCTTGTTCACAAGCTGACTCTCTCCCTCCGGATTAGGTGAGATGAATGGGAGATGAACAAGCCGCTCCCACGTACACTCGGCATCCAGCTGCCGTTTCATTTGATTCGGAATTGAGGTTTTCCAACTTTCTGGAGTTATTAATAACGGCCTCTCCGGAGTGATATAGATAGTAGTTCGACGTAGAATTGAGATGCCAGAGGGCTCTCATTGCAGCAGTCATACAACTAGGAAATAACGTAAATCACCAGGATGCGAGACATCCACTAGAAGCGAGACGGCCGGGTAAGCTTCTAGCGAATGGAATTTACCCCGCATTTGAACTGTTCCCCGCTCAGTTACTCCCACCCACAATGCCCAAAGTTAAAGAGCGCAGCGATATACCAAAGTTTACTCTCGAGCAATGATATGAGGCTGCTCTTAAAGGCCTTGACACTGGGGTCTGTAGTTCTCCTCAGACAGCAGCAGAAGCTTAAGGCCTTCCCAAGTTAAGTCTGGGACACTGGAAGAACAGTTGCCAGACATGAGAAATTGCCCACCAAGAGCAACAAATCTTTACTTCAGCTGCAGAGAAGGCGATTGTGAAGTGGATCCTCAAGCTGGATGATTTTGGATTTTCACATCAGATAGATCACCTTATGGGGATGGTAAAGCATTTGGTGAAAGTTGATTTTCAGAGACAAGTTCCTGTTCGCAACTTCACTCTGGAAAAGACCTCCGCACAGCACGACATTATAGGAAAGACCTGGATCACTCTCATTTTGAATTGACATTCTATACTTGCAGCATGATTCACAAGCAGAATTGATTATCAACATGCTTATGCGAGCATCCCCCATACTATTCAGTCCCATTTCCAAAGGATTAGTAAGATTTTGCAAACACAACGATTTTCAGATAAATCAACCATCAGCAACAGTGGAAATCGACTATAGGCTGCGCTACGCCCACACGCGTAGCTCATAGCCAGCTTCCCGTAGACCCCTGCGCCACAAGCGTCTGTTGTCATCTATAGTCGATTCGTAGAGATGTGCGTGTAGGCCTATAGAACTATATACTGCTAGTAGCTAGAGATAGACCAATACCTTTCTTTACTGCCTGGCTGTTATACCGGTACTGATTCCGCTGGAGAGCCCGCTGGCGCTCAAGATCCTGGTTCAGAGCCTACTTCGAAGCCTTGCTTGATAGCTTACTTGGAAGCCTGCTGGAGAGCCTGCTTGAGAGAGCCACACTTTGGGAGGAGTAGAATTTTCCACGGGAAGCGTTTGGCCGATGGAAAACTCTGAGTTTGTGGAGGCTTTGCCGAATATAATGCTTTAAGTCTGTGGAAGCTTCGATGCTAACCTTGATGTAGCTAACCTACTTGTCTAAGTGCTTCCGGTACTACGATCACCATCACCAACACCATTTCCATCTCCATCACCATCGCCATCACCATCGCCATTATCACCATCAGCCCCGGACGGAATACGCCCACATATGCCCACAACCGGTGGGTAGCGGGCAGCAGATTCCGCTGGCAAATCTGAGACGGGATCTGTTCTCGTCATAATCCAATTGTCTACCATTCCTGCAGAATCTAAGATTACAATTGTCAACACCATGACAGTGAGGTATCGTGAGATCTCATCGCGGTGGGCGGGCTCAAGATAAGGTTTAGACTATGATATCGACCGACGTAATAATTTCGGCCACCATACACCGCCCGCCACTATCACACGCCACCCCCCGCCCGCCACCTGCCTCACTCCTCCAGGTGCCAGGCGCCCGCAACTCAGCCAGTCTCTGGATCAAGCACGCTGGAATACATGTGAGCATATAGTCGAGTGAGATTGTGAGTGTCTTGCCTATTGAGAGTGTACTTGGGAGCGTAGCGCCAAGTAGGCTGGGAGTGTGCCATCGAGTGCAATTAAGAGTGTACTTGAGAGCGTGCTCAGCAGTGCGCTTGAGAGCATCTTGAGAGCTTACTTGGGAGCATATACTCAAGCAGGCTGGGAATGTGTCATCGAGTGCAATTGGGTGTGTACTTGAGAGCATGCTTGGGAGTGTACTTGAGAACGTACTCGGAGGTGTACCGGTAGTGTACTCAGCGTTGACATGGGAGCGTCTTGAGAGCTTACTTGGGAGCGTATAGTCAAGAAGGTTGGGAGTGTGTTATCGAGTGCAATTGGGAGTGTACTTGAGAGCGTGCTCGGGAGTGTGCGTGAAAGCGTCTTGAGAGCATCTTGAGAGCGTCTTGAGAACGTCTTGAGAGCTTACTTGGGAGCGTACAGTCAAGCAGGTTGGGCGTGTGCCATCGAGTGCAACTAGGAGCGTCGTTGAGAGCATGCTCGGGAGTGTACTTGAGATCATACTCGGAGGTGTACTGGGAGTGTATTTGGTGTATACCTGGAAGCATCTTGAGAGCTTACTTTGGAGCGTGCAATGAAGTCCATTTGACAGTTTGTGGAATGCACCATGATGTATAGTATTGAGCGCACATAATCGCATTCGTATCATAGTAATCTAGTCAACGCGCAGGTCCATAGGACCTCATAGTGCCACGTGTCAAATATGCTATTGATTACCGTCCCAAAAGCAGCTTCTCAATGAGTTTGGCGTCGCGTAAGGTCATTTTTCCCGGTGACCACCGATATTGAGGACAAGGGATTTGTCATGGGAATCCCACCACGTACTAAGATAGTTATCCCCTGGATCGTAACGGTTCCCGGCCCATACGGGCCGCCCGTGCAACCACCTCACCACACGTCCAAAAATGGTCATCAGAGGCCATCCTTTTTATCAAGTCTTCTTTAGTAGCAAATAAAACTTTCTGTCAAAGTGAATTGTAAATTATATGTGACGTGACATTGTAAGTCTTACTACCCCACCAAAATTCGCTCTCTGAACTGGCAACCCACCCTATGTCTATGCACCACTACCCACCTTTCTTCTTTACAGGTGATTGAATTCCACGAAACGATGCATTTCATTATTGAGACACCACAGTTACTCGCATTTTGAACATGCGTAGCAAAGTTTGGCTGGAGATTTGGTATTTCTGGCTGGGCTTTCCTGCTGGCAAAGCCACCATCCCAGCTACTTTCCCTTCTCAA
>Ga0307512_10002412_pt1 | contig 23758 bp, 14 predicted proteins | sample 14_EM_MG_FD_200267 | JGI IMG/M metagenome (GOLD analysis project Ga0307512, IMG submission 200267) | Populus trichocarpa ectomycorrhiza microbial communities from riparian zone in the Pacific Northwest, United States - 14_EM | ecosystem: Host-associated > Plants > Roots > Unclassified | place...
GAAAAACATACGTGCCAACTCCGGTGAGTCGATATCCTTTCGGCAGGGTAGGTAGATCGCCATCTTTGTCAGTCGATCGACGATTACTGCGATGCCAGTGAAGCCCGAGTTTGTTGATTCTTGGAGGTCCGTGACGAAGTCCATGGTGATTCCTTCCCAAGGGTGGAGAGGTGGTGGTAGTGGCATGTTGACTCCGTGGCGAGCATGGCGCGGTCCCTTGATCCTGTGGTATACTTCGCAACCGGCAATGAACTTTCGGATTGCAGCATCTAGCACGGGCCAGTAGAAGTCTCTAGATACGAGTTCAGAAGTTCTAAGAGCTCCGAAATGACCTGATTCGGGGTTATCATGAAAAAGACTTATCACTTTGCTGCGGAGCAAAGCGTCCGCCGGTACGTATATTCTCCCTTCATATGTCAGAGCTCCCGAGATGACTTTCCATTGCTCCTCGGTAGGTCCATCAGGCCCACCAGCTTTCGATGGGTCAGGGTATCCGACCATTGGAGTGTGGACGATTCTGCGTTTCACGTCGGCGGCCAACGAGTCGGAGGCCTGCGCTGCCTTACTCGTCAGCAGGAGGTCATCGTACGGTTCAACGGTAGTGACTGCCAAAGTTGCCAAGAGTCGCGCCGTGGGCCTTTCGTAGCCTTCTTCGTAATCAGGTCGTCTGGATGGTCCGTCGGCAGGGTTCTTCTTTCCCTCCAGGTGTTCGATAGTCAAGTCGTAGGAAGAGAGGATTTCCGCCCAGCGAGCCTGTCTCCGGGAGAGCACTTTTGACGTTTGAAAGTAATAGAGACTCTTGTGGTCGCACCATATCAAGACCTTATGATTTGCTCCCTCGAGATAGTGTCGCCATTGCTTCATAGTCTCCACGATGGCTAAGAGCTCTCGATCGTACGTGTCGTAATTGTGTTCGGCAGGGGAGAATTTTCGAGAGTAGAAGTTGACAGGTCTGAGGGTTCCGAATCGGTCATATTGATTAAGGATGCCGGCGATCGCAAAGCCACTTGCATCGGTCTGGATAACGATCGGCTTTGCCTGGTCGAAATGCTGGAGGATCGGTGCTCCGGTGAAGGCCCTCTTCAGCTTCCGAAATGCGAGTTCGGCCTCACGAGTCCATTCCCATTTGTAAGTAGGCTTATCTGACTTCTGGCTGGTTTTCGGTGTGTTTGATGTTTCTGTCTTCTTTAGTAGCTCCGTCAGGGGTAACGTAACCTTTGCATATTTCATGATGAACCGTCGGTAGAAGTTCGCGAATCCCAACAGCACCTGTATATCCCGTACCGATTCCGGAGTAGGCCAGTCTTCGATGGTGGATATGCGGTTTGATTCCATCCCGATCATGTCGGAGTTGATGATAAATCCGAGGAAACCGACTTCTGAGACACCGAATTGGCACTTCTTGGCCTTGCAATACAGACCGAAGTCCTGTAGCCTTTGTAGCACTTTCCGTACGTGATCTTCGTGCTCCTTCTCTTTGGTCGAGTAGATGAGTATGTCGTCCAGGTAACACACGGCAAAGTCGTGGATATAGGGCCGTAGGCAGTCATCGATGTAGGCCTGAAAGGTCGCCTGTGCATTTGTCAAGCCAAAGGGCATAACTCGGTATTCGAATTGGCCGTACCGGGTTCGAAATGAGGTTTTATACTAGTCGCCTTCCTTGATTCGGATGAGATGATAGGCGTTCCGGAGGTCCTGTTTAGTGAAATTCAGAGCTCCGGGTAGTCTGTCGAGCATTTCCGAGATCAAAGGTAGGGGGTACCGGTTCTTGAATGTCCCCGTGTTGAGGGCCCGGTAATCTACACAAAGCTGTAGTCCTCCATCCTTTTTTTTCGCGAATAGGATCGGTGCTGCCGCCGAGGATGATGACCGCTGGATGAAGCCATTGGCTAGGTTCGTCTCGATATAGGCTTTGAGCGTTCTAAGTTCGAAGTCTGAGAGAGTGTAGATTCGTCCATATGGTAGTTTGAAGCCTTGTTCCAGGTCGATCGCATGGTCAATGGAACGGTGCGGCGCGAGTGTTTCCGACTTGGCTTTACTAAAGACCGCCACAAATTCCGAGTACACCGCGGGAATGAAGCCCCCATCGTCTGTGGATATCCTTTCCATATTCGCTCCATCTAGCAATGTTAGTCCATGCCATATTTACAGGGATGGAATATAGAGAAGCGAAGAAAGGGTAATGCAGGAGGCCTTGCCGTTAGCGGAGCGCTCACAAGGAGCCAAGCCCCGCCGTCCAGTCACTCCCTTCTTCTCTCGGCGAGCCGGTAGCAGTCATTTAGGATTCCCATGTGGACCTCATTCTGCCGCTACTACCGCCGCTGCTCCGTGCTCGCCGCGTCCAGCGCCTGGGCTTCTCACCTGACAACGTGGTGATCTCCATAGTCGCTCCCAGCAGACCGGTGCATTCCCCTATCCGTAGGGCAAATGCCTCAACCACCTCCTCGCCAGCCTAGAGATCGTCGAATGCGGTAGCTCCAAGATGTTCAATATCTGGAGCAGGCGTGTCCTCGTCACGTTCCGGTAGCTTCTCGTGTGCTTCCGGAGGAGGCTTGTCCTCACCACTCAATCAATCCGCAGCCTGAGGACCGTTAGGTGACTGTAAGGCATTCAATCGGCGGAGGTTCCAATCAATTTCCGGGTTCCGGGCCCTGAACCACAGTAGTCCAAGTACTAGATCGTAGGCTCGCATCGGTACGACTAGCACTTCCGGTTCTTTAACTGGGGCGAGATGCTCCGTATACTGAACGGTTATTGACGTCTTTCGGCTATCCTTCGCATGTTGCATAATCTGTCCGCCCAAGCCGAGTGTAGTAATAGGTGCCGCTTCATGTGATATCCCGAGTTTCTTAAGTAATCTTGGAGCGATAAAGATGCTTGTATCTCCGCAGTCGATAAGAGCCCATACGCGTTGCATCTCGCCGCGTTTATCTCGTATCTGAATCTCGTGGATTATGTGAGCAGAATCAGGTGTTTCTGTACCGCATAGATATTGACATAACATTTGTGCTCTCGGGCTCTCCAGGATAACCCTCGATTTCAGTGCGATGCGATGACGTCGTATCTCGTCCAAAGTTGCCATCAACGCCTGCGACTCCACTTTTCCCAACTCAAGGTCACTCTCGTCCAACCTCCCCCGCCGAGCTAAGTACCGGGAGAGGTACGTTAGTTTTTTGCTTGCTGGGTATCGAAAGATCACTGCCTTTTGATCTGTCGGTTTCCGCCATCTTTGCCATCTCCTGGAGTGAGTTTATCGGGGAAAGTCGCACGGCAGTATCTCGGGCACTTAAATGAAATGTGATCGCCGGCGCAACGCGAGCATTTCCCGCTAGCCTTCCACTTCTCATAGACCTCCGATGATACCCACTGTGCTGGGGGTAAATCGTATCGTTTTCCGCCGCCGATCGGCTTCGGCTTACCGGGCTTTGGTGATTCCTTCGGTGTATCATTCTATTCTGAAATGGATGGTCGGTATCCGCGTTTTCTGCCGCCTTTGTAGGATGTTTCTCCGTATTGCCTTTGTTGTTGTGATTTGTCGTATTTCTGAGATTTGGTTTCGACATCCGCTGCTCGATCGAAAAGCTCGTCGATACTGTCGAACATCCCGTCCTCATTGGAAAAGGGCCTGATTTTTGGATGTAGTTCGGGTTTGAGGCCCGCCCAGATCATATGGTAGCATGATAGCTTCTGTTGCTCTTCATCCCAGCCAGCTTATCTCCAGTTTTGTTGTAGTCGGTTAGCATATGCTCGTACACTCTAATCGTGGTCGTGGTGACCTTGGCGAAACTCATGGTCGAGTCGGGTGCCGGTGTTGAGTCTGCGGTCCTTCTCGCCGTACATCTTCTGGATTTCGTTAACGAAAAGGTAGAAATTGTCAATGCATGGGCAATTGTTGGTAAGTAGGTCCTGGCCCCAGGTGATTGGGTCGATCATACTCATCTTATGTAGGGTATAATCTCGGTGGTTGCTCCAGCTTCCGAGGTGATCGAGCGCATACTGGACCTTGTCGGTATCACCATCAGAGAAGAGGTGGCTGTGAGTGCGGAAGTTCGAGCGAAGAGAGCAGAGAAAGGTGTCTAATTCGCGTGCGCCTCCGCAGTTTCGTCTCTGATGAGTCATGTCGAATTTGTCGTTTTTGCTTGTCGATTCTCGTCGGGATAGAAGTTCGGTATTCTGTTGGAAGAGGAATTCGATCATTCTCTCCTGTCGTTCCACTGTAGCTCGCTGCTGCTCCACTACATCTGCCAAAATGATATTCGGTCGTAAGGGGGCGCGTGGATCAACATCTTCTTTCTCGTCGTTCTCCTCATCGTCGGTTTCGCAATTATCAGTCTCGTCGTCAATTAGGCGTTCTTGATCGGAATTATTGTCGATTTCAGCCTCTGGGAGAACTCTGGGAGAAAGCCGTTCAATAGGGGTAATTCAACTCGCGAGACTCGGAGTGCCATGACCGATCGATGCCTGAATGGTCTCTGCTCTTCCATGCTCAGTAGCAGTGCGAAGTGGGAATCTAGTCGTCTTCTTAGGAGGCATTCTAGTTGTGAAATTGCTTCGTTCTTGTACGTGTGGTGACGCGTCGAAAAGAGGTAAAATCGCAATTCTCGAAATCGCGTGAGCGAAACGTATCTAATTACTGACAAACCGATAATAGTGTAAGAGCACGTAGGGATCAGGGTGGTAATATGAGAGATACAGTTGCACACGTGGCCTCGAGTGGTCTTAGGTGTAGAAGTGTAGTAAGATTATTGGTGAGGATCTAACTCCTCACGAGCAGTCGAGATAAGGTTGCACTTACCCGGCCGCATTAAGTGCTCGCCGTTGAAACCCTAACCTCTAGTACACGACCTCGCCATTACATATTCCCAAAGGATGTGTGTGCCGTTTGTCAAGTGCTTGGTATCACATTCGCAAAGGCGGGCACACTGGTGATGACTCTTGAAGCTAGCATCGCGACGACTTAGAGAACACTTGGGTACTGTAAAGCAATGCCATATTTCAGGAAAACCTCGATTTCGTTTTGTTGAGATTGTGGGTACAATAAACCAAATCAATTTTATGATGGAAATTTAGTTTTTGCTGATGTATGTTGTGTATGCTATATGGCCATTCTTCATGATGATTATCAACCTCTAAGATGTACAGTATACACTGTCCATTCTTCAGATCATGCTAATATTTATATACAAAATGGGTTGCCCAGCTGACATGCACTCTATACTGAGCAAGTGTAGGAAGGCTAAATAAGTCCAGTCAGGCTGAGTAGTGCAGCAGGCTGAGCAGGGGTAGCAAAGCCAAGCATGCATCGGCAAAAGAGCAGATCAACTATAGGCTGTGCTAAGCGCACAGGTGCACATCCGCAGCTCATAGTAAGCTTCCTGTGGACCCCTGCACGACCCGCAGCCTATAGCCATCTATAGTCCACTCTTAGAGATGTGCGTGTGGGCCTATGGAACCATATACAGCTGTCAGCCAGGGATGGACTTATACCAACCTGTCATTATTACCAGCAGTCTTTGCTGTTATACCGGTACAGAACACACAATCACTGCGAGCCGGCATGAAAGCCCACTGGCACTTGAATGCCTGCCCTAGAGGCTGGTTGAAAGCCTACTTGATACCCTGGCTGATAGCCTGCTTGAGAGAGCCGCGTTTCAGAGAGCCGTGCTTCGGGAGGAGTGGAGTTTTCTACAGGAAGCTTTTGGCTGATGGCAAACTCTGAGTTTGTGGAAGCTTTTGCTAATAGGAAGTTCTACATCTGTGGAAGCTTTGACAAATAAAAGGCTGAGAGTCAGAGGAAGCTTTGATGCTAACATTGACATAGCGAACCTATTTGTCTAAGTGATTCTGGTAGTATGACCACCATCACCGACACCATCACCTGTAGGAGGACGGCTCTGGTCATATTAAGGGGCGGCTCTGTTGCATTAGTGCGGCTGTGTTGCATCAGTGCGGCTCTGTTGCGCTAGTGCGGCTCAAGTGCGTTAGCGCAGCTCTGTGGGAGGCTCACATAGTGGTTAGTTCTAGCCAGATGTCAGGGTGATCATGACTACCATTCACTTCTATACGTGCGAAGAGGCAATTTGCCACATTGTTAGCAACACTTGACTTCTGATGTCGTCACAAGCATCAGAAGCGATCGAAACACAACGCACAATGGTGGATTTACTTATTATATCTGCTGTTTGCCCACATGACCATCGGCATTATCATCATCGCCATCATCACCATCGCCATCATCAGCACAATCAGCCCCGGATTGGACAGGCACACATATGACCAAAATCTGTTGGAAGTGGGAAGCAGATTCCGCAGGGAAATCTGAGTAAGAGATCTGCGCTCCCCAAGATTCAATTGTCTACCTTTCATGCAAAATGAACCGTGGCAATTGTCAACATGAGGACCATGAGGTATCGTCAGATCCCGTCATGGTGACCTTGCTGAAAATATGGTTCACACCAGGATAACGACCAACATCATCATTTTGGCTGCAGCCACCCGCCTCCCGCTATGTGCCTCCCGGTGTCTGGTGCCTCCAACTCTGCAAGTCACTGGATTGGGCACCCAGAAGCATACATGGGAGCATATAGTCAAGTTGTCTGGCCTCTTGAGAGTAGACTTGGGAGCGTGTTCAGGAGTGTGCTTGAGAGAGGTTTGCGACCATCCTTGGGAGCATCAGTCAAGCAGGCTAGGAGTGTGCCATCGAGTGCAATCGGGAGCATCCTTTAGAGCATGCCCGGGAGTGTACTTAGCAGCGTCTTCACAGCTTAGTTTGGTGCGTAAGTCAAGCAGGCTGGTAGTGTACAATTGATTGTAATCAGGAGTGTACTTCATACCGTATTTGGGAGCGTACAATGAAGTGCATTTCGCAGTTTCATTGAATGCAGCATGATGTATAGTATCAAGCGCGCATAATCGCATACATATCGTAGTAATCTAGTCAACTGGCAGGTCCATAGGACGTGATAGTGACAGGCATCCATTATGCTATAGATTACCGACCTAAAATCAGCTTCTCTATCAGTTACGCATCGCGTAAGGTCATTCTCCCGGGGTGTATAGTAAGGCTGAGCAAGCCATATGTAAGGTGAGGTACTGAAAATGGTAAAATCTACAATTTCTCTCGCAATTAAGTTCATCAGTTTTTGTGTGATCATACTGTATTCTATGCATGAAATGTTCATAGCTATCCATACTTTCGCCTCCCAGTCTCCAAATTACAATATCTCCAATATTCATTTTTCTGTTGTGCAAAATGATCCATTTTTAGCATTGTTTTCTGCTACATCTAAAGCAACACCACCCATATTGGAGATACCATACATTGGAGACAGGCAGGTGAAGGTATGGATAGTTATGCACACTTAATGTATAGAACACTTTGTGATTGGACCAAAACATGTGGGCATAATTTGGAGGAAAATTGTGGATTTGGAGTGTGATGCCTTGTGCAATCAGGTATGTACCACCAGTCAACCAATGAGAATGCTTCGTGGTGACTTCATTTGATGACACCCACGTCTATATACGTATAATAATGATCATGAGTTAACACCGAATGCAGTCTCCAGCCAGACCTCTGAGCACCATCTCCAGCCAGCTCCGGAGCATGATCTCCAGCCAGTCTCGATCGACGCTCGCCAGTTCCTGATCAACATCTCCAATCATCTCCAGCCAGCTCACGGAGAGAGCGAGTTAAGTACTCATATTACCTCCCTACGATTCTGAGTTAACCCTTGAATGCAGTTTCAGCCCAGATCAACCGTCCCCAGCCAACTCCCGAGCACCGTCTGCATCCAGCTCCCGACCACCGTCTGCCCAGCTCCCGATCACTGCCTGCAGCCAGCCCAGATCTATCGCCTCCAGCCAGCTCCTGATCGCAATCTCCAGCCAGCCCCCAAGCATCACCTGCAGCCAGCTCCAAGTGTACCTCCAAGGCTTCTCGATCACGATCTGTAAGTTCGCTTTAAGCAGCGAGCCCAGATCGACCGCCTCCAGCCAGTTCCCGATAGCCATCTCCAGCCAGTCCCCGATCGCCATCTCCAGCCAGCTCATGAGCACCGCAGCCAGCTCCCAAGCACCACCTGCAGCCGGCTCCAAATGTACCTCCAAGTCGTCTCGATCACCATCTGTAAGTTCGCTCGAACTCCCCCCTCCAAATGTGCTGGATCACCTCCCTCCAAGCCCCCACGATCAGTCCTCTCCGAGTGTGCTGTATCAGCCCCACCAAGTCTGCTCGATCACCATCTCCAAGTGTGCTCGATCAACCCCATATGCATTTACCAGTATGCAAATGCATTCTTTACAACCTTGTGAGCAATTTTTTAAACATGTTTAAGAACATTTAGATAAGTTTACGCATGTTCTTTGATGCATATTATGAAGATTGCTGGTACATATTGTTTGTATGAAAGGGATAAGTAAGGCCGTATTTCACTTCCGTACTTTAGTGATATCAGCGAACCACACTTTGGTCATGTCTCGAGCCCAGCCGTCAAATTTGATTGGGTGACTAACCCTAACCGCCATCGACGCACCCCAGGTAGCCGACGAGAAAAATGTGATGCTTGGCGCTACTGGATGGGCACGAGACAAACTTTCGTCATTGGTTTCAGGCGCACACGTCCAGGTGCGATGCATGCAGGCCAGGGAGTTACTCAAAGTGCGGTTACCCATCGTTACGTAGTGTATGAGTTTAACTGTATAATGAAGTATGTTACCCGTTTCTTCGCAGGGTTACTTAAAATTCTCTATGTCCTCTACCAATACAAAGGAAGATACATACCTAAGCTAGAGTAGCGAAAGGTAATTTCCGCTCGGGACGTACTTTGTGTTTTCTGCATTGGAACGGCTTTTTTCATCTGAAGTTATGAGTACGCCTAAATGGAAGTCACATGAGCTGAGATCTTAGACTGTGCCGAGTTTGAAGGTATCAGAACCACAAATAATTCTTTGGTAAATCGATGATTAATTTTGTTAAAATCCCGGCAGTTTTGTTCCCTATTCTGAGGGGACTTTAGCTGTGGACAACACATGCAATGAATCGCAGCGATCAAACGCGCGTTTTCATGCCTGGGCAGTTAGCATCAGGCATCTTCAGAATGCAAGTGGGGGCGGTGGGTGAAGTCACCGTGCTGTTTGGAACCGAAGTTGGAAGCAAGGCACTTTTATCTATCTCTTCTATCAACCAACCATTATCTTCATTTCGAAGTCTCTGAAAATTCCACCCGGAGTGTCGATCAATGATTAGGTTGATTGTGTATGACCAACGACAAAACAATTTTCTCAAGGTTCATAAACTTGTAGCAAAGTAAACGATAGGCCCACAATTGCCCGATAAGAGTGACAGGGAACACCTTGAAAAACAACCCGTGGGGGTATGCAAGTGGTACCAATCGTTTTTTTTTTTTGGATATGCAGGTGTACGAGGCTGAGGGCAATAGTCATTGGTACATCGCCACCTTCCCCACCACACAAAAAATGAGGTATTTCTATTCAGCGACAAAAGAAGAAAAGAAAGTTCACCCGCGTTAACTAACCAATAAAATCAGCCACCAGCCTCGTACCGTACAAAAGGTGGGGGACGAAAGGGTGTTCCGTAGCGGTAGATCCTGGGCGCAGAAATAAGATGCATCTGTACGGTGGCATTCTGATTGGAGCGGTAGGCAGTTTGTCTCGATCGAACGGCCCAGTCTTTGCAACAATTGAGGACGACCCATGATTGCACTACAAGTTTCAGAGGAGGCTGTTGAAGTTTTTTCTCCATCCTAGACTAACGTATCAAGCGCAAAATGACACAGTATCTCGAAGTGATGTTTCTAATGAACTGAAGTTCGTGGGATCTAGATAATAGTCAATAGTCACTGGGAGGAACATATTTATTAATGTAGAGGACATGGAAGGTAGCAGTCCCCTAGAAGTATAGGGTATCGGGCCCTCTCCCGACAGTGTGGAAGCTCCGCACAAAGGCTGTCCCTCCGCTTCCTGGCGCGTAGTGTAATGTTTCAGCGCTTCCGCCCGAATAAGGGTTAATTTTACAATGCATCCCGAATATTGGGATTCGAGCCGCAAAACAAATTATATTAGAATGCAGCGTCAAATAGTTGTTGCAAAGATGCGTACACTCCGAAGAGACTCTGCTGTAGTACAGCGAGTCTATTGAGGCCCATTATTTGTTGAATGAATTACACTTCATGCACGATAAAGCGTAAGCTCGTACACAACCCCCATCAAATCCCCGAGTGGAATGTGAGCTGGCAACGAATTTTGAAAAAGCACATATGTGCGTTCGGGAAGAATGGAAAATGACGCGGTCACACAAAGCAAAGTGCGCCGACTTTTCCCCCTTATGACGAGAAATGCCAAGATCCTCGTCTTTCATCACACAGCGAGAAATTGTCTGAGAAATTGCATAAAACCTGTTCTAATGACATAATATCACTCCTTTCTCTCTGGACTTTCTCTCTATTATTGTGGTGGAGGTGGAGAATCTCCGCATTTGATGGGGGGCGTCCGACTTAAGGTCGCCTTTGAATACATAGAGAGTATGGTACTTGAACCATGAAGGCAGTAGGCGGGAATGCTACATCGGCGACGATTGGAATTATATGGATGGCCTCGATAACCACTTGCTAGCCGAAGCGTCAACATTGCGCACTCAAAACATCACAGGCACGTGTTAATGGTGAATGTCTATCGGAGTCTATCATCCGAAAGTTTCAAACAGGGTTACGATACGTCGTGACTGGGCGTGCGCTTGCCCACCCCATAATAGTAAGATTGTGTGTTGTTCAGGCGATGCGCGAGTCAGCTGTCCAGTATTGATTCCAATGGAGAAAATCGTTCTTGGTCGGGTGGTGAGACTAGGAATCCAGCAAATCGCATGTGCATCATGTCTGTCGCGTCGCATGCGCCTTATGTATAATGCAGAGCCCCTAAGCAGCCTTTAGCAACCCCACCGACTGCGCGACTGCGCGGTTGCGCTATTGCGCAGCACCCATCATCTGCTCCTCAGTAGCTAAAAGGAGGGTCGTAGCACACTCAGGCGGGATCTAGCCGAGATTGCGTGCCCCCAAACCAAAGTCATGAGCTATAACGTATTCGCCAGAAATCCCAAGCAACCCGTCGACAAGGACGTTCAAAACCGTGTCCCCGTATGTTCGAAGTGTTTTGTCGATAAGAAAAAGGTGCGAGCAACGGACAACCACTGCAGAGTCTAATCTACAATTAGTGTACGGTTGAAATTAATGCGCCAGCCAAATCCACCTGTCGACGGTGCCATGATCTAAACCGAGAGTGTTTCGACGAGAGACCTGTAATACGCAAGACGAAGTTGAACATGGTAAAGTGTCACGGATGCCGACATCACAAGCAGTGCGTCAGTCTAATCGCTTCTGAGGTCCGAATACGCAGACGCTAAACTTTAAGGTTTCATACAGTGCGATTTCCGCGACGGTCCATGGCCAAAAAAATGTCGGCAATGCGCAGTATACAATCGAGAATGTACAGAGCCTAAGGTGGCGGAACGCCGAAAATCTAAAATAAATCGTCGAGTATCCAGAATCTCCCAGTCACCTCCTTCTCAACAGTCTACGGAACCAATCGTCGCCGAACCGCGCGACCCTACCTTGAGCACCGTACGCCAACAAGCCAAAGCTACTGTGGGTCAACCACCAGATCTGGTCGCTCAAACTGGTTACTACAGGTGTGACGCGACCGTCAGAGAGTACGAGTCACCCCAGCTCTGTCGCTTGAAACCAGGTGGAACCATGACCAATGACGCCGAGACTACTGATTGCCTTGATGAATTACCGCCTCTTCATCAACTAGCACAAGCAGCCCTCGCCGAACCGCCCGTCCCCGCCCAAGGCACCACATGGGTACCAGCCGAAGTCACTGTGGGTCAATCACCGGATTTGGTTGTTCAAACCGATTACGACAAATGTGACACCACTCTCACCGAGTACGAGGGTGGCGTGTCACCACAGCTGCGGAGCTTAAAATCTGGGGGAACCTTGACCGATGACGCCGAGAGTACTGAGAGTCTCAATCTATTCTTGAGTTTCGATGTATACGGAGACTGGCTCCTGGATCGATTTCTGGAACAGCTATAATTATGCATGTCTATAATTATGCATGTAAGGTGATATTGCGGTAGAACGAGCCTAGTGGAGGCGTGGCTGGTGGATTTGTTTGCATGTTCCCCATATTGGGTGGAGGGAGGTGGTGGAATGGTGAAAAATTACTGTTGGCAGGGAATTTTGTACTTTCAGATTTCGATATGCTGTGCGCAGTGGCCGCATATTGGGTGGGTTTGTGGAATGGTGAAAAACTATTGGCAGCAGAAAATTTTGTACTTTCAGATTTCGATGTGTATGTAGTAGCTGCATATTGGGTGGGGTAGAGGTGGTGGAATAGTGAAAAAGTACTGGCGGTAGGAAATTTTGTACTTTAAGATTTTGATATGTTGTGTGCAGTGGCCTAGACGCCTAGACCTGTGAATGATGTTTCAAAAACTTTTATTGGACAGAAATTTTTTCAAGATTTCACAATGTATCAACTTGCGCCCGTGAGAATAATTAGTGCAGAGTGCAGGAATCGTGTACCAAGCCAAGCACCAACCACAATCAGAAGCATTGCCACCCGGCGATCACTAACCCAAAATAGCCCAGCAACCCATCTGCCGAAACTCAGAGTGTGTGGAATAGTGATATCACATCATGCAGGTCAGTCAAGGCCGCATTGAGCGAGATCATATAACGCGACCAGCTGCCCGAAAAGGCAATGGCCGACTTGCGAAGTGTGGTATGACAAAGTCAAACAGTTTGACCCCGAATCCTACTTCGCACACATTTCTTCCCATTATCACCAAAGTAATCTCATCCGTACGCAATGAACCCTTCGAATGCGAGTCGTCTTTACTTAACCCCTCTCGTCACTCCGCAGAACATTCAAAATAGAGACCCCCGATGTTGGGGATGTTCTAATAGTAGAAAACGGGTTTTAGTCTCACCAAGCGACTTACATAGCACGGACTGACAGCAAAGCTAGTGCACTGTTGAAATAGGTGCGCCGAATCAGGCACCCTGCCATCGATGTAGGAAAATGCAACGCGATTGCTCGGATGAATCCCCTACAATCATCAAACGGAGAACAATGAGCTGGCTTAAATGCGCCCAATGCAGAAGCCGAAAACAGAGGGTAAGTTGAATCCCGTATGTGGTAAGGGAATACTTATAATCTGTTACAGTGCGAATTCACATACGGGCCATGGCCTGCACAATGCAAGGGATGTCGCGAACGCAACTTAGAGTGTTCTGAGCCTCAAGAAACGGAACGTAGAGCAAGCAAACGAAAATCACGTTCAAATGAAGCTTCCAGCGCTGATATTCCACCCGCCGGCCATATCCCACACAGCTCGACGGATCCAAAAGTTATTGGTTGGACAAACACGTCTGCAGGTTCATCGCACCAACCGTCTGCATATCCACATGAGCCTCAAGCCTGTTCTCCAGCCTCTATGAGCATACATATCGAGGGCGTCGATCGCCAAGCCAATCACGTGACGAGGACCACTGATCATACCGTGATACTGCCGCCATTGAATATATCGGAAGCGACTGTCCCTTGTACATCAGCAAATTTCGACATACCTCCCACTAGATCATTCCGTCTAAATGAATCACAACCCTGTTCAACTGAAACCTTGTTACCCGACTCGCACAGAGTAGTTCCATTCGACGTACAACCGACTGGGCTAGACAATCTGCATAAAACCCAAGCCCATTCTGTAACAACCTCTGTAGGAGCCCGTCTACGGGACGCGGACAAAGTTGTTCCGGATCTATCGCCTAATTGTGCGTCAAGTTCTTCCCGACAGGACGGTTTCAGTGATCCCAAATCCCAGTCAGCAAGATGTATAGGCGTGCAAGCAATCGACACCTCAGGCACTGTTCACCGGGCGTTGCCAGAGACTACTAGACATTTTTCCTCTCAAGGCAAACAAAGTGAACTTGAGCCCGCATCTGTAAACAGTAGAGATGCGCTTTACATTGAACAATTTTCTAGCCCACAGGATGCAATACGACAGTAAGCCACATTTGCTTGCAACTGCAAGGTAGTTAGTACATGTCTGACAAATACCCAGGAAAGAAGGAACAGGGGGCCGACGTACACACGTCTATAGTGACCACATAGTCACTGATCGCCACACCCGGCTTGGACGCAGTGAACGATTTCCAACCTACTTTGAGTGCCCTGAAGCAAACTGTCCCAGAAGATCCAGAGGGTTCGCACGGAAGGACAACCTTACGCAGCATCTCCGTATGGTGCACGGATACACCGTTCCGAAAAGACAACGACACGAAAGTGGAGGCAAAGCTGTAGATGATTTAACTAGCCTGGGTAATCTCGCTTTGACATACAAGAGTCAGGGGCAATGGAAGGAAGCCGAAGAGCTATACGTGCAGATCTTGGAGATGAGAACCAAGGTGCTTGGTAAAGAGCATCCAGATACATTGACTACTATGGCCAACCTGGCATCGACATACAGCGAACAAGGGCGGTGGAAGGAGGCCGATGAGCTTGACGTGCAGGTATTGGAAACAAGAAAGTGGGTACTCGGCCAAGAGCATCCAGATACATTGGCTACTATGGCCAGCCTCGCATCAACATACAGTGAACAGGGGCGTTGGAAAGAGGCCGATGAACTAGAGGTGCAGGTTTTGGAGGTGAGAAAGAGAGTATTTGGCAAAGAGCATTCAGATACATTAACCTCCATGGCCAAAATTGCATCGATATACAATCAACAGGGGCGGTGGAAAGAGGCCGAGGTGCTGTTATTGCAGGTCATGGAGGCAAGAAAGAGGGTGCTCGGCCAAGAACATCCTTCTACCTTGACGAGTATGGGCAACCTCGCATCGACGTATAAGGACCAGGGGCGATGGAAAGAGGCCGAAGAACTCGAAAAGAAGATTTTCGAGGCAAGAAAGACAGTACTCGGCCAAGAGCATCCTTCTACCTTGACAAGCATGAATAACCTCGCAATGGCCTTTCGGGACCAAGGGCGGCTTAAGGAGGCGCAGGACCTTTTCATGCAGGTCGTGAAGAGAAGAAAAACAGTGCTTGGCCAGGAGCATCCTTCTACCATGGCCACCTTGGCCAACCTCGCATCGACTTACAAGGACCAAGGGCGATGGAATGAGGCCGAGGAGCTGGAGGTGCAGGTTATGGAGACACGAAAGAGGGTACTCGGTCAAGAGCATCCTTCTACCTTGACTAGCATAGCCAACCTCGCATCGACATTTTGGAACCAGGGGCGATGGAAGGAGGCCGAGGAACTGGATGTGCAAGTTATGGAGATGTCCAAGAAAGTACTCGGCCAAGAGCATCCAGAAACCTTGACCGTCATGACAAACCTCACATCGACATACAGAAAACAGGGGCGATGGAAGGAGGCTGAGGAGCTGGAGGTGCAGGTTATGGAGACGACAAAGAGAGTACTCGGTCAAGAGCATCCAGACACTTTGAGTAGCATGACCAACCTCGCATCAACATTTTGGAACCTGGGGCGATGGAAGGAGGCCGAGGAATTGGAGGTGCAGGTCACGGAGATGGCCAAGAGGGTATTCGGCCAAGAGCATCCAGACACCTTGACCAACATGGCCAGCCTCGCATCGACATATAGAAAGGAGGGGCGATGGAATGAAGCCGAGGAGCTAGAGGTGCAGGTTATGGAGACACGAAAGAGGGTACTTGGAAAAGAGCACCCAGACACTTTGTCCAGCATGGCTAACCTCGCATCGACGTGTTGGAACCAGGGGCGTTGGAAGGATGCCGAGGAGCTAGAGGTGCAGGTCATGGAGACATCCAAGAGGGTACTCGGTCAAGAGCATCCAGACACCTTGACCAACATGGCCAACCTCGCATTAACATACAGGAATCAGGGGCGATCGAATGAGGCCGAGGAGCTAGAGGTGCAGGTTATTGAGACAAGAAAGCGGGTGCTCGGCCTAGAGCATCCAGACACTTTGTCCAGCATGGCTAACCTGGCGTACACACATAAGTCACAAGGCCGTATGGATGAAGCTATTGGATTGATGACAAACGTCGTTACCTTACGTTCCCGCATACTTGGCGAAGATCACCCAGATACAAAGGATTCTGTGGGTATGTTATTGGAATGGCAAGATACGTAGTGTATTCGTGCAATCCTTACGCTATGTTGACTGCTTGTGGCGTTTGCAGTCGCATTCGATGTCAGATATTCCGTTATTTCTCGGCCAAAATTGGAAGTTGGCAATACATTTAATACGGCTACTACTACTTCTTTGCTCTGAGGGGATCTCACACACTACTTTGCATTTTATCTGCAAGATTTAGTCACCCACACGCTCTTAACTCACATTTTCTACTCTTTTCTCTACTAGTTTATCGTACCCACACACTCTTTTCTTCCTCATGATCATTGTAACTGATCATGTCATCATGTACTATTCTGGCTTCGGCGTCCCACAGCATCAGCTTTCCACGATGGAAACCTGCAGTTCGCTTAAGGCATTCTAAAAGTCATTCCATTTCGGGACTACAATTGGCAGGGAATTCTGTACCGTTTGAGACCAGGGCACGTTTTTCATGGACTATATACCTGCCGGACCCCGCAGCCTGGGTGAAATCTTGTTTTTTTATATATTTCAATCTTTCGCTTTCAGGCCCAAAACTGGCATCACGGCACCTACCGCCACTTGTTATTTTTACAGCCCACCACCACTAATTTGTTGGCCCACCACCGGATATCCGTGGAATTAAGGCTCGCCATGGGCCATGGCTGAACCACCTGAATGTCTATTCTTAGTCCCCGTAGGTAGCCCCTATGTGGCTCTAGCGTTGCAAATCTCTGCCCTAGAGGGACCAGGTCACAGAAATTATACCCAGGACGGAAGGCTATGTTGAGCCTCAAAGGATCGTAACCGCCTTAGACTATTAAGTTGCCAAGTTCGTTTTCAATCGGTACCGGATTTGATCGATGTCTTCAACTTACTATAACAGCAACTCCCACTTGATGGAGAGGTCTACCCCATACAGCTGGATGCGCTGAGCTCCTGCTGAACTACTGCGTATGCGCCAGTTTTGAGGTAGTGACAACCAGTGTTGATGAAGCCGAGGGCGTCGTATGCTGCATTTGAGCATGGGAAGCCTTCCGGACAGGTCTTACCGGGGATGCACAGATATTTGGGCAGGCCCTGGCTGCCCAAGCTAGGTCTGTTCCGGACTAAACCTTTTGGAGCCTGAGGTCAGCGTCCAGTGTTGGGTCGACTGAGTATGTCCCTAGGCCGTCTCGGTAATTGAATGTACACCACATGGCTTCACCGGGGTACTCATGGATGCCTGACGGAAGTGAGAGCTAGAGGACGACTACCGTAGAAGGACAATTAGTCCATAGTATCCGAATATTCTGCTTCCGGATAACTGCATATCGATCAAACAGTTGGCATCAGGCTTGGTCATCGGCCGAAACCTCGGAAATGCTATTGATTGTAGGAAACCCAGGCAGCGGAAAAAGCAAAGCACCTTACGAAATACCTCAAGCGTAACCTGTTGGAGCGAGAACTACTTGTCAGGCAATCTATGGTGGCTAGTTTCTTCCACAGCAACAGGGAAGGGGAACTACAAACGGATCATTCCAATATGCTGCGATCCATCCTCTGATATCTTAGTACAGAATGAGACGTTTTTCTTTGACTTTCAACCCTATTACAGACAAGCCGTACAACTTAGATTGTAGGGTGAGAACGAACCGGAAGTTTTGAGGTTTACGTGCTCTTTCTTCGGTCCACAACTCGGTCCACCTTCAGATATCCTTCACTAGGCTTTGGAATACATAGCTACATATGCACAAGGAGTGTTCGTATGGGTGCATTTAGTTAAACAGGAGCTACTCGCATATGCTGAGTGCGAAGAAGCAGATATTTGACTTATAAAAAGCCTCCCAAAAGAACTTGAAGAGTTCTATAAATGCATTCTCGACAATCTGGAGAACAGGAACCAACATGATCTCAGCGATGGACAGAAGATGTTTCGACTAGCTTTATATACGATCCGCCCTCTTAGACTTGCCGAATTCCACCAAGCTCTGACTATTCCAGATGGTATCCATACTGAATTTTCACCATCTGATGAATCTTTTGGTGACGAATTGATCCAAGGCATCAATAAGCGCATTATCCACTGTACAGGCAATTTTATAGAAATCAAGGGTGCTTCTGGTACCTCTTCCTTGACGCGTCCTATTGTAAATATTGACATTGCATGCTTATGGTTTGTCATCCCGAACGATTGCAAATGATTGTTGCCTATCAGCTTGGACTTCTAACACCGGCATAGATGTGATTCACGGGGATATCAAGCCACAGAATGTTCTCGTGTACAAGGACGCTACTGGAAAGACAGCAGTAAAGGTGGCTGACTTCGGGTATTCTACACTTGCTACCGGTGAAGCCATTGCCACAGGTGGAGGTGCAACAGGAAGGGTTTTTTTGCCAAAGTCTAGGCCGTGGAATGCTCCTGAGCATCATTTCGGGGAGTTCACAACTACCGGAGCTAAAAACACGGATGTGTACTCTTTTGGAATGCTGTGCCTTTGGGCACTATTTGGAAGCGCGCAGACGGAATGTAAGTATGAGGGTATTTCATTTGACGGATCTAACAGGCCGCGTACACCGCTTGAGCAGCTCAAAGATGGTGGTGAATTGGAAATCGTCGCCAATCAACTAATTGACTCGATCCCACTGCTAAGCTTCAATGCTGAACAAAGAATTCGCCTGAAAGAATTTTTCAAATTGACTGTTCAGCTTAGCCCTGAAAACCGGACATCTGATGTAGGAAACCTAGTGGGTCTACTTAACCAGGAACGGTGAGTTTCACAAATGATTATGTCAAATACAGAGCATTCACTAATAGATTTAGGGCTGAATTGCAACCTGTTACCATAGCACCGGTTCAGACAACCATGAAGCTCCCAACGCATGCAGATTTCCGGGTAAATATTAATAGTCTATTGTCTATTCTAATAAGCACTTGACTGAGACTAGTTCTAGGTTGCCCAAAATCTTGCAAACCTCATGAAAGTAGACTATCGTGTACGAATACAAATTAGACAGAGCCTCGAAAATAGCTACTTCAACAATACAAATCAACCTTTTGCTGCCAATATCGCATTCTAGGTTGCCTTTTGTTATCAGATTGGATTTGGGGTGAAATCAAATGACTTTCAACGTTGTTTATGGCTTGAAAGAAGCTTCAGAAAACCTGACGATCTGAAGATCGAAAAAGAAGCGGTACGGCCTGCGAGGTGGAAAAGTAAGCGAATGCGCGAGCTCAATGGACTTGTGCATATAGACCTTATTCACGAATATCGAATATCTGGACTCAACAAACTGGACGAAGCCTGCAACCAGTACGAAAGAGAAGTTAGTGATATGGCAAGAGAGTTTGGAGGGCTCCATTTCATATGTTTGGCCAGCATGCATAACCTCGCGTCGACTTACAGGAACCAGGGGCGATCGAAGGAGGCCGAGGAGCTGGAGGTTCAGGTCATAGAGACGAGAAAGAGGGTACTCGGCCAAGAGCATCCCTCTACCTTGAACAGCATGGGCAACCTCGCATCGACATTTTGGAACCAGGGGCGATTGAAGGAGGCCGAGGAGCTGTTAGTGCAAGCCATGGAGACGCTCAAGAGGGTACTCGGCCAAGAGCATCCAGATACCTTGATCTGCATGAATAACCTCGCGTCGACATGCAGGAACCAGGGGCGATCGAAGGAGGCCGAGGTGCTGTTTGTGCAGGTCATGGAGACGAGAAAGAGGGTACTCGGCCAAGAGCATCCAGCTACCTTGACCAGCATGAATAACCTCGCATCAACATACAAGAGCCAGGGGAGATCGAAGGAGTCCGAGGTGCTGGAGGTGCAGGTCATGGAGACGAGCAAGAAGGTACTCGGCCAAGAGCATCCAGATACCTTGACCAGCATGGGCAACCTCGCATCGACATACAGGAACCAGGGGCGATCGAAGGAGGCCGAGGTGCTATTAGTGCAGGTCACGGAGACGAGCAGGAGGGTTCTCGGCCAAGAGCATCCAGATATGACCAGCATGAGTAACCTTGCATCGACATACACGTACCAAGGGCGATCGAAGGAGGCCGAGGAGCTGTTAGTGCAGGTCATGGAGACGAGCAAGAGGGTACTCGGCCAAGAGCATCACTCTACCTTGACCAGCATGAATAACCTCGCATCGACATACATGAACTAGGGGAGATCGAAGGAAGCCGAGGAGCTGCAGGTGCAGGTCATGGAGGCGCGCAAGAGGGTACTCGGCCAAGAGCATCCAGATACCTTGACCAGCATGGGCAACCTCGCATCCAAGAGGGTACTCGGCCAAGAGCATCCAGATACCTTGATCAGCATGGGCAACCTCGCATCGACATTTTGGAACCAGGGGCGATCGAAGGAGGCCGAGGAGCTGTTAGTTCAGGTCATGGAGACGAGAAAGAGGGTACTCGGCAAACAGCATCCAGAGACCTTGACCACCATGGGCAACCTCGCATCGACATGTTGGAACCAGGGGCGAACGAAGGAGGCCGAGGAGCTGTTAGTGCACGTCATGGAGACGAACAAGAGGGTACTCGGCCAAGAGCATCCAGATACCTTGACCACCATGCATAACCTCGCATCGACATACAGGAACCAGGGGCGATCGAAGGAGGCCGAGGTGCTGTTAGTGCAGGTCACGGAGACACTCAAGCGGGTACTCGGCCAAGAGCATCCAGATACCTTGACCAGCATGAATAACCTCGCATCGACATACAAGAACCAAGGGAGATCAAAGGAGGCCGAGGAGCTGGAGGTGCAGGTCACGGAGACGAGAAAGAGGTTACTCGGCCAAGAGTATCCAGATACCTTGATCTGCATGAATAACCTCGCATCGACATTTTGGAACCAGGGGCGATTGAAGGAGGCCGAGGAGCTGTTAGTGCAGGTCACGGAGACGAGAAAGAGAGTACTCGGCCAAGAGCATCCAGAGACCTTGACCAGCATGGGCAACCTCGCATCGACATTTTGGAACCAGAGGCGAACGAAGGAGGCCGAGGAGCTGTTTGTGCAGGTCATGGAGACGAGAAAGAGGGTACTTGGCCAAGAGCATCCAGATACCTTGACCAGCATGAATAACCTCGCATCGACATATATGAGCCAAGGGCGGCGGAAAGAAGCCGAAGAACTACAGATTGAAGCGGTCAATAGACTTCGGACGACATTAGGTGACAATCATCCCACCACAGTACAAGCTATCGGTAACTTAGCTTCATTTTGTGAGGGACGGGCGGCACCACAGCACTTATCGGGTGTGAAAGAATTGATGGAACGCATTCAGGATCGGCTGCTGCAGTTTGCTGCGTCCTCGTCTTTAAATGAGGGCAACGATAGCCAAGAAATGTCACAACATACCCTTAAGATGTTGCACAAACAAGCTACCGAAGACGACGATCCAATTACAGATGAGGATAGGCTCCAAATTGCACTTGCTATGTCCCTGGAGGTGGACGACAACAATGATACGGACGAAGAAAGACTTCAATGCACACTAGCTATGACCATCGAAGGGGATGAGGATAATGAAACAAATGGAGACCGGCTTCAACGTGCACTAGCTATGTCGATGGAGGATGAGAATAACGATGAAATTGGTTGCTTCAAATCTACGTCAATCGTAGCGGATGAGGATGATGAGTCAAATGAAGAGCGGCTCCAACTTGCATTTGCAATGTCCCTCGAGGTGGGCGACAGCAATGATACAGACGAAGAAACTCTTCGTCGCGCGCTAGCTATGTCAATCGATGTGGATGAGGATAATGAGACAGATGAAGAGCGGCTTCAACGTGCACTGGCTATGTCAATGAAGGATGAGGACGGCGCTGATATTGGTTACTTCGAAAGTGAGTATTCGTCTGATACAGCTGGTAGGCCGATTCTGGGCATAATCAGAGTTTGTGAATTGATAGCTCACATGTGACGCCAGATTGTGAGTTGCCCGCAACGAAATAGTTAGAGGATTAGGAAATTGACGGCATAAGTTGTGAGAGGCAGGAGTGCGATGACCTGCAGGGAAATGACACTGGAGAATGCCATTGGCTTGTTAGAAGGACTTGAGTGAGAACTTAGCTAGCGAACAACTCAGGAACAGGGATACAGTTGAAGGTTTCGGTAACGCAGATATACTCGTGCATATCAAAAGTTCTCGTATACATTATTTATGCGTCCTTGGCATCATCAACCATACAATGACTACATATTAGCTTTATAATGACTACATATTAACACTAAATGACTACCTAACCGAACTCCAACAATACATGCATTCCATAAACTCCATAACGAAATCCTCTATGCATGATAATTATTTCTTTCTTTGAAATCTCTGCAATATTACATACTTGTAGGTAACTTTTCTATCGCTTTCCTCCTTTCCTCCACAGTGATCTTTAAGAGCGAGGCACATTGCATTGAATAATTCCAACTTTGTACATAATATCAACTGGGAGGTAGATGGATGTAATCTTGTAATCTGGTCGTGGAGGTTGTGCTCCACAGTGTGACTGGTCTGATCATGGTGTCCCACCATTGTGTAAATGATTCACGCAAATGAGGGTTCCGTGAATGAACCGGAAGATAGTGTGAGAATGATATGTGAACGACGATCAAGTATGACAATAACCCTGAGCACCCTAGTTACGATCCCTATGACCTGCTGCATCCCTCAACGTCTAGGCAACTAAGATGCTCGATTATAATATAATACTCTAATTGCACATGGTGCTCACAAATGGTCATTTCCCTGTGTTTGTTATCAGTATCCCAAGGATCCACTGATTCACTCTACATGCGGCAGGCAACTGCAATCACACTCAGCTCCATGTCATTACCAGGAACCTGCTCCATTTGCCGCTCTTCATCCTGCTGCTCGGTTGCATTATTGCAGTCCCTGCATTGCTGCTTCCGCTGCGGTCCGGACCACATTCATCAGCCAGCTTCCATCCTACCGAACGATGCTTTTGATAATTATGAGACTCGGGTTGAGGCATGCTACCACCTGGAATGGTCCGGAGGCCCATCAATGCTACTGAAAAGGTCTGGAGAGAAGCTGCTAATAATATCGACGATACTAGAATGCACCGCTGAGTGATTTCTAATGTTCTGACTAATCTAACTCATTTAGGAACTATCACTCGCCAGTGATTCCGCCACTCCTGTTACGATATGGAAGTTGGGGAGAACCGTGTGTGTGTATTCAATGGTACAGCGAAGAGAGAAGGAAAAAAACTCGAGATATATACAGGACGCATCAGCCCCTGCAGCCGTGACCGTGTATCAGACCTCTAAAATCATGTACAGTCGCGTCCGATAAGACTTGGCACGGTGATACAAAGTCGCGACTTCACTTCTGTCGATAGCTACATGGCACCCAACAACGACCACAGACAAGCGAGAGAAGACAAGAACACAGAGATCCTTGCCCTCCACAATCACACCACATTAGGTTACGATAAAATCCCGAAATCCACTGGTGTCGCAAAGTCAACAGTGCGGGCAGTCATTAAGCGGGGACAGGCCCATGATGCACCACGCTCTGGTAGACCCACAAAAGTCACAGCAATCTCACGCAAAATAGTGGAGAAGGTAGTTGATGATGATAGCCGACTACCACTACAT
>Ga0307512_10002414_pt1 | contig 23746 bp, 21 predicted proteins | sample 14_EM_MG_FD_200267 | JGI IMG/M metagenome (GOLD analysis project Ga0307512, IMG submission 200267) | Populus trichocarpa ectomycorrhiza microbial communities from riparian zone in the Pacific Northwest, United States - 14_EM | ecosystem: Host-associated > Plants > Roots > Unclassified | place...
CAGTCTTTTTGCCAAATGGGATTGGCCAATATGCTGTGCTGGATCTGTCATGACCCAACACAGGACATATGCCAGAGATTCTGTGTTGCACCTGAACTTCGAGCATGTACCAACAACAGCTGCAGCATTGCCTCAAATCAGCGAGCTGGTGTGTTATATCTTGACACAGCTATTCAATATGACCTAGACTATCTGTATTGCCAACTGGGATTGGCAAATATGCAGTGATCGATCAGTGATAATGATATGTGCCCAGGACTCTCCAGTGAACCTGCGCCTCAATTATATACCAGCAAAAGCTGCAGCATTGCCACAAATAAGTGAACAGGTGTCATATATTTTGACACAGTGACTTGATATCAGCTAGACGGACTCCATTGCCACCTGGGATTGCCATATTGACAGTGATCAATCGGTCATAATGATATGCGCACAGGCCTCCCGGGCGCAACTGAACGTCAATCACATTCCAGCAAAGGCTCAAGCTTTGCCACAAATAACCAAGCTGTGTCTCATATCCTGACACATGTGCTCAATATCCCCTAGACAATCCGCTTGCCCAATTGGAATGGCAAATATGGCATGCTCGATCTGTCATTACAAGACTCATGACATGGCAAAGATTCTATGGAGCACTTGAAAGTGATTGAATTATGCTCTTTTGCTTCTGTTGACTTTGAATTGCGTCGATGGCCTCTGGTTTGCAGTGCACCTCGAATTTGCTGCTGACGAATCATTGGAAGCCCTTTGCTGCATCATTCTCAGAATTCAACTCATGCAATGTATCATGAGATTGGCCAGCCAGGAACTTGTAATGCTGCCTAATAATTCACTTCGTCTCATATTGGTCACTAATAATAATCTAGAACGCCAATGAAATCCCACTCTAGCCATTTCTGAAATAAGACACAACAATTCCAATATCAAGACATTTGATTCACTTCAAAGTAACAGAGGGAATGGATTTATTTGTGCAGTAAAGTGTGCCTTACAAACGACATTTTTGACTATTTGAATCAGTTAAGAAGATTATGTCGGTTGAATGTCTAAAGAAGAATACCTTGATGAGGCATCCTAACAATCTAAGCTGATGATTTATCAGACAGTAACATGTCTCAATTCTCCGTCAGCCATGGTGTATGGTGCCTAGAAGTCCCTTGAATCTGCATAATCATTGAGATCATGGTGTTCTGTTGACTCATCAAGCCATGCAGAACTCTCATTTGAGTCCCTTCAGAGTATTGATGGAGATCACTCTCATGGGTATCATAGCCACCAGTACCCAGATTCAGTAACAATGTGTGTGGTACTCTGTTTTGCCCTAGCCGGATAACTCATGCAAATGCCTGCCACTGCTCATTCAATTCCCAGAACTTCTGAGTTATCGCTGCCTGGTTTGCAGCTATAAGATTTAGGCCTGTCGTGCCCACTTTGGGTGTAGTGACGGATACAGAGGGATTTTGTGAATGCTGGAATTTGAACAGCATTTCTGTATGTTGATCATTCCCCATTTCTACATACATGTGGAATATATCCACATCATCTGCAATGTACTTGGTTAGCCACCACTGCAAACGATGAAATGAGCCACAAAGAGGATTAAATAGCACCGCCTTTGGTGAAGGAGGTACACCAGGCAGTGCACTTGCCTATCTCTGTTGAACAAGAAAGAGGACCTCTTATGATGCCTCATCTTCATCAGATATGGCATACTCCACGGGTTCATTGACAAGAATTGGCAGATTGATATCTCTCAGGAATAGCAAAGTTGGACATTCCGCCGAGGTATCAAGTTGCCATTCATCGTCCCATCATGCAGTAATGTGATTACGCTTCTTGGTGTCTCCCAACACTAACAAAAAACATACTAGCTGCCATCTATGAACTCTCCATGCTCCTGAAGTACCCCACAGAGTGTATCTCTCCACCAGGGTCTTCAGTTTTGCATGCTCTTCTGCCATCCACTCAAGATCGATGAGGTGTGCATTGTCCTTCGGTGACTAAATGTGCGGTTTCCCTTTGGCTTATTTCGGTTCCTACAACCTCCATATCGTCCAAAGCTTTCCTATCTGTATCATCCAGTGCCACGTATCGTGTTTAGCTTCTTTGTTATCTTTCCGGATAGCATACCTCATACTCTTCACAGCAGTAGACAATACCTGTGTACCATGCTTTTCCATCACACTATCATTCTCTGAATCTTCAGCCACACCTGAAAACAGTCACATCGTCAGGTATCACCAGCAGTGTCAGCAACAGGTCTGGGTAACCAGCCAGCAGTGAGGATTCGGACCGCAAAGATGGTTTGGTTCAGTCCCATCACTGAGCAAAAACCTGACAGGATGCTTCATTGCTGGCCGAACTGGGACCCGTACCTGTCAACCCGCAGGTTTTGCCCGGTTAGGCTAGACATATCGGTTCCAATATCTGGTGCTGGTTTTAGGGTTGGTCTAATTATGGTCGCATTCAGATATCCTACTGGTAGTGGCAAAATATTGAATATCGAACGTCATTGTCTTTTATAGATGTATTCGCTGCCTGTATTATCAAAAAGAAGAGAGATACAATCCATGCCTCATCCTGAAGATGAGAGTTAGATGAAGGTCAATGATTTTTTGTCTTCCATCTTGCATAATCAGAATGGCAATTGGATGCAGACATTCATAAATGAGGTATAGGCCGCATTTATACACAAAAGAGAAAGCAAGACGCTCCTTGCCCCGCTCTCAAAATGAGCGTCCACGGGGTGTCAATGATTTTAAGTTTTGCATAATGGTTAATCTGAGTAGCGACTGGTTGCAGGGATTCATAAATGAGGTTTTGGCAGCCTTTATTGGCAAAAGAGCAAGCGACATGCTCCTTACACAAGTCTGAAAATGAGTGTCAACAGAGCCTCAACAATTTGTGGTCTTGTAAGTGAGATAATTGATCAGAGACTTTGTCATTGTAATGCGTAATGAATGTATTGCATGCCTTAATGCGGAAAAACTCTAGCTGCTACATCACCACTATCTCCTGAAAATCAGCGTCAATGTAGCGTCAACGATGGTTTGTCATGTAAGTCAGGTAATTAAAGGGCGATGAGGTCGTTGTTAGTCATAATCACAGTATCGGCCCACTTCATAGGCCAAAGAGAGAGGGAAACACTCCCTGCCGGATCTTGAAGATGAGCGTCAATGGAGTTTCAATGCGTTTAGGACTTGCATCATGAGTGATCAATGCATGATGTGGCCGTTGCCGACAATATACCAAGTTTGACAGGTCATATACACTAAAACACTCACGAACACTGAGTTGTAGCTGAGTAAATGAATTATGTTGTGATTGTCCAGGAGGCTGTTGTGGGCACATCTCATGCTTATCTACCTCTATAGGCTGCCAACTCCTTGTTTATAGATGTCTGCGATCAAGCGCTAGTTAGATTACACAAGATGCAAGTGTATGGGCGGGTATGTCGGTGCTCAACAGTTTAGGGATATGGTATGGTATACGGTTGCACACGGGTGCGAGTGAGATCGAGTGTAGCAGTAAGTGGTAAGATATTCGGTACCGAGCTAGGTCACCGTCGCGACGTCCATATAGGGTTGGCAGTTACCCGGAGCTGGACACCTCACATGACCACCCAGCAATGCTAACCACACATACGTGACAACGCTGTTACATCATCTCCCTCTCCTAAGGCAGCACTCCCGGGCTGCTAAATACAAGTAGAACAATGTGAACAACCAGCATACACGTTCGTATGATATCATAAGTCCCATGAGTGAGCAGTACCGTCCAGGGTGACCTTCCGGTGGATGGGGAAATTCCACCCCTTATTGACAGGATTTCCGGAGGTGGTACAACGCGTGCCGAAGCCATTTGTACTGGACCGGGTCCCAACAACAAGGAATAGAAAGTAGGAAATGCCCAAATGACCTGAGCCTCCATATCTCCATTCCATCAATTCCTCCACTTCCAAGATCCGACATCCTTCATCTCCGTGGCTTGTTCAGGTGATCTCGGTGGAAGTTGTCAAGTAGTTCACAAGCATTCTCGAGGTTTTCAAGCGGCTCCCAGCTCGGGCGTATGTGGTTGTACCCGGCCCACTGAATAAGGTAGTGTAGCTGCCGGTAATGCTGCTTAGAGTCGAGAATCCATTCAACCTCCCATTCCTCCGCATCATCGACGATTACTGGATGTGGTTCGGAGGAAGGTTGTCCTACAACCGGCGGTGTGTAGTGATCGAGCTGTGACACATGGAAGATGTTGTGATTCCACATTGTTTTCAGCAAGTCTAGTTTGTAAGCAGTCTTATTGATGATCTTACTTACCATACGTGGTCCAGTGAATTTGTAGTCGAGTATCTTTGACGGTCAAGTCGTTCGGAAGTGTCGAGTCAAGAGCAACACTGTGTTCCCGACTTCGAAGGTCAAGTCATTTCCGCCAGCGTATTTTGATTGCCGTGCCTGGGCTTCCAACAAGCTCTCCTGGATAGTGTTAGCAACAGGTACGGGTAACCCACCAGCGGTCCAGGTTTTGACCCGCGATTCTGTTTGGTTTGGTTCGAGACCCGGCCAAAACCCGAACCGCTTCGTCTTGGCGGGTTTGTTACCTGGACCGGACAGAGAAGCACCGGTATTTGCCCGGGTTGGAACCGGACCACAGTTCGAAATATACGGTTCCTACTCCTTTGGCTCCAATTAAGTATTTGAGTGCTGATTGTATCACAACATGATCAGTATGTAGATTGTGCAGTTTTGGTCGCTCTTTCACCTCCCGCTTTCAGATTTGCGATCCGACTGATATTCGTTGAGTGGTTGTGAAGTAATGGCTGATTTTAAGCGAAATTGGCGGGTTTTCGATCGCGACTCAACGAATACTTGTCGGATCGCAAATCTGGAAGCGGGAGGTGAAAAAGCGACTAAAACTGCACAATCTATGTACTGATCATGTTGTGATACGATCAGAACTCAAATACTTAATTGGAGCCAAAATGGTCAATTTCAAATGCCTGGTTTTTGATTGTAAAACTGCCCCATTTCCGACGGTCCAGGTTTTTCGTGTGGTAAGACCTGTTGCCACGGTCCGGATTTGGGTGGACCCGGACCCGGACCCGACTCGGCAATTTGGACCCGTTGCTAGGACTGCTCCTGGAGATGCCGCTGAGTCCCTTCTGTTCCCGATACCGTTACATCCGGCAGCATCTCCGACCTCATATCTGATGGGGCTTTCGGTGGCTTGAACTGCATCGGCGGGTGGTAGTGGTAGTTGGCCCAGAATGGCGTCATCCGCGTTGAGTGATGGACTGAATTGTTGTAAGCAAACTCTGCCAAAGGTAACAGTTCTACCCAGTTATCCTGCTCGTAGTTGGAGAAGGCTCATAAGTACTGTTCCACGGTCTGGTTTTGCTGTTCCGTCTGGCCATCGGTCTGTGGATGGAAGGCGGTCGACAGCCTGTGGTTAATACTTAAGTGAGAGCAAACTCAATTCCAGAATTGGCTGGTAAACTCCTTTCAGCGATTGGTAACAATGATGTCTGGTACCGTGCGTTTGGACATCACGTGTTCAAAAAACATCCGCGCCAGCTCTGGTCAGTCGATATGCTTCCTGCAGGGGAGGTAGATTGCGATTTTCTTCACTCGATTGACAATAATTAAGATTCCCGTATACCCGGAGGCGGTTAACTCAGGGAGGTTCGTGACTAAGTCCTTGGCCACTCCTTCCCATGGTCGTGATGGTGGTGGTAGCGGCATGTTTGTGCCGTGATAGGCGTGTTGCAATGCGTTGATTCGGTGGCATAGTGCGCATCTGGCGATGGATTTTCGTACAGTGGCGTCCATCGTGAGTCAGTGGAAATCCTGTGATACCCACTCGGGGGTTTTGAGAGCTCTGAAGTGGCCGGATTCTACGTTGTCATTGAAAAGGCTTTTTACTTTGTTGCAAAGCAGGTCATCCTTTGGTACATATATCCTTCCTTTGTAGGTGAGAACTCCACTGGTGACATTCCATTGGTTGCACGGTTCTTCCTCTAGTTCGTCAATTCTTTGCAGGTCAGAAGAATCGACAATTGGAGTGCCAACAACCCTGTGTTTCACGTCGGCAGCCAACGCTTCGATAGACTGAGCTGTGTTGATTTCTTGAAAGAGGTCATCGTATGGTTCAACGGTGGTAGTTGCTAGGTCTGCTAGCAGTCGCATGGTCGGTCTCTAGCAGCCGATTTCGTAGTCGGGTCTTCTTGATGGTCCATCTGCTGGGTATTTCTTTCCTTCTAAGTGTTCAATGACAAAGTCATAAGAGGATAGGATTTCCGCCCACCTGGCCTGTCTTTGGGCGAGGACTTTGGAGGTTTGGAAGTACTCGAGATTCTTGTGGTCTCACTGGATCAGGACCTTGGGATTGGCGCCCTCGAGATATTGTTTCCAATGTTTCAGTGTCTCGACAATCGCCAAGAGCTCCCGATCGTACGTGTCATAGTTCTATTTGGCAGGAGAGCATATTCGAGACTGCAAATTGCCTGGGCAAAGAATCCCGAATCCAACATACTGGTCAAAGATGCCGGCGTATGCGAAGCTGCTTGCATCGGTCTGTAGGATGATTGGTCTTTGAAGGTTGAAATGCTGGAGGATCGGTGCTTCAGTAAAGGAATTTTTAGGTTTTTGAAATGCGAGTTCAGCATCACGAGTTCATTCCCACTTTCATGAGCCTTGGGTCTTTAGCACGTTCAATATGGGAGCCGTCACCTTTGCATATTTCCAAATGAATCTCTGGTAGAAGTTCGTGATACCAAGAAGCACTTGCACATCACAAACCGATTCCGGAGTCGCCCAGTCTTCGATCGTGGATATGCGATCTGTCTCCATGCCGATTCCATCCGAGTTGATGACAAATCCTAAAACGCCAACTTCTTGAACCCCGAATTGGCATTTCTCGGCCTTGCAATAGATTCCAAATTCCTGTAGGCTTTGTAGCACCTTTCAGGCATGGTCTTCGTGCTCTTTCTCATTGGCTGAGTAGATGAGTATGTCGTCAAGGTAACACATGGTCAAGTCGTCAATATAAGGCCATAGACAATTGTCAATGTAAGCCTGGAACGTCGCCGGTGCGTTTGTCAACCTGAGGGTCATACCTCAGTATTCGAACTGACCATAGCGGGTTTGGAATGCAGTCTTCTAGTTGTCTCATTCTTTCATTCGGATGTTCCGGAGGTCTCGTTTAGGGAAGATCCGAGCTTCGTGCACTCGATCGAGTTGTTCTGAAATCAGAGGAAGGGGGTATCTAATCTTTACCATGCGTAGGTTGAGAGCTCAATAGTCGACAAACAACCATAGTCCTCCGTCTTTTTTCGTTGCAAACAGGATCGGTGCAGCGGCCGAGGATGACGACCGTTGAATGAAGCCGTTTGCCATGTTTGTTTCAATGTAGGCATTAAGCTTCTTCAATTCAAACTCTGAGAGATTGTTGATCCGCCCGTATGGCAGTGTGTAGTCAGGTTACAGATTGATCGCGTGGTTAATTGGCCTGTGCGGTGGGAGTGTCACGGCGTTTTCCTTGCTGAAGACCTCCACGAATTCTTGATATTGTGCTGGGATGTGACCCTATCTTCTGTTGTTACCATCTCCACATTATCTGTGTCTATTCCTATTCTCATCAGCCTTGTTTGCATTGAAGCGTGCTTTGGCAGAGTGGAGATGGGTAGGGGTCCCGGGATAGCTGGATCAGATGGTTCGTCGCAATAGACCACCCCGATTGTCCAGTTTCTCCCTTCGTGTCTCGGTGAGCCGGTAGCAGTCCCTCAAGCACCGTCACTGTGTCACTCTTCGGCCGCAACTACTCTCAATGCTCCTGCTCGTGCATTCAGCATTCTGGGGTTTCCCTCACCTTCGGTGATGCGTTCCAGAGATTCTCCCAGCAACCCTTGACATTCTGCAAGTTGTATGGGAAATGCCTCGACCACTTCCTCGCTCGCTAAGGGGTGACCGAATGTGGTATCCCAGGGTAGTTGTATATCCAGGGGAGGCTCATCATTTGGGTTTTCTTCTCCGCATTCCAGGAGAGGGCTTGCGCGATCTGGTTCTCACATCGTCGCCCATTGCGATCCATTTGGCGTTCGTGGGGCTGACAATCGACCTTTGCTCCAGTCGATTTCCGGGTTCCTCGCCTTAAACCATGCCAAGCCCAAGACTAGGTCATATGCCTTCATTGGGACGACTAAAACCTCCGATTCATCATCGGGTTCAAGATATTCAACATACTGAGGCAAGAGACTTGCCTTTCGGCTCTCCTTTGCAGACATCATCACATGGCCATTGGGACCCTGGGTGGATGTGAATGCTGGTTCGTGGGGCAATTCAAGTTTCCTGAGTAGGCTCGGTAATATAAAGATGCTCATTGCACCGCAGTCGATTAGTTCTTGGACTCGCTGCCCGTTGCCGTGCATGTTTCATACAAGGACTTCATGGATGATATGGGCTGAATCCGGTCTCTCTGTGCCCCATAGGTATTGGCTTGACATCAGAGCCCGACCTTCCAGAATGACTCTTGATTTTAAGGTGATTCGGTGTGGTTGTATCTCATCCAAGGTTGCAAATAAGGCTCGGTTTCCCAAGTTCTCCAATACTAACTCCGGATCATCCAGCATCTCCTGTCAAGTTGAATATCGAGACAGGTAGACTAGTTTTTTTGCTGCTGCGTGTCGAATGACTTTAGGCACTTGATTTGTTTTCCGTCATAGCCACTGTAATTGCTGAAGTTCCGTTCAGGTGGGTTCGACTTGCCATATTTGGTACAAAGGTAGGTTCTGTGGACTCCGCTGCCGCAGTGAGTGCATTGCCGGCTTGCCTTTTGGCTTTCGTAGACTTCCGTTGTAAGCCATGGCGCTGGTCCTAAGTTGGCACGGCTGCCTCCACTGGATTTATTGGACTTGCCCGATTTTGAATTACCGGTATGGTTGGAAATATTGGAATTACCAGAAGTGTTTTCCACAGGTTCGGAGATGGATGGTTGAAAATGACTTTTCTGATCGCCCCCTTTCTGTGACTCCCCTGCTTGCCTTTGCTGTTGCTGTCCCCTGGGCTGTTTGTCGTCCTGTTTGAACTGCGAGGCCGCCGCACAGTTGAAGAGTTGGTCGAGTGTGTCAAACCTGTCATTGCTGCTGGAGATCGACTGTCTGACTTACGTCTGAAGTGCGTGCCGCAGGCCCGCCCATGCCATGTCGTATAGGACCACTTTGTGCATTATAAGGTTCCAGCCAGCTCTCCTCCAATTTGCTTTCAAGCGGTTGGCATAAACTCGGACTGATTCCGTTGGTAGTTGCTGGTACTCCTGTATGGCTTTTGTTGCTGAATTGAGGCGCCAATCTTTATCTCCATAGATCTTTTGAAGTTCGTTCATGAAGAGTTCGAAGTTCTCCAAACACGGGTGTGTGGACTCTTGTAGGTCGCTAGCCCACTCGGATGGGTCCGTATGTCCCGTCTGTCACTGAGTTAGATCTGGGTGGTTATCCCAGGTGTCGAGAAAAGAGACTGCATATTTGACTTGATCGAGATCTCCTCTAGGGAATAGGTGCTTGTGGGATGTAAAGTTTGATCGTAATGTTTCGAGAAACATATCCAGCTCGTTCACCCTGCCGCAGTACCGTAAGTGGTCAACCATCTTAAATGTTTTGAACTGATTTGCGGGATTCTCTGGTCAGTTGGTGGTCTGGCTGCGGTTGAGTTCGGTAAGCATTCGGGTTCTCTCCTCTTTCCATTCGGCTTGTTGTATGAATAGGAGGTTAAGTAGCATCCGGTTCTCTTCAAGCATCCCCTTTTGGTCGTCTTCAGTTGTCTTTGACAAGATGTTGTCTCTGCCTCAATTATCCTCGTCCTCTGGCAAAGTTGATTCATCTTCGTCTTTGTCTTGGCCTTCATCGTCAGGACCGCGGGCTTTCTCGTGAAATTTAGTCTTGACTGGATCGTCAATATTGATTTTGTCTTCTGGTACGACCGAGCCGCGGCCTGTAGGAATAGGTGCGATTCGGCTGGGCGATGCTCGAAGGGATTCCATGCTTGCACGTGTGTTAGGCATATGCAATTGGCTTCTCCGTATTCTCTTTGGAGGCATGGTAGGTAGTTGACTGTAATTGTTTCATTTCGTGTCTGTCACGACGCATTAGTTTAAGGGGTGAGCTCGCGTGATCTGGTGAGTGAAACGTATCCAATTTCTGAAATACCGAATATTATAAAATGGCGCATACGCCGGTGCACGGCAGTAAAGGGATGTGGTATGGTGTACGGTTGCACATGGGCGCGACCGAGATAAAGTGTAGAAGTAAGTGGTAAGATATTTGGTAGGGAGCTAAGTCTCCATCACGATGTCCATATAAGGTTGGCAGTTACCCGGAGCTGAAAACCTCACATGACCACCGGGCAACCATAACCACGCATACGTAACAATGCCGTTGCAGCAAGACTGAAAATGATTCACACTCCGGTGACGGTCATTGTCAAGATCGGGCAGGGTTCGTGAATATTTCCCTTTTGCCTAAAAAGGCAGCCAATACCTTGATTATGTATGACAACGACTAAGTCAGTTTGTAATTACCTGACTTACAGAACTAAGAATCGTTGACACTCCATTGACGCTCATTTTGCCATAGGCGTATCTGCAATATGCAACCATTTCATTTGGCATAGAATATCATTAATGGTGTTTTGGCAGCCATTCTATCGGCTTCATGTACTTTCTACTTTATCACTGAATCGTTCTACAATTATGCACATACATATATCATTTCAAATATACTTTCAAGTGTCCACTAAATGTAGATAATGATAATACTCAAAAATCTCGTTCCTTTCTGTCAATGCTCGTCTGCACTGTCAGGTTCGCTCAATAGGCTGCTGTGGCCTGCAGAATGAATGTTAGTTTTGTTACCATGCAGCAGATAGTGTACTAAGCGGTGGATGTTCCTTCATCAGTCAGCAAATCTGGAATGAAATCTTTATCCTGCGTGCAATCCTTCACATTCGCGTCAGAATCAAAAACGTGAGCGTTGGGAAGAGGAGTATGTATATACACATGTCCTGGTGGCACACCTTCGATTCGGGAACTATCAGCTCCCACATTGTCACTAGATGTCACTGGTGGCGTTCCACGCGTATGTGGTGCCAGTTCTTCTGGAGAAGCACCCTTTCTTTTGCCCAGCCAGCGTATCCGTGGATACTTTGCTGTGCCAGTTGGGCACGGAAGGAATCCATCTGTTTGATTTTCACAAACCATCACTGGGTGTCGTTCCATCGCAGCGTTCACTTTTCTATGCCCAGGAAACTCAACTCCCCACTTCTTCTCATCGCGGACTTTGGCGCGAGGTTTCTTGTTTGGGATTCGCCTTTGTCCAATTGCAGCGCGCAAAAACCCTCCTTTGGCCATGTGGCCCATATTCAACCCAAGGCACATGTCGCACTGCTCTAGCTGGACCCGACTTCCATGCCTTGCCATAGTAGCTGGCATGTTGTAAACCTACAACAAATTAGTTGCTGCTTCTGAATATGAGATTTAGCGATTACCTTCACTAAATCCGACTACATAGCCTCGTCCAAGGTCTTCAAAGCCTGTTTCATCCACTCTTGGTGATGCTTATCACGAAATTAGTCCGCAAACCTCCCCGAACTGACAACATCACAATTTTTCATTTTGCGGACTGTGTGGATAGACGCCTTGGTTGACAATGTTGGTTGACCATTACGGGCAGCAATGGATTGGTCACGTAGCTCTTAACTTACACCGACTGAACATTATGTTGTTTGATGACGGCCGTCTACCTCGCTATGGATTTACTCGCATCCAATCACGAGCTGCTCCTTATTCCTGCTGCTTCCATTTCTATGGACCCTTTTTCAATGTGCATCCTGGGTCACATGATCAGTGGCTGCATTGGCAGCGTCATGGTGGACTAACTCGTATCTGCATTGCTGCTTTCTCTTAGCGGGTGGCTCATTGAATGAGGCGCCTGTTGTTGGGCTTAATTCGGATCCACTCGCACCATGCTGAGGTATTCGTGGAGCCATGTCTTGCTGTTGAGGAAATGGTTTGGAAGATGATAATGAAAACAAGTGGGAAGTCTTGAACAATATGCAGTTAGCTTCAAGTCAAAATGGAATGAGTGACAGCCAACTTGAATGTTCTACTCTAGACAAATCCCACTGGGTATAGCAGCAGGTTGGAGGGGGTTCCAATGGTCTGGAGATTCGCAGTAAGTCGGTCCGATGTTGTTTGACTGTTCACCGGGATACATTGTGGTGAAAGACAGTTGAAATCTCTGGTTTGATATATATACAAACGACACTCATTGAACGAAAGGATGTCTGTTGATGTTTCTCTCAAGACATCCCTCGCATCTTACACCAAACAAACGCTAACCATCAAGTATTGTTAACTGATTAGGATTACTATTCCGAATGAATTGACAGTCAAAACGCAGATTTTGAATTGTTCAAGTTGATCACACATACCTACCTTGACCTAAAAGACACAGCTCGCATCCATGTGGTCCATATCTTGCAATGTCCAACATCTCGCCCAACAACAAAGTCAACTCAGGATGCAATGGTCAATGCTCCAAAAAAGAACTGTTCGCCACATCCGGTGGGCAAATACGGCAAATTAACTAAGCAATCCACACCACAACATCATCTAGTGAATGAACGTAAGAGCAGGTTGGAGGTAGAAGGGTCTGAGTGTTGGGAGTATTACACAGCGTACAATCTGAAAAGAAGCTTTCGGTGGTGAAAAGACGAACAACACACTGCTTGAGCAACGAAGAGAAAGATAAATAGATCGAGGATTTTGTTGATACAGATTTCACTGTGGCAACAAAGCGAGTTCAAGACGCAGAGACAGCGATTATAAAACCGCAGGAACTGATGAGAAATGTTGAAAAGGTGCAATCGACAACCGGAAAGCCCAAAAATCATGTGAGCAGATGTTGAATGCCAACAGAGAGAGGCTGGGTGATGCTGCAATTTCCGATGATGAGCAGGATGTGGAAGGCGAGGCAGATGATGAAGAACATATACAGCTGGGCAAGATAGGTGAAGATGACGAACCCGGCTGGGTGATGGGCACAATCTCCAAAACACCAAAGCAACATATAGACAGTTTTCGGTGGAAGCATATGAGGCTTGATGGATTGGCACAACTGGGATGGTGGGATATGGCATACAACTTCCGTAAGAGAGATATGAAGTACGGGATGGCCAAATTGTCGGTTCCGGCAGTTGTCAAGCCCCAAACAGGCATGACTGCAGCAACACCATCACCTCCAACATTTGGCGAGCTGTTGCAGACTCTAGTTAATGTCCACAGACAATTGGAAATGCCACAGGGGACTTCTCGTCCGTGATGTAGTCAAATTGGGCAGGGTTTCGAGAAACCACAGCCATGTGAATGCATAGTGTCTCTCCCGCCCGAAGCCGCACCCGATTCATTACCAAACAAGACATAGGACCCTGTTGAACCTGTAAGGTTTTACCCCAGGATGAAGTGTCCCTAGCTAATTACGATACAGAAATCGAATTCTGATTATGAAATGGTGACGGCTCCTGTGTTGCCTGAGGAATCGATAGCCATATACTTAATTATAACAACATATCTTGATGAGAAGCAATTCGTGTACCTATTTTGCTACGTGTCAGCTCTTGTTAGATTTCAGTGACCAAATTGTGAGACATTATATGTGGTCAGTGCATGTGGAAGGGTCGTATGGGCTATGCGTAATGGCTAAACTCCAAATCATGTTCATAGATGACTAACAAACATGATATCGACCTGCCTCTTAGAGTTGAGTGAGAAAGCAAAACCTAAATTGGAGATGAAATGTACCAACAAAATTAAGTCAGTAATGTCATACGAGTCGTAGAAGCAGCAGTCAATTCTCAATTTCAACCCGGATGAATGACAGCTGTCATTCTGCATCAATCTGTGCATCTAACTGCATAACTCTTCGCTCAGACCTGCTGCAAATAGTCGAGATTTTGACAAGTGCTTGTGGTAGATCAGGGAAATCGAGGAGAAGGAGCTGGAAACGGAAAGCTGAGGAAGTCAGGCTATATATATCAACAACTAGTGGATGGACTTATATGCCATCAATTGCCGGCCGGAAGTGCTCAAATTTGATCGACATACATCATTCATCTCTCAGATCACGTGTATAGTGGTGGCTCACAAACTGAGGGGCCACTAAGCTTTGGATGCAAATGATTATACATAGAAACCCTATAATGTCTGTCAATAATGACTATATTTGTTATGCGTACAATTGTGGAGATTCCATTGACTGTTAGTATGTGATCAAGGTGAGCATCAACTGAGGATAAATAATTTTTTGTCTTACCCTTTCGGCCATGAAAGGGCTGCATAGTCACATCCTTCAAAAATGGAATTATTGGCCATCTTAGAGGTAGAGAGGAAAGCGACACCCTCATTGCACCGTCCTTGAAATGAGTGTCAATGGAGCATTAAAGATATTTGGTCTTGCATCTTGGGTAATCACTGCGCTGTGCAATGGCATTAACCGATAGTCACGGTATTGGCTGCCTTCATGGGCAAAAACGCTAATGACAATATCGCCAATACCACCTCCTAAAAATGAGCGTCAACGGAGTGTCAACACACTTTGGTCTTGCATCTTGGATAATCAAATGGCTATGCAACGGTGTTAACCCATAATCAAAGTATCCGCAACCTTGATTGGCAAAAATGGTAGTTTCAAGATCCCTACTACCTCCAAAAATGAGCATCAACAGAGCGTCAACAATTTTTGGTCTTGCATCTTGGATAAGCAGAGAGCAATGCAACAGCGTCAACCCATAATTGAACTATCGGCCACCTGTATGGGCAAAAATGCTACTGATGATATCGCAACCGCCTCCTAAAAATGAGCGCCAATGGATCTTCAACTGTTTTTGTGGGGGCTCAGTGATTTACACTGCAATGAACTGGACTGCATTGTTCCTACATTGAGTTATCGACAGTCGGTCTTGTCAATATGTCATTGTATTCCACTTCAGAACTATGCATGCAATGTCTCACAGGTCTGACTTTTTTCTTGCTTGTAGCTCTGGAGTCGATATTGAATAACCAGCTTTCTACTTTACTATAACATTACTTTTGACAGTCTCGCATGTTGAATTTCCCAGCTTTCAAATTCCTACAGCAATGTCAGATTCAAAATGTTTAAATACCTTGTCGCGAGAGGTTATGATTCTTTCCAAAAATGACTGTGTCTTGATTTGTGATTTCGGCGACCTTACTTTACAAATCATATTCAATGCCTCATGGGCTTCTATGAATGTAGGCTCGAAACATCATATTGTTTAGAATAATTTGAAACATGCTTCTTCATGGTGATTCTATTTACACTATGAGAGGGAGCAGTCCGGCAGCCCTGGCATCATATGTATCGTTTGTCATCAAATTCTACACCATCCATCATAACATACGACCAGCTCAATGGGAACACACTTGCTGGCAAGAGCGCACATCGCAACATTAAACAAATCGACACAGTTGGCAGTTACCACATTGCCCAGTTCAATAGTCAATGAACCAGTTATGGCCATACTAAAGAGGCAAGGAAGTCGGGGAATTACAATTGTAAGTTCGCAAAGGAAATTCATATTTGAGATTTAGGTTTTAACTATATAGACTGAATTGATAGGCAAAACGTTCCGAACTGGCAGTGAAGGACATTCCAACCGCCGAATTTCACCAAGACACCTGGAATCACTTCCTCATGTTAGGATTTGTATGAGCACATATTCCATGGAACCCATTATCAAACCTCGACCAACAACAGTCATAGGATGCATTGCGAACCAAGGTGGTGCTGCCATCCGCCAGCATGAGGAGCATCATCTCCTGGAGGGAATACACACTCACAGTGGATGCAATTAGAAAGCAATTGCAGTCGAGAAATAAAGTTTGTTTAGCTTTAAACGAGTCGACATGCAGGAACATATCAGGTATAAGGTTGGTCATTCCTTACTATATGGATCAAAATTGGGCATTGAGGGAAGTACAACTCACTTCTGATGAGGTTGATAGCTTATTCTTTTCCTATTCCGAAAGCTAATTATGGATACTAGATCAATGGTCAACATACTGGAGCATGGCTAGCAGTACATTTGAATGAAGTTCTTGGTCATTGTGAGCTTACCGACAGCCATTTACTGGGAATTATAACTGACATCTCGTTCTCAAATCACTCGATGACTTGCAAATTCTAATCAACCCTTGAGGCCTGTGGCATCGGGTGGCCTGCATTCAGAAACCACATACCATGCGTGGCGCACGTCATTCAGCTTGCTTCAGGTGCATTCATGAGCAATCTGGGTGAAAAAGGCCACACCAAGTGTTGAGAAGCCCATTAACACGATCAGCACTTTAGAGAGAATGGAAGCATAGACATTGGGAAGAGTCAAAGATTCCGCAAAGAGTGCTATGCTAGAATCCACATGGTGTGGGCAATGAAACCAGGTTTACCAAAGATAATTGAGAAAGTATGTATTTCAAGATATGTTGGAAGTCCCAAAATTGACCTTCATATAGCAGTGAATGCTGTCTGTATTGATTACGCTGACACTGGGTGGTCAGAACATGTTTGTTGACGCTGAAAAAGCTATTGTATGAATCGCAGTACTCTTGATTATGGATGTGAAGACACAGTGGAATTCAACAATGGAGTTGGGTGAGCAAGCCTACCGATTACATGAATTGCCCCGCAAGTGGCTCAAGAATCCAAATCAATGCCATTACCGCACACTCTTCACAACACAGGATGAGTGGACCATCGTCAAGTACATCATGGACTTTCTAAGGCAATTCCGGTACTATACCCTGTGGATGTCAAAAATGCGTACAGTTACTCTGCATCAGGTTATTACTGTGTTCAATGACATGATCGAACATATAGATGGCGTTATGCGAGCTTTACCTAAGAACAAGACACAGAAGAAGGAAAACCTACACTTAGCCGTGAAGTTTGCGTGCCAGAAGGTGTCCAAATATTATGCTCAAGTCACTCCATCGAGTGGTACGCTTCTAAATGCAGCACACATCCTTGATACTTTCCAGAATTTGCGATTGTTTAGAAAGTGGGACAAGAGAACAGATATAGATCCTGAGGATGGGACATCGTATACTATCCAATACAAGGAGGCGTTTCTGAAGAATGTGGAGAATGAATACTATTCCAAACATAGACGTTTGCCCATCATTAAACCCAAAAGCATATCTTGCAACACTCTCTTCTGCTCCTCAATGGCTTCTAGATCTGGTTCATCTTCAAATGATCCGTATGATTTGTCGAGTTGTGATGAAGAATACTGAATGCCTGAGAATGTGGCTGAAACGATGCCCAGACAAAGCGATTGCGTAGCACACTTTTTTACCGCCAGAAGGCTCTATATCAATAGACCACCTGAATTACCCTAGAACTGGGGGCGAATCAATCCAAATCCTAATGAATACCACGCCAAACCTATGGTGATTAGCAGTTCATTTTGGATACCTGTTATCGCCAACTGGTTGAATCAGCAAGAGGAAACACACCCAAAGTCCACCGATCTCGCCAGTGTGGCACGAGACATATTATCTATCATACTGCATGGTGTCGGAGTGGTGGCCAGTTTTTCTCCAGGGTGAGACATCATCAGCAGGTGGCCGTCAAAACCCACAGGCAAGACCATTCACGGAAATGTCATCACAACCCAGTTTGCTTGAGCTGATATCAGGACATTGGCACATGGTGATGCAGTATTGGATAACATGAATGCTGAAAACTACTTGGACATGAAGGGAGAGGTGGAGCAACAAAAATTTCACAGAATGGGCAAGGTCCACGACTTTTTGGAGATATGGCAGGGCAGCCAAAACCTATGAGCTACAGAGAAGGAATCTCGCACTCAAAACACTCAAATGACAGCTGTTGGATAAATTTCAGATACTGAAGACATGTTCAAAGCATCTTAGTCAAACATTCAACATGATGGTGTGGCTGCATTTCATTGTCGGAAAGATCACCTGTGCCACCAGCTGTTTCTGCAACAAACCTCCTTGGAGGAAGAAGTCAAGAATAAAATGTCCGCCGAATGCAAAGAATTGACCGTCATCCAGCTGTATGCGATGAGGATAGGGCAGCTGAAAGCATTCTGGACACCAAAAATTGGCTTGACAGAATTGGGGACTTGGACAATCCAAATGACAGCTCAGAGAACTGGGAGGCAAACAATGAATCCGACATACAGCTAGACAATGGAATCGAGGATCCCAATACCCCAGAGCAGCTGGATGTGAGTGCAGCACCAAATGTTCCCAGATTGATTCGGCCAACAGAGAGGTCAAAGAAACAGGCTGAAAAGATCTTCCTGACAGTCAATACAATAACAACAACAAGGAATCAGGGGAACAAGAAACAGTAGAATTCATTGAGTCAATGTATTTTCACCGGATGCTTTAACTTGTTTGACCAAGAATATCATTTAAAAAAAACCATGGGAGAATATTGTGCAGTCACATGTGAATATTGGTTACTAAACCGTAGTATAGCAGGCAAAATGAATCATTGAGCAACATATATAAATCTTAATAGAATGAATCCGACCAGGGCAAGAATATTACTAGGGTCGGCTTTGCCAAAGGGCTGAGTCTCAATCAGGTAGAATGGCAACCGATAAGTTCAAATAATTATGAATTCGATTCTTGTTGGCAACAGAATGTGAATGGAGAATATATTAAAGCGAGAGTCAATGGAGTATCAACGATCTTTATTCTTGTAATTATGGTAATTGGAAAGTGATTTGGTTGCTGTTATGCATAACCAATGTATTGGCAGCCTGTATAGGCAACAGAGAAAGCGACATGGGCACTGCCTGATTCTGAACATGAGCGTCAATGGAGCGTCAACGATTTTTGGCTATGCATCTTGGGGAACCTAAGTGGCGATTGGTTGCAACCATCCATAAATGAGGTATTGGCTGCCTTCAGAGGCAGAAACAATAGCGACACACTCCCTGCCCCATCCTAAAAATGATTGTCAATAGAGAGTCAACAATTTTTGGTCTTGCCTCTTGGGTAATGTAACTGGCGATTGGTTGCAAACATCCATAAATGAGGCATTGGCTGCCATTAGGGGCAAAAACAATAGCGACACGATCCCTGCCCCATCCTGAAAATGAGCATCAGTGGAACATCAATGATTTTTGCTCTTGCATCTTGGGAAATCTCACTGGCGATTGGTTGAAAACATCTATAAATGAGGTATTGGCCGCCTTTAGGGGCAAAAACAAAAGCGACACACTCCCTACCCCATCCTGAGGACGAGCATCAGTGGAGCGTCAATGATTGTTGGTCTTGCATCTTGGCGAATGTAAATGTCGCATTGTTGCAATAATTCATATATGAAGTAATGGCGGGCTTTTCAACCGAAACAGTGCATGACATATATGTTACCCCTTCATGTACATGAGTGTCAATGCCGCGTCAAAAATTTCTGGTCTTGCATATTGCATAATCAAGCCGTCGCGTGGATATAGGTGCTCACAACAGAACTGCTGACCGCCATCATAGGCAAAAATACTACAAATTACAGGAAAAACATGGATTCCAAAATAATCGATATCACAAACTGCAAACAATTCAAAAAGAGATTATTGGCTGTTGCATACGCAATTTTGATAACATACTATTATCAAACATCAACAACAAGAGAATTATATGGATTTAATGCTGGGCCCGCTGGGCGAACTGCTGACGACCTCCCCAATCCAGATGGATTGGGAGATGTCCATTGAGCCATACTGAAATTGATCATTCAGGTCATTTGACAACTCCGACTACAAATTGGCCAACAGTTCACTTTTGACCCGGACCCGGACCAAAACCGACCGTTCTCAACTCTTCCTAACACCGCACAGCAGTCACAGAGTGAATGGAATCACAGCATTGCTGTGACTTGAACTTTCAATCTGAGTCTCACTTCCATGGCAATTGGCTAGCCAGCACTGTTCTGAGTCTTGTACTGATGGGACTCATCAAAATCCCAATACTCCTTGAACAGTATGAGAGTTGGCCATTGCATGATGGTTTTGCTCTGGATGTGAAGGTGTGCTATGAAACAAAGTGGTTATTCCATCATTTGTCTGGCTCGTCGAAACTGGAGTTCTGATCCAGGTGCGTGAGATCCAGATTTCCTGCATTGGACAGGATCACCAGTTTGTAATCGGTTCCATATGTCACCATATCATCGACACTCTTCAATGTCTCTGCCACTCCAGGCATTCTGACAACCATGATTGGTTCAATGGATGAAGTACACGCTGGATACCCCTGGGTTGGAGTTATCAGAAGGTCAAAAAGGCGGCAGTTCGATATAATTGGTCTCTGCAATATATATCACTCCCATCATAATGGCGGCAGGTGACCAGGGGCCAGGGAACAACCATTCTAAATAGTCGGCTCGCCACGAGACTTAGATCTCTACGGATATTATTACCTATACATTTTCACATCACTGTATATACACACTTGGGTCCACATGTGCAACCATATTTCCATACCGCCAAATTCTGGCGTATGCATCCTTACAGTAATATCGCATTGTCAGTAAATGGATTTTTTTCGCTCAAGGGATGTGTCAGTGTATGTCTCTTTTGACTATCAATAATACAAAGTCAACAAGTCAGAAATCGACTTCCACATGAGTCCATATACCTACTGATTACAAGAGTGCTGAGTCTTAGAAATTCAATCTTCCTGGTAAGTCATTTGTTAATAGCAGAGACAATTTTGGAGATGCACTTGGCAGTGAGAAGCATTCCAGGCCAACAATGTCAACAATTAGTACATGTCGAGAGACAACTCCTACACCTGCCCAATAAGAAGAAATCCTAGATATTCTATTGCTACAAGTACAATATCAATTGACTGCAGTCAATTGTGGAGCACCGACCAATGGAGAGATTGTTGTTGCCAAAAACAACTATAATACCCCCTGATGCATACAACTGACAAGAACCCAATGAGAAGTGACCAGTCAATGATATTTGAGTAACACAATTACATTGCACAAGCAAAGTGCAGCTTTGGAGGACAGCCATTCAGGGAACACCTTCCGCCTAGCATTTCGACGAATACCCACCCACTGTGATAACCATCCATGCTCTACAAAGATGCATGCTGTCCATCAATTGACACCACTGGAGTCGTTCATGGTCGAGGGAATAACATTTCTCTCAATTCAGTCGCGAATGCCTACAATAGTACAATCACCGATGCCTTGCACTGGACACCTAGCAGCGATTAGGAAGTACTACCAGTTGTGAACAAGTATCCAGCGACCACGAAACGAGCGAATTCCACATTGATCCTGTGGTACTATGTTGACTGCGAGCCTTACTGTATATCAAGATAGCAATTCAGTGTCCCAATGACTAGCACTGGAGGCACACAAGTAACAAGACTTCCTGAGTTTGAGGCTATTTATACTTCAAACATCATCAGTGCAAGGGTGAGGATGATACAGATAATCTATATTATAAGCTCTTACAGTTCCAGCTTGGAACTAGTTGATAATAATCCGTGGCGGTTGGAAGGCGATTGACTGCTGATCCTTTAGGCCCTGCAAGCAGTGACTCACCATTGTCCAGTCATCAACCGACTCGCATCATCCTGAAGTGGGAATTAGCCACATGATATGGAGCATTCGATTAGGATTGCTAGAGCATCAGTAGAGTGGAACCAAGGAGGCTATACTTCAGAAGTGGTAACCTTTGTACGCTGGATGAGCAAGCAAGTGGCAGCGGCAGTAGTTGCAGCAGAAGAGCGTCAACATGGGAACCTTGAATGACTGCTACTGGCTCACCTAGGCATGAAGGGAGTAACTGGACAGTAGGGCTTGGTTCGTTTTTGTGCGAACCACTAATGACATGGCCTCCTGGATTTTACCCTTCATCGCCTCCATCCTCTGTGGATTCTTTAGCCAATGGAGATTAGAGAGCAGAAGCAGTGATATGAATTCATGTGATCTGTATTTGAGAGATATCATGTCATGCAGACAGGCCTGAGACACTATGGCCCTGGAGTGATCGAATGGCACAATCAATGGAGGCACTTCCTCATACAACCTTCTCATTGAGCATCTCGCAGGACCCGGCAACCCGCAAGATAGACCCTCTAGAGGACCTGATTATGTGATCAGATATGGGAAACCTACTGCACGACTGCACACAGCTTTTGCAGCCGTTGAACCTTACAATTACTACCGGCTATCACAAAAGCCGAGGCTACCGACACACTGGCTCCCGACCGGAGGGCAGGACAGTCTTGCATTATAACTGGAATGTCATCTCAGGCACCCTGACCTATGAAGGGAGGATATACTGCAAATATGGCTACCAAAGCAGCTGCTAATGCTGTAACAATGATCACTGATGGGCTGGGCCGATGGAGTTCATCACAAGGAATCCGGAGAGCTCGAGTGCTAGCGCACATGAAATTGTACTGAATCTAACCGGTTACAGCGATGCTTAAAAGGTAGATATACCAATCCAATGGCCGATGGCGCTGGTGATGGTGATAGTGATGATGAGCAGCACGCGGAAGCAGTTCTGAACCAGATACTGAATAAGTGCAATGAGGACTGCCCAATCGATTCTGAAGTGGATGGAATATGACCAACCAGTATTCCAAATAGTCTATCGAATGGCATCACAAGGGACAGTTGAGATATCTCCCAAGTGATGACCACCGCAATCTCACAGAGAGAGATATCACTGCCAAGGACATCACATGGAGATGCAATGAAAGGATTTCCGGAGGTCCAACCTGACAATGCCACTGATGATATATTTACTGAATTACACACTGAAGGATCAAGAAACTATCCCAGAACGGCATAGCGAATGGAATGCTGAACCAGCATACTTGACGACTAGCAAATGGCTATGGAGAAGCCGAATGGAATTGCCTGTCGGACCTCAGATATTCAGATTACCATCCAGAAGCACAAATACACTGCGCCCGAGTAACTATAGCAATGGACAATCAATATATATTTCAGTCGTTAGCAGAGCAACACACCTTCAAATGAGGGAGATAGCTGTGTCAGACAAGTCAAGTCCTTCAGACAAGTCAAAAGCCCACCAGGAGGCAGTCTACATAGAGACTCATTGAGAAGTTGACCAAGAAGTCTACCGAGAAGTTCACTGGCAAGTCTACCTAGTTGACCAAACTTCTACTGACACTGCCATTTGAGAGAGCATGTGTGAAGTCAACCGGATGGTCACCAAAGTGGGCTTTGAATGACAATTACCGAGTACCGATGACTACTGGCTGCAAGCTATACTCTCTAGAGCTTGCGGAAGCACTGCACAGCGCTCAGACAGCGCTAGCATGCTTGAACTTGGTAAGTATAACCATTATACATAGTGTTAGCAACAGTTCCGGACCGGCGCTTTGGGTCAGGGTAGGGGTCGGAACCGACCTGTTTCCAATTTGGCGGTCCAGGTCGTCAATACACCCGAACCATCAATTCAGGTACGGTTCGATGGACATCTCACAACCTGTCTAAATTGGGCGGGTTATCAGCGGGTTGTCCAGCGTGTCCATCTGTAGATTCATATAATGCTCTTGTTTTTTGCTTTATAATAATAGTATGTTATCAAAATCGCATTTTCAACATCCAATAATCACTTTTTGCATGTTTTGCAGATTAAAATATTGATAATTT
>Ga0307512_10002415_pt1 | contig 23741 bp, 24 predicted proteins | sample 14_EM_MG_FD_200267 | JGI IMG/M metagenome (GOLD analysis project Ga0307512, IMG submission 200267) | Populus trichocarpa ectomycorrhiza microbial communities from riparian zone in the Pacific Northwest, United States - 14_EM | ecosystem: Host-associated > Plants > Roots > Unclassified | place...
CGTTTCCCGGACATCGACCCGACCCTGCACGGACTGCGCGCCGTCATCGTCGTCACGGCCGAACTCGTCCGCGACTCCTGTGGCTACGCGGTGCCCTTCATGACCTACGACGAGGACCGCGACCTGCACGGCAGGCGTTTCGCGCGGGAGGACGACGCCTCACTCAGCGACTACTTCACCAAGAAGGACCATGTCGCCACGAGCCTGGACGGCCTACCCGGGCTGCCGTTGCCGCTCCCGCCGTCTACGGTCTGAGTCATGCGCACCGCCGCCCCAGTTCTCGCGTCCGCGTCCCTTCTCCTGCTCGGTGCCGCGCCTTCCGGCAGCGCGCCGCTGCCCTCGCGGATGGCGGACACCGGGGGCGGTACACAGCTGATCACCGCCGTCGCCTCGAAGACGAGCTCGACCTCGGGCACCGTCACCTGGTGGGACCTGCGCCACGGGCATTGGGTGAAGACCGGTTCGGCGGCCGCCCGGTTCGGGGCGAAGGGGCTCGTCGAGGGTGTCTCCCGCAAGCAGAGCACGAACACCACGCCCACCGGTCTCTACGACCTTCCGTTCGCCTTCGGCATCAAGGCCGCGCCGAGCGGGACGCTCTACAAGTACCGTCCCGTGCACCGGAGTTCCTGGTGGTGCGAGGACAACGCGTCCGCCTCCTACAACCGCTGGACCGAACCCCGACCGGCCGACTGCCGCGCCTCGGAGTCCGAGCACCTCGTCTCCTACCGGACGCAGTACGCGTATGCGCTCGTCATCGGCTTCAACTACCACCAGCGGGTGCGAGGGCGCGGCGCCGGCATCTTCCTGCACGTCAACGGGCGTGGGGCCACGGCCGGTTGTGTGTCGGTGCCGCGCGCCGCGATGCGGGAGATCCTCCGGTGGGTCCGTCCCGCGAGCGAGCCGCACCTCGCGATCGGAACGACCGGCGGGAGTACGGCGATCACCCGGTACTGAGCCGGACGGTGAACGTGGTCGAGCCCGGCCTGCTCTCCAGGCCCACACTCCCCCCGTGCGCCTGCGCCACCGCCGCCACGATCGACAGGCCGAGGCCCGCGCCGCCGCCGGGGGCGTCCGAGGGTCGGCGGTGTTCGGCTCGGGTGAAGCGTTCGAAGACACCCGGCTGGACGTCTTCAGGGATGCCCGGTCCGTCGTCGTGCACCTTGAGCGCGGTGGTGGGGCCGTCGGTGTCCAGGGTCACCGTGACCTTTGTGCCGACGGGCGTGTGCAGCCGCGCGTTGGCCAGCAGGTTGGCCAGCACCTGGTGGAGGCGGTGCTCGTCCCCGGTGACCGTGACCGGCTCCTCCGGCAGCTCCAGGGCCCAGCGGTGGTCGGGGCCCGCCGCCCGGGCGTCGGTGACGGCGTCCAGGACCAGACGGGTCAGGTCGACGGCACGGCGTTCGAGGGGGCGGCCCGCGTCCAGGCGGGCCAGGAGCAGCAGGTCGTCGACCATGGCGCCCATACGGCCGGACTCGGCGGCGATGCGTTCCAGGGCACGGGTGACCTCGGGCGGTACCGGGCCCGGGTGCAGCAGGGCGAGTTCGGCGTGGCCGCGGACCGAGGCGACCGGGGTGCGCAGCTCGTGGCTGGCGTCGGCCGCGAAGCTGCGCAGCCGCTCCTCGCTGGCGTGCCGTTTGGTGAGCGCGTCCTCGACATGGCCCAGCATGCGGTTGAAGGCGCCGGCGACCTTGCCCACCTCGCTGCGCGGGTCGGACTCGGGGGCCCGCGGCGGCAGGGCCACCTCGCCGCTGGCGAGCGGCAGTTCGCTGACCCGGGTGGCGGTCGCGGCAACCCGGCTCAGCGGCCTGAGCGACCAGCGCACCCAGAGGGCGCCGGCGATGCCGGTCAGGGTGAGGGCCGCGCCGAAGACGATCCCGGCCACCAGTTCGAGGCGGTGGACGGTGGCCTCCACCGGTTCCAGGGGCAGACCGGTGATCAGGACGTCGCCGTCGAGACCCTTGGACGCGAGGACCCGGTAGCCGCTCAGGGCGGAGAGGTCGATGCCGTGGCCGGTGCCGCCGACCGGGACCGCGGCGAGCCGCCGCTCGTCCCCGGCGGTCAGGGTGACGTCGACGACACCGGTGGAGCGGACGACCGCCGCGTTGGTGACGGTGCCGTCGACGAGGCGGGCGCCGAAGGTTCCGGCGGCCTGCCGGCGGTCGTCGCCGTGCTCGTCGCCGTCGTGGTCGTCGGGGCGCGTTCCGCCGTGCTCCAGGCTCGCCGCGAACTGCGGTCCGACCTCCCCGAGCTGCTCGTCGAGGCGGCTGGTGAGAAAGCCCTGCAGCCCGACGACCGCGGCGATGCCGACCGCCGCACAGCTGACGGCCAGCAGCACCACCAGGCCGACGGTGAGGCGGGCCCGGAGCGTGCGCGGGCGGGGCAGGCGGCGCAGAGCCCTCACGACGTCACCGGTTTGAGTACGTACCCGGCCCCGCGCACCGTGTGGATCATCGGCTCCCGGCCCGCGTCCACCTTCTTGCGCAGGTACGAGATGTACAGCTCGACGACATGGGCGCGGCCGCCGAAGTCGTAGGACCAGACCCGGTCGAGGATCTGCGTCTTGCTGAGCACCCGGCGCGGGTTGCGCATCAGGAAGCGGAGCAGCTCGAACTCGGTCGGGGACAGCTCGATCAGCTCGCCCGCCCGTGTGACCTCGCGGGCCTCCTCGTCCATCACCAGGTCGCCGACGGTCAGCCGCGGTCCCTCGTCCAGTTGCCGGGCCATGCCGGCGCGGCGCAGCAGTCCGCGGACCCGGGCGACGACCTCCTCCAGGCTGAAGGGCTTGGTGACGTAGTCGTCGCCGCCCGCGGTGATGCCCGCGATCCGGTCCTCCACCGCGTCCCGCGCGGTGAGGAAGAGGACGCAGACGTCGGGCTTCACGGTGTGCAGGGAGCGCAGCACGGTGAAGCCGTCGGTGTCCGGGAGCATCACGTCGAGCACGACCGCGTCCGGCATCAGCTCCCGGGCCCCGGCCAGGGCGGAGGCGCCGTCGCCGGCCGCGCGGACCTGCCAGCCCTCGTAGCGCAGGGCACCGGACAGCACCTCGGCGAGGTCCGGGTCGTCGTCGACGACGAGGACCCGCAGCGGAGTGCCGTCGGGGCGGGTCAGGGCGGGGCGGCCGGAGCGGGTGATGTTCATGGCCCTACCAGGATCACCCCTGGCGGGGGCCCCGGGCGGCTCCCGAAGCTCTGAGTTTCCTCTGAGTGTGCTGGGTGGGGTGCCCGTTCAGAGCGTGCTGAGAAGTTGCGGCGGCACAGTGGCGTCCCATAGCGGCGAAAGGACCCACATATGACCACCGTGTACGAGCGGCGGACGGAACCGGCCGTGGCGCCTGCCGTGCGGCGCTCCCCCGCGGGCCCCGTGCTGGTGCTCCTGTGGGGCGGGGCGGCGGCCGTGGTCGCCCTGTGGTGGGCGGACACCGGTTCGGTGGTCGGCACGGCGGGGTGGCTGACCGGGGCCGGGCGGATCGCCGGGCTGCTGTGCGGGTACTCCTGCGCGGTGCTGGTCGGGCTGATGGCGCGGGTGCCGCTGCTCGAGCGGCGGATCGGTTCGGACCGGGTGGCCCGCTGGCACGCGATGGCCGGCCGTTACACGGTCTGTCTGCTGGTCGTGCACATCGGGCTGATCCTCGCCGGGTACGCCGCCCAGGACCGTGCCTCGCTCTGGCACGAGACGGTCACCGTGGTCCTGGACTACCCGGAGATGCTCAAGGCCACCGCCGGCACGGTGATCCTCCTCGCCGTCGGCATCACCTCGGCACGTGCCGCACGCCGCCGTACCAGCTACGAGTTCTGGTACTACGTCCATCTCCTCACCTACGCGGCCGTGTTCCTCGCCTTCGGCCACCAACTGGCCCTGGGCAACGACTTCAACGGCAACTCCGCGGCCACGGCCGCCTGGTACGTGCTGTACCTGGGCGTCGCGGCGCTGGTGGCCTGGTTCCGGATCCTCGCCCCGGTGCGGCTGAACCTGCGGCACCGGCTGCGGGTCGAGTCGGTGCACCGGGAGGCGCCGGGCGTGTACTCGGTCGTCGTACGCGGCCGGCACCTGGGCGAACTGGGCGCGCGGGCCGGGCAGTTCTTCCGCTGGCGGTTCTTCGGCGAGGGCATGGGCTGGACGTCGACGCCGTACTCCCTGTCGGCGCCGCCCCGCCGGGACCTGATGCGGATCACGGTCAAGGCGCTCGGCGGCCACAGTGCGGCGGTCTCCCTGCTGCGGCCGGGGACCCGGGTGTGGGCGGAGGGCCCGTACGGCTCGCTGACCGAGGACCGGCGGACCGCGCCGAAGTCCCTGCTGATCGCGGGCGGCGTCGGCATCACCCCGCTGCGGGCCCTGTTCGAGACCCTGCCCGGGGACGTCACCCTCCTCTACCGGGCGCGTACGGCTGAAGACCTCGCCCTGGGAGGGGAGTTGGAGGCGATCGCGCGCTGGCGCGGCGCCAGGGTGCTGTACGCGCTCAACGGGCCGGACGGGCGGCGGCCGAGCCTGTCCGCGCGGTCCCTGCGGGCGACGTTCCCCGACCTCGCGGGCCACGACGTGTACATATGCGGCCCGCACGCCTTCGCCCGCGAGCTGTACGAGGCGCTGCGCACCGCCGGTGTGCCGGACCGCCGTATCCACCACGAGTCGTTCGAACTGTGAGAGCTGGAAGAGCCGTGAGACCTGTGAGACCTGTGAGGCGGCCCAAGTGCACTCGTTGAAGAAGAACCGCCCCCTGCGCCGGATCGTGCTGGCCAGCGCCGCCACCGTCTCCGGGATGGTGCTGCTGCTGTCGCTCAAGCCGCATTCGGCGCCCACGGTCGCGGTGGCCGTGCCCGCGCCCTCCGGGAGTTCGAGCGCCGGCCCGGCCACCGGCACGAAGACCGTCACCGGCGACACCGTCCAGACCCGCTGGGGACCCGTCCAGGTCCGTATCACGCTCAAGAGCGGCAAGCTCACCGAAGTCACCGCCGTCACCTATCCGCAGGACAACCCGCGCGACCAGGAGATCAACAGCTTCGCCCTGCCGCGGCTCAGAAGTGAGGCGCTGCAGGCCCAGAGCGCGGACATCGACACCGTCTCGGGGGCCACGTACACAAGTGACGGTTACCGCCAGTCACTCCAGTCCGCACTGGACTCGGCGAGCAGCTGAACGCACGGGCGTCGTGGCACGTACCTCTGGGCCAAGGGACCACGCCAACCCCCTTGCCCCCGCCCCGGAGGAACAGTGACCACCACGCTCGCAGGCGGCCGCGCCGCCCGCCGCCAGACGATGCGCCGCATCCGCCCGCGCCGCTCCCCGGCGACCGTCCTGCTGCTCGTCGTATGGGCGGGCGCGGTCGGTGTGCTGTGGCTGTGGTGGCACAACACGCCGTCCATCGCCGACCAGAACGGCAAGATCCTCAACGCGGGCCGGATCACCGGCCTGCTGGCCGGCTATCTGATGGCACTCGTCGTGCTGCAGATGGCCCGAGTACCCGCACTGGAGCGGCGGGTCGGCTCCGACCGCGTGGCGCGCTGGCACGCGATGAGCGGCCGCTACACGCTCTGCCTGGTCCTGGCGCACATCTTCCTCATCATGTGGGGCTACGCGCTGCAGGCCGGCAAGTCGCTCGGCGACATCGTCCAGCAGACCATCGACTCCATCAACCAGCTGCCGGACATGGGCAAGGCGGCCATCGGCGCCGGTCTGTTCGTCCTGATCGGGCTGACGTCGATCGGCCCGGTCCGGCGCAGGATCCCGTACGACACCTGGTACCACGTGCACCTGCTGACGTACGCGGCGGTGTTCCTGACGTTCTGGCACCAGATCACCACCGGCAACGACTTCGCCGTCGAGCCGGCCGCGAAGACCTTCTGGTACGTGCTGTACGGGTCGGTCACCGCGCTGGTGGTCTGGTACCGCATCCTCGTCCCGATCCGGCTCAACATGCGGCACCGGATGCGCGTCGAGGCGGTCATCGAGGAGACCCCGGGCATCGTGTCGGTGCTCATCGGCGGGCGGAAGCTGCACCGGATGGGCGCGCAGGCGGGGCAGTTCTTCCGCTGGCGGTTCCTCGCGCCGGGCATGCGGTTCAGCTCGCACCCGTACTCGCTGTCGGCGGCGCCCCGCCCCGACATGCTGCGGATCACCGTGAAGGCGATCGGCGACCACAGCGCCCGGCTGCGCGAGCTGACGCCCGGCACCAGAGTGTGGGCGGAGGGGCCGTACGGCGCGATGACCGCCCAGCGGCGCAGCCGCGGCAAGGTGCTGCTGGTGGCGGGCGGGGTCGGCATCACGCCGATGCGGGCGCTGTTCGAGACGCTGCCCGGCGCGGCCGGCGACATCACCCTCCTCTACCGGGCCAACACCACCCAGGATCTGGCCCTGTGGGACGAGCTCGCGGCCATCGCCGACGACCGCGGTGCCCGGCTGATGTACGCGGTCAACAGCCCGGACGGGGAGCGCCCCGACATCTCGGTGGAGCGGCTGCGGCAGAAGCTGCCGGACATCGAGAAGCACGACGTGTTCATGTGCGGGCCGGCCGGGTTCGCACAGACCGTGTTCGAAGCACTGCGCGGCGCGGGAGTGCCCGCCCGCCGCATCCATCACGAGTCGTTCGAGATGTGAGCGACGGGACTTCAGGAGTCTGGAAAGCGATGAGGAAGAGTCACCCCATCCGGCGTGTCGTGCTGGCCACCGCCGCCACCGTGTCGGGCGTCGTACTGCTGCTGTCGCTGAAACCGGCGTCCGACCCGAACGGCGAGGCGGCCGCGGGCGCGGCCCCGCAGCAGACCGCGGCCGCGCAGGAGTCGCCCCAGGGCGGCGCCGCGGCGACCGGGACCGGCACGGTCGACGGCAATGTGGCCCAGACCCAGTACGGCAACGTCCAGGTACGACTGACCGTCGCCAACGGCAAGATCACCAAGGCCGAGGCGGTGCAGGCGCCCAAGGGCGGCACCAGCGACCAGAAGACCGCCCTGTCCGTGCCCAAACTCAACCAGGAGGCGGTGGCCGCCCAGAGTGCGCAGATCGACTCGGTGTCCGGGGCGACGTACACGAGCACCGGCTACAAGCAGTCGCTGCAGTCGGCGATCGACAAGATGAAGGCGAGCGCCGGCTCCTCGCAGGGCAGCGGCTCGTCGCAGGGTTCCGGTGGTGCCGCCCAGGCCAAGACGGTGACCGGCAGTGTGGCCCAGACCCAGTACGGGGCCGTCCAGGTGCGTATCACCGTCGCCGACGGCAAGATCACCAAGGCCGAGGCGGTGCAGGCGCCCAAGGGCGGCACCAGCGACCAGAAGACCGCGCTGTCCGTCCCCAAACTCAACCAGGAGGCGGTGGCGGCCGGCAGCGCGAACATCGACTCGGTGTCGGGTGCCACGTACACGAGCAACGGCTACAAGGAGTCGCTGCAGGCGGCGCTGGACCAGGCCGGTGGCTGAGTCGGTGGCCGAACGGGCAGAAGCTCCCGCCGCGGTGCGTCATGCGGAGGAGGTCATGGGGACCGTCTTCTCCTTCGACGTCCGCGGCGGGGAGCCCGGTGCGGTGCAGGCGGCGCTGGAGAAGGCGATCGCCGGGCTGCACCGGGTGAACGAAGTGTTCAGCACGTACCGCGACGACAGCCAGGTCTCCCGGCTGGCCCGCGGTGAACTGACCGTCGGGGAATGTGCCCCCGAGGTCGCCGAGGTGCTCGAACTGGGCGCCGAGGCGGAGCGGGTGAGCGACGGCTGGTTCAGCATGCGCTACGAAGGGCGGCTGGATCCGACCGGCATCGTCAAGGGCTGGGCCGCCGAGCGGGCGGCCCGGCGGCTGGCGGCGATCCCCGGCGTGAGCGGGGTCAGCATGAACGGCGGCGGGGACGTCCAGCTGCTCGGGGCGCCCGAGCCGAACCGGCCCTGGCGGGTCGGGGTGGCGGACCCGCTGCGTCCGGGCGGCCTTGCGGCGGTGGTCTCCGCGGCGGGCACGGACGAGCTGGCGGTGGCCACCTCCGGCACCGCCGAGCGCGGCGCGCACATCGTCGACCCGCGCACCGGCCGGTCCGCGGTGACCGACCTGGTGGCGGTGACCGTGGTGGCGCCCAAGCTGACCTGGGCGGACTGCTGGGCCACGGCGGCCTTCGCGATGGGTTCGGGCCAGGGGCTGCGCTGGCTCGAGTCGCTGCCGGACGCGGAGGCACTGCTGATCACGGCGGGCGACGAGGTGCGCTGCACGGGAGGGCTGGCTGCGCGCCTGGGCTGAACCCCCATGCGAGTCCGGGGCGTACGGGGAAATCCCGTACGCCCCGGACTCGTTCGCGTCAGTGACCGTCCCGTTGGGTCAGTGCCCGTTCTGGGCCTGCCGCAGCAGGTGCTCCGCCAGCGCCTGTCCCCCCGTCGGATCCCGGCTGATCAGCAGCAGCGTGTCGTCGCCCGCGATCGTCCCGAGGATGTCGTGCAGTTCGGCCTGGTCGATGGCCGACGCCAGGAACTGTGCGGCACCCGGCGGCGTCCGCAGCACCACCAGGTTCGCCGACGCCTCCGCGGAGATCAGCAGCTCCTGGGACAGCCGCCGCATCCGCTCCTCCTTGGCCGACTCCCCCAGCGGGGCCCGCGGGGTGCGGAAACCGCCCTCGCTCGGCACCGCGTAGATGAGGTCGCCGTCGGTGTTGCGGATCTTCACCGCGTTCAGCTCGTCCAGGTCCCGGGAGAGCGTCGCCTGGGTGACGGTCAGCCCGTCGTCGGCGAGGAGTTTCGCCAACTGGCTCTGGGAGCGCACCGGTTGCCGGTTGAGGATGTCCACGATCCGGCGGTGGCGTGCGGTGCGGGTCTGCGGCACGGCAGGCCCGGCGTGCTGTGCGTCGTCCTGCGCGTGACTCATCGTCGTCTCATTCTCCGGATCCGTCCCCGTGTGCATGGTCCAGGACGCCGGGCAGCGCTCCGACGAACGCGTCCACCTCGTCGTCGCCGAGATTCAGCGGCGGCATCAGCCGTACGACGTCGGGCGCGGGCGCATTCACCAGGAATCCGGCCTCCTGAGCCGCCTGCCGCGCCTGGGGCGCGAGCGGCTCGGTGAGCACGATACCCAGGAGAAGGCCCGCACCCCGGACATGAGCGATCAACGGATGGCCCAGTGACTCGATCCCGTCCCGCAACTTCTCGCTCTGCCGCTTGACGTTCTCCAGCAACCCCTCGTTCTCGATGGTGTCGAGGACGGCGAGTCCGGCAGCACAGGCGACCGGGTTGCCACCGAAGGTCGTGCCGTGGTGCCCGGGCTGGAGCAGTTCCGCGGCCCGCCCGAAGGCGACGGTCGCACCCAGCGGCAGTCCGCCGCCGAGGCCCTTGGCGAGGGTGACGACGTCCGGCAGGACGCCGTCGTGGGCCTGGTACTCGAACCAGTGTCCGGTACGGCCGATTCCGGTCTGCACCTCGTCCAGGACCAGCAGCGCTCCGGTGGCCGCGGTGATCGCCCGGGCGGCCTTGAGGTAGCCGGGCGGCGGGACGACGACACCGAGCTCGCCCTGGATCGGCTCCAGGATGACCAGCGCGGTCTCCTCGGTGACCGCGGCGGCCAGCGCCTGCGCGTCACCGAACGGCACATGCGTGACCTCGCCGGGCAGCGGCAGGAACGGCTCCCGCTTGCCCTGCTGGCCGGTCATCGCGAGGGCGCCCATGGTACGGCCGTGGAAGGCGCCCTCGGTGGCGACGATGTGCGTCCGCCCGGTCAGCCGGCCGACCTTGAAGGCGGCCTCGTTGGCCTCGGCACCCGAGTTGCAGAAGAAGATCCTGCCCTCACGGCCGAAGAGCTGGAGCAGCCGTTCGGCGAGCGTGACGGTCGGCTCCGACATGAAGAAGTTGGAGATGTGGCCGAGGGAGCCGATCTGCCTGCTGACGGCCTCGACGATCGCCGGGTGGGCGTGGCCGAGCGCGTTGACCGCGATGCCGCCGACGAAGTCGACGTACTCCTTGCCCTCGGCGTCCCACACCTTGGCGCCCTCGCCGCGCACGAGGGGCAGCAGCGGGGTGCCGTAGTTGTTCATGAGCGCGCCCTGCCACCGCGCGGTCAGTTCCTGGTTGCTCACGACTCCCCCTGTACATGCGGATTCTCGTCCGGCACGACCATCGTGCCGATGCCCTCGTCGGTGAAGATCTCCAGCAGGATCGAGTGCGGGACCCGGCCGTCGATCACGCGGGCGGTGGTGACGCCGTTGCGTACGGCGTGCAGGCAACCCTCCATCTTCGGCACCATGCCGGAGCTCAACTCCGGCAGCAGCTTCTCCAGTTGGGAAGCGGTGAGGCGGCTGATCACCTCGTCGCTGTGCGGCCAGTCCTCGTAGAGGCCCTCGACGTCCGTGAGGACCATGAGGGTTTCGGCGCCCAGCGCAGCAGCGAGTGCCGCAGCCGCCGTATCAGCATTGACGTTGTAGACATGTCCGTCGTCCTGGCTACGGGCGATCGACGAGACGACCGGGATCCGGCCGTCGGCGAGCAGTGCCTTGATCGCGCCCGTGTCGATCTCGGTGATCTCGCCCACCCGCCCGATGTCGACCAACTCGCCGTCGATCTCCGGCTGGTGCTTGGTGGCGGTGATGGTGTGCGCGTCCTCGCCGGTGAGGCCTATGGCCAGCGGGCCGTGCTGGTTGAGCAGCCCGACCAGCTCGCGCTGGACCTGTCCGGCCAGCACCATGCGTACGACGTCCATGGCGTCCTCGGTGGTGACGCGCAGGCCGGCCTTGAACTCGCTGACGATGCCGTGCTTGTCGAGGGCGGCGCTGATCTGCGGACCGCCGCCGTGCACGACGACCGGCTTGAGGCCGGCATGGTGCAGGAACACGACGTCCTGGGCGAACGCGGCCTTCAGGTCCTCGTCGATCATGGCGTTGCCGCCGAACTTGATGACGACCGTCTTGCCGTTGTGGCGGACCAGCCAGGGCAGTGCCTCGATCAGGATCTGGGCCTTGGGCAGTGCGGTGTGCTTGCGGGTCACATTGCTCATGAGGAATAGGCGCTGTTCTCGTGGACGTAGTCGGCGGTCAGGTCGTTGGTCCAGATGGTGGCGGTCTCGGTACCCGCGGCGAGGTCGGCGACGATGTGCACCTCGCGGTAGCGCATGTCGACCTTCTCGCGGTCCTCGCCCACGCCGCCGTTCTTGCAGACCCAGACGCCGTTGATGGCGACGTTGAGCCGGTCGGGCTCGAAGGCGGCCGCGGTGGTGCCGATCGCGGAGAGCACCCGGCCCCAGTTGGGGTCCTCGCCGTGGAGGGCGCACTTGAGAAGGTTGTTGCGGGCGATGGAGCGGCCCACCTCCACCGCGTCGTCCTCGCTCGCCGCGTTGACCACCTCGACCTTGATGTCCTTGCTGGCGCCCTCGGCGTCGCGGATCAGCTGCTGGCCGAGGTCGTCGCAGACGGCTCGTACGGCCTCGGCGAACTCCTCGTGTTCCGGGGTGACTTCGGAGGCTCCGGAGGCGAGCAGGAGCACGGTGTCGTTGGTGGACATGCAGCCGTCGGAGTCGACGCGGTCGAAGGTGACCTTGGTGGCGGCGCGCAGCGCCTTGTCCAGTACGTCGCTGTCGAGGGCGGCGTCGGTGGTGAGAACGACGAGCATGGTGGCGAGGCCGGGGGCGAGCATGCCCGCGCCCTTGGCCATGCCGCCGACGGTCCAGCCGTCCTTCGTCACGACGGAGGTCTTGTGGACGGAGTCGGTGGTCTTGATGGCGATGGCGGCCTTCTCGCCGCCGTGCTCGGACAGTTGCCCGGCCACCGTCTCGACTCCCGGGAGCAGCTTGTCCATCGGGAGCAGGACACCGATGAGTCCGGTGGAACAGACGGCGACCTCGATGGCGCCCCGGCCGAGGACCTCGGCGACCTTCTCGGCGGTGGCGTGCGAGTCCTGGAAGCCCTTCGGCCCCGTACAGGCGTTGGCGCCACCGGAGTTGAGGACGACCGCGGACACCTGACCGCCCTTGAGGACCTGCTCGGACCAGAGCACCGGCGCGGCCTTCACACGGTTGGACGTGAAGACACCGGCGGCGGCGCGGCGGGGCCCGTTGTTGACCACGAGGGCCAGGTCCGGGTTGCCGTTCTCCTTGATCCCGGCGGCGATGCCCGCCGCCGTGAATCCCTTGGCTGCCGTGACGCTCACGGTGCGACTCCGATCGTGGAAAGCCCCGTGGACTCGTCGAGTCCGAGGGCGAGGTTCATGCTCTGGACGGCACCGCCCGCAGTGCCCTTGGTCAGGTTGTCGATGGCGCTGATCGCGATGATGCGGCCCGCGGCCTCGTCGCAGACGACCTGCACCTGAACGGCGTTGGAACCGTAGACGGACGCGGTGGCGGGCCACTGCCCCTCGGGGAGCAGGTGGACGAAGGGCTCGTCGGCGAAGGCCTTCTCGTAGGCGGCGCGCACGGACTCGGCAGTGACACCTTCGCGAGCCTTGGCGCTGCAGGTGGCGAGGATGCCGCGGGGCATCGGCGCGAGGGTCGGCGTGAAGGAGACACTCACGGTCTCGCCGGCCGCCGCGCTGAGGTTCTGGATCATCTCGGGGGTGTGCCGGTGGCCGCCGCCTACGCCGTACGGGGTCATGGAGCCCATGACCTCGGAGCCCAGCAGGTGCGGCTTGGGCGCCTTGCCCGCGCCGGAGGTGCCGGACGCGGCGACGATCACGGCCTCGTTCTCGGCGAGAGAGGCCGCATACGCCGGGAAGAGCGCCAGCGAGACGGCCGTCGGGTAGCAACCGGGTACCGCGATGCGCTTGGACCCCTCCAGTGCGGCGCGGGCACCCGGCAGTTCGGGAAGGCCGTACGGCCAGGTTCCGGCGTGCGCGGAGCCGTAGAACCGCTCCCAGTCGGCCGCGTCCTTCAGCCGGAAGTCGGCGCCCATGTCGACCACGAGGACGTCGGGGCCGAGCTGCTCGGCGACGGCGGCGGACTGGCCGTGGGGCAGGGCGAGGAAGACGACGTCGTGTCCGGCGAGGACCTCGGGGGTGGTCTCCTGGAGCACCCGGCCGGCCAGCGGCAGCAGGTGCGGCTGGAGCGCGCCGAGCTGCTGGCCCGCGTTGGAGTTGCCGGTCAGGGCCCCGATCTCGATCTCGGGATGCGCCAGGAGCAGACGCAGGAGCTCTCCGCCCGCGTATCCGCTCGCTCCGGCCACTGCCGCACGTACCGCCATGTCATCCTCCTCCTGGAAGGCATGACTATACGTTTCGCTGCACGTTTATGCAATCCCGGTGGTGCTCTCCGCCTTCGGGAGCATGATCCAGCGGGACACCACGAACGTCACCGGGATCGCCCCCAGGGACGCGAGCAGCGGGGCGAACCGGCTGCTGAAGTGAAGGAGATCGACGAGTACGTAGACGCCCGCCGTGGTGATCAGGAAATTGGCGGCGTTCGCCAGGGGGGAACATTTGGAATTTCCGCCAGGCCGGCCGCGTCAGGCAGGTGAACCGCGCATTCAGGAAGAAGGATCCGACCATATTGAGCAGAGACGCGAGGACACCAGCAGCGCGTACAGGACGAAGGCTCGCGCTGCCCTGCAGGGTGGCGAAGGCATGCCAGAGCAGGGCGTCGGTTCCCACTGGAGTGACAGTGCCACCCCGGCGACCAGCAGCGTCCAGCCGGTGCCCACCTGCCGGGGGGGGGCTGCCCGGTGGAAGGGCAGGGAGGGGGCGAGCAGCAGCACCGTGGTTCCGACAATAGAGGGCAGGGCTGCCGAAGCTGTACGTCATCGGCAGCAGGCGGACCAACAGGTCGTCCCTCGGCACCGGTACAAACTGCTTGACTCTGTCCTGGTAGGACTTGGCCCCGAAGCACGCCACCGTCACCAGCGGTGCAGCGAGACCCACGCCCAGTGCGACTGCGACAACGGCGCGGCCCGCTGCCGTAAGCCTGTACCGGCCCGGGGGACCGGAAAGCCACAGCTGGAGCAGCAGCACCAGACCGGCGCCGATGGTGCGACGGTGTGGCCATGTACGCGGTTTGAAGTGCTCTCCCCCCTTCGGCAAGCCTTAGGAGGGAGATTCCTGCCTACCTTGCGGTGGCCGGCTTGACGCCTCGGGTGCGCCTGACGACTGCCCTCCCAGCAGCCGGGATGAGCGCGTGGCCCATCCGGTACAGGTGCAAGACGTTCCGGGCCGCGTTCCGGTCGGCGTTGCCAGACCATCCGCAGTCCGGTCTCTTGCATACGAACGTGGCCTGGCCCTCCCGGCTGCCGGGCGTAATGGAGCCGCACGCTGAGCAACGCAGGGAGGTGTTCGGGGCGGGGACCTTCGCCAGGGTGCCGCCATATCGGGCGGTCTTGTACGTCAGCATCGTCACCGTGCGGCCCCACGCCTCCTGGCTGATGGAGCGATTCAGGCCCGACTTCTGCGCGACGTTCTTCCCCGGCAGGTCGATGGTGCCCCTGGCGGACTTGACCATGTTCGGGATGTTGAGCTGTTCCACCACGACCGTGCCGTAGGTGCGGGCGAGGATCGTGGTGGTCTTGTGCTGCCGGTCAGCGGCGCGGCGCGTGGCTCTTGCGCGGAGCTGCTTGATCTGGTCGTAGGTGCTGAGCAGCCGGTTGGAGCTGCGTTCTTTCGGCTTGCGGAAGCTGTTGCGGCGGGCGGCCCGATGTTCCAAGCGGAGCAGCTTGGCCTTCTCGTCCGGGTTCAGCCACTTGTCCCGGTCGGCCGTGCCGTCCGGGAGACGGGGCGGGCGTCCGTGGTCCTGGTGGCTGCCGTCGGACAGGGCGAGCGGCAGGTTCACCCCGGCGTCGATACCGACCTCCGGACCGGCGTGCGGCCCGGCAGCGGTTTCAAGGCTCTGGATGCGGAAGGCGATGTGCCAGCCCAGTGCGTCCTTGACCAGCCGGGCTCCGGTGATCCGGTTCTCCATGTCGGCGCGCCTGGCGACGGGGAGATCCTTCGTCCAGCGGAACCGGACACGGCCGACTCTGGGGATGTTGACCATGCCCCAGCGTCGGTGGACACGGGTGATGTTCAGGTCTCGACCCTGCGGGATGTCCACGGACATGACCGAGCGGATGCGGGCCTTGAAGTTCGGCTCGTCGGCACGTCCTTCCCAGCAGTTCTTCCACGCCTGGACGTATGTCTTCAATACCGCCTGGGCGGCCTGGGCGGGAAGGGCGCCGAGCCAGTCGATGTCTTTGCGGGCCTGGCGGATCGCCGCGTCCATGCGAGAGAGGGACCGCTGGCACTTCGGCGTCATCGTCCACAGATCGTGCAACAGGTTCCACATCGCACGAGCGGCGTGGGCCTGATCGTCCATGAGCCGGACCTGCGCAGGGGACAGCGCCAGCCGGGCGCGGTGACCGAACCGCCGCATGCTCCAGGCCGAAGCCACGACACCCCCCGACGATCCGATCATCAGCACAGCAACACCCATCCGCACAACGAACGAGTGCACGGACGGTCACGGGGTTGCGCCCGGATATACGTCACGCGTCCGCCGACGCCACGCTGACCAAGCGCGAAGAGATCACACGCTCGAAGCCGGCCAACAGGCTCAAGGCCGTCTCCGCCCGCCTGCTGCGCAAGGAGCACGACGCGCACGTGCGCCGCTACCTGTGGGGCGGACACCTCTGGTCCGACTCCTACTTCGCCGGAAGCTGCGGCGGGGCGCCGCTGACCGTCGTGCGCCAGTGCATCGAGAACCAGCAGCGCCCCGCATAGTCGCCTGAGACCAAAGGTGCAGACCCGTGCCCGCGTGCGGGCCAAAGCGGGATTGAGATGCGCTTCATCACCATCTGAAGGGCGGAGCACTACGCAAGGCCAACGTAGAAGTTGGCGATCCAGGCGAGGGCCACCACCAGCACGCCGAGAAGCGGGCGCCGTCCGTGCAACGCCCACTCGCCGACCAGGCACAACAGCTGCAGGGTGACGAGGCCGTCGAGCCACATCGAGTTGTACGCGGCCACCGCCACGCTCCAGCCGCACAGGGCGTAGGAGGCGCCCAGCGGTCCCACCACCCACCAGTGGCCGGGGCGCAGGCGGAGCAGCAGCCAGGCCATGGCCGCACCTGCGGACGCCGTCTTCAGTACGGTGATCACGTACACCGCGAGGTCGATCTCGTCCCGCGGGAACACCGCGACGAGCAGGGCGAACGGACTGCTGAGGTACGTACCGAGGTCGGGGAGGAAGCTCAAGCCGAATCCGGACTGCCAGTTGACGAGGAGGCGCCGTCAGTCCGGCCGTGCAACAGGTCCCACAGGTGTGCGTGGAAGGGCACGTACTGGTTGCCCAGGCCGTTGACGCTGCGGGTGCGGGAACCGAACGGGTAGCTGCCGGCGACAGCGTCGGCGGCCGCACGTTATTTAACGGTGGACCTACGGCCCCTTGCGTGCCGCGTAGGCCCGCGCCGCCCGCACCCGGTTCCCGCACTTCGTCGTGCACCAGCGCCGGGCCCCGTGGGAGCGCAGGAACCAGCGGGCACAGCCCTGGGCGGCGCATGCGGTGAGCTGGTCGGCCTCGCCACCGGTGAGGAGGTCGGTGGCGTCCTCCGCCAGCAGGGAGAGCGCGGCGGCGGCCGGGTTGCCGGCGTCGGGTTCGTCGGCACGGTGCGGGCCGTCGGCACTCCAGGTCAGCCGCGGGGTCGAGGGGGCCGCGGCGAGCGCGGCGTTGAGAGTGGCGAGGTCCTCGGCGGCGGGCCGGCCCTGGGCGCCGTAAGCGTCGAAGAGCGCGCGCAGCGCCTCGCGCAGTCCGAGCAGCCGGCCGAACTGCCGGCCGTTCAGGGCCACCCGGTCGGGCAGCAGGCCGTGCCGGACCAGCCACAGGTGCGCCACCTCGGCGTCGTCGAGCAGGTCGACGGGTCCGTGGCTGACCGTAAAACGCGTGTTGACCAGGGCCAGCGAGAGATAACGCTCCTCGCCGGGGACCGGGATCTGGTGCAGATAGACAGGGGTCTCGTGATCCACGGATCTCATGGTAATGGTTGCGATTCTCCGTGAGGAGGCTTAGCGTGCCTCACGGTAAACCATCGTAGAAACCGTGAGAGGTGAGACGCCGTGGGCTTCGACGTGGACGCGCTGCGCGAGGACTTCCCCATCCTGCGACGGACGGTGGACAGCGGCGCCCGTCTCGTCTACCTGGACTCCGGTGCCACCACCCAGAAACCGCTCCGGGTTCTGGACGCGGAGCGGGACTTCTACCTCACGCACAACGCGGCCGTGCACCGCGGCGCGCACCAGCTGGCAGGCGAGGCGACGGAGGCGTACGAGAACGCGCGGCACACGATCGCGCGCTTCGTCGGGGCGGACGCCGACGAGGTCGTGTTCACCAAGAACACCACCGAGGGCATCAACCTCGTCGCCTACGCCCTGGGCAACGGCCGCCGGATCGGGCCCGGCGACCGGATCGTGGTGACGGAGATGGAGCACCACGCCAACCTGGTCCCCTGGCAGCAGCTCGCCGAACGGACGGGGGCGACGCTGGACTGGTTCGGCCTCACCGACGAGGGCCGGCTGGACCTGACCCGGATCGACGAGCTCCTAGACGAGCGCACGAAGGTCCTCGCCGTCACCCATCAGTCCAACGTCCTCGGCACGCTCAATCCGGTGCGCGAACTCGCCGGCCGCGCCCATGAGTTCGGCACGCTGGTCGTGGTCGACGGCGCCCAGTCGGTCCCCCACCGACCGGTGGACGTCGGCGAGCTGGGAGCGGACTTCCTCGCCTTCTCCGGGCACAAGATGCTCGGCCCGAACGGCGTCGGCGTCCTGTGGGGCAGGCGCGAACTGCTCGCGGATCTCCCGCCGTTCCTGACCGGGGGCTCGATGATCGAGATCGTCGAGATGGACCGCACGACGTTCCTGCCGCCGCCGCAGCGCTTCGAGGCGGGCGTACCGATGACGTCCCAGGCGGTGGGACTCGCGGCGGCCGTGGACTACCTGGAGGCGCTGGGCATGGCGGAGGTGGCGGCGCACGAGGACCGACTGACCGCCCGTGCACTGGAGTTGCTCCAGGAGATCCGCGGCGTACGGATCGTCGGCCCCCGCGACCTCGTCGACCGCGGCTCGGCCGTCTCCTTCACGGTGGACGGCATCCACCCGCACGACGTCGGGCAGGTCCTGGACGAGCGGGGCGTCGCCGTCCGCGTCGGCCACCACTGCGCCCGCCCGATCGTGCGGCGGTACGGCATCCCGGCGACCACCCGGGCGAGCTTCTACGTTTACAACACCGAGGCCGAGGTGGACGCCCTGGTCGAGGGCGTCCGTGCAGCTCAGGCGTACTTCCTGAACTGATCCCCGTGAAGGCTTGACCTGGAGCGCGCTCCAGGTTTTACGGTGTGATGCATGACCAGCGGACACCCCCTCCCGCAGGACCGGGAACCGGCCCTCACCATCGCCGAGGTCGCCGAACGCACGGGCCTGACACACGACACGCTGCGCTACTACGAGAAGGCCGGCCTGATCGAGCGGGTCGGCCGGACCACCGGCAACCAGCGCCGCTACCTCGCGGCCGACCTGGCCTGGCTGGAATTCCTGCTGCGGCTGCGCGAGACCGGCATGTCGATCGCCGACATGCAGCGGTTCGCACAGCTGCGGGCCGAGGGGGACGTCTCGGTCGCCGACCGGCTGGCGATGCTGCGCGGGCACCGCGCCGAACTGGCCGACCGGATCCGGGCGTTGCGCCGCAACGCGCGGGCCCTGGACGACAAGATCGACCACTACGAACGACTGCTCGACGAAACGCACGAGCAGCCGGGGACGGAAGACCTGACATGAGCGAGAGCATCACCCGTGAAGAGCGTTTCGCCCACGGCCTGGAGGTCCTGAAGAGGGTCGACGGCGAGGCCGGACAGCGCGTCGTCGACTCGCTCGCCGACATCAGCCCCGAGCTCGGCCATCAGGTCGTCGCCTGGGCCTTCGGCGAGATCTACGACCGCCCCGGACTCGCCCCGCGCGACCGCCAGTTGGTGACGCTGGGCGTCCTCACCGCGCTCGGCGGCTGCGAGGCCCAGCTCGACGTGCACGTCAACGCGGCACTGAACGTCGGCCTCACCCCCGAGGAGATCATCGAGGCGCTGCTGCACTCGGCCGTCTACAACGGCATACCGAAGGCCCTGAACGCGACGTTCGCCGCGAAGAAGGTCTTCGCCGAGCGCGGGCTGCTGCCGCTCGGACAGCAGCCCGCCGACTCGGAGCCGGCGACTACCTCTGCCTGATCCGCAGGAAGGTGATCGAGTTCGCCGGGAAGGTGTACGAGAACTTGTCGGCGACCCCTTCGAAGGTGGAGGTCACCGGGGCAACCGCCGTGGCTGTCTCGGTGTTCACCGCGTCGGGCGCGGCGGCGAGCGTGGTCACCCTGGCCTTGGCCGCGGCCTTCGCGCCACCGAGGTCGATCGCCGTACGGGCCGCCGACGCCTGGGCGTTGACGACCTTGACGATCAGGTCACCGGTCTTCGCGTCTTTGGTGACGACCTGGCGGAACGGCTCGGCCGGCTTGTCGTCCTTGAAGCTGCCCCACTCCTCGCCGTCGAGGTACAGAGTCACCTGACGGCCGCGCACCTTGACGTCGACGTCGTAGGTACGGCCGGTCTCGACCGATCCCGCCTTGGAGATCAGCGTCGACTTGCCGCCGTCCACGGCCTGTTCGACGGCGGACTGGGTGTTGCCCCAGCCGCCCAGGTTCCACCAGTAGTAGTTGCCGGTGTCCTTGACGCCGAAGGCGACGAGGAAGCCCTCCTTGCCGGACTTCTTGGTGGCCTTCACGTGCAGGTCGTAGTCGTGCCAGGAAGTGTCGCCGGCGGACACCATGGTGTTCTCGGCGGCGGTGTCCGTCTGGACGTACTGCCCGTCCTGGATGCTCCAGCTGCCGGTTCCGGTGTGCGTCCACTTCGAGGCGTCACCCGAGAAGTCGTCGGTCAGCAGCGTGGTCCCGTCGGCGTCCGTCACCTTCACGTCGTCGTACGCGGCACTGGTGTCCCACGTCGACAGGCCGACGGCGCCGGTGATGGGGGCGAGCAGCGAGGGCGTACCGGTGGCGGCCGAGGGCACGACCCGGTCGCCGACGTTGTTCATGAACAGCTTCTGAACCTCGTAGTCGGCCGAGCCCCAGGAGGCGTGGTTGTTGAACCACACCATGTCCGGGCGCCACTGGACGTAGTCCTCGTTCGCGAACAGCGGTGCGTACGAGGCAAGTTCGACGACGTCCGCGTTGCGTTCGAGGCCGGTCATGTACGCCGCTTCCGCAAGCCCGTTCTTGAAGGTGTTGCCCCCGGAGGCGTACTCGCCCAGGAAGACCTTGGGCCCGCTGCGGTCGTAGGAGTCGTAGCGGTCGTTGTTCTGCAGGAACCACTGCGGGCTGTTGTAGTAGTGCTCGTCGACCATGTCGACCCTGGCGTCCTTGTTCAGCTGCCAGGCCGTGTCGAAAGTTGAACCGGAGTCGTCCGGGCCCGAGTTGGAGATGACCGTGATGTTCGGGTACTTCGCCTCGATCGCGGCGCGGAACTGCTTGAAGCGGGCGAAGAACTCGTTCGGGAGGTTCTCCTCGTTGCCGACCTCGATGTGGGTGAGACGGAAGGGCCTGGGGTGGCCCATCTGCGCGCGCTTCCTGCCCCACTCGCTGGTCACCGGCCCGTTGGCGAACTCGATGAGGTCGAGGGTGTCCTGGATGTGCCGCTTCAGCAGCGCGTCGTCGACGACGGCCTTGTTCTGGCCGCAGCCGGTCACCAGGGCGGGCACGACGGGCAGCGGCATGGCGCCGACGTCCTCGGCGAAGCGGAAGTACTCGAAGTAGCCGAGGCCGTAACTCTGGTTGTATCCCCAGAAGTTGGAGTTGGTGGCGCGCGTCTCGACCGGGCCGACGGTGTCCTTCCACTGGTACGAGCGCTTGCGCTGCCGGCCGGAGGCCTCGCTGTAGTCCTCCATGGAACCGGTGTTGACCAGGCAGCCGCCGGGGAAGCGCACAAAGCCCGGGTGCAGGGCGGCGACCTTCTCGGCGAGGTCCTTGCGCAGGCCGTTCGGCTCGTGCTTGTAGGTGTCGCGCGGGAAGAGGGAGACCATGTCGAGCGCGGTGGGGGCGGAGGAGGTCAGGGTGAGGCGGCCGCTGCTGCTCGTGCGGGTCGAGTGGAATGTGACATGGTACTGGGCCCAGCCGCCCTGCACAGCCACCTGACGGGCGCTCGCCAGCGCGCCGCCGGCGTCCTGCAGGGTGACGCCGAGCGTCGTACCGCTCTCGGCGCGGGCCCACACCGAGAAGTCGTACGTCTTGCCTTCCTCGACCCGGATGCCGGTGTTGTAGCCGGCGTTCGTGACGGACGAACCGGCTCCCAGGGAGAGGTAGTTGCGGTTGCGGGCGTTGAGGCGGCCGTCGTCGTTCACGACCTGTGCCGTGCCCTCGGCCGTCCAGGCGGTCAGCGGCGTGTACGACTTGTTGTCGTCGGTGGAGTACTCGAAGGACCGGTTCTGCACGAGCTCCGCGTACAGGCCGCCGTCGGCGGCGCGGTTGATGTCCTCGAAGAAGACGCCGTACATCGTGTCGTCGATCTTCGCGCCCTTGGCGGCGGGGTCGACGGTGATCGCGTAGTCGGTGACGTCCTCGGCGTGGGCGGGGGCCGGGACGAGGCCGGCAGCAAGCAGGAAAGCGCTTGCCCCCAGGCCGAGTCTCAGCCGGTTGCGGGTGGTGCGTGACATGGATACTCCGCGGCTCTTGGGGATCGTCCGAATCGGATCGTTCGGATCGTTCGGATCGTTCGGATCGTTCGGATCGTTCGAAATATCAGACAGCGGTCAGCACTTCGAACGGCAAGATAGGGAAGGGGTGTGAGCACGTCAATGGGGTGCGCGTGGACGACGTAGGGTCGAGCACATGCAGGGGCTGCATGCAGGAGCCACATGCAGGCGCCGCAGTCAGGCGCCGGCGAAGGGGCGATGATGGGTGAGTGGTGGCCCGTGCCCGACGTGCTGGCCCATCTGGCCGGGCGCTGGCGCGTGGAGCGCAGTGTGCGGGACCTCGCGAGCGGGGACGAAGGGCGCTTCGAAGGGGTGACCGCCTTCAGCTCACTGCCGGAAGGCGGCCTGCTGCACGAGGAGTCCGGCACCTTCACGTGGTGCGGCGTCGCGCGCCCCGCGGAGCGGACGCTGCGCTTTCTGCCGGGGAGTTCACCGGGCACGGCGGACGTACGCTTCGCCGACGGGCGCCCCTTTCACGGCCTGGACCTGGCCACCGGACACCACGTCACCGACCATCCCTGCGCGGCGGACCTGTACCGGGGCGAGTTCACCGTCCGGGACGCGGACCACTGGCGGACGGTGTGGTGGGTGGGCGGCCCCGCCAAGGACCTCGTGCTCACGACCGACTACGCGCGGGAGGGCTGAAAGTCCGTGAACAAGCCCCCGCCCTTGGGGCGAAACGACAGGGTTTGTTCACATGCTTCGAGCCGGAGCCCCGTCGAAGCGGAGGTTCCAGCGGCCGGCGCGGCCCGTGATGGTGGTCGTCGACAGGGGTCGCACGTCGATGTTCCAGTACGTCGACGGCGGCGCCTTCAGGACGTAGACCAGGGCCGCACGGATGACGGACGGCTCGGCGACGGCGACGATGCGGCCGCCGTCCTCGAAGGGCCGGGTGTCGAGCCAGCCCCCGACACGGGAGACGAAGGCGAGCAGCGACTCGCCGCCGTGCGGGGTGGCCCTCGGGTCGGCGAGCCAGGCATCCACCGCCTCCGGCTCACGGGCCATCGCCTCGCCGAGCGTCAGCCCGCGCCAGCGGCCCATGTCGCAGTCCCGCAGGGCGAGTTGCACCAGGGGCGCGTAGCCGAGGGCGTCGCCGGTCGCGCGACTGCGCGGGGTGGGCGAGCAGTAGCGCAGCTCCGCCGCCGCGAGCGGCACCAGCTCATGGGCCACGCGCTGCACCTCGCCCCAGCCGGCCTGGTCCAGCGGACGGTCGTCCTCGAAGCGCTCGGCGAGCAGCGCGGAGCTGCGCGCCGCGGCGACGAAAGTGACCCGAAGTTGCATGCGGCGATCGTGTGTCGCGAAAGTGCGCAGGTCAAGGGGAGTTACCTGGGAGTCACCCAGGGTGTCCAGAACCTTACTTCGAGGTCAGGACCTGGCGGACAACCCGCCTGAAACGCCCGCTCGAAGCGCTCACTCAAGGCGCTCACTCAAGGCACTTACTCGAGGCACTTACTCGAGCACTCAGCCGACGCACTCACTCGATGCGCTCGCTCAGGCGCTCACTCGAAGACGAGCGCCATCCACTGGTCGGGCCGGGCCAGTTCCCGGAACCCGAGCTTCTCGTACACCCCGTGCGCATCGTGGGTGGCGAGCAGGATACGACGCAGCCCGTACGGCCGCAGTTGGTCGCGGACGGCCGCGACCAACGCCGTACCGACGCCCTTGCCGCGCACGGACGGGTCGACGTACACGTCGCAGAGCCAGGCGAAGGTGGCCCGGTCGGTGATGATCCGTGCATACGCCACCTGCTCCCCCGAAAGGGGTTCATACACACCGAAGTTCAGCGATCCCGCGATCGCCAGGTCCTGCTTCTCCCGCGACCGCCCCATCGCCCAGTACGCATCGGTGGAGAGCCACCGGTGCACGCGCTCGGCGTCGATGCGGTCGGGGTCGGTGGAGATCTCGTAGCCGTCGGGGAGGCCGGGGGTGTCCGTCATGGCGGGAGGTTCGCAGGTCGGAGGGCGGAACGTCGAGCGGTTTTCCGACCAGGAGCGCGACCCGTCCGCGTCAGGGATACCTACGGGCGTTGAGCCGGGCGGCCTGGCGCGTCAGGTGGACGCGCTCGGCGAGGTTGGATGCCTTCTGGGCCGCCTCGGCGTACAGCCGTGCCGCCGTCGCCGGGTCGCCGTCGCGCTCGTGGAGGTA
>Ga0307512_10002416_pt1 | contig 23738 bp, 21 predicted proteins | sample 14_EM_MG_FD_200267 | JGI IMG/M metagenome (GOLD analysis project Ga0307512, IMG submission 200267) | Populus trichocarpa ectomycorrhiza microbial communities from riparian zone in the Pacific Northwest, United States - 14_EM | ecosystem: Host-associated > Plants > Roots > Unclassified | place...
CCCCCAAACACCGTACTTCACATCAACTGTAGCATTTCTCACCTACAGCTACAAGTATAGACTGCTTCTCTTATATTCTGTATTGGTATAGTCAGGCTGTCTGATCTTTGTCGCCATGGCTGACGGTATGTGCTCTGGCAAGTCGCGTCCGAAGAATGCTGCATCTGACCCCTTTACAGCTGAATTCGAAGAGGTCCGCCGCCTGCAACAAGAGCGCAATACTCTCAAACCGAAGTCAAAGACCTTTGATCCCTCCAACCAGCGAACCGATACTTCCACAAAAGTCGCGCTGACAGACACCTTCGACACCACTCTGTTCGATCGCACTGGTGTCGATAAGTTTGCCGGATACAACACTACACTTCCTGATGACGACGATGACACCGATATGACCGATGGCGACGGAACGCGACGCTTAGTTGGCCAGTACACTGCGACGAATGAGATGATGAACGAGTTTGCGAGGGCCGACGATGATATTGATCCGATGGCGAGTCACGCGCAGGGAAGCCAGATTGCAGATCGCGAAACCGATTACCAGAAGCGGAGATTCGCGCGCAAACTGTCGCCAACACGAAAGGATGGATTCGCAAATGGGAGCGACCAGGAAGAAGGCCGTAGCTATAAGGAGGTCATGCAGGAACGCGAGTTGGAACGAGAAGAGCAGCGAGTTCGGAGGAAGATTGAGGGAAAGATAAAGTCTGGCGACAAGATGGATGGCGTAGAACATGAGGCAACCCTAAAATTGGAGGATAAGGAGAGGGACGGTGTGTCGGAAGGCACTAGGAAGAGGGTACATCCTGCCTTCCATCAATGAATTCTTGGACAGTTGCTAATGCTCCCAAAGAAAAAGCGGTGGGATGTTGCGGGTGACGGTTCTGCGACGACTAAGGATGAGGAGGAAGCCGCAAAGAAACCGCGATCCAGTCGATGGGATGTTGCTGGTGCTCCGGATGCGACTCCTATTGTTAAGAGGTCTAGATGGGATCAGGCACCATCCCTCTCCACCGCGACACCGGTTGGAAACCAAGGACTCATTACACCAATTCACCCATCGTCATCGGCTGCAGCACCACAGATGCCGCTCACATTCGGACTCGGAGATAGGAATGCCGCCTTGTCTGACGAAGAACTCGACGAAATGTTACCTAGTGAGGGTTACAAGATTCTCGAACCACCTCCAGGATATGCTCCCGTCCGTCTACCGGCCCGCAAGCTCATGTCTACGCCTACTCCCATGGCGTCGGCATCAGGAATTGGTGGATTCATGATGCAGGAGCCGGAGAATGCTCGGGTATTGGGTAAACAGATGCCTACGGACATTCCCGGTGTCGGTGATCTCCAATTCTTCAAGGCTGAAGATATGCAATATTTCGGCAAGTTGGTAGATGGTGCCGACGAGAATCAGATGACGGTTGACGAATTGAAAGAGCGAAAAATTATGCGACTGCTTCTGAAAGTAAAGAACGGCACCCCACCCATGAGGAAAACAGCTCTTCGGCAACTCACTGATAATGCCCGACAATTTGGTGCAGGACCCTTGTTTAATCAAATCTTGCCGTTGCTGATGGAGAAGACTTTGGAGGACCAAGAAAGACATTTATTGGTCAAAGTTATTGATCGAATTCTGTACAAGTTGGACGATCTCGTCCGACCTTACACTCACAAGATTTTGGTTGTCATAGAGCCCCTTTTGATTGATCAGGACTATTACGCACGAGTGGAGGGACGAGAAATTATCAGCAATCTGTCGAAAGCCGCTGGACTTGCACACATGATCTCAACAATGAGACCTGACATCGATCACGTCGACGAATATGTGCGTAACACCACTGCAAGAGCATTTGCCGTCGTCGCATCAGCCCTTGGTATCCCGGCACTACTCCCCTTCTTGCGTGCAGTCTGTAGGAGTAAGAAGAGTTGGCAAGCCCGTCACACCGGTGTCAAGATTGTGCAACAGATTCCCATTTTGATGGGTTGTGCTATCTTACCTCATCTGAAGGGATTAGTGGAGTGTATCGGTCCCAACCTCGAAGATGAACAAGCCAAGGTCCGCACTGTTACGAGTTTGGCAATCGCAGCATTGGCTGAAGCGGCTCACCCTTACGGTATTGAGAGCTTCGACTCGATCCTTCAACCCCTTTGGACTGGTGCGAAAAAACAAAGGGGTAAGGGACTAGCTGGGTTTTTGAAAGCAGTTGGGTATGTTATCCCGTTGATGGATGAAGAGTATGCCAACTACTACACTGGCGAAGTTATGGGTATTGTACTACGCGAGTTTCAGAGTCCTGACGAGGAAATGAAGAAGGTGGTCTTGAAAGTTGTCAGTCAGTGCGCCGGAACGGAAGGTGTAACCGCTGCATATCTCAAGGAACACGTCTTGCCAGAGTTTTTCAAAGCATTTTGGATCAGGCGCATGGCATTGGACAAGCGCAACTATCGTCAGGTGGTAGAAACAACGGTTGATCTTGCACAAAAGGTTGGATGCGGTGAGATTGTCGAACGAGTTGTGGATCACCTCAAGGATGAAAGCGAGCCCTACCGAAAAATGACATTAGAGAGTGTAGAGAAGGTCATTGCGTCGTTAGGTGCGGCCGATATCGGCGAGCGACTCGAAGAACGACTTGTTGATGGCGTTTTGTACGCATTCCAGGAACAGAGCATCGAGGACATTGTCATGTTGAATGGCTTTGGTACTGTTGTCAACGCTCTCGGAACACGCACAAAGCCTTATCTACCACAGATCGTCAGTACCATCTTGTGGCGATTGAACAACAAGAGCTCCGCGGTTCGGCAGCAGAGTGCGGACCTGATCTCACGTATTGCAGTTGTAATGAAACAATGCGGTGAAGATGCACTCATGGGCAAGCTTGGAATAGTTTTATACGAGTACCTCGGCGAGGAATACCCCGAAGTCCTCGGATCTATCTTGGGTGCATTGCGGTCGATTGTCACCGTTGTCGGTATTAACAGCATGCAGCCACCAATTAAAGACCTGCTTCCCCGATTGACGCCAATCTTGCGGAATCGACACGAAAAGGTTCAGGAAAACACAATTGATCTGGTCGGACGTATTGCAGATCGAGGTGCTGAATTTGTCAGCGCACGGGAGTGGATGAGAATCTGTTTTGAGTTGCTCGACATGTTGAAAGCTCACAAGAAAGGTATTCGAAGAGCAGCCAACAACACCTTCGGTTTCATCGCCAAAGCTATTGGTCCGCAGGATGTGCTCGCAACCCTCCTCAATAATCTCCGAGTACAGGAACGTCAGTCACGTGTTTGCACGGCCGTTGCAATCGGAATCGTTGCTGAGACTTGTGCTCCGTTCACCGTGCTTCCAGCCCTCATGAACGAATACCGTGTTCCAGAGCTCAACGTTCAGAACGGTGTTCTTAAAGCTATGTCTTTCCTGTTTGAATATATTGGTGAAATGGCGAAGGACTACGTCTACGCGATCACTCCACTACTCGAAGACGCACTCATCGACAGAGATCAAGTCCATCGACAAACGGCAGCGTCGGTTGTCAAGCACATTGCGCTCGGAGTGGTTGGGCTGGGCTGCGAAGATGCCATGATGCATCTACTCAACCTGATCTTCCCCAACATTTTTGAGACATCTCCCCACGTCATCGACCGGATTATCGAGGCTGTGGATGCGATCAGGATGGCGATTGGACCGGGATTAGTCATGAACTACGTATGGGCGGGGTTGTTCCACCCGGCGAGGAAGGTCCGGACACCGTACTGGAGGTTGTATAATAATGCGTATGTGCAGAGTGCGGATGCTTTGGTGCCCTACTATCCGAACCTGGATGAGGAGAGATTGATCAGGCATGAGCTGTATATTGTTGTGTAGGGCTAATGGGATTGAATGGGTGTGTGACATGTTAATGCTTTTGCTTCGCATTGCTGTATTAAGTATTTTGGGATGGAGGATGGGATGCTCTTCCGTGTTTATTTCTTTGCTTCTTTTTCTTTCTTCTGTCTTGCTGGTAGAGTTTGAAATTGTACTGGGCTTCTTGTTCCTGCATTGAAGGATTTTGTTTCTTTTGTTTGTGCACATGTGATCCATCTCCGTCTACCAAATGATTTGATTTGATTTAATGCGATTCGCACCATCACCTAGACTTCACTGTCAGACTGAATATGTGTGGCTGGTATTATTATCGCTTGGCATCCGTCAGCCACCCAAGCGCCATTAAGCTCAACTCAGCTCAAGATACTTACACACACTAACTCCAGCACTCGCACAGACTTCATTTTAGTCTACCTCCTCAACACATCTCTACCTCCTCGTTCGCCCCTCTGAATACCGCCATCATGTCTACCTCAACCTCGGTGGGCTCGTACTCGAACCCGCTCAAGAAATTCAAGTGAGCTCCCGAACCCCTTTCCCATCATCCACAGCAACGGGTTTTGCTAACGTGTATACAGGTTAGTATTCCTTGGAGAGCAAAGCGGTACGTACGAATTGAAAGCCAATTAGCCAGGGCGGTTTGCTTAGAGGCGGTGATTGAGGAGTTGACGCTTGGTGGTTCAGTGGGAAAGACTTCGTTGATCACACGGTTCATGTACGATTCGTTCGACAACACCTACCAGGCCACCATCGGTATTGATTTCTTGTCAAAGGTGCGTAGTATCAGATCCATGCTCCGACTCTCTTGGAGGCGAACGAAATCACTGATGTTCGAGGGGGACACAGACCATGTACCTCGATGACCGGACAGTTCGATTACAGCTCTGGGACACGGCTGGTCAGGAGCGATTCCGGTCGCTAATTCCGTCCTATATTCGAGACTCAAGTGTGGCTGTTGTGGTCTACGACATCACGAACCGAACCTCTTTCACGAACACATCCAAATGGGTTGACGATGTCCGCGGAGAGCGTGGGAACGATGTGATTATTGTGCTGGTAGGAAATAAGACGGATCTGAACGACAAACGGCAGGTCACGACGGAAGAGGGAGAAAAGAAGGCGAGAGAGTTCAAGGTCATGTTCATCGAGACCAGCGCAAAGGCCGGCCACAACGTTAAACCGCTTTTCAAGAAGATTGCGCAGGCGTTGCCGGGGATGGAGAACTCGATGCCGGAGCAGAGCCCAGAGAGTAAGTGGATTTACACATTGAAGCCATGTGTGCAGAGACTAACGGGTGCTGGCAGTGATCAACGTTGATATCAGGAATAACGACAACTCTCAACAAGAAGGGTGTGCTTGTTAGAGGGCTGGTTTGCTTGTCACGATGCATATGTGTCTTGGTAATGGTTATGATGATGCTAGATGGGATGTTATAGCTAGTAGGAGACGGCTAATGATGGAGGTTAGAGACGAGACGAGACCTCGAGCAAACTTTATGTGTATTCCTTGTTTGATTCCTTCTTTCTTCTCTGGTTTCTTGGGTTTGGTGCGATTACCCCGGATGGCTAGCGGCTTAGTTGCGTGTGATTATTGCTTGCTGCAAGTTTTGGCACGCATCATAGCTGGCTGGATGGTTTTGAGCGATACATTTCTTGGAGTGCGTTAAAATCTAGGAGTTATTGCTAATTATCGCTGTTACCCTTTTTTCTCCTCTTTGAACAATGAGGACTTGAAAATTCTTTGCGCAGTGCTTGCTGTAGCATTCGTAGTGCTGTTTACAATCACACTTCCTTCTCCTTCTCCTTGACATAACCAACTCTTGCTGCTGCAGCTCCCAATTCTCATCCATCTCTCCCTGCCTTCTAGTAGTTGCCTCATGTACATTTATTTCCAGCCTTCTGTCCTCTTACATTTGTCTTGAGTCTGTTGCCTATACTGCAACATACAATAAACAATGGCTTCCGTCTCCTCTCCGATCACCCCTCCCGCCAGTCGTCCACAGTCATTCGGTCGAAGAGTAGCAGCCAAAGTCAGTTCCCTCATCGCCAAGTTTGAGGCAATGTCTGCGCCTCCCGTCCCTCCGAGATCACCGCCTCGAAAGCGTACATTGGCTTCTGTGGTTGCTAGCGGCAGTTCTTTCTCCAGACGAGCAAACATACGGAAAGCCGTTAGCAGAAAAGCAAGCCGGATCTTTGCAAAGCTCGAAAGAGAGGACGAGAATGATTCGATGCCGCCTCTAAAAATTCCACCTCCCCCAAAAAGGATACTGAGAGCTTCAAGAGCAATCAACAGCCATAAGGGAAGGAGAGCAACAATGCCTGTTGAAACTCCTAAAGAGTATCCAGCAAAAAAACGCCGAACCTTGAGCGAATCACTTCACGATCAAATAAACATAGAAGATGAAAATTCGGGGATCACGTTGGATGGACCTGTATCTCGGTTTGCATCCGAATGGTCAACGGGATGTACCTCACTCTCTTCTCTGGTGTACTCTACTCCACCGGTTGCTAAAGTTCTTCCTTCATCGTTCTTCTCTCAGCTTGTTGTATCGGAACCGCGGCCAGTTAAAACACCAAAACCTAAAGTTATGACTGACTCTGAGGACTCACAGTTACTCATCGTGGAGAAGAGGGAGAAGATTGATCCAAGGAGATTCAGGCTTAATAGTCTGGATAGACGCCAGTCGGTATGGAGAAGAAAGATTACTCCTCCAAAGATCTCGGTGAAAGATTTAATTTCGAGGTTCCGGGAGGAAGCTGTTGAAGCCAAGTATACCGAAGCTGCTACTCAAACCTCAAGCCCGCACATCCATCGGATCACTGAGACTTCGGAGGCATCCTCGGGAAAAGACGATTTCCATAGTATAGTTGTCCAATCGGACTCTCTGGATAGCCCGAGGGATATAATTGGTCCTGAAAATCTTCACTTCGCTCAGTATTTTAATAACAGCACAGACTCCCGTGTGATTTCCCAAAAATCAGGATCAAACGGGAGCCAAGGAGAAGCTATATTTCATCCCGGAAATTACGCCTCGCCTGTGGTATGTCTAACGTCTCCTTTCGCCGCATCAAAGGCTATTTCTCAGCAGGCAAGTATTCGTCTGGTTACATCGGCAGAGGAGAATGATGGTCTTATTATGGTACTACCCCATCCAACAATCAAAAAAGAGGTTACAGATGTCAAAGCTGTTTACTAACTTTGAGCTCGCCCACCTCCCTGTCTAGCCTACAATATCGTCGGTTAGAATTACACAGAAACCAGATCATGATATTAACAAACCAACACCTTATACTGCGCCTACGCGATTAGATACGCCCCCACTACAGTCATTAAAGAGGTATCGAAAAACACCGCCTCCAGAGGGATTTTTTAGAGCCAAGGTTAGGCGGCCAAGATACAGTGCAGCGCCATCGTTATATACTCTTACGGATGAGTCTGAAGAAATGTTTCCTCGATCAGAACTCAGTTCCACGATCAGAACTAGCCATAGTACGAGTACAGATTCCAGTAACATTTATTACATCAGCAGCAGCAGCTCTGGTTCTAGCTCTAGGGCTGGAAGGATAGCAATCAGCTCTAGGACTGGGGGAATAATGATCAGCACCGGAATACCGGCAGCATCAATAGTTACGCCGGTTCCCGTTAATGCAGTCACGACTGTTGCTATTCGGGCATTGGTCTCTCGAGTTCCTGAGTTTGGGGGACTCAAGCTTTGAGGCATCTTTTACTGAACTACGGACGGAGCTTAAGTTGGTACCCAGAGCCAGGACTTCTGCAGATGATTTTTGGGAACGAGACAATGCAGATTGTAAGTGGGCGGATTCTATTGTATTATTGCTTATGGTGTATAGGAGTGATTTTATGGCTCCATTATTGGGGCTGGTTGTTGGACGTTTATTCGTTATGTTATATTCGATGGTGAGCAAGAGATTGATATCGGACTTTTGACTAGCATGGAGGAGTTAGTTGGATTACGTTGGTTTTGTTGGATTAGATACCCTTCCATACCCTTCTGCTTTAGCTTGTACAATGTACTCAAGTAACAATTAATGCCATTGCTTTGATTCACGAGCTTCCATTCATTGCATATCACCCGTTTTGAAGCTTGATATGTAGTGAAGCGTAATTGTGAGAACGCCAAGTCCCACCCTCGTGTGGAGCAGGAGAACACAATTGACCAGAGTGTCTCTCCACCCCACTACGAACATTTATACTATCATTTACGGCCGACGCAGCTTCGATACCCCTTCTCAAAGTATATCTGCAACAATCTGGGGGCATTCGACTACACTAGTTTTACTACCACTTCTAAAAGTCTCTGACCCGCAATCCGGCACCGAAGCACCCCTGGTGTGAGCCTTAGACACCCCCGAGAAGTCTACAGCCACCATAGCCAACCGTCATGACGTCCTTTCTGGAGTCCTCGTATTCAATGGTCCATATGGACAATGCAGCGGACCAACCTTCGGTACAGCAGTTTATGCAGCAGCTGGAAAAAGGCACGGACGAGAGCAAGCAAGAGACAATGCGCATGATCCTGACCGTAATGCTCAATGGCGATCCACTTCCACAACTACTGATGCACATCATCCGATTCGTGATGCCGAGCAAAACCAAAGCACTAAAGAAGCTACTATACTTTTACTATGAGATCTGTCCAAAACATGATGCAACGGGGAAGTTGAAGCAGGAGATGATCTTAGTTTGGTAAGTGTAGTAGCTCACAGGGTTGAAGTTTATCGGAGCTAATCATGGCGACATGTTGTAGCAACGGCATTCGGAACGATCTGTTACACCCCAACGAGTACATTCGAGGCGCCACGCTCCGCTTCCTCTGCAAAATCAAAGATGCGGAGCTCCTAGAGCCTCTCCTCTCCTCTGCCCGCCAGTGCTTAGAACACCGCCATGCCTACGTCCGCAAGAATGCCGTCCTAGCGGTGTCATCGATATTCCAGCATTCAGAACACCTAATACCCGACGCTCCCGAGCTCATCCTTACCTTCCTTCAGGCCGAGAACGACAACACTTGCAAGCGGAATGCATTTGTAGCTCTCAGCTCAATCTCTCACGAAAAGGCGCTGGACTACTTGACGATTGTGTTTGAAGATATACCAGGGTTAGACGAATTGACACAGTTGGTGTTGATTGAGTTTATCCGCAAGGATGCTGTGGTGAATCCTGGGAATAAGGTTTGGAGTGCATTTCCCAAGATGGTTGGTCATGCTAACGATAGAATAGGCGAGGTACTTGCGGTTAATATTCGATCTGCTTGAAGCGTCGTCGAATACGGTGGTTTATGAGGCTGCAACAAGCTTAACGGCGCTTACAAGTAACCCCGTTGCCATCAAGGCGGCGGCCGGAAAGTTTATTGAGCTGTGCATCAAGGTGTCGGATAACAATGTCAAGCTCATTGTATTGGAGAAAGTTGATCTGTTGAGGAAGAAAAACGAAGGTGTCTTAGATGGGCTGGCCATGGAGATTCTGCGAGTCTTGTCGGGTCCCGATATTGATGTGCGCAAAAAGGCTCTGGATATCGCGATGGACATGGTGTCGAGCAAGAATGTGGAGGAAGTTGTTATGTTGCTGAAAAAAGAACTTGCAAAGACCGTCGACCAGGACTACGAGAAGAACAACGAGTACAGACAGCTGCTGATTCACGCTATCCACTCTTGTGCAATCAAATTCTCGGAGGTTGCTGCCAGTGTTGTCGGCTTGCTTATGGACTTCATCAGCGAATTCAACAGTGCTTCGGCCGTCGATGTCATCACATTTGTGAAGGAAGTCGTGGAGAAGTTTCCCAATCTTCGGGCATCGATTATCGAACGATTGATGGTAACCCTGAGCGAAGTCCGGTCTGGCAAGGTGTACCGGGGTGCACTGTGGATTGTGGGCGAATACTGTGTGGATGAGAATGACATCAGGGAAGTCTGGAAACGAATACGGGCTAGTTTGGGGGAGATTCCCATTCTGGCTTCCGAGCAGCGTCTTTTGGACGAGCAGCCGGACGGAGAAAATCCAGAGCAGACCAACGACAATTCAAAAGCTGCGGCTGCCCCTTCTGGATCACGAAAGGTGCTTGCCGACGGAACTTATGCGACCGAGAGCGCCCTTACTAGTGAGTCCTCGGCGGCGGCGAAGTTGGAGGCAGTTAAGTCTGCGTCGAAGCCTCCACTCCGCTCGTTAATTTTGGACGGAGACTACTACCTTGCGACTGTGCTTGCCTCTACCCTTACCAAATTAGTTATGCGACATGCAGAGATCTCTAACGATGTTGCCCGAACGAATGCTTTGAAGGCTGAGGCCATGCTGATCATGATTAGTGTCATCCGCGTTGGTCAGAGTCCATTCGTCAAGGCACCCGTCGACGAAGACAGTATCGACCGCGTCATGTCTTGCGTTCGATCACTTGCCGAATTTGACACCAAGAAGGATATCGAGATGGTGTTTTTGCAGGATACACGGAAGGCCTTCCGTGAAATGGTGCAGGCCGAGGAGAAAAAGCGGTCAGCGAAGGAGGCAGCCGAAAAGGGAAAGAACATGACGCAGGTGGACGATGTCCTCAACATCCGACAGCTGAGCAAGAAATCGGCCACCGAGGGCGCCGATGATGCCGTATTGGACCTGGAGAAGGCGACCGGTGGAGATGCAAGTGGAGAGGACTTGTCTTCGAAGCTTTCGCGCGTGGTTCAGCTCACCGGCTTCTCGGATCCAGTCTACGCCGAGGCATATGTCAAGGTGCATCAGTTCGACATCATCCTTGATGTGTTACTTGTCAACCAGACCTCCGAGACCCTACAGAACCTCTCCGTCGAATTCGCGACGCTCGGAGATCTCAAGGTGGTTGAGCGCCCCACCACACAAAACCTAGGCCCCCACGCATTCCAGAGTGTGCAATCAACCATCAAGGTGTCATCCACCGACACGGGCGTTATCTTTGGAAACGTGGTCTACGATGGCGCTTCGTCGACTGAAACCAACGTGGTGATCCTGAACGATGTGCACGTCGATATCATGGACTATATCCAGCCGGCGCACTGCACCGAAACACAGTTCCGTACCATGTGGACTGAGTTTGAATGGGAGAACAAGGTCAACATCAACAGCAAGGCAAAGAGTCTGAGAGAATTCTTGCAGCAGCTGATGAAGAGCACAAATATGGCCTGTCTCACACCAGAGGCGAGTCTCAAGGGCGATTGCCAATTCTTGAGCGCGAACCTGTACGCTAAAAGTGTGTTTGGTATGTTATCCTCCTCCTCCACGGTTTGAGATGCGGGGCTAATAATAAGCAGGTGAGGATGCACTGGCAAATTTAAGTATTGAGAAGGATGGCGAGGATGGGCCAATCACGGGCTTCGTGAGGATAAGAAGTCGCAGTCAGGGGCTGGCATTGAGTTTGGGTAGCTTGAAGGGCTTGAATAAAACTGAGTAGATGGGCGAGGAAGGGTGGTAATGTCATTGCTTACTTGTTTGTTGGTTGCAGTTTAGGGTCCCTTTTTGTGCGTGCGTATGTGCGTAACTAAACTTTGTGTGGTTTTTTTTGATGTGATGCTATGAAGGATGGGTCGATACATGGATGGTAGAACAAAACATGACTCTAGGTACAGGGTGTAGTGTGAAGTGAGGGTGAAAACCTTGAAAATACTGGAGAGGTCTAGCTGTGCTAGCTAAATAAGCCCATTTTCTGCTGCCTCCAATCTTTATAGAAATACAGACCAGCAAGACCAAACGTCGACCAGGCCTTAGCTATAGAATAATCTATACGGACAGGAGCAGGAACGAATCTCCTCCCACTATTCACGTTCGCATAGACAGAATATTAGCGTTACCCTAAGACCCTGCACACGCGTAGTAAACGTTGAAGTTTTTTACTAAATCTAATCACTAGGTATTACTTATGCAGGATGTAACTAGATTGGAGGGCCGCCAATCATACTCTACCTAATGATGTCCTGAACCCATTTTGAGGTGCTTGACCCCGTTAATTGGGCCTTTGTACTCATTATTTGGGCCCTTTTTTGTCACGAATTTCTCGGACGTCAGCTTGCACGACAATCTATGCTGCTGACTTGCAGCGCATTTGCAAGATCGTGTGAATACCACGATCATACAAAGGGCAGGCCACATAGAATGCGACCATAGCTTGGCTGTCGCGTCCTACACCAGCGGGTAGCACGTGCAGACCCACTAAGTTAGTGGATCCACGAGATAGACTACGCTTGCATACTTAAGTAAATAGAGAATAGTATGGCAGGCAAAAGTGGACAAAACTATTAATTTCGTATACGTGCGAAAATGTATTTTTCGGTTTGTGGATCTGATGGCGGGAAGTCAGCCCAAGAAATTGTCCCACACGAACCAAAAAACTCTGTAAATGGCATATGCGTGTATTTGCAAGTGATAAACCGCGAGAATGGCATCAAAGTACATTACTAATGCGATAGTCACGTATGTAGGCAAATGCAAACACACGCATACAAATACACGCATATGCTATTTGCAGAGTTTTTTTGGTTTGTGTGGGACAATTTTTTGGGTTGACTTCCCGCCATCAGATCCACAAACCGAAAAATACGTTTTCGCAAGTATACTAAATTAATAGTTTTGTCCACTTTTGCCTGCCATAGAGAATAGAGCTTCGATCTTTCATCCTCTTACAAGCACAGTCATGATGTCAATAGACTTTTAGGCAAAGCCTATCCCCACGACCAACTCCGCTACCCACATCTGCCTGAGAACCTCACGATACCCAACTGCCATGGTGTTGAGGATTCATTGATGGGCTGGGTTAATGGCGATACTTGGCTGATGGGGAGAGCAGATCCCCGAGTCAAATTTGCCGGCGGAATCTGCAGCTCGACTTCCATGCAGATTGGCCCTGTGGGTATGATGAGTGCGAGCGTGAGAATATGTGATCTGCGCGATATTCATGCTGGTGATGGCTGATCAGAATGTACTCAAGCCACTCAAGGTTCTAAGTTCGCCGGATACACCACTAGCCAGAGCTACACCGCTGGCCAGAGCTTCGGACGTCTTGGCTGGCGGATACCAAACCTTGAGTTTACCATGCCGGATAACCGGTGCAGCCTCGTCCACAAGAAACTTTGAAAGCATGAATGCTGGAAAGTGTATCTGCCTGAAAGGAAAAACGCAGCGAAAGCCCGCGGAAAGCCTGGAAGTTCGCCGTACTTTCAAAGTTGGCTCCCGTCTGACAACTCCTAGATTTGCTTTCGCGCCGGTCAAAGCCTGAAAGCGTCTAAAAGCGACTCGAACGATTTTGCGATGGAGGCCGTGATTCCTGGCAACCAATAGTGCTGCCTCACTAGGGTATAAGAATACAAAGTGCTTTTCGCCTTCTCCCAAACTCCACTGCACTAATCCATCACACCAGCTAACAAGACTGTATTTATCACTTATCATACACTCATCAAATCCACCCAAACGTATTGCATCCAACAATCCCACATAATACATAGGCCAGATACAATAGAATCGAGTGCCAACATGGCCGACTCATTTTGCTATTCCATTATCATTCAAAGGAGCAATTTTCATCTGCCTAAGCACCTATCAGCACCGGACCATCCCCAGCAACCACCCAACCCACGGGCCCTTCGCTAAAATGCAATAGAAATTTGGACACTAGGTACAACCTATAAAAGAACGCCCGTGTAGTAATACTATTAACCTAATATTCATCATATAGTCTCATGCCTCAACTCCCTACGTAGAACCCGCACCCGCATCGGAGGTTGCTGCCGTTTTACCCGAACTCTGGTGTGTGCTTTTCTTAGCCATTCCAACGTTTTAGTTTGCCCGGTGCCAACTTGGGCTTTCGTTTGGTTACCCGCGAAGCATGATTGTTCGAGATGATTCCGTCTCGGTCCGGATCAGTATAAACGTGAGTAATATGTTTATCCACCTCGACGGTAATATGGGCTGAGTCGGGATGGGACGTCCGTGTTCTTTGGTTCGAGAATGGAGGCCCTCACTATAGACTTGTTAGCCTAGTTACATTAATGGCTAGGGAGGAGACGACTTACAAAATGCTGATCATAGTCAGTGTGTACTGTAGACAAGCCCCAAATAGTCCTGCATGGAATGCCTCCAACACGCGGAGAGACGGCCCAGGCGCGGGGCATCTCTTCCACCACTGCAAGAAGTGGAAGAACGAGCAGCGAGAATTGTGTAAAGTAGTTGGGCAGGAAACCGGCTGGAGAGCGGGGAGGTGCAGGCACGTGCAAATATTGGAGCTGTTCTCCCTGGAAATGTGTGATCAAGCGGTGATGGACTTGCTGGCGGCCACAGAGGTCGGGAAGTTCCCACGCCACAGAGCAGAGCAGAGCATATGTGGCAGTCTTTCGTTTCGTTTCGTTTCGTTTCATTCTGGCTCAAGTGCGATCAGTCGTTTGCCATTGTTTCATTTGTCGAAGGGGAAAGGGGAGGAGAAGAGAAGCAAAGAAGGGTAGAAGGAGGGGAGCTCCCCACCTAGCCGGCTATCCGGAGGGAGAGGGGAATTTGGTACTGCCATACTCTAGTTAGAGTGTATGCAGAATGATTAAACAGGCAAAAATGCCTCCAACACGATGCGTTCGCATTCTGCTTTCTTCTGTAGCTGTAAACGATACATCTTGGTGTCCTTTCAACTGGTGCATGGGTCGCTTGGGTCGCAACCTCCTCGGTTGGGACGATAAACACCACGCCTGCCGTTGTTCGGACGACGCTGTAGGTAGACGCTTGGAATGTCATTGGAGCGCTGGAATGGTGTTAGTGTTTCAAATTACATGCCTTGGTGAAAACGATGAGGGTCGGAAACAGTGCCAGGGACCGGAAAATCGGGCCAAAATCCCCTCTTCCGGCCTGTCAGGACTCTCTACTTGTGGATGGAATTCGACCCTACAAAGAGAGGAGTTGAGACGGCCACCTGTCTACCCACTCTACCCTTCAGTTCGCACCGGATCACGTACGACCCGGTGAAACACTACGAATGATGGGAAATGATCTGGTGGATTTCTTGAGCGAGCTATTGGACGCTGAAGGACTGTAAGTTGGTTGAATTACCGATAGACCATGAAACTCTGTTGAGACCCAAATGTTCTGAGTAATAGTTCGCTGGGGGTGTTGAGGTAGTGAGTAATTGATATTCGCCTGACTCAACTCGCTATAATCAACTATATCAAAAGTTGAAAATCGAGGAGCTCTATGAAAATAGTGTACCACACTAAGACTACCATAATAAGAAATAAGAGTGTGGTACATTTGAATTTTCAATCGGGAAGTTGCATGATCAGAGAACCCTAGCCCATACTCTACGACATCCTCTAGCACGAGACGTGTATTAATTAGAATTAGGGGCTTATCTTGCTATATTCCGTCCGCAGCTACCTGGTCATCATGGGGATCGATGACTTCAAAGGGGCTTAAACAAAACCTTGTCTTTTATACTTGGTACTCTCTGCTCTTCAAACCGCATCTCATACTCCATCTCCTTGCTTCCCGGCAACAACTCATATCTTATCAACAACATAGCAATCGAAGTCTTGACCATTGCCGTGGCAAAGAAGCGCCCGGGACTATATTTATTAGTTACTAGTTACTATCTTAGGGATGTACTTACCACGCATGTTTCCCGGCTCCAAATCCGAGGAATTTAGCCCCATCAATATCAGTGAAGCGCTCTTGCGTGTTATAGTACCGCAACCCGTCAAACTCTGTTGGCGAAGAGTAGTACCGGCCGTCAAGCAGGCGCGGAGAGTACCCAACAGAGACAGTCATTCCTGGTGTGATGGTTGTGCCATCAGATAGAGTTGTATCCTGTAAACACATTCGGTTCAACATGATATCGGCGAGTGGGCGGAAACGCCGCGTCTCCAGCATAAAACTATCCAGTTGGGACATGGCTTCAATGGCTTCCAGAGTCCAGCCTTTCGACGCGACTACACTCTTGATTTCATCACGGAGCGTGACTTGGTATTCGGGGCGTGCAGCGAGCTCGAGGAGCACAGTCGTCACAGTCTGGAGTTCCACAGATCCCCGTCAATCATTGTCAAGATCGTATAGAAAGCAGAAGAAGTACGAACCATACTGGTGGTGTGAATCGCTGCGAATGCGTTGGTACATATCTCTGTGATAAGACGTTCGAAAGGCCAATCGTCTCGCTGGTTCTTTTCCCGGGATGCAAGGACGGTGGAGAAGAAGTCGTACTATAAACATTCAACCACTGTCAACTCCTGCGCCTCCCAGCTTAGTGGTACGGAATCCATACACCATCCTTCACCTGCTTCTCTTCCTTAACGCGCTCGAGCTCGTACAGCTTCTCCTGGACGTACTGCCGCGGCTTCTCAAACTTTGTCAAGTACCGGACTGCATACGACTTTAGGAAGCCGGGGAAAACGCTCGCCACCAGCGATGCAATCGCCCATTGTGCAGTGAGATCGTCCAGCGCTTTTAGGAACGCTGGTTCCTGGCAGTACGGCTCTCCGACGAGGTACCTATCTAGCTTGTGAGTACATTCTCTCCGTCTTTGCAGATACACATCATATGCACACACCGTCCAATCGCGCTAACGACGCATTTCCTGCTCACATTGTATATCGGGTCCTCCGTCGCAGCCAGATATTCGGGATCCCAGCCATCAGTTAGATCCTTCTGCATCTGTGGAAGCGTCTCGGCCAGGTCTTTGGTAAGGGTATTCTTAAACCACCTGTATGACAACTTCGCGAACGCCGGCCACCGCACCATATCCACGCCGCCGCTATAGTTCGGGAATATAGTATCGATTTGATGGAAGTCCTGCGTCCACGCGGCGAAACTCAAGTTCTCATCTGACACATTCTTGAGTTCCGCGATTAGCGCATCACTGCAAACAATGACCTGGCACCGCCCACGGATTGTGGTGTATTGGAATGTTCCTTGATTGTACTAAAGTGCGTACATCAGGACAAAGTTTTCAGCCAGTGGGGCGGGAAATGAAAACCTTGGTATAGCCATGCTGTATCAGTGATGTCATACCCCGCAGGTTTTGCAGCTTTTCCAGGAGTGAAGTGGTGAGAATTGGTGCGTTACTGTAGGGCCGAACGCGCTTCTGTTTAATCTCAGATCATATTAGCCGTTGCATTAATCGATATAGGGACAGTTCGCTACGAACCGGACGGAAAAAATACGCCGTTATTGCAATAAGTGCGATGGAGACCCATAACGACGTAGCAGCGATCAAGACCATTATATTACTTGGTTTGAACGAGGCGAGATTGATGTCAGACTCGGATGGGTATTTAAGGGTCGCTCGCTGGCTATCCACTTGCTCCTCCGCATACCCAATTCACGAACTCCTTTGTGAAACGGATAGGGGATAAATTTAACATGTCAGCACAACTGGTCAGCAACCCTGTCAAGAGATAACTGCCGATAGCTTCTTCGGTAAAAAGCCCCAAATAGATCCGCAATAGCCGTAATATTGATTAGCCAGTGAACTCGATAGTGATTTCTTATGCCCACTCGGTATAGGCCTAGAGATCGGGAAAGATCTGGAACGAAATTTAAGCAAGCCGAAACAAATTCAACGTGCAAATTTCAGAGGAATGAGTGCGATTGGCTGAAGTAGCGGAATTTTCTGGGAGCTTTGACGGCTAACAAGATCGTATTTTCTATGGTTTCGTCTTTCAGTTCTCCCCACGGGTTGCAGACATGTTTGGTACATCAAATAAGCAGACGGTAGCACTTATGAAAATGGTTTATAAAGTATATGCCAATCAGTGTCCGAGATAATTAGCCATATAAAAATTTGGCAAATGATGGTATGGTTGTTAGTCATGTTGATTATACAGTACAGTGCACCGAAACTCAGGTACTTAGACGTACGCGAATGTAGGCCTATGTACCCAACCGGTTTCAGTAGTTTACCACCAGCGGGCCTTATCACTAGTAGTTAGGGTAGATGAGCTCGGACGGTATGATGAACGTGACTATATCTGCAGTCCCTTCTTCCCCTCTGGATTTCATTGAATCGTGCACTGCCCAATTAGTATAGAACTCTATTCGGGACTCGTTTTGAAACTAAACTTTGTCAATTCTAAGCTGTTGTAATGGCACCCAAACCACCTCCGGGTCAGTCGGTGAAAGTACTAATTGTCATACCAAACTGGCGAGACGGCGGTCGTGAGGACTCCTACATACTATTAACTCTAGGGTACGGATAGGCTGTGCGCTTGACGTATGTTAAAGTACGCATAAGTACGATTGCGAGCGTCGATGTACGTGAATTATCAGCACAATTTACATGATTTGAATTGCAGCGCTCCTAGGGCTTTACCCTTTTATCCATTAGCTTCGCGAAACATCGTTTAATCGGGACCTACCCTATGTGCTCGTGCAATCGGTAATTGAAGGCATTCCCGGCCCTCGCTTTTCACGGACATTGACTCCAAGGGGCGGCGGTTCCTGCTGTTTTTGACGTTTCCATTCGCAGCCAAGCACACCGAGGGGGTGACGAGAACACAACATAGGAATATGGGGTTTTGTCGGAGATGGTAAGAGCCCTACGTACAATACAAACACGTACAGTATGTCCTGGCGGACTTGCAACGAGAAGCAGCACAGCAGAAAAACTTTATACTGCACTCTCACTCGCTCTGGGGGTCCCGACCGATCAAGATCCTTATCTGCGGGAAAGCCCAAATGACTGGGACTTCTAGATGCAATTTATTCCCAAAACAGCCGGTCGTATAATAAGTGTACAGTGCAAAACACGGGCAAGAAAACACCGTAATGAAACAAGGGCTCCCTCCCACCCCCCTCTCCCACCCACGCACACACATTACTACTGTCTCTGCGGCCCTACGCCCGGATTCGCCACCTGCCCCGCCTTCCTGTGAATAGCCTGAATTTGCTCATTCACATCATAACTCCTCATCTTCACCGTTTCTCTACTCTCCTGTGTACCATCCCAGGCACCTCCGGTGGCAGCACGTTTCCGCCTCTCGGCCTCCTCGGGCGTAATAGTCTCCCCAGTGCTAGAATCGAAGAGATCATCACGCTGGCTCGCAAGCCGCTTTAAGTTCAGCACCGTGTCGTTGGTATTGAGATTCGTGGTCGCAAACTTGGCGTCTGAGCGCGCGCGCTGCTCCTTCCACCGTGGGTCGAGGAGCTCAATTCGCATGTGCTCTGCCATCTCAGAGAGCGAGATTTGTTGTGAACAGTTTGGACAGATACCGGTGGCTTCTTGGTGGCGCTTCTGGAGCGCACGCGGGACGGTGGAGGGGCGGATTTTCATGGAGGTGGATTTCGGGGGCTCTGGATGGTGGTGGTGCTGTTGTTGTTGTTGCTGGTGGTGTTGCTCGGGGGGCGTCCACATGGGCTGCTGGGGAGGTAGGGGTTGGGGTGGCGGGTAGTATTCTGGGATGATGTCGTCGGCGGTCGGCATTGCTTCCTCAATCCGCGGCTGCGTTGAGTGGAGACTCATCATGCTCTTCTGCTCGAGACTTGCATACTGCAGATCGGAGAGACTGGTTGGTGGGGGAAGATCCGTCTGGTCGTCTGCCTCAGAAAACACGACCGTCTCCACGACCACAAAGTCATGCCAGTCGATCTGTGCGAATGCCAAACGCTCCTGGTCCTCCTCTTCCTCCTTCTTCTCTCGCTCCTTCTCCTGGTACTTACTCCACTCCGCGCGCTCGCGCGCTTTGTCGAGGATGTGAAACTTCTCACGCACGTTGCGCTCGAGCTCTTCCACACTGGGACCCCCGCCTGGTGAGATGAGGAGCGTGTATTGGTCCACTAGCCGTGAGAAGTATTGGTACATGCTATGGTTCGGGCGGAGGAAATCGAACTGGAAGTTGCGGGCCTCGCGTTGGGAGAGCGGAGTGAGGAAGGAGCGGCCGTGTTTTGCGGCAAATAACGCGGTGAGGCGGACAATGTCTAGGTCCTGCGCGGAGATGTTTGGCATGCGGGCGGAGAAGCGGAACTCTGGGGGCTCCTTTGGACCGGCGGGAGCGGGCGTAGGAGCAGTTGTGGTGGTGCGCCCGGCGGCGAGAAGGCTCCCGCGTCCAGCACGAATCTCGTCGAGTCGCCATGAGTAAAAGGCATAGTACGGGTCGCTCGTATTGAGGAAGCTGAACTTTGGGTTGTGTTTTTCTTTCTCCCGGATGCGCTGCTCGAAGACCTGGCCGTTGCGCGCTACGTAGCCAGCAGTCTTTTCGACGATGGAACGCAGGTCGCGAGGCGGGAGGACTGTACCTGCGGGGGGTTGTGCAGTGGGCTCGAGGGGAAGTTGGTCGCCATCAATGAGGGTGGGTGTGTTCGGGGTCGCCGGCGTTCGGGGGGTTGGGGTTTGCATAGTGTGTGTAATGGAGAGAGAGGTTGACGCGACGTCGAGAATTCAACCGATAGCTCTCTGTGGCCGGGTAAACCCCTGTCTCAGGGGAACAGCTGCACGACATCAGACCCCCAAGAGCTTCACATCATTACCACCACACATATCCACTACTACCATGGCTTCCCGCTTTCCCTCCATCGAGGAATTCGACGACGGACAGACCTCGCCTGTCCTTGCTCCAGTTGCAAGTACCCTCGACCTCGGCCTCGACGATCCAACCGCCGACTTCCTCTCCCGCGAAAAGGCCACTTTGGGTGCCGACGCCGATCTCTTCGCCACGCAGAACGACAGCAACCTTCTCGGTGGTGATGATGACGGCGCTACTAGCGGCTTTGAAAGCAGCTTCCCGAGCTTAGAGACCACTCAGGAGGTATGTCGTTAGCTATCTAGCCGGAGCTTGCTGAGGCTGATGTGTGAACAGACCGATGGACCCGGCGGTACCATCACCGGCAGCAGCGAGCCATACATGCCCGGTCACAACGCATACACAGGCATGACGCACGAAATTGAAGAGGAGCCCGAAGTCGTGCGGTTGGTTCCCCCCCTATTCCGCCGCACACCTCCATCTACTGACACCACTTAGTCAATGGCGTGAACGGCAGCAGCTCGAGATTGCGCAGCGCTCTGAGGTCTCAGAGAAGCGCAAGCAGGAGACGATCGTGAAGGCACAGCAGGACATCGACGATTTCTACGAGAACTATAATACAAAGCGCGATAAGGCTGTGCAAGAGACTCGGTACCCTCTTCCCTCCCCGCCCCCTAGCGAGCTACGCTGATGATGTGGGGATAGACGCGAGGCGCAGGAGTTCCTGGACAATCGCGAGAACACGGTTGCGGGTGGAACTGCGTGGGAGCGGATTGCGAAGTTGGTGGATTTGTCGGACAAGGGAGTTAAGGCCGGAAAGAGCGATAAGACGCAGTTCAGAGCTATGTTAATGAGCTTGCGGAAGGATGAGAAGGTGAGAATTGTTATATGCACAGTTGGAAGTGGCTGACAATAATGCATAGGCTCCGGGAGCGAGTGGATACTAACGCGAAGAAAGATAAGCAACACATTATACATTCATACGCACATCCGTTTCTCTTTTATTTGCTAGGCTGTTGGGGAAAGAGGATTTTATGGTTTGCTTTGCGTATTACTTGCGTTTCACTTTTCTTTGTGGGTTTTTCGTATCGTATCGTACGGTCAGGTTGGTAGATCAAAAGTGGCAGTCTCTCTTTGTACTCGTAGGTATGTGTGTATCTCATATCACATCCACTCGGCGATAGCGCCCACTCGCTTTGAAGGGAAGCAGGCAGGGTCCCAAGGGTATTAGGCCATTGTGTGAGTGGTGGGTGCCCGTCAATGATACTGTAGAAGACGGCCTCCTTGAAGCGAATCTCAGTATTTAAACATCTCCGCATGCTTCTCCATACCATTGCTTGCCGGTCCGCTACATCAAATTCCGTATTCTCCACCTCCACCCGCCCTTTACTCCCCACTGCGACCTACCGCGGCCTACTTGAGTACTCTTTACTGTGCATACTCTTAGATGCCACCCCCACGCCGGGAGGGCCCATCTAATCCGATCATCTAGCACATGTGGCCCGGGCCACGGTCTCGCCCACGCGACTCCCTCCGTGTCTAGCACTAGCAGGCAGCAGCAGAGGAGTTAGAAGGACGCTTTAGGAGAATATTAATATCCCATGTAAAAATATAGCATATAGGGGCGGCGCACAAATGACCAACCGCTCTGCTAGCTATCCCACGGTGGCCTGTCAAGAAGGGATCTTGGAAGGTCGTCCCGTATACATGTGCAGCACTAGCAGTGATCAAATACTCTTCCACAAGGCTCCATGATTCTCAATGTACTACACCATATCAACTCCAAAACCAGGTGCACACTCTCCTCCGGCTCGGACATTCGCGTGAAACATACTTCGTTCAATACGGATACATCCCGACCAACCCAGTATACTCCAGATGCACTTGTCGAACCCCAAGCAAACCGGATCGAAGCGAACTGCACACCCTCAGAGATTGTACTATATAACTATCATACTTTGCGCCATATTTCCTTGATAACTATGCACATCGCACTTAAAAGATTGCAACAAGGCTAGCTAGAGGACCCAAATTCTCAGCGATCCCGCTTTGATACTTGATATCTAGATACTCGCATCCCCGAATACAAAAGATCTAACTGGAGAGTGTACACTTACCGCTATAGAAATATTTGTCAATCATCTACAACATCACTATCAGTAGTGCTATACTCATTATTTGACTGATCTACCGCTCCGTTCTCCAGCAACAGTTCCACCACTTCTCTAACACCACAGTACACAGCAGCCTGCAATGCACTCCCATATCTCCCACCCTGCGCGTTCACATCTGCTCCCTTCTCCAGTAACAGCTCCACCACTTCTCTATTATCCCGGGATGCGGCAGCAGCCTGCAATGCACTCCCATATCTCCCACCCTGCGCGTTCACATCTGCTCCCTTCTCCAGTAACAGCTCCACCACTTCTCTATTATCCCGGGATGCGGCAGCAGCCTGCAATGCACTACCATAGAATCCACCCTGCACATTCACATCTGCTCCCTTCTCCAGTAACAGCTCCACCACTTCTCTATCTCGAAATGTGACAGCAGCCTGCAATGCACTCCCATATTCTCCACCCTTCACATTCACATCTGCTCCCTTCTCCAGTAACAGCTCCACCACTTCTCTATTATCCCGGAATGTGGCAGCAGCCTGCAACGCACTACCATATTCTCCACCCTGCACATTCACATCTGCTCCCTTCTCCAGCAACAGTTCCACAACTTCTCTATCTTGAGATGTGACAGCAGCCTGCAATGCACTCCCATATTCTCCACCCTGCACATTCACATCTGCTCCCTTCTCCAGTAACAGCTCCACCACTTCTCTATCTTGAGATGTGACAGCAGCCTGCAATGCACTCCCATATTCTCCACCCTGCACATTCACATCTGCTCCCTTCTCCAGTAACAGCTCCACCACTTCTCTATCTCGAGATGTGACAGCAGCCCGCAATGCACTCCCATAGAATCCACCCTGCACATTCACATCTGCTCCCTTCTCCAGTAACAGCTCCACCACTTCTCTATCTCGAGATGTGACAGCAGCCTGCAATGCACTCCCATATTCTCCACCCTGCACATTCACATCTGCTCCCTTCTCCAGTAACAGCTCCACCACTTCTCTATCTCGAGATGTGGCAGCAGCCTGCAACGCACTCCCATAGAATCCACCCTGCGCGTTCACATCTGCTCCCTTCTCCAGTAACAGCTCCACCACTTCTCTATTATCCCGGGATGTAGCAGCAGCCTGCAATGCACTACCATATTTTCCACCCTGCACATTCACATCTGCTCCCTTCTCCAGTAACAGCTCCACAACTTCTCTATCTCGAGATGTGGCAGCAGCCTGCAACGCACTCCCATAGAATCCACCCTGCGCGTTCACATCTGCTCCCTTCTCCAGTAACAGCCCCACCACTTCTCTC
>Ga0307512_10002417_pt1 | contig 23737 bp, 25 predicted proteins | sample 14_EM_MG_FD_200267 | JGI IMG/M metagenome (GOLD analysis project Ga0307512, IMG submission 200267) | Populus trichocarpa ectomycorrhiza microbial communities from riparian zone in the Pacific Northwest, United States - 14_EM | ecosystem: Host-associated > Plants > Roots > Unclassified | place...
CGGTGTCCGGATCCTGGGCCGCGCGCAGCCGCCGTACATGCTCGTCGGCGTCCAACTGCTCGGGCGCCGAGCCCAGCAGCAGGTCGGCGATCTCCATGGCGTCGCCGTGCGCGCGCACCGTGGGTGCCCTGCCGGGGCGGTCGACGTAGCGCTCACCGTCCCAGCAGCGCGCGAGGAGGTCGGCGGCCTGCGCGCGGGCGGCGTCGGCGAACCGGGTCAGCGGGCTGCGGGGCGCCGGAGCGGTGGGGGTTGCCGCGGGGGAGTCCCGGCGGTCGCGCAGGGGCCGTGCCGGGTTCCCGGCCGCCACCGTCCACGCAGGGAGATCCTTGGTGACGACCGCTCCGGCGCCGATCACGCAGTGGTCGGCGATGGTCACCCCGTCGACCACGACCACGTGCGAACCCATCCACACGTCGTCCCCGACCTTGATCCCCCGGCTGGTGAGCGGCTGTTGGAAGACCGGCCGGTCGGGGGCCATGGTGTGGTTGAAGCCGAGCAGCGACGTGTGTGCGCCGATCCGCACGCCGTCGCCCAGGACGACCGTGCCCCGCACCGTGGTGAACGGGTTGAGCGTGCAGTCCGTGCCGGTGGTCAACTCCCCGGTGACATAGGCGTGCGCGGCGATGTACGAGTCGTCGCCGAGCCGGAGCCGGTCCGGGAACACCGCCGCGGAGTCGGCGACGTAACACCGCTCGCCGACCCCGCTGTCCCCGCCGATCGCCTGCTGCCGCTCGCGCTGGACGCGCCGCTGGTCCTCGGTCGCGGCCTCGGCGAACAGCCAGGGGCAGTGGTCGAAGTGCCGTACGGACGGGTCCTGCTGGTGATCCAGGTCCATGGCCCGAACGCTAGGCAGCCCCGCGCCCGGTGGGAAGGGGCCACAGGTGAGGGGGGTGGGTGTCAGGAGCGGCCCGCCCGGTGTTCCATCGCCTCCACCAGACGGCCCAGCGCCTTGAGTACCCACTCCCGGTCCTCCCCGAGGCCTGCCAACAGGTCCACCTCGGCGGCGAGTTGGCGGGGGAAGAGGTGGTCGACGGCCTCGGCGCCGGCCTCGGTGATGGTGACCAGTGCGGCGCGGCGGTCGGCGGGATTGGGGGTGCGGGTGATGAAGCCGCGCCGTTCCAGTTTGGCCAGGGTCTTGCTGACGCCGGCGCGGGACAGGCCCATGCGCTGGGCGAGCCCGCGGGCGATGACCGGGTCGGTGGCGTGCCGGAGGGGGATCAGCATGTCGACCTCGGGCGCGGTGAGCGGGGCGCCCGCGTAGAGGGGTTCGAGGGCGCGGTCGAGAAGGCCCGTGGCGTGCTTGAGCAGGCTCACCAGCTCCATGGGTGAGGTGTCGAGGCCGGGATTGTGCTCGGCCCACCGGCCGCGTACGTCGGTGGGAGAGGGAGGGGAGGAGGGCATGCGGCTCGCCTACTCACTGTTCGGACGGGTTATTGTTAACCAGTGAACCATCAGTTACCGTTGTGCTCATGATATCCCCGTCCCCGTCCCGTTCTGCAGCCTCGCACGCCACCGACACGGGCGGCTCCTCGACGGCTTCCCCGCGCAGCGCCGGCGCCCTGGTCGCGGTCCTCGCCGCCCTTACCGCGGTCGCCCCACTCGCCATCGACATGTACGTGCCCGGCTTCCCCGCCATGGGCGACGCACTCGGCGCGAGCAGTACGGCCGTGCAGTTGACCATGACCGCGTTCCTGGCCGGACTCGTCGTCGGACAACTGCTGATCGGGCCGCTCAGCGACGGGCTCGGGCGGCGCAGGCTGTTGATATCCGGGGCGATCGGTTTCGTCGTCTTCTCCCTCGTCTGCGCCTTCGCCCCGACAATCGGCGTCCTTACCGCCGCCCGCTTCCTGCAGGGCGTGGCCGGCGCGGCGGGCATGGTGCTGGCCCGGGCCGTCCTCACCGACCTCTTCCACGGCGCCCAACTGCCCCGCTATTTCGCGGTGTTGTCCCAGATCATGGGCGTCGCGCCGATCGCCGCACCGGTGCTCGGCGGCGCCGTGCTGTCCGTGTCCACCTGGCGCGCGGTGTTCGCCGTACTGAGCGTGCTGGGCGTCCTGCTCCTGCTGGCCGTGCTGCGGGCGGTACCGGAGTCCCTGCCGCCCGAGCGACGGCACGGCGGCGGGCTGGTGAGCACCTTCCGAGCCATGGGATCACTGCTCGCCCACCGCACGTTCATGGGGTACGTCCTCGTCCTCGCCCTAGCTTCGGCGGCGCTGTTCACCTACGTCAGCGGTTCCAGCTTCGTCTTCGAGAACCTCCACGGCGTCTCCTCGACGACGTACTCCCTCATCTTCGCCACCAACGCCGTCGGCATGCTCATCGCCGGCGCGGTCTTCGCCCGGCTGGTCGGGCGGGGCGTACGGCTGAACACGCTGCTCACGGCGGGTGTCTGCGTCGCCGCGCTCGGCGCCCTGACCCAGGTCCTGCTCGTGCTCACGGCCGGCGAGACCCTCGCCGGCACCTGGGTCACCCTTTTCGTGACCGCCGGCGGTATCGGCCTGATCTTCCCGGCGGCCATGAGCATCGGCCAGACCCTCGCCCACCGGAGCCCCGGCGCAGGCTCCGCACTCCTCGGCGGTCTCCAGTTCCTCTTCGGCGCCCTCGCCGCGCCCCTGGTGGGCCTGCTCGGGGAGGACAGCTCCCTTCCGATGGCGCTGATCATGCTGATCGCCGTGGCCGCGGCGGGAGTTGCGCTGGTGGGGCTGGCGCGGCCCTGGCGGGGGCAGGGCGAGCCGGGCGGTGCGACTTCCTGGTCAAACGACGAGGCGCCTGTGACAAGGGCGTAGCCCCGCCGTGCGTCTGCCCCGGCGGACGCGAATCCGTGGGCGGAGCACCGCGCAAACACCTCACCAGGGAGGACTCGTACAGCTCGGGCCGGTGATGGTTTGGGCCCGAACCCGGCGCCGACCGCAGGACGATCCGCACCGGTCCGGCACCTGCGGAGGAGTCCAGGCCTACGTGGCGCGGGTCTTCGACGAGCCAGGGGGACCGGGTGAAGCTGATCAAGAGCCGACTGGGGGCCGTAGCCGTGTCGGGCGCTGATCGTGACCCGGGGGATCAGGTTGCGGGATGATCGCTGTCGATCGTGGCCAGGAGCCGGTCGTAGATTGCGCCGAGGGATGCAATCTCGTCCTTGGTGAGCGGGTCCAAGAAGTAGCGACGGACGACCTTCACGTGCTCGGGCGCCGCAGCCGTGATGGCTGCACGGCCTTCCGGGGTGAGTCGGATCATCGAGCCGCGTGCGTCGGTGAGGCACTCCTCGCGGGTCACCAGCCCCCGCCGTTCCATACGCCGGACCTGGTGGGACAGACGACTGCGTTCCCATCCCACGCTGCGTCCGAGATCGCGTGCCCGCAGAACTCCCTCCGGCGACTCGGACAGGGGCACCAAAAGTTCGTAGTCCACCGAGGACAAGCCGGCATCTTCGCTGAGTTGCTGGTTGATGGCCGCCTCGATGCGGCGGCGCAGATCCAGAAACGACCGCCAGGCGTGCGCTTCTTGCTCGTTCAGCCAGTGTGCTTGCCCCATGATGCAAACGTATCAAAAGCTTGACGTGGCAACAAAAATTCCTGGATCCCACAGCGAGGGACGAAGAGCGCAGGTGAGAGCCCCTCCGAGCACGATCTTTCGACCCGGAGACCAGGGGTGAGCATGCGCAGCGCAGTCCGGGTTTCTCGGTACGGGGCCCCGAGGTGCTGGATGTCGTGGAGGTGCCTGGAGTCGGAACGCCTCCGTCAGCGGTCCGGCCGCTCCTCCTGGCCTCGATCTTGCATCAGGGTCCGGCGGCTTTCTGGCGGACCCCTTCTGCTTGGGGTTCGGCAGGGCCTGCAGTCGCTCGAATGCGCTGGTGATCAGGTAGGACCAGGGCCAGTGGCCGGCCGGTGACCGGGCACCCTGCTTGAGCGGCAACAGCAGCGGCAGGGGTTGGCGGCAGGGGCCGCCGCCTCTGGAGTTTCATGGGTGGGGGAGGGCCGGCGCCGGCTCGGCTCTCAGTCGGTGACCTTGCTCGTCGGCCGGTAACGCAGCCCGGCGTACTCGGGGTGTCGGTTCATCCAGCCTGCTATGAACGGGCAGACGGGCAGTACTTCGCGGCCGCCGGCCTTGGCGAGCTCCATCGCGGCCTGCGCCAGCGTCGAGCCCACCCCTTCTCCCTCGCGCTCGGGATCCACCTCTGTGTGAACGAAGGCGAGGAGATGGTCGGTGCGGATGTACTCGGCCACCCCCACCACCTGCCCGTCCACCCTGGCCACCAGACGGCTCTCGTGGGGCATGTCCTCCACGGTGACTTCGGACTTCCGTCCCTCCATGGTTTTCCTTTCGATCCGTTTGATGAGAATGCGGGCCGCAGCGGAGCCAGGGGGAAAGCGTTCAGCCGCGGCGGAGCCAACCGGGGCTTACTGCTTTGCAGTTGTGCCGAGTGCGTGCACATGCCGCTGAGCGCAGCGGACGCCAGACCCGCGCCGTGGCTACCTGGAGCCAGACGGTGAGATCACTGCGAGCCTACAGACGTACGCCTTGCTGTCCACCTGAGGCAACCGAGAGGTGAAGCACTCGCGGATTGCCCTGCCGCGGGGCGGCGGTCTCCAGCGACGCCGCCCCGCGCGGGCGGGGCGGGGGCGGGGGCGCGAGCCGGCGGCCACGTGGTCCGGGGCCTCAGTCGAGGGTTGCGCGGTCGAGGAGCGGGGCGAGCTCGATGCGGGCCCGCTCGGGGGTGACCACGTCGGCGGGGGCGAGTTTCTCGTACGTGTAGCTTGCGGGGTCGACGTAGATGCGTTCGCCGATGAGCTTGGCGTCGTCGGTATAGGCGAACATCTGGAAGATGTGATAGTTCATCAGGTAGTGGGCTTCGGGGTCCGCGTCCACGTCGTGGTCATGCAGGTAGGTGCCGGGAACGACGTGCGCCCAGTAGGCCTCGGTGGTGACGCCGAAGTCCTCGACGCACATGTTCATCGTGCGGGCGCCCATGACGTTGATCCGCGACTCGTACGTCTCGCGGTAGAAGTTCTCCACCTCCTCCTTGCCGTTCAGGACCAGGGTGGTGCCGCGGTCGCCGACCCGGTACATGGGCTCGGCGATGGTGAGTTCGGGGACGATGATCTGGTCCCAGTAGCCGGAGACCTCCAGCAGGAGGTGACGCAGGTAGTTCTTGAGGATGGCGCGGTGCAGCGGCTTCTCGGTCTGAGCGAGGTACTTCTCCACACCCAGCGGCCAGTGCGTGACGTCGAACGTGGGAGGGATGTCCAGGAGTGTCATGGCGTCCTGGGTGGGGATGGACGGATGGGGGGCCATCGTTGAACTCCGTTCGGGGTGATGAAAGACAAAGGGGGTTGCTCGAAGGGTCAGAGCCAGGGCCGCAGCTGCGGAAGGGACGAGCCGTCCGCAGTGCGCACGCCGTCAGGCGTACGCCGGGTCAGCCACCGTGCGAGATCGGCGGCCGTGCCTTCGACGCGGGCCGATCGCCCAACGGCTCGACCGGCGCGATCGGTTGCCCGCGCGGCCAGGTCGGGGACCCCCATGGCCCGGTGCTTGGCCACCGCCTCCGTGATCAGGCGGTCGAGCATGGCGGGAGGGAAGTCGGCGAAACCGCCCCCGGCACCGAGGTCAAGGGCATGGATCCACACCTCGCGCGTACGCATCCACGGCAGCTCACCGGCCGGAACCGTGCGTCCCTGACCGGTGACGACCTGGGCGGTCCACGCGAGGTCGTCCAGGGCATTCAGGGCGTCGGACAGTGCGCCCTGCTCGTCGCGGACGAAGCGCCGCAGACGCCTCGCGTCCCACTGGGCTCCCTCGGTGATCTCCTCGGCACGCGTGGTGGGGCTGGGGTACATCGGGGTTTCCTGCCCGGTGCATGCCCATCGCACCAGCCGGCCCACCGCGCGGGCATTGAAGCCGACGTGGGCGATCACGTGCTTACGTGTCCAGCCCGGGAGGCTGCTGGGCTCGGTCAGCTGGTCGTCCTGCAGCCCACCGAGGTGGGAGGCGAAGTAGTCGAAGCCCTCGGTCATCCACCTCAGCGGTTCATCCGGACGGGCCATGGGGCTCACCTGGATCCTTCTGCCTTGCGTACCGCTGTCACGGTGCGGCCGATGCCCTCGATCGTGGTAACCAGGGTCTGACCCGGCTGGAGGTAACGCTGAGGGGATCGGGCGTGGCCCACCCCGCCAGTGGTGCCGGTGGCGATGACATCGCCGGGCTTCAGCGTGAGGACCGTGGAGATGTAGGCGATCAGCTCCGCAGGACCGAACAGAAGGTCGGAGATCTTGGAGGCCTGCATCACCTCCCCGTCCACTTCGCTGCTGATGGCTGCGTCCGCCGGAACCTCGTCGGGGGTGACCAGGTGGGGGCCGAACGGGGCCGTGGCCTCGAAGATCTTGCCCTGGAGCCATTCCTTGGTACGGAACTGCCAGTCACGCATCGAGACGTCGTTCAGGACGCTGTAGCCGGCGATCGCCTGCCGGGCGGTCTGCTCGTCGGCATGACGGACCGTGGCGCCGATGACGACTGCCAGCTCCGCCTCCCAGTCCACGGCGTCCGACTCCACGGGCAGGACCAGGTCGTCGTCGGCACCGATCAGCACCTCGGGAAACTTCGCGAACAGCGTCGGATAGACCGGCATCTCGCGGCCCATCTCCTTGATGTGGGAACGGTAGTTCAGGCCCACCGCGATGATTTTGCCGGGGCGGGGAACCACGGGCGCGTAGCGCAGATCCTGCAGTGCATGCTTCGGGCCGTCCGCGGCTGCCGCGACCGACCGCCAGTCCGATTGCGCCAGCAGAGCACCGACATCCGGCTGGCCGCACTCCACGGCGCTGTCCGCGTCGATCCGCACCGCCCGGGTCCCGTGGGGCGTGCGAATGGTTGCCAGCCTCATGCGCCGGCATCCGTCCCGGTCGCCCGCCGGTACTGGTGCAGCGCCTCGAAGACAGGCGCGTCGCTGAAGCGGAACAGGTCCAGCTGCTCCTGGGCGCGCAGTTCGAAGCGCGCCCAGGAGGGGACCACGAACACGTCCCCTTGCTCGACGCTGTGTTCCTCGCCGCCGATCACCGCGGTGCCGCGGCCGGTGAAGACCTGCCAGACACTCGAGCCCACTTCCCGCTGGGCTGCCGTGACCGTTCCCGCGCGCAGGCGATGGAAGTCGGCCCGGATCGTGGGAAGCGCGTCGCCGCCGGTGGTCGGGTTGGTGAAGCGCACAGCGGCGTGGCCGGCTTCCACCGTGCCCGGGTGGCCCTCGTCCTCCAGCGCCAGCTGCTCGGTCAGCGCCCGGTCGGTGTGCTCCCACCGGTACGCGGCGATCGGCGAGCTGGGGCGGCGCCCCAGCAGGGCCACCGGCTGCAGCCCGGGGTGAGCCCAAAGGCGCTCGGCGCGGGACCGCTCGGGGGTGGAGGTGTCCGTCAGGCCGTCCGGACCGAACTCGAAGAAGCCGGTGTCGTTCTGGTGGGCCAGCGGGATGTCCAGGCCGTCCAGCCAGGCCATCGGCGCGTTCGTCACGTTCTGGTGGCCGTGGAAGTTCCACCCCGGTGTCAGGAGGAAGTCGCCTCGGCGCATCGCCACCGGGTCACCGTTCACCACGGTCCACACCCCTTCGCCTTCCAGGATGAAGCGGAAGGCGTTCTGGGTATGGCGGTGTTCCGGTGCCACCTCGTGCGGGCCCAGGTACTGGATGGCCGCCCACAGGGTCGGTGTGGCGAAGGGCATGCCCCCCAGCCCCGGATTGGCCAGTGCGATGGCCCGTCGCTCGCCGCCCCGGCCCACGGGCACCAGCTCTCCCGACCTCTGGGCCAGCGGGTACAGCTCACTCCACCGCCACCGGTACGGCACCGCGCGGGGTGTCGGCCGGTGTGGCATCAGGTCGTCGATCTGCGTCCACAGGGGAATCATGTGGGCCGCGCCGAACTGCTCGTACAGCGCCTTGAGTTCCTGCTCGTCGGTGGGTTCGCCGGCTTCCGCGGTCGGAGGGGTCGTAGATGCAGTCATGATCTTCGTGCTCCGTTTGTCTCGCTGTGTTCTGTCGGCCGCTGTGGCGGGAGCGGGCGCCGCAAGCGCTCAGCCGGAGAGGGGAGCTGCACGTCCGCGGCCGCTCACGACGCGGCTCAGTTGGCCGGCGGCCAGGCGCCGATCTGCTCCAGCAGGGAGAAGAGGTTCGCCACGCCCCAGTGCTCGGTGATCCTGCCGTCGACCACGCGCATGGCGTCGACGGTTTCGAAGTGGATCTCCCGCCCGGTCGCCGGGACACCGAAGATCTCGCCCTTGTGAGTCCCGTGGTACGTCTTGTAGGTCGTCACGAGATTTCCGTCGGCCGCCTGCCAGTGGATCACGGCATGGAAGTCGGGGAACGCCTCGCGCAGGACGTGGTACAGCTCCTTCGCACCGGTCTTGTCGGGAGTACGGCCCGGCTGCGGCGTGTGGTCCAGGAAGTCGTCGGCGAACAGCTCGTCGAAGAGCTCGAAGTTGCCGCCGCCCTGCACCTCCTCGGTGTTGCGTCGCACGACCGCCTTGGCGGCTTCGCTCACATCACTGCTGCTCATGGGGGACCTTCCCTGAAGAGGTTGTTGATGGGAGAGATTGATGGCTTTTCAGATGACCGAGGTCAGGCCGCCGTCGACGATGAGAGCGGTACCGCTGACGTAGCTGGACAGATCCGAACCGAGGTAGGCGACCGCGTCGCCGATCTCCGACGGCTTGCCGATGCGGCGCAGAGGCGTGCGCTCGGCGAACTTCTCCGCGGCTGCGGCGACGTCCGGTGTGGTGCGCAGGAGATGGGTGTCGATCGTGCCCGGGCAGACGGCGTTGACCCGGATCCCGTCGGGACCGAGAGCATCGGCGAGGGCCTTGGCCATCAACACCACGCCGCCCTTGCTGGTGGAGTAGGCGACGGTGAAACCGGCGCCGACGATGCCGCCCATGCTTCCCATCAGCACGATGCTTCCGGCTCTGCCGGCGGCCTTCATCTGCCGCGCTGCCGCCTGCGCGCCGAACAGCACCCCGTCGAGGTTGACGGCCATCAGCCGGTGGAAGTCCTCTTCGGAGACGTCGGCGCCGTCCGCCCGCAGCGTGATGCCCGCGTTGCACACCATCACATCGACCCCGCCGAACTCGCTCGCAGCCTCGATCAGGGCGTCGATCTGAACCCGTTGGGTGACGTCGGTGCGGACGAAGCGTGCGGGAACGCCGAGACCCTCGATCTCCTGCACGGCCGGGGCGCCACCCTCCAGGGGTGTCTCGGTGAGATCGGCGATGACGACCGCCTTCGCTCCGTGCTGCGCGGCCGAGATCGCGATGGCCCGGCCGATGCCGCTTGCCGCGCCCGTGACGACGACGACCTTTCCGGCGAGAATGTCACTCATTTTGCCTGTCCGATCCAATGTGCCGGGCCGGCGGTGCGCCACGACCCTCGGCAGCTCGAATATGGGCGGCTCCCCGGCTGAAATCCGTCCAGTCCAGGGGTTTCCGGATTTTCTGCGGTGCGGGCGGTGTGCACGAGGGAAAGCGGCTCCAGCGCGAACTCATGTGACTGTGACCAGCGGAGACGTTCCGTCCTCGTTGAGCTGCGGCGAGGGACCCGCTTCTGTGCGCGGCGCTGGGCAGGTCCGGGAATTCCGGAAGCCGGCACGTTGTGCTTGTCGGAGTCGCGTCCCCTCGCCTCCTGCGTGACCGCAATATTGTTGATGCGTCAACATGAACATAGCGGCGAGATGCTGTCGCGTCAACAACTCCCCGGCAGGCCTCGGACGGATCCTTGCTTCCTCGCCTGCCGGGTCGGGGTGCGCCCGGTGGCGGCCCACTGGGGTGCGAAGCGTGGGAGCGGCACTTTTCCACTACGCCGGCACCCGTGTGGCCGAGGACGGCCGGCAGGGAGTGGCTGCGATCGCGTCCCGCAGTTCGGCCTCGGTGGCCTGAGGCGCGACGCCGTCCTCAACGGCAACCAGGGCTGCGGCCAGGGCGATCTCCCGAGCGGCGTGGCGTATCCGCGTCACCGGGGACGGGAGCGGGCCGGGCCCGTCCCCGGGGGCGGACGCGACGGCGTAGCGGGCTGCGGCGACGGGAGACCGGGGAAACGACCAGCTGCACTGGTCGACGGCTCCCGGGCGGGACCGCGCTTCAGCGGTCCCGCCTCCGGCCCGGTCGGGCCGGTGCCGGTCAGGGCCGGGGCATGTTGCGCAGATTCGCGCGGGCCAGGTGCGCCATCCGGCCGACGCCTCCGTTGAGGACGGTGCGACTCGCCGAGAGCGCGAACCCGGTGATCTGCTCCGCGGTGATCCTGGGGGGCATGGACAGTGCGTCCGGGTCGGTGACCACGTCGACCAGGGCCGGCCCGTTGTGACGGAAAGCCTCGCGCAGGGCATCGCGCACGGCGCCGGGCTTTTCCGCCCGGATGCCCAGGGCGCCGGCGGCCGAGGCGATCGCGGCGTAGTCGGTGTGAGGGTACGACGTGCCGTGTGGGGGCAGGCCGTCGACCATCATTTCCAGATCCACCATGCCGAGCGAGCAGTTGTTGAACAGGACGACCTTCACCGGCAGGTCGTACTGGACCAGGGTCAGGAAGTCGCCCATGAGCATGGAGAACCCGCCATCGCCGGCTCTGCTGTTCCGTGCGGGGCGTCCTGCCCGGCGATGTCACCGGGCAGGGACACCACCGATACCCCGCGGCGGCCTACCGCGTGCTGGATCGCGGTCCGGAGGACTCGCGGCATCTGCTGCGGCGTAGAGACCAGTTCGGAGTAGTGGCTGCTCTCTGCGAACAGCCGGTCGGGGTGGGTTTCCTGGAAGTATCCGGTGCCTATCTCACTGCTGGGGATCTGCGCAGCCAGGGCGAGCACCGGGGCCATGGATCGGTGTGCGTCGAACAGGCCGTTGATCAGGTGGAGATTGCCCGGTCCACAGGAACCGGCACAGGCCGCGAGCCGTCCGGTGATCTGGGCTTCCGCCCCGGCTGCGAAGGCGGCCGCTTCCTCGTGCCGAACCTGGATCCACTCGATGTCGTCGCGGCGGCGGATGGCGTCGACGACCGGGTTCAGGCTGTCGCCCACCACTCCGTACATGCGCCTGACGCCGGCCCGTGCGACGAGATCGACGTACTGCTCAGCAACTGTCTGTCCGGCCATCTGCCAAGGACCCCTTGGTGCTTGCGATGAGTGCGAAGCCGCCTGGTGACAGGGCGGTGTCCCCAGGTCCGGCAGATGCATGCGGTGCCATACGAGGCGGCCGTGCAACCGCCGAGCCGCGTGCAGGGCGCCCGCCCGCCGAGACTCCTGCCGGGCCGTCCGGCTTCTCCCGCGGGTGCGCAGGCAGGCATCTCCGGGGCGTACGCCGGGCCTTGGTCCGGCAGCGGAAGGCCGCTGAATCGGGTCAGAAGGTGATGACGACCTTGCCGGGCAGGTGCTTGTGGGCGTAGTCGGCCAGCGCCTGCGGGGAGTCGGTGAAGGAGTAGCGCGCACTGATCTCGACCTGGAGCTGCCCCTCGGCGACCTGGGCGGCAAGGGCTTCGAGCTGCCCCTCGGGTGTGCGAGTGCCGCTGTAGACGGCGGTGACGCCGCGGTCGAAGGCGGCGGGGCCTCCGAGCGGGGAGATCAGGCGGCCACCGGGGCGGGCTGCGGCAGCAGAGCCGGCCAGTGTGGGGCCCGCCTGGGCCAGGTTGATCACGACGTCGACGCCGCCGGGTGCCCAGCGCAGGGTCTCGGCGGTCACGTCAGAGGTCTTGTAGTCGACGGTGGCATCGACACCGAGCCGACGCAGGAGCTCCTCCTCGTCGGCGCGACCGGTTGCCAGGACCTTGGCGCCGGCCTGCTTGGCGAGCTGCACGGCGAAGGAGCCGACTCCTCCGGAGGCACCGACCACCAGCACATTGTCGCCGGGCTGCAGTTTGGCCTCGTCGATGAGCGCGGCGGCGGTGAGTCCGGCGGTCGGCAGTGCGGCCGACTCGGCCAGGCCCAGCGCGGCCGGGCGCAGGGCGGCGGAGGGAGCGTCCTGGACGAGGACGTACTCGGCGAGGCCCCCGGAGGGCACACCGTTCCAGGCGAGGATGCGGTCCCCGACGGCAAAGCGGGACACGCCCTCGCCGACTGCCTCGACGACGCCGGTGACGTCGACGCCCGGGACGAAGGGGTGCTGGACCGGCAGAGAGTCCTTCATGCCACCCGTGACGAGGACGACGTCGACGGCGTTCAGCGCTGATGCCTCGGTGCGGACCAGGAGCTGGCCCGGCCCGGGCGTGGGCTTGGGGATGTCGGTGACGACCACATCTTCTACGGGCCCGTAGGAACGGGCGACGAGAGCCTTCATGGGGTTCTCCTCAGATCAAACATCGATGCGGGCCAGGACGGTGAGTCGCCCCCCAGGTTGTGGCGTGCAGCACCTGCCTGGTTGTTGATGAGTTGAGTTCACAATACGCAGCATTGTTGACGTGTCAATAATCCTTGTGTCATCTGGCGTATGCCCCGGGTTCGTTGGTTCAGCGAGGCTGAATCGCCTGATGGCGTGCTGCGTGCCGGTGGGCTCGCGTGCATCGTCGGCGGGGAGCGAAGCTGCCTGACGCCCGGGACACGCCGCGACGCTCTCCGGTGCTTCTTCGGCCCCTTGGCCGGTGGAGACGCCGAGGTGGAGGGCGCCCTTGCACGGCAGGCTGCCTGACGGGCGCTCGCCGGACGTTCGGGTGGTGGCGTAGTTCTGTGGGGCAAGCCTCCTGGCCGGTGCCCCCGCTCTTCTAAAATGTTGACGCATCAACTAAATCCTGTATCGTGGACGCGCAGGGCGCGGGCCTGCCGAACCGAACCGCTCCACGTCGCCTCGACCGCCGTTCCCCGCACATCCAGCGAGAGGTGAAGAGCGCCGTGGGCATCTTCAGCCGCAGGGAGAGCGCCAACGGAACGGAGAATTCTGCAAAGAGGGTGACCAAGCAGGCCGGCGACCTGGAACTCGCGATCCCGAAACTGCGGGCCGGGAGCTTCATTCCCAGCCTGCTGGAACGCCGGCGCCGCATCGACCAAGGCCTGTAGGCGGTCGTCATGGAGGCTCACGTCCACGAGATCCTGACTCGCTCCGTCGACGACCTGGTCGAAGCGCTGGGCTCGGACACCGGCGTATCGAGCCGGCGCGAGGATCGGTGTGCCCCGAGCCGGGAAGCGACACCACCCCATTGCTGGAGGCTCCCGCATGGATCAAGTCCGCGTCGGACACATCAAATTCCTCAACTGCTACCCCCTGCAGTGGGGACTGGGGAGAGCGGGAGAACAGGAGCGCCTGCGTCTTCTCCGTGACACACCCGAAAACCTCAGCGACGCCCTTCTGGCGGGTGCCCTGGACGTCAGCCCCATCACGTGCATCGAGTACCTGCGCAACGCCGAAGCGCTGCAGATGCTGCCAGGAATTGCGATCGGCAGTAACGGACCAGTGATGTCCTGCGTGATCGTCAGCCGGCTCCCGTTGCGCCAACTCAATGGCAGAGTTGTGGCGTTGGGATCGACCAGCCGCACTTCGGTGCGGCTGGCACAGTTGCTTCTGGAGCAATGCCACGGCGTTCGCGCCTCATACGTGACGTGCCCGCCCGACCTGACATCGATGATGCATCGGGCCGATGCAGCGGTGCTCATCGGCGACGTCGCGCTGAAAGCGAATCTTTTCGATGCCCCCAGGCTGGGGCTCGATGTGCACGACCTGGGGGCCATGTGGAAGGAATGGACCGGCTTGCCGTTCGTCTTCGCTGTCTGGGCCGCCCGCAGGGAATTCGCCGGTCGCCAACCGCAGGCACTGCGTGAAGTCCACCAGCGGCTGTTGACGGCGCGCGACGTGTCACTGCGGAAGATGACGAGTGTTGCGGCCGAGGCGGCACTGGTGGCGCCGTTCAGCGCCGAAGTGCTGGAGCGGTACTTCACAGCGGCACTGGACTACTCGCTCGGGGCCGCGCAGCTGGCGGGAATTGCCGAATTCACCCGGCGCATCGGCCATGACGAATTCCCTCGCCTTCCGTCCGGCCCGCTGGTGGGCTGAGTCGTCGGAGTGCGGAGCCGGCGGGTCAGGACAGCCGCGGGCCGGTCTCCCGGGCCGCACGGAGAAGCCCTTTCGTCCGTCAGGAACGGCGCTTGTCCTCTCTGGGGTTGAACAGGATCCCCAGATGTAGTCCGTAGACCCAGTGCCACAGGTAGACGGCCAGGATGAGTTTCCAGCCGAGGTGATGGCTGAAGAAGCCGACGTCGGTGTGCGGGTAATACACCCGCGGAGTCATGAACGCGCAGCTGATGGTTGCGAGGACCGTTCCGAAAAACAGTCCCTTCAATACGTTGCCCAGAGGGCTCGAGCGCCACCGCAGCAATGGGTACAGTGCGACCGCGTACAAGACGGTGAACACCACGCCGTCGGCGTAGTGGAAGATCCCTCCCGACAGGAACTGAACATCCTGCGAAGCGTTCGGCGTGTAGATCAGGCCGTTGACCCGGTTCCAGTCGAGCTGAGGCAGCCCGATACCCGGCATCCAGTAACCGATCACAGTTGCAATATGCGTGGCCACCGCGCCCGCAAGGAGCGCAGCCGCCACAGGGTGTTCCCTTACCCACAGCCTCCATCGCTCAACGGCGTCGTATGCGCCGATGACCGTGGTTGACGACGTTGCCCCGGGCTCCGCCTGACGCACGGGTATGTCACTGCCCGTCATGCTCATCCCTATTCCTTGACGAACTCGCGGAGTGGAGGGATTCTCCACTCACAGAGAATGCTGATGCGTCAACAATACGGATGTTTGTTGATGCGTCAATATGTCTGGCGTGGGTGTTTCTGCTTCGCGACCAGGGGCTCCGGCTGCCGCTACTGAGCTGCACTCGGGTTGTCGTCCCGGGTGGGCAGACGGCCTGAGTGCGAAGCCGTTGCGGTAAGCAGGCGGTGGCCTCGGTGGAGAGGCATGAGGACGCGTCCTGTGTGTCGGACGCGTTCTCGCTGTGCCAGGCGAAGTTCGGCGGCGCCGTGATACCCAGGCGCCCCCCTGCTGCCGGGCGGTGGAACGTCCATCCCTTCCGCCTCCTGCGCGGAGGCGCGGACGGCGATGAGGTCGACGGGACCGAAAACCGCGAGCCGCCGACCTGCAGAGGGCGCTCGGCGGGACCGACGCTGCCCGGGCCGCTGAGAACGTAGGCCATGGCGCTGATGGCGGCGTTCCCTGCGGCGGCCAGTTCGGCGTCAGCTGCGTTCGAGGCGTTCGAGGCGTTCGAGGCGTGCGTGTGGGTGTGAGGTCTGTCGGCTGCGGGCGTGGTGTTCGTGTCACCCGGTCAGCGGGTGGTCTGGCCTCCGTCGACGACGAACACTCCGCCGGTGACGAAGGAAGCCAGCGGGGAGGCCAGGTAGAGCACCATGCCGACCATCTCCTCGGGTTCGGCGACGCGGCCCATCTGGGGGCCGGCCAGGACGACCTCACGCATGGCGGGGTCGTCGAGCCAGAGGCGGGTCATCGGGGTGTCGGTCAGGCCCGGGGCGAGGGCGTTCACCCGGATGCCGGCCTTGGCGTAGTCGACGGCGGCAGCCTTGGTGAGCCCGACGACGCCATGCTTGGCGGCGACGTAGGGCGCCATGTCGGGGTCGGCGATGACACCGGCAATGGAGGCCGTGTTGATGATGGCGCCGCCTCCGGCCGTGACCATGTGGGCGATCTCGTACTTCAGGGACAGGAAGACGCCCTTCAGGTCGACGGCGATCGTCTTGTCCCAGTCCTCCTCGCTGTGCTCGGCCAGTGGTGCCGGCGGGACGAAGATGCCGGCGTTGTTGAACGCCACATCCAAGGAGCCGTAGGTCTCGACGGCGGTCTTGACGAGGTTCTCCACCTCGCCGGCGCGTGAGACGTTCGTCGGTACGAACAGGCCCGTCCCGCCGGCCTCCTTGATGAGGCGGACGGTCTCCGCGCTCCGTTCGTCGATATCGCCGATGACGACCTTGGCGCCCTGCCGGGCGAATGACAGGGAGACGGCCCGGCCGATACCGGTTGCACCACCCGTCACCAGGACGACCTTGCCGGTGAAGTCCAGCAGTTGCTCAGTCATGGCGAGATCTCCTTCATACGCAGGCTCGGCGCCCCTCCGATGCGTTCACCGGCCCATTGCGCCCACGGCGGTGGGGCCGGTGAACTGCAGCACAACATTTGTTGATGCATCAACTAAGTTAGCTCATTTTGCTGTCGCGTCAACAAAGGTGACCGGTTGTGGTGGCTGGTGCCGTACAGGGGGAGCGCAGGCCCGGCGGAAGGGCGGCAGGCGGCCCCGGGGTGCCCGCAGGACTTTCGCGTCGGCGCACCAACAGCAGTGCACGGAACTGCTCCGGGAAACAGGGCAATGGATCCGGAGGATCTTGAAGGCATAAGTTGAGCGCATGACGCAGGGGGAACAGCCCGCGACGCTGACCACGTCGTCGGGCGAACGGGCAACGGGGCGGCATGCCGCTCGGCGGGCGGGAGCGGCCAAGGGGGGACCGGCACGGGCGTCCGTGCTGATGGCGCTGGCCACCGTCGTGTCACGCGCCACGGGGCTGATACGGCAGGTCCTGCAGGCCGCGGCACTGGGCACGGGCCTGCTGGCCACTACGTACAACACGGCGAACACCGTGCCGACCAGCCTGTACACGCTGCTGGTCGGCGGTGCGCTCAACGCCGTACTGGTGCCCCAGCTGGTAAGGGCGAGGACCACACATCCGGACGGCGGCCGGGCCTACGAGCAGCGCCTGGTGACCCTCGTGGTGTGTGTGCTGGGCGCAGGCACCGTGCTGGCGGTGTGGGCCACGCCGCAGATCGTCGGGCTGTACGCCCAGGACACCCCGCGCACGCACGAGGCCTTTCAACTCACGGTGGTGTTCGGGCGGTTCCTGCTGCCGCAGATCTTCTTCTACGGGCTGTTCGGCATCTACGGCCAAGTGCTCAACGCCCGGGAGAAGTTCGGCGCGATGATGTGGACCCCGGTCCTCAACAACGTCGTCCTGGTGGGTATGTTCGGCGCCTACCTGGGCCTGATGACCGTCCCGCACGGGGTCGAGGACATCACCGCGTCCCAGGTGCGGCTCCTGGGGATCGGGACCACCGCCGGCATCGCCGTACAGGCTCTGGCCCTGATCCCGTTCGCCCGGGCCGCCGGTTTCCGCTTCCGCCCCCGGTTCGACTGGCGCGGCACCGGTCTGGGCAGCGGTGTCCACGCGGCGAAGTGGACCCTGCTGTTCGTCCTGGCCAACCAGGTCGCCCTGGCGGTGATCACCAACTACGCCAACTCCGCCGACCGGCAACTGCCGAAGGCCGGTGTGGGCTACTCCGCCTACACCTACGCGCAGGTCATCTGGATGCTGCCCCAGTCGATCGTCACGGTGTCCCTGGTGACCGCGCTGCTGCCGCGCATGAGCAGGGCCGCAGCCGACGGCCGGGTCGCGGACCTGCGCGCCGACCTCTCCCGTGCCCTGCGCGTCAGCGGTGTCGTCATCGTGCCCGCGGCCTTCCTCTTCCTCGCGCTGGGCCCGCAGATCGCCACGCTGGTGTTCGCCCACGGCGCGGCCGACGCCACCTCCGTGCAGCCACTCGGGCACATGCTGCAGGCGTTCGGGCCGGGCCTGATCCCGTTCTCCGCGCAGTACCTGCTGCTGCGCGGCTTCTACGCCTTCGAGGACACCCGCACCCCGTTCTTCATGGCCGTCTGGATCGCCGCGGTGAACATCGCCCTGGCCACCGCCTGCCATGTGCTGCTGCCCGCCCGCTGGTCCGTGACGGGCATGGCCGGCGCCTACACCCTCTCCTACCTCGCCGGCCTCGCGCTCACGGCACGGCTGCTGCGCCGCAGGACCGGCGGCCGCCTCGACGACGGAGCGCTGCGCCGCACCTACCTCAAACTGCTGTGTGCGGCCGGCTTCTCCGCGGCCCTGGGCTGGGCCGCCGCACATGGCTGTGCCGCCTTCCTGGGCGGCGGCACCTGGGCCGCAGCGGGCGCCCTCGCCGCAGGGACACTCACGCTCGCCCTGGCCTATGCCGCCCTCGCCCGGCTGCTGAGGATCGGTGAACTTGGACGTCTCCCCGGCCTGGGGTGAGACTTGGTTCACCGGCACCGGTGCGGGCCACGCGTCGATGCCCCGCCAGGCCGATCCAGGATCCGGGAGGTACCCATGACCCGGAAGATACGAGACGTGATGTCGCCCGGCGCGGCCGCCGTCGAGCCCATGACCACGGTGGCGCGCGCGGCCCGTGTGATGCGCGAGCAGGACGTCGGCGACGTGCTGGTGGCCTACGACTGCGATCTGTTCGGCGTGCTCACCGACCGTGACATCGTGGTCCGGGCCCTCGCCGAGGGCCGCGATCCCGCCGTGACGTCCGTCGGATCCGTGTGCACACCGCCGCCCGTGGCGACCCTGACGCCGGACGACACGACCGACCGCGCCATCGAGCTGATGCGCCGCCACGCCGTGCGCCGCCTCCCGGTCGTCGAGCGCGGCGGCTGCCCGGTCGGCGTGATCAGCCTCGGCGACCTGGCCGGCACGGAGGACCCGCACGCCGCGCTGACGGGCATCAGCAATGCGGCACCGAACCATTGAGGGGAACACCGGGGGGCCGTCTCCGCACGAAGGAGTGGCGACCGTGATGCAGTTCCATGACCGTGGGCAGGCCGGGCGGGAACTGGCCGAGCGGCTGCGGATCCAGCAGGAGAAGGGCGCCCTGCCCGACCCCGTCGTCCTCGCCCTGCCGCGCGGCGGCGTCGCCGTGGCCCACGAGGTGGCGCGGGCGCTCGACGCCCCGCTCGACGTGCTCGTCGTACGGAAGATCGGCGTCCCGTACCAGGAGGAGTTCGGCGTCGGCGCGATCGTCGGCGACGACGATCCGCTCTTCGACGGGCGTGCCCTCGAACAGCTCGGCCTCAGCGAGTCCGCGCTCGCCCCGGTGGTCGAGCGGGAACGCGAGGAACTCCACCGCCGAGAACGCCTCTACCGGCAGGGCCGCCCCGCCCCCGACCTGAGGGGCCGCACCGTGATCGTCGTGGACGACGGGCTCGCGACCGGGTCGACGGCCCGCGCCGCCCTCCGTTCCGTACGCCGTCAGGCCCCCGGCCGGGTCGTGCTGGCGGTGCCGGTCGGCTCACCGGAGGCCGCGGACCTCATGCGGGCCGAGGCCGACGAGGTGCTCTGCCCGCACCGGCCGCCCACCTTCATGGCCGTAGGCCTCTGCTACGAGGAGTTCGACCAGCTGACGGACGAGGACGTGCTCAAGGCGCTGCACACGACGGCCGAACAGTAGGTCCTTGGGGGGCTCCACCGGCCCCCGGCAAAGGAAGCGGCCGGTCCGACGCCGCGTCGGCGTCGAACCGGCCTCATCCGGTGGTGCATCCCCTTCGGGGGTCAGTCCGTGCCGAACTCCATCGCCGCGCGGTCCAGGAGCTCGTCCTCGTCCGAGACCTCGCCGCGGGAGGCGATGGCCTCTGCGCCGCCCTCCGGCATCTCCGGCATGGTGCCGATCAGGCCGGTCGCGGCCGCCTGGGATGCTCCGATGACGGGGCTGCCGGTGCCGATGAGCCCGAGGCCGACGTACTGCTCCAGCTTGGCGCGCGAGTCGGCGATGTCCAGGTTGCGCATGGTGAGCTGGCCGATCCGGTCCACCGGGCCGAACGCGGAGTCCTCGGTGCGCTCCATCGACAGCTTGTCCGGGTGGTAGCTGAAGGCCGGGCCGGTGGTGTCGAGGATCGAGTAGTCCTCACCGCGCCGCAGCCGCAGCGTGACCTCGCCGGTGATCGCCGCGCCGACCCAGCGCTGCAGCGACTCGCGGATCATCAGCGCCTGCGGGTCCAGCCAGCGGCCCTCGTACATCAGCCGGCCCAGACGCCGTCCCTCGCTGTGGTACTGGGCGACGGTGTCCTCGTTGTGGATCGCGTTGACGAGGCGCTCGTAGGCCGCGTGCAGGAGGGCCATGCCGGGCGCCTCGTAGATGCCGCGGCTCTTGGCCTCGATGATGCGGTTCTCGATCTGGTCGGACATGCCCAGGCCGTGGCGGCCGCCGATGGCGTTGGCCTCCATGACGAGGTCGACGGCGGAGGCGTACTCCTTGCCGTTGATCGTCACCGGGCGGCCCTGGTCGAAGCCGATCGTCACGTCCTCGGTGACGATCTCCACCTCGGGGTCCCAGAACCGCACGCCCATGATGGGCTCGACGGTCTCCACACCGGTGTCCAGATGCTCCAGGGTCTTCGCCTCGTGGGTGGCGCCCCAGATGTTGGCGTCGGTGGAATACGCCTTCTCCGTGCTGTCGCGGTAGGGCAGGCCGTGGGCGAGAAGCCACTCCGACATTTCCTTGCGGCCGCCGAGCTCGGTCACGAAGTCCGCGTCCAGCCAGGGCTTGTAGATCCGCAGGTGCGGGTTGGCGAGCAGGCCGTAGCGGTAGAACCGCTCGATGTCGTTGCCCTTGAAGGTCGAGCCGTCGCCCCAGATCTGGACGTCGTCCTCGAGCATCGCCCGGACCAGGAGGGTGCCGGTGACGGCGCGGCCGAGCGGCGTGGTGTTGAAGTAGGCGCGCCCGCCCGAGCGGATGTGGAACGCCCCGCAGGTGAGCGCGGCCAGGCCCTCCTCGACCAGTGCCGCACGGCAGTCGACGAGGCGCGCGATCTCGGCACCGTAGGTCTTCGCGCGGCCGGGCACCGAGGCGATGTCGGGCTCGTCGTACTGACCGATGTCGGCGGTGTAGGTGCAGGGGACGGCGCCCTTGTCGCGCATCCACGCGACCGCGACCGAGGTGTCGAGGCCGCCGGAGAAGGCGATGCCGACGCGCTCGCCGGCGGGAAGGGAGGTGAGGACCTTGGACATAGGAAGAGTATGCATGATCTCGCATGATCATGCAAAGGGGGGTTCCTGCAGGATCCCGCCCACGAAACGCCCCCGCTCAGGCACCATGATCGTGTGACATACGCGGTGACTGTGGATGTGGACCTCCCCAAGGGCGCCCCTGAGCTCGACGTCCTTCAGCGGGAGGGAGTCGTCTTCCTGCTGCGCAAGGGTCTCGATTCGATCGCGGCGATCGAGGGACCCGACGGGATGGAGGTCGACCTGGTGGACGACCTCATCGCCGTCCATCCCGGTGGGGCCCTGCTGAAACTCTTCGTCGACGCTCCGGCGCTGGAATTCGCCGAGGACGCCGCCCGCGAGATCGTCGCGGAGCTGCTCGAGCGGAGCGAACCGCTCACCGACTGGGAGATCACCCGCTGCGGCGTGGACCTGCACCCCGAAGTCCTGCAGGAGAGCCTCGACGCCGCCGACGGCCCGGACGCGCCGCCGGCTGATCCCGCGGAACGCGCACGCCGCCACGCGGCGGCCGAGGCCCCCGGCGGCTCCGGCCGTCTCGACGACGCCGAAGTCGAGGACATGCGGTGCAGGCTCCGTGCCCTCGCGCCGAGTCTGCAGGCCTTCCCGCTCGAGTCCTTCGGCTACTCCGACGACGAGGAGAAGCGGGTCGTCGGCCGCGAGGCGGCGGAGGTCGCGGCCGGCGCCCTCATGTACGCCATCGATCTTCTGGTCGACGAACTGTTCACGGACCTCGCCGGTCTGGAGGAGGACGGGCCCACCGTCGCGGAGACCGACGCGCCCTTCATGATCCTCGACGAACTGCCCCCGCTGTTCGCCCTGCAGTACACGGTCCTGTTCGCGCGCAGGCTGACCGTCACGGCCGTGGCCATGACCGGCCGGCTGACCCAGCCGCACTTCGGCGGGCCGAGCTGCGTGGCCGAGGAGCTGCTGATGAAGTTCCTCCTCGCCCAGGCCGAAGCGACGGCCGACCTGTACGACCTGCTGAGCGACGAGGTCGAAGCGGCCCTGCAGGCCTTTGCCGGCGACGTGTACGAGGACATGGACCACGAGTGGCTCTACGCCCCGGCCGCGGACGGCGTCGGCGACCGCGTCGTCCAGGACTGGTTCATCCCCTTCGGCGACGAGCGGCACGTCCATCCCTACGCCACCCACGACGACAGCGACGACGAGGAGCCCCTGGACTGACTCTCGTCGGCCCATGGCGGTCCTACCCTGGTGCCCGTGCACAACAGCTCCCCTTCGGCCGACGACGGCCACGGCCACGGTGACGGACCGGGCGCGGCTGCGGCCCGGATCACAGGCCGTACGGTGCGCAGCGAGCGTCGGTTGCCGGGTGGGCTCGCCGAAGTCGGCCTCGACGGCGGGCAGTCGGTGATGGTCAAGCGCGGCGACGATCCGGGCGCGGTGCGGGCCGAGGCGGCGGGGCTGCGCTGGCTGGCCGACGCGGGTACCGTCCGCGTCCCGAACGTCCATGGCCACGACCCGCGTTGGCTGGTGACCGACCTGGTCCCGCAGGGCCGGCCGACGGCTCCGGCGGCGGTGCGGTTCGGGCGTGGGCTGGCCGCCCTGCACGCCGCGGGCGCGCCCGCGTTCGGCGCACCACCGCCCGGCGGCCCGGTCGACGCGTACATCGGGCTCGCCCCGATGCGCAACGTCCCCGGCGCCGACTGGCCCCGCTGGTACGCCGAGCACCGTGTGCTGCCGTATCTGCGCGGCGCCGTCGACCGCGGCACCCTCCGCCCCGCCGAGACGGCCGTGGTCGAGCGCGTCTGTGAGCGGCTGCCCGAACTGGCCGGGCCCGCAGAGCCGCCCGCCCGGCTGCACGGCGACCTGTGGAACGGCAATGTGCTGTGGGGCGCCGACGGGGACGCCTGGCTGATCGACCCGGCAGCGCACGGCGGGCACCGGGAGACCGACCTCGCGATGCTCCGCCTCTTCGGCTGTCCGCACCTGGAGCAGGTCATCGACGGCTACCAGCGGACGGCGCCACTCGCCGAGGGCTGGGCGGACCGGATCGGGCTGCATCAGCTCTTTCCGCTGCTGGTGCACGCCGTGCTCTTCGGCCGCGGCTACGCCGAACAGGCCCTCGCGGTGGCGCGGGAGACCCTGGCGTGAAGTGAGCGGCGAGGAAGGCGAACGGACTGGTTCCGGCGCACCACGGGCCCTCGCGCTTCACGCATCGTGCGGGTTATGGCTTTTCCGTGTGGATGCCAGACGGAGATCTATCGCAGCACGCGCCTCACGTGCACAGTCAGGAGCCGCCATCAAAGCGAGTGCCGCGCGCTGGGAGGACAGCTGATGGGAGCCCACGAACACCCGCAGCCGCAGGACGTCGTCCCCGCTCCGGGCGGCATCGGGCGCCGAAGATTCCTGGGATACGTCGTGGCCGCCTCGACACTCACCGTCGCCGCCGAACTCGGCGATGCCGTCCTCGCGCCCACCCGTGCCGCAGCGGTCGTCCCCTCCGTGCCCGGACCGGCCGAGATCTACGACCTCAACGACATGCTCACGCACGCCGCCCTGCCCACGGCCAACCTGATCACCATCCGGATCGACACCGACGGCACCGCCTCCTTCGCCCTGCCGCGGGCCGAAGTCGGGCAGGGCATCACCACCTCCACCGCCATGCTCGTCGCCGAGGAGCTGGACCTGCCGCTGGACAAGGTCCGCGTCACGCTCGCCGACGCACGCCCCGAGCTGCTGTTCAACCAGCTCACCGGCGGTTCCAACACCACCGTCTCCACCTTCACCCCGATCCGGGTGGCGGCCGCCGTCGCCCGCGGCCGACTCCTGGAGGCCGCGGCCCTCGAACTGGGCGAGGCCCTGGGCACCCTGACCGCCAAGGCCGGGATCATCACCTCCTCCGCCACCGGCAAGAGCCTCACCTACGGCGAACTGGCCGAGAAGGCCGCCGGAGTGACGACCAGTCAGGTGTCGGTCAGCCTCAAGGAGT
>Ga0307512_10002419_pt1 | contig 23701 bp, 32 predicted proteins | sample 14_EM_MG_FD_200267 | JGI IMG/M metagenome (GOLD analysis project Ga0307512, IMG submission 200267) | Populus trichocarpa ectomycorrhiza microbial communities from riparian zone in the Pacific Northwest, United States - 14_EM | ecosystem: Host-associated > Plants > Roots > Unclassified | place...
CTGTGAGTGCTTTTCCCAACTGATAGATAGCCATCCTCAGCATCATCAGATTCGGTCTACCTGTGTCAGCAACCGTCAAAGGCAATGTCTATTGTTGTTTCGTCGAAGATATTTCCAGATCCATTAAGGCGGACCATGGAATACGCAATACGGAGATCAGGCGAATATCTCGCCAACGAGAGCTAAAAGGCTTTGTGTTGCCCATTGCCATACCCTGCACGGAGGCAACCTTGGTGATTCTCTCTCTGAACCCCTTCCAGCTGTCATCTACCAAATTAATGTAGCACAACCATACTCCAGAGAACTTCAGAAATGTAACAAATTCAGTGGTTACATGAATAGGAGGGATGTCAATGATGGGCTTTGGGTTCCTGAACAGAATATTGCTCACCATAGTTCGCCATAGCATTAGTGTGCATAAAACCAAGAAAGCTAGCTTTCCAAAAGTGTCCTCATAGCAGTACTGGCTGATTACTATATTGTTATTTGGGTGGCCCATCTCGATTTCCCCACTTCCCTGATTATGGGTAACATTTCAGCAGCCCAAGTCATCGTTGTGCAGTGAACACGTGATCTGACATCTGGGCCTTTCTTGTATGGATCTATATCTAGTGTTATCGGGGCACCATGTTCAGAACCTGATATATTACTCCAGTCCACAGCCCAATCGTCATCAATGTTGAGAGTTTAGTTGAATGTTTCTGGTGGCAGCTGTAAGGTCAACCAGGATGAACAATCCAGAAAACCCAGGATCCAATGCAAGTCTCTAATGCCATTTACCAATGGGATTGCGATTAATATCCCTATGTATTGTGGCACAAGACTGAGTATGCAGGACACCATATGCATATTGACATTGCAGGAGTCCATGTTAACAAACATACCATGAGCCTTCCTAACTTTGCCGATTGGGGTCTGGCTTATTCTCAACCTGTGGGCCTCAACCAAGATAACCTGATGCGAAATGTTAGGGCCCCAAGATGTGGAACTGTAGTATTCCTCTTATGTGAACCACTGGTGGCAAGTGTCGATGGTCAAAATCACAACTATTCTCCATAGTTCACCATGAACAATGGCTTGATGGGATGTTCTTCACCAGGAAGAAGTGCTGTTATAGAGATGTGGAGTTAACTAAGTGACCTTAATCACTACAGATTCCCATTCTGCCACCATCAGTTTAAAGCTATTCCAATCTTGGCATGAAGTCACTGTAGTGGTATGTATTCTGGTCATACCCCACATCTAATGTTGGGAGGTGGACTTCTCTGTGCAGATTTGGAGGCTTCCTTCCGACATTCTCACCCCGTTTAACCTTCGCTTTGTGGTCTTTCATATAACTGTCCCATTTCTCGAAGCCGGGAGGTGGATTCTGGATTTCTTGTTTCAAGACATTTACCTGGTGACATATTAAAGGTAGTGCTGTCAGAGTCTAATGATTGTTAGTGTGGTGAACAGTATATCTCAGGGGCAAAGCAGGGTCTAACCTTGCCAGTACCACAGTCATCAGCCAATAAACCACCCTTTCCCAAGCTATTCTGCTTCTCTGCCTTCCAACTGGGTGCAATAATTTGGTGCAGTTATAACTGCATGGGTTTGTGGAGCAGCTTGAAAGTTCTGATCTCCATAGTGATGTCTAACACTGCCATTGACTTCTCCAAGTTTTCTCTCAGAAATTCCTGGTTATCCATCAGCACTGCTAACCTGCAAGTAATAATTAGCTTCATTCTAACATTCTGACAGCAGCCCTGACAGTGGGCTGAGCTCTGACAACAACTCTGACAGCAGCTCTGACAGCAGCTGAGCTCTGACAATAGCTCTGACAGCAACTCTGACAGTAGCTCTGACAGCGGCTGAGCTCTGACAGCAGCTTGACAGCAGGTCTGACAACAGCTCTGAAAGCAGCCGAGCTCAGACAGTAGCTCTATGGCTCTGACAGCGACCACTCTGACAAGGACAGTGACTTACCAGTCCACATCAACATTATCTGTCTGGTTCTCCTTCTGTGCTTGCGCATGAGAGTTGTTGGCTCCCTCTAGTTCCATTAGGGCAATGTTGTTGAAGTTAGCATCTATATAATCAAATTCTTCCATGTTTCAAATCTCAACATCTTGAACCTTCTGTTTGACAGTGTGGCTAGCGGAATTTCTCGGTGGTACATTGTTAGTAATCCCCATAATCCCCAGTGGTGAGTCGTCCTTGTCCTCCGGCATCCCTAGTAGCTCTTGCTTCCCTTCTCCTCCCTCTTTCTCCCCCATTTCTTCCAATTCATCGGCACTGATTTCGTCTCCAGAACTGTCTAGTAAGTCAATTACTAAGGGCTCACTATCTTCATCCTCTTGTTTCACCCTCATTCTCAATGTTTGTTCATGGTTGAAGGGGTTGGGCTGGATGTAATCAATTTCATTGTTGGTATTATCCACCATAACCATCTTGTTGCTGGTAATGAATGTCACCATCAGACAGTGATTAATTTTGGTAAAGGTCAGACAGTCAACCTAGCTCGATTGGTCCAACGTACTGTCAATCTGTACATATCTGGATAATGGATTAGCACTCTGGGTGGATGTTGTGTTTAACAAACAGGAGTCAACTACCTGCAAGTATGTTGCTAGATCATATTGCCCAGTAATCCCGGCCACCAGTTAGTTATAACGCTGGGGCGCATTAGAATTCTTACTGAAGTTTCACAGAACTCAAACTCAATGCAACTCTTCCGCAATATCTACCGTGTAACCATTTTCCATCCACATGATTTCAAGATGAAAACAGTCTTCTCTGGCATTTTGGTATTGATTTCCAGGTGAGGTGGCTCCCACAACAGAGTCAGCTGATGAGCTAGTTGCACTGCATTTAGCCCTTCTCCTACTGAGATCTTCAAGTACAAGTGGGGAGGGATCGAGTGCATCAACCCGACCAAAATAGAGTTACTGGAGGGCAATGCCAGAGCTGTGTATCTGAAATGAGCCAAACCTAGGCAACTGAGCATCCCCCGAATCGGCCAAAACTGCCGAAACTGCCGAAACTGTTGTAACTGCTGAAACTGCTGAAACTGCGATAACTGCTGAAACGACTGAGACTGCTGAAACGGCCAAAACTGCCAAAACTGTCGAAACTACCAAAACTGCTGAAACTACTGAAACTGCTAAAACTGCTGAAACTGCCAAAACTGCAAAAACTGCAAAAACAACCAAAACTGTGGGACACGGTATTGTGGCCGATACTGCCCTCGTGTAGTCCCTCACTGAGTAGTACTCCCACCCCGCTCTACCTAATCTCCCATTGGTTGCAATGAGGTTGAACTTGGAATTGCAAGTATAGTAGTCCCAACACAAACATCTGAGGTGCGTTTAATGATCCATGTAGTAGGAGAGACCACGATATGGTCCAATGAAGGAGCTGATGTGATCATTGCCGTGGGGTTCAATGCGGTTTTTGGCTTTCTGGCGGGGCTCATGGAGGTCTTTGGCTTTCTAGCGGGGCTTCAATGGGCTTTTGTGGGTATAGTGGTGGCCCTTCGGGTGACTCTTCTTTGTTATCATGAGATGTGTCTCTTCATTGTACGGACATCTCCATCATGTATCTTCACGTCTAGTGTAAGTCCCTGGGAATCTCGGAAGGTATCACCAATCATCTTGCAAATGTAGGTACACTTTTATTTGTCAGGTTGATGTCAGTCGATATCAGAGACTCAATGTCAGAGACTCCATGTCAGAGACTCAATATGAGAGTCAGATTTACCATCCTACTCACATGTGTTGGCTACATCTCACTCCTTAGTGTACAAGCTGATTTTCGTGTACAAAGAGATAATGCATGTCATGTGTAGTTTTCCATCCCTTGGCTCCAGCGAGGCCTGCAGTGAATGCGGACTGGCTACTCAGAGCAGCTATGTCCTGGGTCATCTTCTTTAGCACAGAAGTACAGATTTCTTTGGTCCAGTTCAAGGCTCCAGTAGGCCATCTCTACAAGACTCTTGTTAGTGCCATAATGATAGTTATTTGATGGAGATGAGTGTCGCTGAGTGGATAAGAGGGTTGTTAAGTGGATATGACAGTCGTCAAGTCAGGATTGATTGATCTGAGTAAACAGGGGAGGATCGTATAGGCTATGTACCAACTAGTAATACGAGCACTCTGACCCACGCTTGACGGAATGACTACTCCAATACACATTGTCACTGTCACATGAAGATGCAAGTCGATCAGGTTGAGAAAGTGCTGTAGATTGAAATGAGGAGAGTCTGGAGAGGCAAAATGCTATTTGGTTGAGACAGGTCAAATAGGTAGATGAAAAATTGTTGGTTGTTATTTGGAAGACCAAACACAATAAGGTTCCGAAGCAAGTGAGGTATTGTGTCGTGTAGAAAAGCTGAGCAGCGTACAGCTGAAATATCGACTCACACTATTCTGTTTACGGATGATGAAAATGGTACTTGGAAGTAAAACTTCGCAGTATTCCACACAAGGAAACAGTGGGGGGCTACAGATAGTATACTCCAAACCTAAAGATAGTGTGCGATACTACACTATCACGAGGCTAGGCTAGCATCTATCTCTGGTCAGGGTAGGCTGAGTACACAGCATTAGGACATGTGGTAGGAGTCTCACTACGATCAATTTCCAGGGGGCACTCAATTGCAAACTTTTCACCTTGAACAATACATTCCTGCATTCGCAAATTATGTCGCAGTGCCTTTTCCTGACAACGTGATCACACCTGTCACCACCATTGAACACATTCCTGTCGTCAGCCAAATTATTGCAATCTTTCCATGCCAGATGGGCTAGATTACAAACTAGCAGACGACATTCCCCACTTTGACGAAAATGATAAACAATGCCAGCCACCAGAGACGGAGATATTCCCCAATGCAGGAGCCCTAATTGATGACACAGTACAAGTTCAGTCTTTGGAGGATGATGTCTGGGACCCCCTTGCTCTGTTTGCTACACCCCAACAATTACACCTTTGTCTATCAATTGCAAATACTAACCGGGGCAAAATGAAACTCAACAATATTCTCAAATGAAGACTTATTATACCTGATGCCAATGCCAAAAACCCTGACCAGCTCTATCGAGTCATTCCAGAAATGGAAGAAATGGATGGACTTGTATGCGGATGGGAGGAGAGTTTTGTGTATATTGAAGACAAAGCTACACTGGTCTGGTATTGGAACCCTATTGCAGCGGTAGGATATATATCCTAGAACATCCACCAGGTGAGGACTGTCACCTGTATGCACCGGTCAAGCATATGGATTCCAGTGGCGAATGTATATACACCGCAATTTGGACCGCAGATTGGTGGTGGACAATGCAGGAATGTTTCCCTGTATTGACAAAGTGATTGTATCTTGTCAGATTTTAATTGTGTTTGAATGAGTTAGAGTGTCAGAGAAAGCATATCACGGAGATCATGTCAGAGGAAGTGTGTCACAGAAATTGTGTCTGAGAAATTCTGTCTGGGAGATTGTGTCTGAGAAATTGTGTCTGAGAGATCATGTCTGAGAGATTGCATCAGAGACATTGTATCAGACAGATTGTATTAGAGAGTTCATGTCAGAGAGATCATGTCAGAGAGTGTGTTAGAGAGTGTGTCCGAGAGAGTCAGAGTCACATTCTCAGAGAGACAGTGTCAGAGAGCGCGTTAGAGAGTGTGTCAGAGAGCATTAGAGTCATATTTTCACAGAGAGCGTGTCAGAGAACATGTCAGAGATAGCATAGGAGAGATAGCATGTCAGAGTTTCATTGTCTGAGAGCGGGTTGCATGTCAACAGTGTCAGCTCCAGTGTTGACTGGATTTTCTAGATATTAGAACTTCATTACACATTGCTAACACAGCCTAGCAATCTTGGCTAGATGGATCAACAGTTGTCCCGGTTATACTCGCGAGTGACAGAACCATGCTCTCTATGCTCAGTGGCGACAAAACAGCTTGGCCAGTGTATTTCAGGATTGGCAACATCTCTAAGGTGAAGAGACTATCAGTTAAGAAGAACAATTTAATACTAATCAGTCTGTTACCAAAATGACCTAACAGACCAAAACCCTACACCAATAGACTCGCCTCATAGAAATCTATTCCGACGAGATCCTGCGCTCTGGAGCAGCCTGCAAAGACCGAAATCGCAGTTCTTTGTGCAGATGCTCCAACTCGTCACTGAGTTCCCCACATTGCGTCATTCCTTGCGGACTATCCAGAGCAGTGCACCATAACTATGATCAAGAATAGTGGGTGCCCTCAATACGAAATATGCGTGGATGGCATTCATGGCTTTGCTCGCAGGTCCAGGCACCACCATCTCCAAAGATATGATTACTTCTATACAATGACTGCTGAGGAGGTGGGGCTGGGGACGTTTGCTGACTGTCCAAATATCGCCGATGCCCATGCAGCTTGTAATATTTAACGTTGCATGTATGTTGACTGGTTGCACGAGCTACTGAAGGGCTTATTTAAAGATCTCGCCTGGGAATGGATTGTTGTTTTTCTGAAAGATATTTGTGCCCAGGAAAACGGTTTGGACTTGATAGATGAATGATTTTCCATAATTCATCACTTCTCTGACATACACCAGTTAGGAGACAAACTTACCCATGTGAAACAATGGACCAGTACAGTGTACAAGGACATAGTGAAGGTATGGCTTGCAGTGCTTGCCCATCTTCTTAAAGGGCATCCCAACCACTTTCAGATAATCAAATCTGTCACCAACTTCATATTGATTGCCACCTACCACTCCCATACAGAAACCATGCTCAAATACCTATAGGATGTGCTTAGTGGCATCAGCAGCAATATCCACCTCTTCCTACCATACCGCTAGAGCCACAGTATGTGCAAGATACCCATAATCCATTTCCATCTTCACTATGTTGAATGTATTAAAGAAATGAGCTCTGCTGATAACAGTGACATGAAAATATCTGAAGCTGCTCACCAAAACCTCATCAAGGATGGCTACCATTCTTCCAACAAGAACTATATTCTGCAGCTGGTAGGATGTAAAACACATCGATTTCGTATCAAGTCAAGAGTATGTCTTCTAATGCATGTCATTGAATCAGATCCATCTCGCCAAAGGCAGACATATGCAGAAACCTTCTAGTGGGGGATTCTCTAGCATCCAACAAATTATCACCCAGTTTAGTGCCTTGCATCAACAGGGTGATGAGCAAATGCAGCATGATACCGACTCTGATATTTCCAGGGAGTATCAGCATATTGGAGTGTATTGATACTCTGACATCCTATTTTTTGACATTGAATGCAGATATGAGCTCCAGTCTAGACCTATGGACCTCTCACTACAGGGCATTCCAGATTCTCCATCAAAACATTCACCAAGTGAATCGCATTACAGCCACTATACAGCAGCACAATGATCCAGGTGTAGCTGTAGTTCAAAATGCAAGGTGTGTGGAGATGTGGTGCGGACAAGGCAATCAATTTGACAATAGTTTGATTCAAGGAGATCGAGCAACACATAAGAATAGTTGCGTATGTCATCACGCATAGTACCCTACGAAACTGTTATACACTTTTTGTCTTCGCAATAGAATTCATATGGGGGAAGCCAATGCTGATGAGAGTGTAATATGGTGGGCAGTTCATCACAACTTATTGTTTGTAGACGATTTGGAGTATCTATCATCTGAGATGACAAACAGAAACCATGGAATGATGATGTGTCGAGATGTCCCACAAAGGGTAGGATACATTCTACATGTTTCTTCGGTTCTTACACAGGTGCAACTTGTTCCAAGTGGCGAAGTTGACTAATACCTATTTAAGCAGTACGTATTTTTGTAATCATATAACATGACATACTAGATTGATCAGATATGTTGATCTCAACAGGGATGCAAGGTATCCAGTGCCACCTTGGGCACCTTGTCAGACCCAATCAGAGCCCGAGTCAATGTCAGAGTCACACTTGTTAGTCACATTCACCACAGCCGGGATTGTCAGATCATGTTAGAGTGCACTTCTCAGAGCCATGTTTATCCGAGCTGGGATTGTCAGAGACCATGTCAGAGCTGCGCTTGTCAGAGCCACACTTGTCAGAGGCACACTTGTTAGGGCCACATTTAACAGAGCCAAAATTCATTTATTGCAGCCGGGATTGTCAGATCATGTCAGAGCACACATGTCAGAGCCATGTTTATCGAAGCCGGGATTGTCAGAGACCCTGTCAGGGACCATGACAAAGCGGCATTTGTCAGGGCCACTGTTATCAGAGCCGGAATTGTCTGAGACTATGTCAGAGTGCACTTTTATAGCCAGAATTTTCGAAGACTCATTCAAAGCCATACTTGTCAGAGCCACATCAATCAGACCATGATTGTCAGGGACCATATCAGAGCTGCACTTGTCACAGTAGAGTGGTGATGAATACCAGGCAGTTGTTGCAGCACCAATCTCATGAGAATGATATTGATCATTTCAGGAAGGTCGCATACTGCTGATATACAAGTGAAACCAAGTTATCTTCAGTATGTGCACATTGCCATTTGTTGATGAACATGTATCAGGTGTCCACTACTCTCACACCCAACATGGTTTCCAATTCGAACAGCGACCTTCATTGGTGTTATACAGAGTTGACATTCAAGATGGTTACACTAGAGAACTGAGAGCTATTGTAGGAGTGGTAGAAGACGTGAGCATTGTGTATATTTAGTTAAACGAATTCTGCACCAAAACAGTATCATTTATCTTGATTAATGACATGATTGCTCTGATATAACACGTGAATTGAACTTATCCTTATTGTCTGTGAACACCAACTTGTCTGTCTCCAAATCGGTATTAAAAATCACATGCATTAGTCGTCATTCTCACAGATGAGATGCCATAAAATCTTTCAAAACGTAACACAGTTAGCGAACATGCCTTCAAATCCTGTAACTCATGGTATGTAACCCATAATGTGCCATGGCTCAGCGTTGATATCAATACCATAGTGTAGTACTGTGCTGACGGCCATAACAAATCTCGGTTATAGTAATGCCAAAGCTTTTCCTGACATATATACTTGTAATATTATTCAAGGCCCATCAGAATGCCTTCAGAAGTCCCCAATAGAGTTGCTTTAATATTTCCTGTAGTTTTGATGCCACCTACTGTACCTATATCTATTCTTGGCTGCAAATCATTCTGTTACTGTAAATAGCCAAAAGATATATACCAGATAATATCAGTATAGTTTATACTGTGTAATACAAATGCAGCACTAATAATAATTTATATGTATTTGTTATTCGATTATAACAGCAAAAGTCCGAAGAGATTTATTAGAAACCCAATCGAAGTATACGACAAAGAAGTATTGCAAGTATAACAATTTCAAGAAGTGTTCGAAAAGCAAGCATGTACTGAGAAGAGGATTCAAGAGGAGATATTGTAGTATTCCGATTGATGTCTGAGCAAGTCTAAAGATCTGTTCTCTAACCGGAGAAACAGTATCTATATATTCAATAAATATGGAGTGATTGTCCATGACCACGGTCGCAGATCAATAACTCAAACAGGAAGAGAAAAACTCTGCCACTGTACATAAATACATAAGAACCGTACGGAATATAACAGAACAATCTAGGTGCGTTCGTTAAAGATATGCGCTGATAAATCCCTCTTCCAACTGAACCATAAAGAAGGTTCTAGACAAGTTCTAACTGGAACTTTCTAGACAACCTAAGCATAAAAGATAACAAAAGTATTAAAAGTTATTAACACACCACATTATTCTTATCCATGAAGTAACATCTTATTGTAAGGAGAATACTTAAGAAAGTACAATATTAGTAAAGAGAAATGTAGATACTTCCGTATTTTCAATACCCCTCCTCACTTCGATCCAAATATCTTTGAACATAAGTGATCATTACCATATCTCGTCATTCCCTTTGTACATATATCTGCCAAATTCTGTTCCGAAGGTCCAGATATAACAGACACATTTCCTTGTTCAATTTGTTCTCGAGTAAAGTGATATGCAATGTCAATATTTTGTGATCGGTCATTAAGCTTTGGATTATATGCCACATCTATAGCAGCATTACTGTCGCAAAAGAGAGCCGTAGGAATATCTTCTTTCAATAGCTCCTGAGTTCCACGCTTCAACCAGAGATGATGTTTTGTTGTCATAGCAAGTGCCATATACTCAGCCTCACAGGTAGAGGTAGCAACTGACCGCTGTTTCCGACATCACCAGGGGATAGCAGCGTTCCCAAGTTAAAATATATATCCAGAAAAGCTTCGTCGTGTATCGAGACAATTGCCATCAGATGCATCCATATAGGCAGTCATTTCGAGTTGATTATTCCAGGGATAAAAGAGGTGTCTATTTTTTGTTCCTTGGAGATATCAAAGTACTCGTTTTGCTGCCGTTAGGTGCTTTGTGGAGGGAGATGAGTTGAATTGAAAGAGGTGAGTGATTGTATATGCTAGGTCAGGTCTTCTTCCAGTAACCAAATACATCGAAGATCCGATTATTTGTTGATATGCCGTTGCATCGGTACACTTGTCTTCGTCTCGAATGGCCATCCACGGATGGTGTGAGTTGATAGGTGTCAAAACGGGCTTGCAATCTTGCATCCAAAAATGGTTCAGAATCTTGTCAATAAATGTTGTCTGGGAAAGAGTGATCCTATTGTCAGTAAATGTTATCTGGATTCCTAGAAGCCAATTAAGCTCACCCATGTCGTTGACCTTAAACTCAGTCTTCAACACATTAATGGTTTGCTCTTTTAGCTCTCCAGTAGCTGGAAACATGTAATATCATCCACATATAAAGCGAAGAAAAGGTCCCCTGATTCGTGGACGAGAACACAGGGGTCCCCAGCAGTGATAAAAAATCCGAAAGGTCCTAGGTATTCTACTAACCGGTAGTACCATTCCCACGGAGATTGCTTCAATCCATAAATACACCTTTCTAATTTTGCCACCATCCCATCTAACCGGCTGCCTTCCGGTAGATCCTTATCAACTTCTTCCTTCCTATCCCATATAGAAACGCAGTCTTCACGTCCCATTGTCAAGGTTGCCATCTCTTGCATGTTGATAATGCCAGTAAATGTCTAAGGGAATTGTAACGAACCATGGGTGCAAATATTTCATCGTACTCCTGGCCTAAGATTTGTGAAACCCCTTTGGCAACTAACCATGCTTTATATTATTTGACTTCTCCTTGAGCATTTCCTTTAGCTTTATATACCCATCTGCTAGCCACAATTTTTCTTCCCTTTGGTTTTGGGATAACATCCCAAACATCATTTTCCTTAAGTGACTTAAATTCTTCATCCATTGCCTTCTTCCAATCTGACCATTGTGGTGACACTTTGGCCGGTCGGTAAGACTTTAATTCTTCAACTGTCAATACACTCAAATCTGCCCACTGACTTCTTTAATTCCATCTAGAGGTTGAGGTTCCGGAGTCGGAGGTCGAGGAGGTGCATCCCGCATATTAGCTTCAGGGGCATAACCTTCAAAGCCATAGAGTTCGGGCGGATTGACAACTCTTCCAGCACGAGTGACGACCTGACCAAATGGAATTACTGATGGCGTCATAGGTCGTGGAGGAGAAGGACGTCCCAATGGAAGTTGAGATTGTTGGTTGGATTGTTGATGTTCGTCCTCTACGAAGGGGTCTGCGGGAACAACTGTTCGAATAGATTCATCGAATTCTTCGATTCTATCGAGTTCTTCGATCGATATTCTTTCATTAGATTGTTCAGGTTGTTGGGATAGGTGTTCTCGATAGGCCATATCATTGGCATCGTAAACCCAATAAGGAGCGCCTAAATATCCGTCTCTTTTCTCTTCCTTGGAATCCGCTTGCATTAGTCGAGCAATAATTATATGACCATTGTCAACCTAGTCATGAGCTTCTTGAGGATTCTCATCCATCCACTGACGCCACATACTATCCGATGTCTTACCAATCTTATTATAGGTATACTCAAAGGATGTTGATGGGGTGTTGCATAGGAGGGGAGTGAGAATTTGGTCAATTCGACATTTCATCATTGGCGTAGCCCCTTCTGACTTAACAGGGGAAAAAAGATGGCTGCTGATACTATAGACTATTTGGTATCAGGTAAAAACACCCTATAATGGTGGGGAACATTGGTGTATCCGGTAAAAATAGCCGTTTGTGCCCTCAGAGATACCTTCTTTCCATCTGTTCGTTTCTGATACAGTACATGGATATAGCATTCTCTGCCGAAATGTTGAAGGTGCTGGATCGATGACTTGGTGCCATACAAAGCCTCATCAGGAGTTAGATCCTTTAGTGCCGAATGAGGTTGTCGATTTTTTATATATACTGAGGTTAACACAGCCTCAGCCCATAAATTCTTATCATAAGTCAATGCGCTTTCGAGCATAGCTCTAAGTGACTATCCTAATATACGATCAAGACGTTCTGCAACTCCGTTTGACTTGGGGGAATATGGAGGGGAAAACTCATATATAATTCCCTTTGAGGCAAAGAACCCTTTCAAGTCCTTGGTAACATATTCCCCTCCATTATCCGTTCGAAATGCTGCAGGAGTCATGTGGTTTTGAAGTTCCATTTCTGCAACAAAGTCTTTGACTATTTTAGTTATCTCGGATTTTTGCTTCATAAATCAGACCCGCGCAACCCTAGTAGCATCATCGATTGGAGTAATGTAGTGAAGGGAATTACCATATGACTGAAGTGGAAAAGGTCCACTCAAATCGGAATGATCAAAATCAAGTTTCTTTCTATCTCTCTGCGATGTATTTGTTCGAGGAGACCGAGTCATTTAGCTTTGATGCAGGAGGAGCAGATGTAATTTATCAGTCTTGCTGGTATATTGGCATCAGAATATAACTGGAACAATTTATTCATTGTTGATGGAGCTAAATGTCCGAGTGCCTGATGACAGAAGTCGTAAGTATAATGGGCCAAATGTGATATCTCAGGAATTTTAAACAAATTTCTGTCAAAAACAGCTTCAAAAACAACTTTTGTTCCCTTATTAATTGAAATATAATCCCCCTCTCCAAACTCTGTATATCCTTTTTCCCGTAATTTCCTCCAAGAAATCAAAGGATGTGCCAAATCAGGAACATGTAAAACACCTCGAACACAAAAACAGGAAACCAATCCATCTCTCAGAACACAGTCCATCACCACATCTCTCTTGCCAACAATCTCCGTGCTCTTCTGTGAACTGGATTTCACAAATCCGCCACATACCAAGTAGTTAAGGAGACGTCCTGCATAAGGGGTCATGTGTGAGGTACAGGCTGTGTCAAAGTAGAAGGATTTGTTCCTTACTTTCTGTTCCTCAGTCGTAACATTTGCTTCGTCGGCTTTTTCCTTCTCGTAATTCTCCTTCCTCTCTTTATTCATCTTCTGAAGACGAAAACATTCATTCCAGGTATGTCTTTCGGACTTTCCAGGATTATGTTTCTTGCACCAGGTGCAAGTTTCCGCTAGGAGGAGGAGGAGTTACTGGTTGTGTCCGATTTCGCAGGTTTCTTCCCTTTTTTCTTATTACCTGAAGGTTTAGAAATAAAGAGAGACGAATTATCCTCGATCTCGGAGGTGTCGATATCCGTAAGTTGTTGCTTAACATCAGCATACGACAAACTATCTTTCGTAGTAACATTATCGATCACATTTTTATGGTATCTAACCAAAAAACTGAATAAGAAATCTCTTTTGGCCTTATGTTCGTTGAGAAACGTAGCAAAGGTCTTTTGGTACGAATTGGAGGAGGCTTTCGAGAGTTTTGCATGGTGGAGCCACTGGGACTCAAACTTGGATATAAATCCTGGTAAGTCTGTACCAGAATATTGAGTAGGAAGGGAGACCAGATTCATTATCTGGGAGACAAGAGCGAAAGCTGAATCTCTATAGTATTCAGTGCGAAGCCAGGTCCACATCAGGTGAGGGTTCTCCAACTCAACAATTATCTCCAAAATGCCTTGTGAGACCACCTCTATGAATATGGTCGACGCAGTATGTTTAATATGCTCGAAGGCATCCATTTCTGTCTGATCAGCATCATCTGCTGGAGACACACTATCCACTACTACCTCATAAGCCTTAATGCCTTTCAGTACTATATTCATCGAGGCACTCCATATCTGATAGTTGTTCTGTCCAGTAAGTTTACCGATGCTATCGAATTTGACATTAACTGGTGTTTTCTTATCGTCGCGAGTCAAGAAGGAGAACATAGGACTCTTTCTGGAGGAGGAATCGCCTGGAGCCATTACTGGTGTTCGAGGCGAAGGAGGTGGTGAATTAAGTGGTATTGCTGAGGGTTTGTGTATTTCTGGATATTCGACGGGAACAGAATGAGTGTCGAATAAATTCTGATGAAGTGCACGATAATCAGGATTTGAATCAGTATCGCTCATCTGGACTCATAACCTATTCGATTATAACAGCGAAAGTCCGGAGGGATTTATTAGAATCTCAATTCAAGTATATGACGAGGAAGTATTGCAAGTATAACAATTTCGAGAAATGTTCGAAAAGCAACCATATACTGAGAAGCGGATTCGAGAGGAGATATTGTAGTATACCGATCGATATCTGAGCAAGTCTAAAGAACTGTTCTCTAACTGGAGAAACAGTATCTATATATACAATAAATAAGGAGTGATTGTCCATGACTACGGTCGCGGATCAATAACTCAAATACGAAGAGAAAAGCTCTGTAACTGTACAAAAATACATAAGAACCGTACAGAATATAACAGAACAATCTAGGCGTGTTCTTTAAAGATAAGCGCTGATAAACCCCTCTTCCAACTGAACCATAAAGAAGGTTCTAGACAAGTTCTAACTGGAACTTTCTAGACAACCTAAGCATAAAAGATAACAAAAGTATTAAAAGTTATTAACACACCACATCATTCTTATCCATGAAGTAACATCTTATTGTAAGGAGAATACTTAAGAAAGTACAATATTAGTAAAGAGAAATGTAGATACTTCCGTATTTTCAATATTTGTAAATGTGTTATTTCCCATGGCTTATTTAATATTTAAATTGTATCACATTGTATATTGTGATCATTATATTGCTTTCAGTTATCTTGTTCTATCTCCAATAAATCTCAATTTTCACTTTCTAACATGTATAGATGGCTAATTGTTTAAATAAACAGGATAATATCAACTGCCAATATTCATTAAACCAAATTGTATCCCATAAAGTATATTGCAGTTATTTGTGGATCCATAAATCAAAAATATCGCTATTTATATAGATTAAACTAGCAAAAATACAATAAATATTACACAAATCTTTATAATTCTCTTCAACTTCACTTATCTTAATTGAATTATTCGGTGTACTTTTATTACATCATTATAAAATGCTATTAATTATTGTATTTTATAACCTGCAATCATAACTATTATTATTATATGTAGTATAGCTCTTTTGACTCTACACATATGGCATAGTATTGTATTACTTACAATTTTCAATACTATAACTGATATATTGATTGTTTATATAGATATCTAATATAAAAACAAGTTTTCAAAATTCTGAATTGTCAAAATACATATAACAGCAAAAGCCGCAGTGATAATCAAAATATATTATTATTTGAAACACTTGACATACTATATACAATACATCGTCAGCCAGAAAGAAGTATGACTTTATGATTACAATTCCAAAATCATGTATCATTGTTAAAGGGTTCACAAGTATAGCATATACTGACAAATATACTCATAACTCAAATTATAGTAAAGATTGACCTTCATTCCCAGGCTACAATAAGTATCAAATCGCAATAATTTAATGTTAAGTATGTATTCTTCTAAGATTTTTTCTTAAAAATCCCCAGAATGTAAGGTAGCTGTATATATTGGCAATCACTTCTGTTGCAGATTATCCTTAAGTTCAATGGAAATTTCTGTATAAATACTACCCCAATATACTTAGAGCTATATGTTAAGGTATACTTAGTTAGCAGTTTGGCCTTGGAGTACGCCATATGATAAGTAAATTAAACAGCAAATTTAAGACTGTGTTTACATCATAGAATCATCAGCTTGGATAACTTCTACCAACACAATTAGTTATTTGCTTGCCGAATTGTCCTTTACAATATTACAATATATACCAACTCTCTATTAATATGTACAGCCTACCAAGTATATGAGTAGATTCATTTATAGTAATATCACCTGATTATCTTGACTGAGATATAATCAAGTAGTGTAGATGGTAATTGCCAACAGAATGTATAACTCAGCAAGCAGATTATTTGCCAGTTGAGTTATATTTGTATACAACTACCTGAAAGGTAGATAATATGAAATTGGCTAGTAAGTGGGATCTGATAGCTTGACTGCAAATGGGTTAGATATATACTTGGTACTAACTGGATAGTGAATAGTGATGATGGAAGATTGAAGTATTTGGGAAGGTATTGCTATTGACTGAAGATAAAACATCTGAAGTGAATCTGACAATTGGTTCAGTTTCATATACTTTATGGCATTAAACTGAATAATGGGAAAGTACAGTAAGTATCAAATTTTGTTATTAAAGAAGTTGCTAATAAGTCTACTAAGTAAGGTGGGAATAGAACTGAAATGAATATACTGGTAGACTATATACCAGTACAGATCCCAACTATCGCCTAAACAGAATATAATAAATTCAACTTGATTTTTATATGAAGTAATTATGGATCAGCAATATTCAGCAGAATGTCAGTGGAATTGGGGAGAGTAACTCTAGAAAACTCATTATAAATCAATACAATAACCTGATGAAATTGTGGTGGGATGTCAAACAATGTACAGATAGAACAAAAATGACTGAAATACAAGTAGTTCTTGTAGCCTGATATTATAGATATACAAACCTTTTGCATGATAAACTACAGGATCTTTTATAAAATGGTTTTGTGGTTTCAACAATCAGAAGTAGCAGTAATAATAGAAAGACTAATTGAGAACCACAAGAAAAAAAACTGTTTAAAATACTAGTACAATTTCTTCTCTCCCATTACACCTTTTACTGTTACTAATTAGTAAGCCATAAGTCTATATCTCAACAAGATGTATCAAAAATACTATTCAATTATACTATCTCCATATTTGGAGACCACTATCTGTATTATTTAGCATTGGACAACTTCACTAATGCTTACAAGATACTATACATGAATGGTAATTTCGAATTCAGAGACAACCTTTGCCATTATATGATATTTGATCTACTACACTCCAAAACATATAACAAAATGTAATACAATAAGGAGGTATATTTTGATACTTAAGAATATTGGTATGGTTGTCAGATTATATCAGAGGGGGTTTCATTATGAACAAGACAAAGATAGTACAGCAGATGGTAGTATCTGCAATAATATATATTGTTAGAGTTACATCAGTTGTTGTATTTCCATATTGCACTTCAAGATATACCAAAAGATACTGTTGAGTATGCTTGGAGACAACACCGGACTACAATTGGAGATATATCTGAATATGGTGATAATTTTGTAACTGAAAGCTGAGGGAAAATAGTAATATATAGTGACAGGACATGTTGGTAGAAGAGTAACAGATTGTCAAGCGGAATATAAGAAGACTAGTCATGAGATGACAATAATAGAATTTGCTAATAGGGGGGCTACAGCTGTCAACTCCAGACATATGGGGAGTAGACTCAAAATGGAACTGATTCAAGTGACTGAAGATTAGCAGGTTTGATCAATACACATTAGGTACCAACAGTTTTTCTGAAAACGCAAGTATCCAATGAACAGAGTCTTGTAGAATACAAATAGTGTGTCCTGATGTGAGGAAAGCAAGCTTGGGATTTTAGAGACAAACTTGGCTGAACTATATTGAAAACATTATATGGTAGTATTTGGCTGAGTAAGTTTTATGATATATATAACTGCAACTCATTTGCTTCTAATTTTTGTACGAAATTGAGTATAGCAAATACTTGCTAATCCAATTCAGAGAATTGAATGTAAAGATGAACTGAGTATAAGTTATAAATGGAGAAAATGTAATGAGTTTAGAGAAAGTAAAAGTGTATAAATAGAATTTGAAAAATTGAGTTTGAGTTTAAGTCCAAAAGTTATATATAAGATGAAACATAGGAGGGAATGTGGTAAAACAACAATTCTGAAAAATATGTAGATATTGTATGATAGAGTTTTTGCAATACCACTCATTCAGTAAACTACAAGAAATATAGAGTTTTAATTTAAATACCATGTTAATATTCAGATTTATGGATAAGTTTCTAATGTATTTACTAGTTCTATTCTGATTTATTAATTAGCCTAACATATAAATTACTATTACTAAAATAATACCGCATTAGATAGTAGTAGATATAAGTTCCTAAGAATTTAAAGATAGTCAATTGAGAATAGTTGATTTCTATCTTTTTCTGTCTTACCAAAAATAAATAAATCTTTTCTGAAAATAGGGAACAAAAATCAGATAACTATGTATGACTAATACAAATCTAAGTTCTGACTAAGCTCGAGATATTGTATACTTCATTTACTTAGGATTTAAAATAATGATTTATTTATTATACTTGAGCAGTCAGCTAAGAAATGCACAAATCTACAGCAAACATAAATATACCAGTTCCAGTGAATAAACAATACAGCAGAATACCCAGTGAACAATTTCAAGTGCAGAAAGCTATGGTATTTGGGACTCTCAGGATTTTGTGGCTCTCAAGTTTTGATTGGGGTTTTCTTTGGTGGGTATTTTTCAATTGCTACTTACATGTGCAATTCTGCACTGTAGATATGAAAATCTTCATATCAGTTAAGAAATATGAGATTTTGCAGACAGATGCAAATTTGTCAACTGAGGTGAACTGTTAAACTCTCACTATTGTGTTCGATGACTTTTCTTTAGTTGTTTATCCTAATGCCCAACTTAAGTCTGAGTGCAAAAATTGGGGTTATTTCGTATCCCTTCGCTGGTATTGGGCCCACGAAAGGGCCCAGTTTCACCTACGTTGGGCCTTGTCGCTCATAACAACACAGCCACCCAGTTAAACCCCCCCCTAGAATATTATGAATTGAAAGATAACTAGTAGAAGCTTCTATTTACAAATTCTTGTGGCAGTGTGACAAGTTCTGTGGAGCTGAGTTGCATATAAATAGCAGTACTTTGGAGATTGTGAGAGTACCATCCTTCAGCCCAGCAACAACCACCTTCCCACTTCCCATCTACCACACCACAACAACCATGAGCAGAGAAGCCCTCAGACCTCGGAACCTTAATGTCAACTATCTACCCCCACCATTTATACTTTCATCTCCACCATCCTCACCAAAAAATCTCAAAAAGCAAAGTGCCAAGCATTGCATCATGGACAATCACTCTGGTCCAAAGCGCACCTCCTCCCAACCACCACCACCACCTACAGGGGTACAGCATCAACCTGTCATTATACCTGATGTGTCTGCACTCACTACTGAAGCTCCACCTGCAATGCTCAACCTTGATGATAATTATAGCTCCTCAGAGGAGGCATATATTGAGCCAGCCGGGTCGATCACAGCTGGTCACTCGGCCAAGCCGCGCAAGAAAATGGTACTATATGACCTGAGAGGAAGTCGCCGCTCCACTGAGATCACCAAATTGACTCATAGGCTACGGACTCATAGTGGTAGACTCATCCACGAGTCTTCACTTGCCACCGCCACCACCACTGGTATTTGCAATCACGAGCTTCCATGGACCTCCATGGTGTTCCAGGCTCTCATGTATATAAAGAAGACAGAGCTTTTCCTTAGATAGTAAAATAGACTTCATCCGCTTAACATTTGTAACAGGTTATGAGCCCAGAGGCCACTTACTGAACTCAATTTATACTACATTCATCACACGAGCTACAAGAGCCTCAACGACCCTAACCCACTACCATCACTGTAGCAACAACCATATAAACAACTTCAAAACTCAACACCACAACTACTCCTCACGATGTCTGCCACTACCGAAATGTTCAAGAGTAATCACAGATTTATTCCCAAGCTTACTCATGACAATTACCCTACCTGGAGAAAGCGGGTACGCCGTGTACTAGTTGCAATGAGAGCATACAACATTGTCACTGGAGAAGAGCTCCTTCCCGAGGGTAACAGATCTGCTGCGCGCACTCTGCAGATGGAGTGGCATCAGAAAGCTAATGATGCCATTGCTCTGATCCATCTTGGCTGCACAGATAATCTACCGTTTCCATGAATAGACGACATCAACGATCCAGTCGAAATGTGGCAGACCCTTCAAGGTTGATTGGATAGTACGACAAATCAGGTCGGTCGAACTCAGATTGTTCGCAAGTTTCACGACCCTACTATCACTACAAAAACCATACCATTTAATACCACTACAGCATTTCAGTCAAAGGCCATAACCTCCCATCGGGAGAGAAAGAAACAATCGCAGACAACTATGATGTCTTCCCACCTCACTCCAGCATCTACAATCGCTGCAAGACTGTGCGACCGAAGATTAGCCCATCTCCATGCCTGGGGTGATCCAATCTCTAATCAACCAACTAAATGATCTCAACAAAAGCCACAAGATTGTGCGATAGTTGCAGAGAGGATGATTCACACAATCACTGAAAGGGCAAATGCCATGATAATGGATTTTCAGACACCACTCGACTTTTGGGGGGAAGCAGTCAACCTGGCTGCATAGCTTCATCAGCGCATGCCCTACGATCAGCGCATGCTCAACAAGGGGCTCACAAGGCGAAATGATCGCGATGGCCACAAGGCCTTATTCGATACACCATATGAGATGCTGCATTATGATGCACAATCTCGGGCCTGCATGATGGTCGGCTATGTGCATGACTCCACAATGTTATGGAGAATCTGGGACCCATAGCAAGTACAATGCAGTAAAGGCTCTATCGGATGTTATATTTGACATGGAAAATAATACCTTCATATCATTCCCGCAATCGCTGAAGTGCAAGCAGGGTGTACACAATGAACAGCCAGAAGAGAATACCGAAATTGACATTCGGTCTACTGCAAGAAGAATTTCATATTGAAGAGATACATTATCTAATGATGCCAGTGGAACGGATGAGAGCATGGCTCATGGCCACACTCAGGCTACGACTGGAACAGGTGAAACCATGTCTCATGGCCGCGCTGATGAGGTTGCCCGCTGGCCAGTCACTGGGAATCATGCAGCGGCAGGAGCAAATCCCGATCTTCCATTAACTGGGCACAGTACAAATGGGCATGGAGATTGAAGTCCACCTGCTTCAGGTGTGAACAATGGCCACACACACACACATGGCTCCTGACGAGGACGCCCACACACACACAGACAATGGACACAGCAGTCACTGTCCAACCCTCGAATCTCATCATCAAGCCCCATCAAGAGACAAGGTCACCACACAAAGACAATTGCGACGATATGTCGCGGCTACTACCAAAAGATCAAAAAAAGCCCCAGTACTAACAGACAGAGTCACAAGAAACAAAGCAAGTACACAGCGATGCTAAGCCCACTCAAGAAACAATGAGAAACCATGAACATAGAGGAGAGCAACTCTGTCATACAAAACGGGACCTTCTCATGAGGAAACTTACATGAAACAATTTCGGAGCAAGGCCAATCGTATTGAAATGTGTTTTCAAGACTAAATGAAATCCTGACGGCTCAACACGATACAAGACAGGCTCGTGATCAAAGGATGTGAGCAGATGTACTATGGAGAAACATACTGCGAAACAACTGTATTATCAATCATCTCAACGTAGTCACTCCATTCCGTAACCTTGACATCGACGATGATGCCCTGCTGATGGAGCTACTTGAGGGCTGGCCCCACATCGAGAAGACTACCCTGAGTGGGAAGACTCGGAAGTCAAAGTGGTCCAACTACAAAAAACACTTTACGGCCTTAAGCAGGCGTCACATCTCTGGTACCAGCATATTAACGGATTTCTCCTATCGTTAGATATTGTTCAATCAGAGGCCGATTCAAATCTCTATATACGAAACAATGGCAGTATTCTTCTACTCCTTTACAATGACGATATGCTTTTGACCTACCCAGCACAGGCAGCGAACAAGGAATTGAGATCTTCCGAAACGATGATCGCACGATCAGTCTTTGTGGGAGATGATTCATCGGTTCCGTGCTCAAACACTTGCATATGGTGAAGCCTTATGATGCTACAACTCCACTTGACGACAACGACATAGTTGCCATGTCGACACTGGAGGCGGAGTATGTTGCATGCTCAGAGGCTTCGAGAGAGCGCAGATGGCTGTTGTAGTTATGCAATGATGTCAAACACAATCAAAACGACAAAACGACAAAACCAACAAAAATGACACAAACAAGCTGCTCCCTATCCTCCGTGATGAGAAAGGCGCACTATCACACATCACCAATAGAGTCATCAAGCCTCGGACACAGCATATTGATCACTTGGAGGACAGAAGCACGAGAAGTTCACGAAAGCCACGGGCTTATGGTAGAAGGCACTGATCATGAAATTTGTATTCATGCATTTGGATTTCTCATGTAAACGGGATGGCTGTCCCATATCAGGCTACAGACTGCACTCCTTCCCTGTTTACCGCAGCCAATTGGACAAGGGTTTTAATGAGGCTCCGGAGATTTCACTCCATGGATGTCTGGCATGATGTTTGGAACAATGTTCGTATAGTTTGATTTTCTTGCTCCACAGAGCGTAGCAAGAGGGGGAAGTGTTACTATATGATTTGAGAGAAAGTTGCCGCTGCACTCAGATCACCAAATTGACTCACAGACTACGGACTCATAGTCATATACTCTGCCACGAGTCTTCACTTGCCACCGCCACTGCCACTGGTATTTGGAATCATGAGCTTCCATGGACCTCCATGGTGTTCCAGGCTCTCATGTATATAAAGACAGAGCTTCTCCTTGGATAGCGGAATAGACTTTATCCGCTTAACATTCGTAACAGAAAACACTCAAAAAACCGATTCAAAATTTGCCAGATTTTCCTAAGCTTCCCACATTCGACCCTTTAGAACCAGTTGCCCCACCTCACAAAGCATGGAACTGATTGCCCATCTCATTCTCCAAGCTGGATGCCATTACTCCATTTCAAATCTTCAATCTCTTTCTTACCAACTCCATTATGGGACAGCTTGTAGCCAACACCAATTCCTATGCCCAGCAGCAGCTTCTTGGGCCAGAGAAGGAGCGGCAGCGTTCCTGGCAGCCAGTCACTGCTCAGGATCTTTATCTCTGGCTGGCAATTCAAATTCATATGGATCTGATTGGAGTTCCTCCTGAGAGGTACTGGATGAAGCATGGAGTTTACCTTCCCAGGGATGGATTACCACCAGCTGCCTACCTTGGCAAGACTCGCTTTCAGGAGATCCGCCACTTCTTTCATGTTTCTCCATACAATTCACCAACCGAAATTCCTGAAGGCATACCTTGTTGGCATTCAAAGGTGGATATTCTACTGGAGCAACAGCAGTTCTTCTCGCAGCAGTACCGAGTACCTGGCAGCAATGTTACTATGGATGAAGCCATGATTCTATTCACTGGCAGGTCAATTCACATTACAAAGATGCCAAACAAGCCAATTAGTCAAGGATATAAGTTTTTCTGCATGGCAGAGAAGGGCTATGTCTGGGAGTTCCACCCAT
>Ga0307512_10002420_pt1 | contig 23694 bp, 38 predicted proteins | sample 14_EM_MG_FD_200267 | JGI IMG/M metagenome (GOLD analysis project Ga0307512, IMG submission 200267) | Populus trichocarpa ectomycorrhiza microbial communities from riparian zone in the Pacific Northwest, United States - 14_EM | ecosystem: Host-associated > Plants > Roots > Unclassified | place...
TATATTATATATAGGTTGGCGTGATGGATGGATGGATGGATGGGCGGATGGGCTGGGAGAGATTTGGCGAATTAGGGTGGAGATTGGATATAGAATAAAGGATTGGTGCGTTGCAGAGAGTGCCGAGTGGACGGGAACGAAGAATGGAGGCGGTACCGCGACCGACGAGCGAGTGTGGAGCTGGTATGTGCGTGTGGTGTATGGGTGTAGGACAAGCCTGACTGGGGAACAAAGCAACGCGATGTCGGCCTTGTATATAGGGCGGGTGGGTAGCAACAGAAGCGTGCGAGGCTAATTGTGTGGGGTTGTCCGTTTGTTCTTTGCTGGGAGCTCTCGAGGCGAGGGCTTGTTGTCTCTGTTGGGTCTTTGAAGGTTCCTAATTGTGTCTGCATTATATACCCAGTAGCCGAATGATGGGCTGATAACGGGGACAGCAGGGAATACCAGGCCTGCCTTTTCCAACCGGTGCATTGTCTCCCAAAGGAGTAGCCGTGGGGCATCCCACAACCAGCGGCTGACCTCGTTGACCTTGATTGGGAAGAAAAGACATACCATAATTGGATCAAGGCCTGCCTTCTCTCTGACTCTGACTTAAGAGATTAAATTACAGCTCTGCGTGGCTTAATGAGTAACGTGAGAGAAATGTACACGGACTGTCCAACAATTAAAAGCAGAATCTGACGTAGACAAAAAAAGCACAAAGGTGTGCGTAAAAAGCCAAATCATCCTCAAAGGCGCCGCTGTCCCCCTCACAGCCTCATAGTAACGCATCACCGTCCCTGCCAGAGGCGACCAATCGCTTCCACTCTGCCCGCCACGACTGCATCTCTGACCTCATCTTCTTGTTTTCTGCGACCTTCGCGATCCAATTCAAATATACATCCTCATCCTCAGGAACGAAAAATGACGATAGGAGGGATAAAACCGTCTCAAAGTTGGCCGACTCTGACGTGATGTGTTCTGTGGATGCGCGTTCACTGTCTGTGTTCGGTTCAAAGAGATGTGTATGTGCTCACCTCGATAAGCCCATATGATAGAGGTTGCAACGATAACGAACAGATCCGGTCCCTCGAGCAGGAATACATCCCACAATCGTAGGTGGGTCTGGTACGGAATCGAATTCGCGAAAAGCGTGATGTACCATTTCGTCGCGTACGAAGTCGTCGCGACCATGTGCTTCTTGAAAGCCGCATAAACCGCTGGCATCATCTGCTCGACGATACGTTCCTGCACGTATATCGATTCGAGCAGACCAGGAAATCCCGGGCTAAAGATATCGTGCATGTGGTAGGCGTCATGGAGCTGAACGAGTGACGCGTATGCGCGCTCGGGCGCAAAGTAAGAAAGGAGCATGGCGGCGATGGGTCCCATGCCTTGACAGTACCCACACTGACTACAACGCAGCGAGAAGCTATGTAAGACGTGGAACAGGGACCGTTGCCTGGTGGTACCTGATTCAGCATAGATTCCGGCGTATGATGTCAAGTTCGGGGGCTTACCCAAGGCCGTAGCGCGTCCGAAATAGCACATGACCATTGATAGTCCGAGGTACGTCTAGGTCGATCTGGATATCGTACGGCGAATGCCTCTCTAAAGCTTCGCGGTAATCAACCGAAAGTGCAAGGAACTGATCACTGTCGGCGTTCGCAAAGTTGCCGATGAGCGCTAACCACGCTGCGCTGCGCCATCGATCAGGGATGCCCTTGAAGGCACGTCGTGAGAGCTTGTGCGCCTTATCCGCCCTAATCCCCCACATCTGAATATTTCCGCCCGCATCACGCGAACGTGGCTCAAGCATGCGACCCCACTTTTCCATACGCTCAGCTTCACGTATTGGTGGGCGGGGTGAGGGAAGGGAAGAGAGGACCGCTGCACTGGCGCTCGCTGCAGTGACCACGCGAGATATCCGTGATAATGGCTTCAAGAATGCATATGTCGGTAGCAAGACGAGGCGATCGTGAGAGGGGGAGGAGAAGAAGCCATATCTGGAAATTCATAGGAGAGGAGTGAGAAAAGCTGTCATGAGGCTGCAAGGAAGGCAGCTCACCTGTCTAGACTTGCCAGCATCTGGAGTTCCTGAGGGCTCAGGTCTCTCCGCTTCTCATCTTCGTCGCCGACTGCATTCATCGCTCTGAGCTCGCTTTCCCGGCTGCCTCCGACTCGCGCCCGGGTGCGTTCAACGCCTTCCTCGATCCCATCACCTTTCACGCCAAGAATGTCCAACTGCGCATACGTGCTGCGGACAAGAAATGAATCGGGGTCCTCGCCGGCTGACGGTGTGATGGATAGATTACTCCGTTTCTTGGAAAGAAGACGGGGTGAGGTGGATGTCGCGGTGGTCTGCGAGGCTGGTCGGCTTATGAGGCGAGATGAGGGGCTCGTTACGGAGCCCTGTTCAGAAGGAAGGCCATGAGGTGATCGTGGAGCGGGAGGGGGGTGTCCATTCAAAGGCGAGGATGCATGCGATCGTGATGAGGAAGGTCGACTGTGAGGGGGACTTGGGCTGAGGTACAGCGATTGGGGTGACGTTACGTCGACGGTGCCGTCAAAGTGACGGTTGGGCGAGGAGCTACCACTGTGTCTTTGGGGAGGCTTTGGGGGTGGGACGGGTGGCAATTCGGTGTGGGGGGCTGCGGATAAGTCTTCCTCGATACCAATATAGGGCGAGCTCGTGGTGTCGGTCGTCGATGACCCGCTTCCGGTCGAATTTGCGGAGACTCTAAAGGCTGCTCCACCGTGGCTAGAGCGGCTTTTGGCAGTCGCGGTGTAGTATGTGCTCGATTCGCGGCTGGAATGGTCAACGCTCCGGTGTGCTAATTCGGCTGTCGAGATGCCTTGAAAGGGGGTGTCGTTAGGCCAAGACGAATGGTTATCGTCGCCATACATGGAGTATATCTCCATGGTGGTTTCCGAGGAGTCTCTTTGATAGTCGTCAGAGGATTGGGTGAGCCCTGGAGTGGAGGGAATGGTGGAGATTGAGGGTGACGGAGAGGGTGCAAGCTTTGCCTCGAGGGGGGTTGGGGGGACAACAAGGAGATTTGGCGTGTCCATAAAAAGAGGGCGAAGCACGCCGTACGTACGTGTGAGGATAAATGAGGTGAAACAAAGAAAAAGGAGCGGACAGTCTTGAAGTCCGGCTTCTGCTGTCGATGCAATCTTAACGTGGGTTTGATGGAGGTGCGAGCACAGAGGAACCGCTTAATTAACTTTTTATTTGTGTTGCTCGCACCGCGTGCCGCTACCCGAACGAGAACGACGAGCACAAGAACAAGCATGACTTTGGCAGCTTCTCACAAAGTTTATTATGTCTGTGGACATCATAATGATTGCTTGCTTGCAAAAATGCTCTTCAGTTTATTCTGCCGACCACGATTCAATAGTACCATATGTGGTGCACTGCTTCCTTTACACAGCATTTATCCAATTGTCGCAACCATCAATCATCAGCCACCTTTACGATAATTTTCCCCACGGATTTCCCCCCTACCAGGTCAAGTTGAGCTTGGCGTACTCCTTCTGCGGTGAAAGGATACTCTTTGAAGATATTGATCTTCACGTCCCCATTAGACACAAGTCGGTATGCTTCCCGTGCGTAACCGTCACGTTCCTCCACCGTCTCCATCCAGTTCGTGTAACTAGCATTCGATTAACCCAGCAGTTTGCAAAACAAAGAATTCCGTTCAACTTACACAGGGCGGAGCAACCTGACGTTTTTCTCAGCCAACTTCATTAGGGGGAATGGCTCCACTTTTCCAGACGCGTTGCCAAATGAAACGATGGTTCCCTTGCGTTTGATCATCTTGAAATCATCGTCAAATCTATGGGCAGGATTAGGCGCGCATATCAGACATCAGTTAGTCCACTCACGTGGCTTTACCTACACCATCGTATATGACGTCTACACCCTTACCATTGGTAAGTTGAGAGACACGTTCGACAGTGTCCTCTTCTTTGTACAGTATGACATGATCCGCTCCATGAGCCTTCGCGAGCTCAGCCTTCTCTGCAGTCGATGTAGTTCCAATCACGATAGCACCTCTCCTTTTTGCAAGCTGTGCATGCAGAAGGCCGGTCCCTCCTGCCACTGTGTGGATGAAAACTGTGTCGCCTTCTTTGACATTATAAGCCTCTGTGATTTGAGTAAGTGTCGTCATCATTTGCCCCAAGGAGGCAGCGGCCACGGCAGAGGGAACGCTGTCCGGGACGGGATAGATTGTCGTGTCCCACGGTACTGACACATATTCTTTCAAGGCACCGATTGCATCCTATCGATCCACATGGTCAAACGGCAGAGCGAATATATTCAACCTCACGCACCAGCACAACGGTGCCACCTTTTTTGAAGCCGCGATTCTTAAATTCGGGGCTATTCAGGATAGCCTCATCCGTCGGGAGTTCAAGCAAAACGCCAGAAACTTCCCGGGCCATGGGCATGGGAAAGAACGGCGTGGGATATAACCCGGACCTGCCAAACGAGTGAGATGCATGTCCTAAGGACATTGGGACTGGCAAAAGGATCGTACCTCACGTAAGTGTCGTGGAAGTTGACCCCTGCGAATTGTACCTGAACCGCCAAGTGGGGAGCGACTTGAGGGGTTATGCTCTACGAGCAGAGATTATCAATTACCTTGACTAGCATTTCTCCCGGTTGGACGTCTGGGAACGGGAGCTCAAGGTCTTCGATGACTTCGACGCCCCCATTTTGCTTGATTCCAACACCTTTGATGGTCGTGGCATAGGACATGGTGCTATAATTAGGGGCTTATGGCAAATCCCAGGGTTCTTATATATAGCTCGAACGACTTATGGGGAATGAACTCAGAAGATGTTACCCGGTGGCGAAAGGAGGGTTCTGGCAATTAAGCAGCGCCCATACACAACTCCGAGATACACACGACCTTCGAGGCGGAAGCAATTAGATACGGACCATCACGGGAGGGGGCCAAAAGGCCCGACTGGCATAGAAGTGTAAACATCGTCGAGAATGTCAGCCGTGCACCGTGCAGCAAATCAAGGGCCCCAACCGGACGGGTGCGGTGTGGTCTATTGCTTTGGCGCGCTGTTGAACTGGAGAATTTTCAGATCAAATACGCCCAGAAGGATAGCATATACACGTACAATGTCGCGTAGCTGCGACTGCGCGTCGTTAAACTGTTTCTCAAGGTATTTGACCTGAAAGGCGCCGTCCGATTCAATAAATTCCGAAGCAGCAAGGAGACAAGTCACTTTTTTGCCCAAAGTGTTAATTTCTTCCGTCAAGGCCTTCTCCTGACTGCGGAGGTCTTTCTCCATGGTCGAACGGGGAATCATCATAAACCTTCTAGGATGTCAGAGATGACGGCATAAACGTGATTCGTGAAGGCCACATTTTACCAACGCCCCGATAGACGTTGACAGTGTCTTCAGTCTGGCCAATCTCTGTCATTGTAAGCTGAAGGATACGACGCTCTCGTTCTTTGTTTGCAACCTGTTGGCGAGTTACAGCGAGAGCACGTTGGGACTGAACGGCCGTTTGTTGGATTTGCACTAAGATCTATTAATAGGACATAACACATTACCCCTCCGTTTGGACTGAATGGCAAAGGGGACCTTGAGATCTCGAACATTTCTCAGTGTGTCATCGGATAGGGACGCCATTGTGGTGGGGTACGCGATTGTCGGCCGGGGGTTGGTGGGTCGTAGGGTGGAGAGATAGCGGATCACACGTGAGAACTTATTCCCAAAGACGCGTTTTCCAAACGCGCAACACCATCATCTCCCCGTCCTCCTCATCCTCGTCCCGGGTGCTCTTGGTCTACGCTAACACCTCGAAATTTCCGAATCAAGCTTTTATCAAGACGTCATCTAATGGCTTCTTTCGAGGATTATGACGAATTCGGGAATTACATAGGCGCGGACATCGACTCGGATGAGGAAGCTGACGTCTCGCACAACGACATTGCGGCGCCGCATGTGCAAGTGCATCAGCCCCTGGAGGGGTACGATGAGGATCCCACTAGTGCCGACCCAGGAACGGCCCTAATGGATATTGACGGTGGGTTTTAATCTTTCCAAAGACGCGCTCAACCCTCAAAGTGGTTGTGCAGAGCCCGCACACAACGCCGTCATATTGCACGAGGATAAGCAGTATTACCCTTCAGCCTCGGAGGTGTACGGCGAAGGCGTTGAGACCCTGGTGCAGGAAGAAGACGCTCAGCCCCTCACGGAACCCATCATCGCGCCGGTCAAGGTACGAAAATGGACCATAGAAGAAAAGGATATGCCGGAAACCCGTTTTGACAAAGGGTATGTGTTTGACTGCAATATGGGCTCTACGCCTCACGAGAGAGGGGCAGCTTTCTCGTAAACATGATGTCCTTCCCCGAAATGATCCGTAATATAGCTGTGGTCGGCCACCTGCACCATGGCAAAACCGCATTGGTCGACATGCTTGTGTTCGAAACCCACAAACTTGATTGGAATGCCGATACACAGGCACGTTTGCCTTCGTATCACTTTTGTCCTTTACGATATATTGACGCGACGTTCTCCGAACTAGACGCGCTACACGGACACTCACGTACTTTCACGAGAAAGGGAGATTTCTATCAAGTCATCCCCCATTTCGCTCATCCTTCAGACAACAGCGGGGAAATCTCATTTGGTCCATTTGATTGATACCCCTGGTCACGTCAACTTCGTGGATGAAGTGGCGTCGGCGATGCGATTGGCCGATGGAATCCTACTTGTGGTCGATGTGGTTGAAGGAGTTCGTGTCTTTTTTTGGCCTGCTGATGTCTTGTATATTAACTTTTGTAGGTCATGGTTAATACTGAGACTATTGTCCGACATGCGCTGCAGGAAGCCATCCCGATTACCCTTGTGGTTAATAAGATAGACCGACTTATCCTCGAACTCCGCCTTCCCCCAGCAGACGCATTCTACAAAATCAAACATACAATCGAGGAGATTAATACCTATATCAGGTTAGTCTCATCCACGCATTTCCAGGCGCTGACAATCGAGCCCGTCGCAGCGGCATCGACCCAAGTCCGGATCTCCGTTTGAGTCCAGAGAGAGGGAACGTGTGCTTCGCAAGCACGGACATGGGCTGGTGTTTTTCCCTTCGGTCATTTGCCCAAATGTATGCTGAGACTTATGGTGCGTTCAACTAAATTGTGTTTATTCTATTGACGGCGATCTGACCGTGAACTCAAATTAGGGAATCTTGATGTTGCGGGCTTTGCGGATCGCCTCTGGGGCGACATTTATTTCAACAATAACACGCGAAAGTTCACGCGCAAAGCGGCGGATCCCGACTCTCCCAGAACTTTTGTGCAATTTGTGCTTGAACCATTATACAAGCTCTACAGCCAAGTTCTGAGCGAGGAAATGGACAATCTCAGGGATACGTTAGCAGAGCTCAACATTCACCTGAAGCCAGTTATGTACAAAATGGATGTTCGACCCTTGTTGAAGGCAGTACTGGACCAATTTTTTGGACCTTCCAAGGGGTTAATCGATATGATCGTGGAATGGATCCCAGATCCCGCAAGGGGTGCCGTAGCGAAGGTAAGCTTTGCATTGTGATCAGCCATTTTTCGGATCTTCATGAGGTGCCATCCCAGGTCGAGCGAACGTACACCGGACCAATGAGTTCCGACATTGCAGCTTCCATGAGAGAATGCAGGTCAGACGGTCCGGTCTCTGTCCATGTCACAAAATTATATCACGCCATGGACGCGCAATCCTTCCGTGCTTTTGGACGTGTCGTCAGCGGTACGCTCAAGAAGGGGTCGCAGGTCAAGGTACTGGGTGAGGGATATTCCCCGGAGGACGAAGAAGACATGATGAGAGTGACCGTCGATGATCTATGGATCTCCGGGTCCCGGTTGGTCCCAGTTCCAGCCGATTTATGCGGAATTGAGCCCTGACCGCAGTCCGTGTCCAGATATTTTATTTCCGTGGAAGAAGCACCAGCAGGCAATCTTGTCCTGATCGGAGGTGTTGACGCGTCCATTACCAAAACAGCTACAATCATGTCAACCGACATTGAAGACGATCTTTACATTTTCCGACCCATTAAGCATATGACGCACTCTGTGCTAAAGGTCGCTATCGAACCGATCGCCCCGTCTGAGTTACCGAAGATGCTCTCAGGCCTTCGCAGTATCAATAAATCATATCCAATCCTCTCTACCAAGGTGGAGGAGAGTGGAGAGCATGTCATTATCGGTACAGGCGAGCTTTATCTAGACTGCGTGCTACACGATCTACGCAAACTATTCGCGGAGATTGAGATAAAGGTTTCGGACCCCGTTACGAAGTTCTGCGAAACGGTGTTGGAGACTAGCGCACTCAAGTGCTACGCCGATACTCCAAACAAAAAGTGGGGCCTACCTTTTACATCATCGCCCATTAACCATTGTTGCGCAGGAATCGCCTTACAATGATAGCTGAACCGTTGGAACGCGGGATTGCGGAAGATATTGAAACGGGACGAGTCAACATGAGGATGTCTGTAAAGGAGCGCGGCAAATTTTTCGAAGAAAAGTACAAATGGGATCTCCTCGCGTCTCGGTCCATTTGGGCTTTCGGTCCTGATGACCATGGGGCCAATGCGTTGCTTGATGACACTTTACCCTCTCAAGTGAGCCCCGAACATTCGATGGCTGTTCAAAGTTCTTAACATCCCGGCAGGTGGACAAAAAACTTCTTGGAACTGTCAAGGAACACCTCAAGCAAGGCTTCCAATGGGGTGCAAGGGAGGGTCCCCTCTGCGATGAGCGTTAGTTGCAAGATACGTGTCCGTGGTTAGACTCATTTAATTGCTTTTTATAGCTATGCGTAACGTCAAATTCCGTATCCTTGACGCAAGCCTCGCGCAAGAACCGATATTTCGTGGTGGTGGACAGATTGTCCCGACCGCTCGTCGAGTCTGTTACTCATCGTTCCTCATGGTGGGTGCGGGAACCAGTAAAGCCGGCCTTGATTGTACAACCCTGATGTTCTGGTTGGCAGGCGACACCAAGGCTCATGGAGCCCATTTACTATGTCGAGGTACAGGCACCCTCGGACTGCATATCCGCGGTTTACACCGTGCTTGCTCGGAGACGAGGACACGTCACGCAAGATTTACCAAAAGCCGGATCGCCGCTTTACACGGTGAAGGCATTAATCCCAGTCATTGATGCAAATGGATTTGAAACAGACCTACGGACTGCGACACAAGGACAAGCCTACTGCTTGCAGGTGTTCGATCATTGGTCAATAGTACCTGGTAAGTCATCCAATTTTTTGCGATGGGATTCGTTGAGCTTATCATGCTGTCTGTACGTGAACGTCAGGTGACCCGACGGACACAAATATTAAGCTTCGACCACTCGAGCCAGCCTCTGGACAGGCACTAGCGCGAGATTTGGTGTTGAAAACACGCCGGAGAAAAGGACTTGGAGACCAGATTGCTGTGTCAAAGTATCTGGACGACGAGTTTGTGGTAAGTGATTCGGTTCAACTGCTGCTGAGGAAGCGAGATTACTTAAGAGCATGGCAAATAAGCTCGCCCTCTCGGCGTCAGGTCACGCAGATTTACTCGGGTAGCCGTGGGAAAGATTGTTTTTGGCAGAGTCGAATATGCATACGTGGCACTAAAAAAACTGTAAATAAACAGATTTTATATTTAATTGCCTGTTTGTCCTTTGAGTCTCACATTACGCTCCTCACCTCTCTCCCACTTTCTTCCACCATCCCTCCTCTGGCCCTCTTTCCTCTTGGTCCTTCGTATCCCAATCATGCGAAGCGTTGCAGTCCCTGCTCTTCTCGCCGCTACTTTAGCGTGCTCTGCGTCTGCAAATGACAAACCAGTCTTCAAAGTAGGCTTGAAATCCCCTACTGTCTCACCCTATCCTTTCTGACATTATACGCGTCAAGTCTACAGAAATCAAAGGTCATTTCATCGAACAGTTCACCGAAGGCTGGGAAGGCCGGTGGACTCCCTCTGAGGCTACTAAGAAGACTCCCGTTGGCAGCGAAACTTTCTCTTATGTTGGCAAATGGTCAGTTGAAGAACCCTCCGCGTCTGTCATCGAAGGCGACCTCGGCCTCGTTGCGAAGAGTGTCGCATCCCACCACGCCATCTCTGCCCCGTTCGACAAGGCCATCGACATTTCGGACGAGCCCCTTGTCGTTCAGTATGAGGTTAAGTACCAGAAGGGCGGCAATTGTGGCGGCGGATATGTCAAATTGCTGGAAGATGGTTTCCAGACTAGCGGGAAGGAATTTGACGACAAGACTCCTTGGGTTGTTATGTTTGGTCCCGACCTTACCTGCCCGGGCACAAAGGTTAGTTTCCTCTGTTGCATATGTGACCTATCTAACGTCCTCTGTGTCGTTTGATTAGGTTCATTTCATCTTCCGTCATAAAAACCCAAAGACGGGCGAGTACGAAGAGAAGCACTTGACTGCGCCTCCCAGGCCCACTATTGAGAAAACTACTAATCTTTATACGCTCTTTGTACAGTCAGTTTCGTCATTACAGTCCACTTTCCCACATTGACATCCTCCTAGCCCCAATAATACCTATGACGTTCGGGTCAACGGTGAAAGTGTCAACCAGGGTGACCTTCTCGAGAATTTCACTCCCTCGGTTAACCCGCCTGCCGAGATAAACGATCCTGAGGACAAGAAGCCCGAAGATTGGGTCGATACCAAACGCATCCCAGACCCCGATTCCACGAAGCCTGATGACTGGAACGAGGATGAGCCCTATGAGGTCCTTGATGAGGACGCCGAGAAGCCCGAGGGTTGGCTCGATGATGAACCTTTGACTATCCCCGATCCTGGTGGGTACTTTCCAGCGTGTTGGCTGTGTCTCCTACTTATGCTCTCCATCAGATGCCGAGAAGCCCGAAGAGTGGGATGACGAGGAAGATGGCGACTGGGTAGCACCGACTGTTCCGAACCCCAAGTGCGACGACGCTCCTGGTTGCGGCGAGTGGAAGCGGTAAATAATGTGGTTTCTCCCGATATTACTTCCGCTGATAGCTGGTTTGTAGCCCATACAAGCCGAACCCGCTCTATAAGGGCAAATGGTTCGCTCCTCTGATTGACAACCCAGCCTACAAGGGCGAGTGGGCCCCCCGGAAGATTCCCAACCCCGACTATTTCGAGGACCCTACCCCTGCAAAGAGCCTTAATAAGATCGTACGTTCAGGTACACTTGAGTTTTCTTGTGCTTACCTTGGTGAATAGGGTGGTGTTGGTATTGAGCTTTGGACTATGACCGAGGACATCCTCTTTGACAATATCTATGTCGGACGCTCTCCTGATGATGCCAAGGCCTTTGCTGCGGAAACCTTCGAAATTAAGCACCCTCTCGAGAAAGCTGCAGACAAGCCTGCCTTCCCTGTGGATGAGGATGAGGAGGAGGAAGTCACTTTCGCCGCGGACCCCGTCGAATTCCTTCGTAGCAAGGCCTTCAAGTTCATCACGCTCGCGCGGGTTGACCCCATCATTGCTTTCAAGACCCATCCCGAAACGGGCATTGCTCTTGCTGGTGCTCTTCTTACTTTCTGTGGTATGCTCGGCGCGCTCTTTGGTCTTGTTGGAAGCCAGCAGAAGACTGTTACCAAGGTTAGATTTCTTCCCCAGTATTCATTCTTACCAGATGATAATGAACTTGGTGGATTCGTTTAGCCTTCGAAGAAAACTGACGCACCTACCCCCGACGACAAAAACGTTAAGGAGAAGGCTCCTGTTGCACCCGCTGGTGAAAAGAAGGCTGAGGAGACTCCATTGAAAAAGCGGAAGTGAAAGTTGACATCACTACTTTGGGTCCGGGACGCTTGACCACCAGGGGCGCTATCGAACAGCCGTTGGCGTCACTTGGATGCACTGGTGGAATTTGCGTTAGTGGGACGGGATGCAATGGACGCTGTCAACTAGTAGATAGGTGACTGCTGAGATACTGTATGGCTTATTGTGTCGTTCTTTTTCGTTCTAATGCATTCCTGAGACATCTGTCATACTCTCGTTGTCACGGATTATCCTGCGAGTGTCTCCCTTAACTCCACTGGTCAACATGCCAAACTGCACTCCTAGGAGCTACTGCCTATGATGTGTATTTATGACGTGGATGGGACGAAGAGATGATGTAAGTTATGATTGCAAACATGGTCTATGCTACAATAGTACAGCATGCATAGAGTTGCCATCCTACAACCCTACGCGGACCGCTGCTGAAATATTTCAAAGTAGGCTGTATATTCGTCCGCCGTCATTAAGTCGTGGTGCTCCTCTCCAACTTGTGAGAACGGCATCGGTTTGCCATCCACTGAAAACGAAGGCTCGTTGAACATAACATAGAGAAAGAGAGGGAGGGAAGGAAAGGGAAAAATACAGACCATAGACGATGGGATCTTCGTCCGGCAGCGTCACGTCCTGCACATTCAGTCCCGAGCTTTCCACGCCATTCATGGAGAGGTGCTCTTGCTGCTCCCCATTCTCTTGTGCCTGCTGACTGAGACCCCTTCCGTCGCCATCGCTGCCGCTGCCATCGCCGACCCTCGCCTGCTTTCGTTCCGCAGCATCACCTTCGTTTTCCACCGATCTCGACCGCTTGTTGTGCTCGTTGAGGGCGTCAAGATACTCAATGTCCGGCTTCCTGTCCTCTTCGAAATCACCCAGAACGGAGAACTCGCCCGAGGGCGTGGATGGTGCAGCCGAAGCTGCCAAAGACGCGTAGTACTGGTCGTAGTCTATTGGGGGGGAGGAAGCAAAGAGGCAGAGAGAATCAAGGTGTGAGAGGGGTTGCTGCTGTTTAGATTAGATGAAAGCGCTCGCTCACAGTCGGCCTCGTTGCCCTCATTCCCATCTAGTTCGACATCCTCGCCTACTTCTTCGGCAACGTGTAACGACGGCGGCGGAACGACCTTGCCCAACCCCTTCAAACTTTCGTCCAGGTTGCTGGGGCTGACCACTTGGGCGTCGGTGGCACCCTGAGCGTTCTCTTTGATGCCCAGCGCGGTCAAGTCCCCAGAGATCGTGCTCTTGAGATGCCACGCCGGCATGATGTTCTGCTGCCTCTTGGCCGCGGCCTCCTCGTCCCGTTCTCTGCGGACCGTCTCCTCGTCCTTGTCCGTGGTCAACACGATGCCGATCCCGTCCTCCTGGCGTCTCTCGCCTGTCGACCCGGCCACTTTCAGGCCGTGGCCTGGTTCACCGGCACCCTTTTGAGCAGCAGCGTCCAGCGCAAAGTGCTTGGTGATATATTGCGATATCTCAAAGCTGTTGCAGCACAAAAAAAGTCAGAATGACCAGAGACATATATACATGGATGGTGCGTTGGTTGCGGGATTATGCTTACTGAGGCATGACCATTTCTTCGCTTTTTCGGAGGCCCTCCCGTATGAAGCGCATTTGATAGTTGAAGCGCTGCATTCTGTCTTGACTTCCGCGGACATTCTCCGCATTTTCGTTATCGACAAGTTCTGTTCCACAGTCTTCGCATATAAAGATACCACGTTCGTAATCTGCGATCTTGTCGGCGTCTAAAGGGGTGTATGACCTATTACACAGTGGGCATATATACCCTTTGTTGTCGAGTTGCTAGAGTTGAGTTGAGGTTGATTATAGAGAGATATTGTGTATTCGGTGAAGGACTTACATTGCGCAAGCCCGTGTCGATGACGCGATGCATCTCGGCAACTCTCCACTTGACTACGTTGCAGAGGCGCTTGTAGTCGACATAAAAGTATTGCCTGCCCACAGAACGTTGTGCCCCTTCTTTGAGTTCATTCTGACGGTGGCTAACAGGGAAGAGATCAGCAGGTTTGGGGCCCAAAGGCCCCCTTTTCAGTTTCCGGGGCAGAAACAGCGAAAGCTCACGCTTGTATCAGCCCATCTTTTTCCAGAGTGGCCATGAGCTTGTTGAGCTCTTTGACCTGCAGTCCAACCCTTCCTGCCAAGTCGTCATCCTTGAGGCTATATGATCGGGGATGAATAACGGCGGAAAAGAGCGGGCCCCTGTGTCTGGGAGAGGCTCGTGTTAGCTAGTAAAAGGCACACTTACACCTGGTGCCGTGCTAGCTGGTCCATGACCACGATGAACCGGGGATCGTAGAATGCGCGGGTAACATGCTGAACCAAGAGGTATAGAGCAGCTCTGTTCTCCTCGCTTAACATACGGACACGCCTTCAAACGGACGCCGGTAAAAACGGAGAAAGGAAGGATGGGGAGGATGGGCTGTCGACAAGGGGGATCCTCAAGGAGAGAGAATGCACGGCGCGGCGAGAGTGCCACACGGTTCCCGTCGAATCGTTCTAGAGTGTCCTGCATCCTGGATATGAGTAGCGCATCATGAGAGTTTGGAACATGGTGCGTAACAGATACAATATGATAAACGTGTTCAATGTGAGGTCCCTCTGAGAATGCCCCTCGTGGTGGTTGCGGCAAAGTGACAGTCTCCTGTCTCAGCCAATCAACTGACTAATTACTCGGCACCACCCCGCAATGGCACTCGCTCCTCGGTGTCTCTCCATTGCTCCGCCAATTCAATTCTATGGCATATATCATTATGCATTATGCAGCATATGTCTACTTTAAGGCACTATCAAGAAATATCACCATGTCCGTTTCACAACTCGTTCTGTAAGAACTTCTAAAGCGCCTCTAGCCTCACTCTCTGGCAAGTACTGCAAAGTCTCAAGTGCCTTGTCCGCATACGCGCGCGCCAGCACCCTCGTACGCTCTACCCCAGACGATCGTCGAACGAGATTTCGGGCCTAAACACACACCCCTTGTCAGTAAGCGGGCGCAGCCAACAAAATATGATTCCACATACGCGCTCGACATCTCCCTCCTTCTCAAACTTTCGGGCGATGAGGGCGCCCATCTCAGGGTGTTCTTCCCATGCGTACAAGGCTGGACCCGTCGCGAGCCCCAACTGTAGGTCGGCGCCGCCAGGCTTCCCGAGCGCAGCCTCACCCGACTCGTAGTCCAGGACATCATCGACGAGCTTCATGAATCGTCGTCATTGGTACCACGATGGACAGATAGACGCAGAGATGCGATCCGACGTACCTGGAAGGCAATGCCGAGGTTGCGACCGTAAGCATACGCAACCTCCTTCCAAACCTCGCCCTCCCTAGCACCGCCCAGGACGACCGCCCCACGCGCGCCTTTTGCCATGAGACTCGCCGTCTTCAAGTACGTCTTCTTCAAGTAGATATTCCAGCTATCTCCGCCCACATACGACGCACCAACGAGCCCGGCGCTCTGCTGCGCGACCTTGTTCATCTGCAGGATCTCCCCTTCGACGAGGTTGGCGATGACGCTCGAGATGAGCTCGACGACTTCGCTATCTCCAAGGCGGGACAGCGCCGCGCTCGAGCGTGCGAGCAAGAAATCCCCTCCCAGGATGGCGTACTTGTTCCCAAACGTAGCGGGCGCGGACGGCGCCCCGCGACGCAGATCAGCGCGGTCGAGCACGTCGTCGTGCAAGAGCGATGCGACGTGGATCATCTCTACGATCTGTGCGAGTCGCGTCTGCGTCGGGAGAACGGCGTCGTCGTCGGCGAGCGTCACAGGCGTCGAGGACTCCGAGGTGGGAGCCCGTCGTGAGGGCGGGGGCAACGGTGGGGGTTTGGGCGGACGTGGGGAGACGAGGGAGAAGACGGAAGCGAAGGAGGCGGTATGGTCTGGCATGCTCGGGTTCCAATCGTTCAGCACGTCAGGGCGCGAGAGTGGGCTGTCGAGCTCCTCCGCGCGTCCGCCCGCGCCCTCGCATTCGGCGGCCCATTTCTTCAGGTCCCAATCTGAACCCAGGCCGTTGGTCGCACGCGAGAAGAGGAGGATGAGCAGCGGACGGAGTTGCTTGGATGGGTGCAAGAAATAATACTTGGCGATGTCGGTGAGAGTGGGGTGGGCGGACCCGACCAAACTCAAGAGCCTCTCTCTGAGGTGGTCCAGTTGCGGTTTCAGCAGTAAATAAGGGTCCGGAGGTGATGACGACGCCACGGCAGGTTGGTGGTGAAGAATTGCTTCCGCTGGACGCGTCGCGTGTGCAGGTTGTTGCGCAACTCTGGAAGTACTGTGAGGCCTCCGTTGGGACTGTGGACGATAGCAACGAGAGAGGCCGATGCTACGAGCCACGAAGCATCGTCTCATATTCGCCCAGAAGGTGAGCTGTACGACTGCGTTACCCGTTGGGGAGATGGTGACGTGAGTGACGACCTGGTGAGGCTCGATTGGCCGGCTTATAATTACTCGCATCATTCAATACCACGGCCCATTCCTCGTACTCGCATCCTGGGACCTTGCAGACCAATACTATATATTATATACGGTATAATGATACTGTCGTGATTGTAGTAAATTCCCAGCGACTCTAGAATACATAAGGGTAAGGGTAACCGAGTGGGAATCAAGCAATGATGCTGTAGAAATACGACCGAAAGTCTAGTTAGTATGTAGCAGGTGAATCTCGTGCAAAGTCGAAAGCGAATAATAGAACGAATATAGCAGAACGAGGGTACTTTTGTGAAGCCAAAGCGAGAAGCGGATCAATGCTCTCAACGACCATGTCGTGTGGCAGGAGGACTTGGCGTTGACGCGGAAGCAGCGGCTAAGGGCTTACGAAGCCCGCTGACAGGTCGGGACAAGTGTTGCGTCAGCTCTCTTCCCTTTGTGAAAGCGTCGCGAATGTCAGCAACCCTAGATGAATGTGTGGGCAAGACGTAGAGGGTGCTCACCTTGGCCTCGAGGTCGTCCCATCCGACGGCTTCAGTCGCGCTGAGGGCCACCAACATCAGAGGCTTATTGGACGCAGTATCGGTGTTGGCACTATTCGCAGGTGACGAATCGGTGCCGGAGTGGGACGTTGCGACCGCGGCATCTTGAACGCCCATGACGAGGATGCGCCCGAGCTAACGATGACTTTTGAATTCAGGGCTGAAATGTCGCATCAATCAAGGCAAGTACCAACCTCGCTGTCCACCATCCCAATACCCTGATCGGCGACCTCGAGCCATATCTCGCTGCTCAAACCAACGACCAGACGGACGTCGTCCTTTGACCGGGTCGAGTCGCAAGCGTAGGAAATCAGTTGGCCCTTGGGGGTCAAGAGGGCGGCAGTGTGTAAACCTGGAGAACTGATGACTTGAGCGAGAAGCCTGTGTAGGGTTGCAAGGACAAGCATAAGTTAAAGGGTGAAAGGCTTGAAGTTGCAGTTGCAGTAACAATTAAAAAGTCGATAAGAGAAAACGTTTGAGCGGCAACTCCCGATGGCTACGGTGGTGCCTTGTCCCATGACATGACGCAAGACGAGTTACTATGATACCGTAGCACTTGTCAGCATGCACTGGTACTAGTACCGGAGTGTAATTGAGGGAGGACGCTCCTCGCTGCCGATATGTGAGAGTGAAGGTGATGAGACCGTTTCAAGCATTGCTCTTATGGAATCATTCAATGATTTCATTGAAATCTTGACGTGGGAATGACAGGGCCAATAACAACAGGGCAAAGTGCCTCTCAGCGACAAAGTCATCAATGCAGAAAATTTGATATATTACTGTCTGTCTCGCTACGTGCGCTACCACCTCTTCCCTAACTGAGAACGGATGTGGTTTAATGCAGACCCCGCTCGCAACCATTTAAGCTGATCACTCGACATTGTGTGCTTCGTCGGGATTTCGAACGACTCTCCAGCACGCGTCGTCACTTTGACACGGACAACTGCGTCGGGTTTACCTGAAATAAGATCGTGGACTCCCATCGTCTCCACAACATCCCCAGACCCGATCCGGCCATAGTCGTTCTTGTCTGCGAACCACAAGGGCAAGACCCCCTGTTTCTGTAAAATCCCAAGATACCTTTTCATACCCGACAGAGCAGTGAAGGACAAATCAATCCTACCTTCAAGTTGGTTTCATGAATACGGGCGAAAGAACGTGCAATAATCATCGCGCAACCTATCAAACGTGTCAGCGAAAAAGCCAAACGATATGGAGCATGCAACCTACCGTAGAAACGTGGCTGCAAGGCAGCGTGCTCGCGAGCACTGCCTTCGCCGTAATTCTCGTCCACAACAAGCGCCCAAGGTTGTCCTCGTTCTTTAAATTTCTTGGCGACCCCTGGTATCGTATCCGTGGCTGGTTGCACCGGGCCGTGGCCATGATCAAGGGCAACATTTACTTCTCCATTTTCGTCATTGACGGCCTGATTATTAATCGATACCGAGACCATATGCATAGCATTCATTTGGACTCACCGTGATCACTGGAGCGATTGAAGAAAGTCAGATCAGTTATTCCGCACAGAGAGGAATAACCCACAAAGGTTCTCTGAGATATTTGAGAGGTGTCCCTTGTACTTGAGCCAGGGACCCTAGTCGAAGAGACACTAAGTCGCAGCTGGTGAACAATGAATGAGAGGAACTTACCGCAGCAGAAATATGGTCCGTAGTGCACTTTCCTCTAACCCTCATCAACACCTTCATTTGTGGCAGTTCCAGGATGTATCCATCCTTGAAGTGAGAAGGGAAAGGCTCCAGCACTTCAAGTCGCTGCGAATCTTTGCGAATGACGACTTCAGTCTCGGGTTGAGGTTCTGGCATCGGCCGTGGTTGATACGAAGTATCACCGGGTGCGAAGCCAGACGACGGAAGGTCCTGTCCCGAAGGCGGCTTGAACTTGAAAGGCTCCCCGGAAGGCAACGTCAACGAGTCAGTCATGGGGTTGAAGGAAAGCCTTCCAGAGAATGCCATTGCGGTCACTATCGTGGGAGAAGCGAGGAAATTCATCGTAAGGCTATTACCGTCATTTCGCGACTTGAAGTTGCTAAATCAAAATGTAAGCCCAGCCCGCTCAGGGAAAGAGAGTCCATACCGGTTGAAGGAAGTCAGAATCGCTTTGTACGAGTCAACACATATTCCAAGGGGAGAGCATATGACACACCATTGGCACCCTCTTTTGTGTCCTCGCGTTTCCACTGCGAAGATGAGAATATAAATACATAATTGAGCCAATTGAATGCGATGCGATGTACCTGTCCAATGCAAGGTCCACAAGCATTCGCCAAGACGACGGCCCCAACTTCCTCAAGAACTCCCGTTATTTTGTCGCGCTCCATCGTTGCCCGAATTTGTTCTGATCCAGGTGTACAGAGGAAGGGAATCTACAGGCCGTCCAGAAATGATCAGGCAGATTTCCGTCACCCGTACCTTAGACGTTAATCCAGCTGCTCGCGCCTGTTGCGCCAGGTCTGCTACTTGCGTCTGTGGGAAGATCGCTCCAGATGACATCGCGTCGCGCAAGCACACCAGTGACTTACCATATCCTCGTACGAACTATTTGTGCAGGAGCCAATCAGGCCCGCGGATATTCTATCCTCCCACTTATTTTCCTGCACAAATGAAGCAAATTTGGACAAGGGTGTCGCTAAATCCGGGGTGAAAGGCCCGTTGATCGTAGGCTCGATGCTCGACAAATCCTGTTCGTGTAAGCTAGCTTGTTGGAAAACGAAGATTGATGCACTCACGATCTCGATCAATTCATCATACTCCGCACCAGCATCGGCACTCAAAAATCCCTTGGCAGCGGCTTCGTCGGCAGCGCGTGCTACCGGACCGCGTCGTGTCGCTTGAAGATAGGCTTGCATGCTAGGTGTGTACGGGAAGGTTGATGTCGTTGCACCCACTTCCGCCCCCATGTTGGCGATTGTTGCGAGACCTACATGCACATGAATAACAAACCCATGAAAGAAAAGGAAAGCTAGCACCAGTGCATGATTGAATAGAGATTCCGGGTCCGAAATACTCGAGTATCCGGCCAGTACCGCCCTTGGTGAGTGTCAGCGAACAAAAGAAATTTCACTTATGACATCTGACTCCTGACCTTAACTGTGAGCTTTCCTGCAAGATAGAGGATCAAGTCTTTCGTTGTGGCCCAATCATTGAGTTTACCCGTGACGTGTATGCCTGTCCGGGCGATCAATACGTAGAAAAAAGACAGTGAACAAGGACGAACCGACAACGTTGGGTGCCTTGAGTTCCCAAGGCGTGCCAGTCATAGCATCAACTGCATCAGCGCCACCCACTCCGATTGCGAGCATACCGAGGCCACCAGCATTGGGCGTGTGTGAGTCTATAAACAGTGGCTTAACCGGGGGTCAATACAAACGGTAGATTTCTAGTTACCGGTACCGAGCCTAGAGGAGACGGGTGAATGGGACAGAACGACAACATTTAAACCAATCTCACATGAGCATTCCAGGAGCGGCGTAGTTCTCGAGCACGATTTGATGGATGATCCCAGAGCCCGGTCTCCAGAATTCGATACCGTATTTCTTCGCCGCGCTCTCCAGAAAGTCAAAGACTTCCTTGTTGGAGGCAATAGAACGCTGCATGAATGTAAGGTGGTTTCGTTCACCCCAGCGAGAACCACCGTGAAGACGACTGTACCTTCAGGTCCGCATCGGCTCCCGTAGACGCCTGAATCAAGTGGTCGCAATGGATGCTGGTAGGAACAGCTGTCCTGTCGAGCCCAGCACTCATGAATTGCAATCTGTATGACAAGCCCGAACATGGGTAAGTGCAAAGGAAGTCATCTCCAATGTGTTCCTCACAAAGCCATCCTAACGTGGTATAATACGTAAATTTAGCGCCTGGGACTGAATGCGATGGTAATCTCACTGAGCAGAGGCATCTTGCATGGCTACCCTCTCTGGCCGAAGTTGAAGGTAAGTTGTGCCTCTTTGAATACCACCGTCGCCAATCCCATTCTCGGGGTCGTAAAGATGACTGTAGAGGATCTTCTCGGCCAGAGTGAGAGGCCTGTTGAGCCGCTTCCGTATCTTGGCCAAATTGTCAAGAAGTAGGGCATAGGGCGGTGTGATGGACGAACACGGTTTTTCTGGAGCAGATGCGTGGGTCGCAAGTGATCGCGTAAGTCCCCGGGGTGCCCAACGCCGTAAGGTCACCCGGAAGGACATGATGGCGAGAATGCAAAGATCAACAAGTGATTTTCGCGCGTCTGTTCCATTAATGATTGGTTTGACAGGCGCACTCGGCGGAAGCCGTGAACGCGAAATAAACGTGGCAAATGGGCAAACAGAGTATGAGTTGGACGTTGACAACTGGGTCGGAAGAGTGTCGCAAGGTTAGAGTGGAGTGCGTGCAATTCCAAAACTTGATTGATGTGTGTGAGAGTCACGTCCACACACATCAGACGCTCTTTTTCCATCGCCGTCATGACATTTCTTTCTGGAGCTCTTTCGCGCCACCCACAGATCCTTTACTGGACTCAGGAATGTTCAAGTACGTCGTTGGGAACATGGAATTTTGTTCAGTAACTCCAAAATACGGCGGAGAAGGACCCTTTGCATCTGCCAACCAATGAAACGAACGATATTATTCTGCGCGCCTGTTCGACCACACACACCATGACTACGGAGTACGTTGGACATTGACGACAGCGTGGGCCGCACACATGGTATTTGCCTGGGTTTGGCAGCCAAATTGCGCAGTCCTAGGTTTGTGGTCTTGCCCCCTTCATTCAGCGTTCAGGGATCGAGGGATCTGCTCCGAGGAAGCCTACCAGTGTCGTTCTTAATGGATATCGTACCATCGGCATACATCACTCTCTGTGGTTCTATAGGACAAAAACTCTTTGGAGATATCTACATCCCCTTCACGTCCATCCGTCGGACCTCTACACTCGGTGAATAACGACGATCCGACTTCTGGCTGACAGTCTTTAAATGCCAGTGAGAAGACATGTCTTGTTTGGCCGCATCATGCACATATGAACTCTTCAAACTTTCTCCACCGGCCAAGTCACCCGCTTGCCCAGGTTTGAGATCATCGGTACAGGCTCCATAGTGTTCGAATTTTCGTCCTATTCTCGGTGCCGCAGACCGGGAGTCTTAGGCACGTCATAGAACCAGAACCAGAACACCTTCACTTCACAGCGACAGTGAGGCCTTCAAGTTCTCGCTGCAGCCATCGGCTACGCATAACTTCCGGTAGCACATGAATACAAATCCCATGAACATCTAAATTATCGGTGGGCTGGGCGCGGCACACCATGTCGTAGAAACGTACAATAGACCTAGATGGGCACGGACATCCATTGAACCAAATGAGTGAATCTCCCGCTAAGATATGACGAAGGGTATAGCCCGTATCACCATAGGGGTTCTAGTCCTTTCCATCCCTTGGCCCGCTGCTCCCAATATCCTCCCGCATAGACCCATTCATCACCTTCGAGTCTAAACCATCGAGGTTTGCGATCCTGTCCCAACCTCCGGCGCTCTCGCTGGAGCTCCTCCAAATGTTCCTTCTCCGCCTCCGCGCGATCGAGGTTTCCCTCTTCCAGCGCGCGAACGTCCGGGCGGCAGCGCGAGTCCGTCGGCGGGAGTCTGTCTTGCAGATCCGTGGTGATCTCGTTGAGCGCGACGCCCCAGGCCGTGAAGCCGTAGATGTCGAGGGAATTTTTTGGGAAAGGTGCCATCCTCCACAAGACTTGCAGGTGGTTGGGACTCAGTTTGCGCGCTAAGACCTCGTCCCATTTCCCCTCCAGGGTGGTCTCGATCTCCCCTGTAGGGGAGTACACAGCGCCATCGACTTGATTGGGTACTCCCCAGTAACCTGATTCCTTGAATTCAATCACGCAACGAGCCCCGGTTGAGACATTGTCGATCGTCATCTTCCCGGTATGTTCGAAGTACTTGGCCCCCATCACCAAATTACGCATGAAGGAAGAGGGCTTTGTCCTGAAAGTGATGTTGTCATGCTTCCTTTTAGTCTCATGACGCGGGTCTGTAGTTACCATTGGTAGTGATCAGATCCAATCTTGACGTGATTTGTACCCAGAGGAATAATTTCTAAGCTTTTACCTAGGAGACGGGTACGACAATGTGAGCAATCACCGGCCGGATGCCTACCAGTCCGCGGCTCACCCCAAAACTTTGTCTTCCCAGAAGACGTTGCGTACAGTTCCCAGCCTTCGCCCTCCGCATGGTAAGCCATGACTACAGGGTTGTGGCTGACTTTTTCAGAAATGAACTTCAGCTCTGGTATCTCGAATGTTTCCGCAAGTAAAGGGTTGCTGGTTCGAGTTCGCGTAAACACACGTGCAACGCAAGTAAATCTGTAGGGACTCACAAGCCTTTCCGGCTAGACCGGTGTCGTGTATGCGCATAGCCGGATACCACGAAAGCCGCAACGTAGCACATGCGTTCAACAGGGTCTTGAGTTTGGGAAGCTTCATGGAGTAGATCGTAGTATTCAACTTCCTCCGCCGTTCGTTGAAGGAGTGTGAGAGGTTCGTTGAAAGTCACGGGGAATGCGATACTAGAGAGATCCTTTCCATAGATGGAGTAAGGAAGTGTTCAACACATAGAGTATGAATGAAATCTACCTTCCCGACGTTCTTCTTGAACAAAGCGAATAGACTGCCCTCATCTGCAACTGGGCCGCTAGGTAGGGTTGTCCGATGCACCACCTGTTGGGCACCAGCTCTTGCCCCATGTTCGCTAACTGCAAGTGAGATGCGCCCCACTCCTTCCTCTTCGTCTGTGTCGGACGATTCCCAAGAGAGGTGGGAGCTACTTTGCCCATCTAATACCGGTATGCGGTCTTCAACTGCACCTGCCTCCATAGGCGGAGCATCGAGGAAGAACTCTTCAGCGCCATCAGGCTCGTCCGTTGCATCAAACCA
>Ga0307512_10002421_pt1 | contig 23690 bp, 27 predicted proteins | sample 14_EM_MG_FD_200267 | JGI IMG/M metagenome (GOLD analysis project Ga0307512, IMG submission 200267) | Populus trichocarpa ectomycorrhiza microbial communities from riparian zone in the Pacific Northwest, United States - 14_EM | ecosystem: Host-associated > Plants > Roots > Unclassified | place...
GGGAGGGAGATTTTGTTTGTCAGTTTTAGTTAATGATAGGCTGCTCTTAGTGAAGTGTTCGTCAGATCCGTTTGGTAACAAAAGAAACGCTCGTCGTTCCACCCTGGACCCCCTGCACCGGGCGCGGAGGGACATATCGAGCTAGCGGAGAGAGGAAAAGACGCAAACGCGCTCCGCGTCGACTCGCATCTTCAAACCTGGTTCATTTTTCCTTGACAAAATGTGCCTTGACACCCACTCAACTCACTCCCAGCGGGTTTGTTGCCCTCTGCTACCCTGCCACCCTACATCGGCGTCATTGGCCCACAGCTCTGGCAGTTATAACATCCGGTTCCTCAGAATCATGTGACTTGTTAACCCCTCGGATCCCGCGGAGATGACATATGCCCGAGGATGTGGCATGCATAGGCGCCCTAATAGGCGCCTCTCTTTTGCGGACTTGGCACTTTCAGGATTTTACCCTGGGGCTTGTGCGCTCGACCCGCTTACGACCCGAACGCACGTTCCATAATCCGTTGATTCTATCGCACGACCGTGGTCCCGCTGACTTGGGCTGATCATTGATCATTTGTCACTTCTCGGCGTCTCATGCTACAAGTCCCCAACGCATGTTGTGTTAGGTGCTGCACAACCCTCCCCCCAAAAAACCCCCCAATTTCGCCCCAATTCCCCACGGTGAGTGACGGTCCATGCGAGAAAGGAATTGACAGTCGTCCAAGTGCGATGCGATCCATGAGCACTGCCGCGGACGGCGGTAGAAGCTTCTAATTAGCAGCGTTCGTAGTATCCGAAGATACTGTTCGCGCTCGTTGGCACTTCCATCTCTTCATCTTGCCGGAGCATCGGCGGCGTTAGTACAACTTCATCCTGTTCATATTCCAGACGTGCTTCGTCCTGCGCTCGCGCAGAATCCGGCGAGCTGGCCTCTTCCGACAGGACTGACCTGTCGACGTAATCCATGGGCATGGGTGACAACAAACGGGGTGTCTGGTGGGGCGAAGAATGTACTGAGCCACATTCAGGGTCTGAGTCGGGGCTATGCACGCGCTTGATAATGGTCACGTCGTTTGGGGGGAACGCGGGATACGCAAACTGGTCGTCTGGATCTTCCGCTCGTTTGGTGACACCACACGGCGAGAGGGCGGCGCCATGCGTCCCATTCTCTGCATCGTCATAGCTCAATTGTTTGATTGTCGCGGAGCCATAATAGTCATCGTGTTCATTCTCACCCGCGGCTGCGGAGGCAAGAACAGTTGGGCTGGAGATAATGAGGAACCTCGGGAGTATAGAGCGCGGGGGCAGAATGCGGCGCATCGAAGCGAACAGAATCACATGGACGAGGCCTGGGGTTCTGGGCTGTCAGCAGGTGTTCAATCATGCCAGATCATTCGACCGACCACTCAGAAGGTATATGAAATCGCTGAATTCGAAGGATTAGCTATGACGGTCTAGGAAGTGCGACTGATCGCACCTGAAAATAGTGACAGAGAATGGTACGTGATAGCCTGACCACTCCAGGAAGCGACAGAAAGCAATAGGCAAGATCATGACGGTGTATGCGATCTGCGAGACGTGTGTTACTCAGTTTGTGTGACTTCGTTGGAGCCGAACACTTACCGGAAACAACACCATCTGGCGAGCCAATCTGTGCTCGTACTTCTCGTAGCGCTTTAGGCTCACGGATACGATGGACGTCGAAGGTGTTCGAGCGCGGACCACTCCACGTAGTTTTAAGTACACGATTGAATAAAGTATAAACGCAAACAGCGCAGAAATAAACATCTAAAAACACTTCAGAGCGAACCAAGCAAAAGAACCCATGTGTGGAAACTTACGACCATGTAGTCTAGACTGTAAGAAACATGTTAAATCACTGTTCGGGAGGTTTGGGAAAATAAAGCACGTACACAATGCGCTGGACGCGATAGCTTGGAGTTATCCAACACCAATTACCAGAAATGCCGTCTAAATGTGGTCGTTGAATCTGTGAAAAGGTGGTAAATCATACGATGACTGCTCACAGAATGGGCCGTGTTTTTCGATCTTGGCGGTTGCCGGTCCAGCGATAACGATCACACCGATGAGGGACCATTGGGAAATCATAACAAGCCACATCGCATAATTCTCTACTTCAACGCGGAGGAAGAGGTCCATGAATGTGCGTATTGCTATGATCTGGAGGAGTTTAAATCTCAGTCCAGTCGTACCAATGTCTATTCGTAGGCCGTACCAAAGACCTGACAAGAGCCAGTTAAAATTTGGAGCTTTGCAAGCGAATCATCTCACAGGACTCACCAGAGAGCAATGGCGACATCCGCAGTGTGCTTGATGACACCTTCAGAGTGGCTCAGCGAGCGTATCATGAACGAACATGCATCCCCTGCCTTGTGCTGTACACAGCGAGCCGAAGACAACGGCCTTGTCGTGTACCCATGCTGCATTCATAATAGATCCAATTGCTGAAAAAAAGAGAAGGGATGTCAGTAACGGCATCTGAGACGAGCGAGGTCCGCTCAACCGCAGCGGGGAAACACCCTAGGTCATAGCCCATGCACCGCCTCCAGGCCGCATATCGGAGGCCGCACCCGCGGGTACAGACAGAAAACGCACCTTGTAGGATATCACCGAGCAGCAATGACACAAAGTAAAAAGCAACGTGCGTCCGCACGAACATGTCGCGGGTTTTGACCCCACGTGTATTGAACGCAGACATCTTCGAAAATACATCAGGATTTGAGAGATAAAGATATCGAAATCAAATCATAACGCACAGCAATCGCACACAACAGTCCGACAGTGGCGACCAACGAAACGCATGATGCGACGACGAGTGCCTATCCTAGGATGAGAAGGGGGAACGCGAATCGTGAAGGGGATATTTTAACGTACAATGACAGCCTTTGATTGTGACTCGGTGTACGTGTCAAGGACACTAAAATGCGTGCCATCGGCCAAAGGGAAGGAGATGACGGCCGAAAGGGTAGAATTAGGGTGAAAGTGCGACATTGTAATCGCCACAGCAGCGCACTAGCTGCTTCAATTTGAACAAAATTTATCAAAAAAAAATACAGGGCTGCGCTGGCGCTCGTGGAGAATTGGTTTAGAAAAGTGAAGATGAGGACCGGCCCCTTGGAGAAAGAACGAAGGCAAACGGTGAGGAGTGCAAAGGAAGAGCCTGAGCACCCGTTGGAGTGAGTACCATCTCTCTGTGTGCCCATGACCCGCTAGAAATGCTGTAGGCGTAGGGTCACGTGGAACCGTGATCGGATTTCCAGGTTATGAGAAAGATGCCCGCGGTCCATATAAATCACCACTTTTTGTGATGGGAGAGAGCCATGAGTGATCGATTGAGACGGACACGTGCGACAGAGTGAAGCGAGTTGATAACACGGCGGCCCGGGGGATCCTCACCGATCTTGGCACTGGGGAACTCATGATCACGGTCCATCGCTAGTAGCAGCGACGCAAAACGAGAAAAGGTTTGTGATGCAGTGCAGACCGTACAGTACCCTTAAGGAGTCACCGTACACGACGCGGCGGCCGAGACGGACAAGCGATGAGGCACAAATTATTTGTCGAATGAACCTCATATTATGCAATTGGTGTCCCACGCGGGTTCATCAATTTCATTAAAGGTGTTCATTCCCACAAAACGTAGAAATTATGAATCAACAGCGCGGACAAGTCGACCGGAGGCATCGCTCTTTTGGATCAAAAAGTTAAACAGAGACAAACGAAACGAACATGTGGTTGGGCACTGGATGCTGATCGGTATCCTGAGGAAGAAGGCACAGCCACTCCCCCCCCTTTTTTTTTACCACACGATGGACTCAGAAAGCACAGCCAAGGGGACGTTGGGCACAAACTCTCGTTTTTATATTGCAACCGCCGTGTTACCACAGTCAATCACGACTTGGAGCACCATATCTAGCCAGTATTCCTATAAATGGTGAAAAAAAAACTCGGACCGTGGCAACACTACGGCCAGGGGAGGCCAGGGAGACTCATACGATATCTACGCGTCAACTATCCTATTACCTTGATAGTTCCTGGGCCCATGAACGATTAAGACTTAGGAAACGCTCGCTTGACATACTGATGATATCTCGTATACTGAGTAGGTAGACAGACGCGATCTAGGTATTCTCATTGGCAAGCTGCCCAAGGTTTGAGTATGTGTGGCAGTTGACCGAGAAGTCCGAGTTTACGTTTGGAACGATGTTTGAATTTTAAACGTGCCAGTGAAACCCCTCAATTTGATGCGCCGTACGAACACTCACGTACTCACGGGCGACCCTACGGGGATCTTGCTTGCTGTGCTGAATAGCATTATATTGTACAGAAGCAAGCATCAGCCCGTAGCATCAAAAAGTCATAAACCACATTCCTTCATACGTTCGTTCTGCAGTGTTCGATTACTATCGTAGCATGACATATAAATATTAGCGCGTGATAGTCGTACTCTTACATGACAAATCCAAAGCGCAATCAGAGTCGCCGAGACGACCGATACAGATAATCAATAGATGAGGGTATCAATGAAATTACTTTAGATAGGGCCACGAGACGAGCCTAAGATGCGATGCGTGGAGACTGAAAACTCAACAGAACTCGCGCCTACGCTGGATGGGGGATAGGTGATAGTGTGAAAAGCGGGCTCTGGGTCCGACAGCATACAAAAGTCATTTGGCATAGCAGTCGCGCAGCTCGATGTCGGAGCTGCCACATACAGAGTCGAGATCGGCCGACTCCGCGGACGCACGAAGTTTTGAGGACGACATGTCGCCTTCACCTGATGTGTCCTCGCTGTCTCTCCTTTCGGATGAGCGCAGGCTTATCAATAGGCGACTGGTGAGCAGCGTAATCATCGCCCAGGAAAAACTGTTCGAGGTTCAGATATGCAAGGGGTCACGAGGTTCGTAGAGCTGGCACATACAATATTGTGAAAACGCCGATCCTAGGTTCAGAGGGAGCCACGAAAATAAGATTCGCCAGACGAAATAACGTGATAGCCTAAGCTCGCAAGGAGTATGCGCAGGAGAACGATGGCGCGATGATTTCTTCCACTCACGAGAAAGGATAATGTGCCATCGCGGTACAGCACCTGCTTTAAAGGCTTTGTACAGTCTCGTGGACGTGAAAGGGCATCATATGCCGTGAGGAAAAGTACAGAAAGATCAAAGACGGTCTGAAGGTCGCTCTAAGAACCAAGAAAGCGGAAAGCAGCATTCAAAGGCTACTCACCGGACTTGCGAAACTGGCAACGACTGTTGGACCCAATTTTGTGAGGACGCATGCTCGGGCGAGTGGATTATACCTGACGCCAGCTAAGGGATGTGAGCGTGAGGTTAGGTATTCAGTATGAGATGAGGGGAAGCGCACTGACGCTCCAAAAGAATTATGGATGCCGTGACGCTGGTGATGGAACTTAGGGCGCACAAAGTCAACATAATGCTAAGAACGAGCACGACCCGCTTGAATTCTGTAATGAGCACTCTCTCGTCAACTTGAGAAAGTCATGGTGGGTAGACACACAGGCGATTTGTCCCATAGAACGACTGCCCGCAGAAACCCGAACAAGTTGGTCGTGAGGGTCGAGAAGATACCATAAACGGACACTGTGGTTATCAATATCCGGCATCTTTGTCCCCTTTAGAACACGGGGAACGTGGTATGAATCTACAATGTCTTACTTCTGCGCACGGTCAGTATCGTAGCATTGCAGAGTGACGAGGGGCTCACTTCGTCATTATATAAACTATGGTGAGAGAATCCTGACATTTCTAAGTGAATGTATTGAGCATGATTGAAATGATTACGATGGAAATGCAATGTTCGCACCATTGGCCAGCGCCAGAAGGCACACCTCCGACAAGTAGCGATTCAGCAAGAACGCCCACTTTGCAAACGAACGAGGCGCCGTCCAAACCACCCGAACCTCGTCATCGAAGGTCAGGACGTGATCGTAGAGCACGACGACAAGCCCAGCAACTTTCTCATATAACTGAAGTCAGCAGTTTACCTTGCGCAGAGACCGCGACCTACCACACAAATGCCTCTCGATCAATGCAGAAGAAACTAAAGCACTCCTTGACAGTAGTCCATATGCATGGGGCGACGGAGGCGAACCTAGTGGTGGATATGGTGGTGTAGATCGAGGTTCAAACGACATGGCCAAAGGAGAGCAGCCCCCTCAAATCACTATCAGTGCCAGCAGACCAAGGAAGAAAACGAAAGGGTGCGGGACCAAAACGCTCAAAAGCGAAAATTGAGTAGTAATTTTAGGGGTCATATGCTTTTGTCGGTCACTAGATGAGGGGTATGCGCCGTCCTTTGCCGAACCGAGATGGTTATTGGTGTGGTGCCGCCCACTAGCAGATCGATAGATCTAACACAGTACAGTGTGTGTTCCGAGTGTACCGATCCATCACCCTTAGCCGGGCGATAAATCGAGCCATGAGGCCACGCTCGCCATGCACGAATGTCGTATCATAGCGCCGGAGTAAGAAAACTGCTTGGATACGAACACGTTAGTCAACAGAGTGCGGTCAAACTTGATAGCCGGCCGTCTACGGTGCCGCAGCACAGGCGATTTTTTTGTATCGGGTGTTACAATCCTGTGACCTGCTTTGTTAACCCCCCGAGTCTGATGTTCCATGAGGCGCCATCTCATCACTGTAATGGCTTGGCATCAACAAGATACGCCCCGTCGAACTTGGTGTAAAAAATGATGATTGTTTTTGACAGGGCTCGGCGAGGCACACTCCCGATTTGAGATTCTCCCACATGATTGCATGGCTGACTAATGATCGCGTACGAAACGAAATTTACACAGATCAAGAAAAGGCGACGCGTTGAGCCACGACCTCACCAGGTTCTACTCCGACCATGATCAGGCATGTGTTCGATCGGGATGGCACAAGTAATTATGGCTAGTGGCGAAATCCACACACTTTTGACCGACAATTAGGCTGCCCATCATGTTTCAGCTGCAAAACCTCCAAAATGCCTACATGTACGGCGCTGATTCAAGCTTTGCGCATGTTGCACCTAGGGCTACTATCCCATGTAGGCAACATCACCCTGGGTGCTCGTCAACTTCCAAGACAATAATGTTTTCAGAGCCCGTGGACACTCTCAAGTGAGTCCTCTGCCACCCAGTTACCGCCTTGACCCATCAATTAAAGAAAACGAAGAAAAAACGATTTAGTTATGCGCTGAGCTGGCTGACTCCCAATATCAGTCTCAGGCGAACAGGCTTTCACCCATTCTACAAAAGTACAGCGCGTAGATGCTTCGTCCGACCGCCTCCCGTCAGCTTTCTCTTGGTGTCTGCATATCGTCCCGCATATCGCCCTCTCCACATGCCGCGGAGTTCCAGGATGGTCACCCGCCAGACGCTCTCGTCCTCGCACCACAAAAACGAACCGAACGCAGTTCGCTGCCCTCTACCATACTGGGTCCCCAAATCCACCTTCTCATCTGGACAAGACGAGCGGTAGAAGCAAGGCACCAGGAAGCCGATTCTCCGAGGCACGGCGATGCCGCGCAGATATATATACACGCACATACGTACGAGCTTCCGACCTCCTCTTGAGTCAACCGCAAAAAGACTCAGGGCGAATAGAAGATACTGCCCACTTCCCTGAACTTTCAATGGACCTATGAAATGATGCCACCCGTCTGCAACCAGAATCTGGAACCCTCTGCTGTTGTTCTTGTTGGACCGTGTTACCGTCATGCCGACTCCCGCGGTAAGGAAAGTGTGCACCCCCGAGGGCCCGGTCATTCGCATGGGAAAAAGAAACCACCAGACGAGACTCCATCACTTGCCCTTACCATCACGCGACTCGTGATTGAAAGGCTCCTAAAATGTCCCCTGAGATATTTTCCGATTTGCGACAAAAAAAGAACAAGAACAAAGAGAAGAAATGGAGTGGCAGCCCCGACTCGCCTGGCCCTCGAATCTGGTTCGATGGCAACACTCAAAATGATCTCGAAGACCAGTGCCGTACTCGTCCTGTCGTGGCAGGTCATCGGCATTTTTCCTCCCAATCACCATGCCTCCTGTCATCCCGGAACGCCCATCTCAACGCTCATAATATAGTTTCCTCACAAGAAAATATTCTCCCCTCCGCGGTCTAACAAAGTAACAGCTTATCGAGCGCTGATCAGTTCTTATCAGGGTTGATCAGCTACGTCACTGGGTCACAGTAAAGAACCCGCCCACTTCTACCACCGCTCGTGTTGCGTGTACAAGAACGTCAAAGGAAACAACAACAACCCCAGAACAAAAAGGAAGAACAAGAAATAGATCAGATCACAGAACGATCAATCAGTAACGTCCTGAGTTACCCAGCACGCACCGACCGTTTCGTGGCTTGGTTTTTCAATTCATTTCCCCTGACGCCACAATGCTCGCGCAAAACGGTCCAAGCAATACAGTTATACTTCAGCCTACCAATTTTAGACCAGCCCACATCCTTGGCGTATTCAAAACAAAAAGTGACGATATACACGCTTCCTACCCGACCCTACCCTATCCTATCCTATCCCATCCGAACCGAACGACAACGCAAAGCAAGCCGACATCAATTGACGGTGCCATCGCAGAACCCGTCGGTAGAGTACTGTATGGGTTGTCCACGGCTAGCGAGCGCACTTGCAGCGCGACGGCCCTACGGTGGCTGTAAACGTGTCCAGAATCAAACTTTTTCTTTTTTGCGCTCTCGGATGGAGCCACGCGTACGGCACAATATCATACTGGCCTTGACCTTCTGTTACGGCGAGTTTATAACTCCGCGTACATATAGCGAACAAATGAAAGAAGGGAGAAGAAATGAGTCGAACTTGCAGGTGATGCCATGTATTCTTCAACTACCGCGGGCACACCACCCGGGGAGCCCGAGGTTTTTAAGGGTAAGAGATGGCCCCAAGATAGTGTAACTACACCCCTGAACTGGCAGTGAATGGTTGGTTCGTTTCATCCCAAACGAACTTCAATCGACGTGGTCGCTCTGAATGCCAGGGTAGAAATTATAATTTGTGCTACTACTGCATTACATGCCTTGCTACCGATACACCCATCGATTTCGCCTACTTCTTCACCCGGCCAATCACCGCATCCGGTGCATACCGCGGGATGACCTTGGGGTCATGTAGCATGTTGAACTCCTCTGTCGCATCGCGACCTGCATAGAGTATAATGGCCTTCTCTCCACCTGGATGATCTGGTAGGAAGTTAGTCACGTCGAGCACCTGCCCATCGATGACGACCCAAATGTTGTCCTTTTTGTTGTGCGCTGCGACCTCGTCCATCGTGTACGTCTTTTCGCCAGAACTTGACGGTGACGACGACGCGGCACCCGAGCTGGTCGCGACCTCCTCCTTCGCCTTCTTCGTCTCGGGCTGCGAGGGACCCCCAAGGTGCGCCGCGACGCCAGCCACGCGTCCTGCGGCCCGTGCGCTCACGTTACCGTAGTTTTGCAGGAGGTAGGCGGCAGCCGCGTCGCCAGCCACTCGCCCAAAGACGACGCAGCCTAGCAACGAGGATCCGCCAAGCCGATTGGCACCATGGACACCACCGGCGACTTCACCCGCGGCGAACAATCCTGGGAGCGGTGCACCGCCAGGCGCGAGCACGCGCGCCTCGGGGTCGATCTCGAGACCACCCATGGTGTAGTGTAGGACAGGGGTCATAATGGCGACGTTGAACGTATCGTTAAGCGTCCAGTTGTCATCCGGGAAGAACTTTTCAAAGAGGTCAGTGGGGTCCAGTCAGGAGTATGAAATGAGCGGCGCACCTTCTTCCCAAACTGGTCCTTCTTGGTCTTCGCTCCCCGGTTATATTCGTCGAACGTCTTCTTCAGCACAGCAGGGGAAAGACCAAACTCCTTGGCAAGTGCCTCGCCCGAGTCGAACCTCTTCATGAGCCCGCGGCCGACATAATGCTTGCAGTGCCACTCGATCTCTTTGCTCGCCTTGCCGTTGAGGACAAGCCGAATCGGGTACTTGCCATTCTCCCAAATCTTTCCGGTTACAAAATCACGGTGTTGGAGCTCGTCGACGAAGCGCTGGCCCTCATTGTCGAGCAGGAGACCACCGACACCTCGGAGAGCTTCAGCAGCGAGGAACTTGACCTTGGCTTCGGGCTCCTTGGGGTCAACGAGACCTGTTGGATGGACCTGGACCTTCTCCATGTCGACAGCACTTGCACCGGCGGAGATAGCGAGCTTGTGGCCGTCGCCAGTGGAATGTTCGCCATTTGTAGTTGGTAGGTCCCAGAGCTCGGGGCGGTATTTTTTCAACAATGAGTCGCTGGTGAAATCGGCAGCGTAGCCGCCAGTTGCAAGGATAACAGGACCAAGTGCGGAGGAAGTTTTGCCGCCTTGAACGTACTCGACACCAGTGACAGTACCCAAGTCGTCCCTGAGAAGTTTCGTCACTCGGGCCTTTTTGTGGATCTTGACACGGTCAGGGATGGACTGGGCGAGGTCCTCGAGACGCTCGAGTTGAGCATAGGTGATAACCATGCCAGGGAACTGGGCATCTCCACGATGTGTGCGAGGTTGGGAATGTCCCCCGAGGCGAGAGACCTTGGAGAGATCGAGGCCGAATTTGTTCTGAAGCCAGTCGACAGCATCGCCTGAGCGACCAGTGAGAACACGGATAAGATCATCGCGCGCGAGATCACGGGCCTAGAGAGAGGAACAGCCATCGTGTCAGCGCTATGTCAGAGGCATGACTTTGAGAATACGCACTGAGTGCTTGGTATCGTCAAAGAAAATCTTTGCGGAGTCTGCAATGCCATGGTCCTGTTGGGCCTGCGTGCCAGCACCATTGATGCCGGACGTCGCCTTTGTGGAATTACCACCCATGAACCTGAAAGGGAGGGTAGTGGTCGGAAGTGGTGAAAAAAAAACAGTGGAATGAGACACACCCTTGCTTGTCGAGAAGGAGAACATTGGCACCACGCTCGAGAAGAGTGTGAGCTGCGGAGAGACCAGCAAGACCACCACCGACTACGATGACTTGTGCCATTGGGGATATGGGATTTAGATGACGAGAGGAAAAGTAAGAGGTGCGTGCGGCGAGTGATGTGGATGTGGACTCGGAGAGGTTTAAGTGGACGCGCCCAAACACGGATCTACCGGCTCTTAACATGTGATTAACCCCGCACGACTTTGACCGGCTACAGCCCGACTCGGAGGCCCGTCCATGTATTATCACGACAATGTTAGCCGGAGGCTGACTTCACAAGCAATCTACACACTATCTATACCCCACATCCCAAATCTAAAGTACCTTTTCTTCTCGGACACTTCAGTGGGAAGTATCGTCGGACACCGTCGGATCACCTCACCGGCTTCACTCTTCGCGACGGATACTTCTTGTCCTCGTCGTGTAAGACCCAAAGTGTTGCTACAATATACTGTATCGTACAGACACAGAGGTCAAGGTCTGGGCGTGGGAGGATTGAGCATGTGGTCGTTGGCGTCTATGAGGCCATGCGGCGGCGGTGAACTGCTGTAATATTAATATTAGTCTTCAGGTCTTCTATGTGGGTGAGGCGCGGCTCTTACCCCCCTTTCTTACTCACCACCATCTACGATGAGCAGCTCAGCATCCGATAAATCGCCCGACGAAACTACCACCCTCCTTCCGCGCTCGAGCGACGCCGCACAAGCCCGTGGTCAAGGCTCGCGCACCCTAGTCCGTGCAGCGTCCGTTCTCATCGTCTTTATCGCACTTGGGGCCGTCTTCTTAACGAACCAACCTGCCTCGTGGTTCGGTGGTGGAACACTCCCGCTCGACCCGCGCGAGGCCGCAAACGTAATCTTGAGCAAGGCGCCTGTTATCGTGCGTTCGGCGTCCCCTTGCACTTTTCTACCTCAGCTAATCACCACCCCTTTTTTCTTCATCATCTCCTGTCCATGGACGCGATTTTGTTTTCGATGAACACAAGGATGGTCATATCGACCTTGCATGGCTCGTGCGCCTGGAGTATAACAACAATGTGACTGCGGTCGACCTGGATAAGCCCACTATCGGCCACGTCGACGTCCCGCGCCTACGGGCAGGGCATGTTGGCGGGTTCTTCTGGTGCGTTAGACTCCACGTCCCCGTTTGAGTGCCGTCCCCTGTCCTGTCTCTCACTCTGGGCTCGCAGGTCGATATACGTGCCGTGCCCAGAAGACGGTGGCGAGGATCCAGGCAAGGACTTTCTCACAGCAACCTCGAGCGTGCGGTAGGTTCTCGCTTTTCTATCTTATACTCGTAAGATGAAGTGATCCCCGGCAGCGACGCATTGGAACAGATAGACATTTCTCACCAACTCATCAGCAAGCACTCGGACGTGCGTTCCACGTCTCCTCTTCTAACACACCATCTATGGTTCTCATGTCGTTCCCACAGACGTTCCAGCTTGCCCTGACCGCACGCGACGTCAAAGACGCGTTCCGGCGCGGTAAGGTCGCTTCCCTCCTCGGTCTCGAAGGGTCTGCTCCTTCCGTCTTCCGAATGTTACCCTCAATTCTCACCGGACACGTAGAGCACACCACCTCGGGAACTCGCTCGCCACACTGCGCCAATTCGCCGCCCTCGGCGTGCGCTACCTCACACTAACGCATTTCTGCCACAACGTGTTCGCAGATTCCTGTGGGATATTGGAGGCACCCAAGCCACTCCACAACGGGCTCAGGTGCGACATACATACCCTTCTCTCCTCCCCGTCTAGACCAGGGCGCGCTAAACGTGCGGCAGCAGCCCGTACGGCGAGACTCTCATCAGGGAACTCAACCGTCTCGGAGTCCTTGTCGACCTCTCGCACACAGCGGATGCCACTGCGCTCGCCGCGCTCAAAATCTCGCGCGCCCCTGTGATATGGAGCCACTCGGGTGCCCGTGCGGTGTGTGATGTCTCGCGGAACATCCCGGACGAGGTCCTCCAGCACGTCGGGACGGGCCCTGGTCAACGCGACGCGGTGGTGATGGTACGATCTACTCCCACCAAAGTAGTGTTTCGAGACGAGAGCTGACAGTGGCTTTCAAACGTAGGCCAACTTTGTTCCGGAATACGTGTCAGCGGAACCGACGAAGGCCGATCTCAAAGATGTCGTGGACCACATCGAGCATATTGCGAGTGTGATAGGCCGCAAGCAGTGCGTCTGTCTCTTTTATTCATTCTCACCCCGTTACGTCTCGGGTAGCTGATTCGTTATATCCATATGGGAAGCATCGGCCTCGGAAGTGACTTTGATGGCATAGACAGTGTCATAAGCGGGCTCGAGGACGTCTCAACCTTCCCCGCCCTTGTGCGTTCCCTCTTTGTGCCCCATTTATTGTGCCATTCGCTGACTCGTGGCCCGCATCGTTTCGCAGTTTGCGGAGCTGTACTCGCGCGGATGGAGCGCTGAGGAACTGGGCGGCCTCGCCAGCGGCAACTTTTTGCGCGTGTTTGCGGCGGCGGAGGAAGTCGCGCGCGAGATGGCACGCGAGGGCGTCGAACCCGCGCAGGATCTATACGAGAAGCGTCAGGACATAGCGCGGAAGCTTGAGGTCTGATGGTGTTTCTAGCTTCGAGCGGAGGTGGAGAGGAAAAGGAAGAACGTTTGTTGGCGCTCTTCGCATCTAGAAGACTTATTGTCTGAACTCCGGGCAGGAGCTTGAAGACTGGAATCGGTGGTTTGTGTTTGAATTGCTTTGTGAAGGAATGACGTATGTACTGTGTACGGTATGAAACACCCAGTGAGAACGTTGTCTTCGCGATTGCGCAGTCGTCTGTGGGGCCGTTTTGGTGTCCTGGTGTTGGTGGTGAGTTGCCGGTGGACAGTTCCGAGTCTGACTAGTGTATATTCTAACACGATAACTTGAACGCGATAGTAGCAGGCCCCTCCCACCATCTTTTAATGCCATGCGGCATTTTAATCGTTTAGGGTACAGTACGGGTGCAAGACTGTAATGTACGGGCACAAGAGCCTCAAAGTTCAGCAGTGTTGTGCTGTGATTGGCGCCCAACAACTCTCAAGCCTAACCACCTGAAGTCTAGCCAGGCCGCGACCGTGATTGGTGGAGCTAGCTGTCATCGGCAACATGCGCGGTCACGGCCACTTTCGCAAACAATGGCCCGCGAACTAACACAGGAGCATCGCGCACTGGGCGCATTCCGAACGTCAGCTTCGCATGCCTTTCTCTTTTCCCATGTTTTAATGTTTTTCGCCTTCGCGGAGCCTTCCCTAGAGGGAAAATTCCGATAGGGCGTAGTGTTGCCGGAGAGTTGAGTTGAGCTGAGTTGAGTTGAACTCAGCTAACTACGGCGCGCTAAGAGTTGCACCAGGTGCACACCAGGTGTCAGGAACGAGTTGGTGAGCTAGCGGACCAATCAGCATTCAGGATTTGACAAGGTGTCGTAATCGTAAAGAAGCGTAGTTGCGTACTGTAGTGGCCAGTGCCAGTGGCCATTCTGCCTTATCATGCAACGCTTTATTTATTTGACAGACATTTCCCCACATTATCTACTAATATGACTGTGTGTTCCAATTGGTATATAACTCATGTAGCTCTGCCTCCTTCCTGGCCTTCAGCAGCTCAAGAACTACTGCCTCGGTCACTGGACCCTCTATCGTATAATCTTCTTCCGTTGCAAGAATATCCGTCGTGAAATCAAGCCGCTCCTGCTGGTATAATAATCAGTGCCCACCTCCCGTTGTCGAAGATCATGTGTATGGGGGTGAAGGCTTTGCGGCTGCGGTGGAAATCCCGGATAGGCATCCTCAGGTTGCGGGTGCTGCATGCAGTGGCTGGGACTCTGAGAGACGAGTAAAAACGTCACAGCCTTGGTCACAGCTCACAAGTTTGGGGCAAAAACGATTTCATTGCAACTATATAACAGTGAGTACGAGTGCCCCTAGAACAAACTAGATGGTTCGAGAGTGGGATATTGAATAGCGCAAGCCCCAAGGGTGACAAGTGTGGGTACCAGTTGAACGGTGTTTAACTTGAAGAAACTCATCACAGTCGATGGAAGGATCCATATTGTTGGGTGGGGAATGAGATGCTTGTCGCCAAAGGAGTGTCACCCGATGAGATAGTCACCACAATAGATAATTACAAGCGTTTAACAGATAAAGGAGGAGTGTTTATTGCACCTTGATGTTGTATCGTGAATGCGCAGTACGACTTCATCGAGGGCCGAGGCGTCAATCAGTACTATTGTTTGGTCTAGTGTGGCTCCAAACCAAATGCGGTAACCACCATCCAAATGTGGTAACCACCCGTAGTTGCACCTGGTGCGACTGAGTTCAATGAGTTGCACCAGGTGCAACTCAGTTGCCAATTCGGGCAACTCAACTCAGGTGCACCTGAGTCAACTACAACTCTCCGGCAACACTAATAGGGCGTTCAAATGACGATCACAGATCCCCCTCCCCGACGACTTGTGCCTGCAAGACTGCTGTATTGCTTATCCCGATATGCACTAGCGAGGACGCGTACTTGCGTCTCTCGGCGCCATCCCGCGTGGGACAGAGTCCGACTGACAGCGCGGAGACCCGTTCCTTTTTTTTCAAACGTTCTCTCTGAGTCTGAGAAAGCCCGCTCGGCGCCCATGACTGAGTTGGAAAGGCACGGGGCGTTTGTAGCGCCACAGGACCACTGATTCCTCAGTTTCTGCGTGGTCCAATATCCTACTCGCCGTGCTGCCTCGCTCCTCCTCACCGCCCACCCCATTATAGTCAGTCTCTCGGATCTATTCAGCGTATGGTTCGGAGGCGACTGCCAATAATGGCCGAACCCGACGATCCCTTCCTATGGGCGATGGCCCCGCCAGCATTCGAGACACCCGCACAGCGTACCGAGCGCGAGGCGGAGGAGGAAAAGGCGCGTCGGAAGAGCGAGTTGATCGATGAGCAAATCCAAAAGGCCAAGCTGGAACTGCGCAAGAGGGCCCCAGTGAAGGTGCTCCTATTGGGACGAGAGAATTGCGGTACGTCGACTTTTGTATCCTTCGCCTTCTTTTTTGCTGTCTTTGCATCGTCACTGATCCTGACGTTTGCGTGTCCGTGGGCCTGTTGTGCAGGAAAGGCAGCGTTTTTGAGAGGTCCGGGGTTTCTCTATCTAACTTGGGCGTGTGTTTGAGTCATTCTTGTTAGGCTTTCGGGAATCGTATATGCGACAACCATGGCAAGAAGAGCGCAAAGTATGGTCCACCGCCATGCGTCTTGATTTGGTCCGTTCAGTCGTTAAGATTCTCGACGCGTTGGACTACGCACCCGATGCTCCTCACCGCCTCAGGTCGTTCCGAATCCATCTAAGTCCGCTGTGTCATGCACAGCACGAACTGGAAAAATGTCTCGGCTTAGCTTGGGGAGAAGAGATACGTGCGACTGCTATACCCGAACTTATCAAACAAGGGCAGCAGCGTCTAGAAGAGGCAGTAGCATTGATCACCATGTCTCGTGATGAAATGGCCGCGCTGTGGAGAGACGATTATGTACGTGCCAACCTGGGAACGCACCAAAGACTGCTCAATGAACACTCCGGATTGTAAGCATCCCAATTCACCACTGTGATATTTCTGGCCGTACTGACATCCTCGGCAGTTTCATGGATGGCATTCATCGTATAATGGAGCAAGGCCACGAGCCATCGGATGATGACATCACGCGTATGCGGTCGAGGACGACGCGCGGGGTTCAAGAGTACCACCTTGTAGTCGAGACCGGTGGGTGTCACGTACTCGTGGATGCGTTCAGATTACATACCGTGGTGACCCTGTCCAGGGCGAGAGACAGGGAACGAATGGATTTTCTACGACATAGGCTGGTCATGTACCCGCGTGCGTATGCCATCACGTTCGACCGCGATATTCCTCATGACCGCAACAGCGAGCCTCATGGATTCCATACTTCATGGACGCGAGCGCGATCGTTTTCCATACATCAATATCCGTATTCGATCAGTTCCTTAAAGAAAATCCACGTATCAATTGTTTGGAAGATAGTTTCAAGACCTGGACTACGATCTGCAAATCAAGGCTCCTCGCGAAGGTCCTTCCCCCTCCATCTTATCTCCTAGTCTAAACACGCTGACAATGGAGAGATGGGCCGTGTACAGGTATCATTGATTCTCGCCTTGAGTGGGTGTGACGGCCTAGAAGCCAAGCTCAGACGTGGTATCTCCTTCAGGTACTATGTAACTTCCTACGGCGATCGCGCAAATGACCCGTCCACAGTAACAGAGTGTATGTCCGACTTGTGTCTATATTCCTCGGCGATTCGGGAGCTCACTACTCACTCGCACCACGCAGACATCCAGCGGCATTTATTAGCGATATCTCGTAAAGTTTCTCCGGAACTGCGCACCGTCTATGTTCATCACACAGCGTCGATCGTGCGTTTATTTCGTCCCATTTTTCTGTTGAAGGCTGACGGAGCGGTGGGTAAAACAAACGGCTTTGGCAGGATTCGCATTCGCATGTTACGGGAGTCGTGTCGAGTATCCGTGATAGCATGTTTAGTGGTCATTTGAAGTCCGCCTCTCGCCTATAGCATTTCTTAGGTTTCTCTGGCGTTGCATCAGAGACATGTCACTCCAGCAGGTGACCGTGTATACCGCGTGTTCGTACGTAGACATTTCGTAGTGGAAGAAATGTAATGATGACGCCGCACACAAATGGTGCGAGTCGGCACTGGAAAGCGACCGGAAATTACGACATGAGTCAAACGGGCGTTTCCATCTCACCGTTTTTCGACGAGGACCAACATACAGTACGCTCAACAACACCTTCAATTCCTGAGCCCATTTGTTTGCTGCTATCCATCTGCACACCTGCCGTAGTTTGAATCCAGGCACTGTGACGACTTGGGGGTAAGGGACAGTATTCTAACGCGATAGTGTGATTGTGATTGTACCACAAAGTTGATCACGGCAAGTGCTTTGATTGGTCGGAAATTGCCGGTGTGACCCAGGTCCGCAAGTGCACTCCCTAGGCTCCTCCCATCTTTTAATGCCATGCGGCCTTTTAATTGTTTAGGGGATACAGTACGGGGACATTGTAATGTACGGCCCAAGAGCCTCAAAGTTCGGCAGTGTTGTGCTAAAGTATAGCCAGCCTATGACCGTGATTGGTAGAGCCCTGGCTGTCATCGGCAACATGCGCGGTCACGGCCACTTTCGCAAACAATAACCCGCGAATGAACACAGGAACATCACTCACTGGGCTCATTCCGAACCTCAGCTTTGCATGTTTTCTTCTTTTTCCATGTTTTCATTATTTTCGCCTTCGCGGAGCCTTCTCTAGAGGAAAATTTCTGATAGGGCGTTCAAATGACGATCACAGATCCCCCTCCTCGACGACTTGTGACTGCAAGACTACTGTGATGCTTATCCCGATATGCACTAGCGAGCCCGCGTACTTGCGTCTGCTAGCGCCATCCCGCGTGGGACAGAGTCCGACGGACAGCGCGGCGACCCGTTTCTTTTTTTCAAATGTTCTCTCTAAGTCTGAGAATGCCCGCTCGGCGCCTATGCCTGAGTTGGAAAGGCGCGGGACGTTTACAGCGCCACAGGACCATTGATTCCTCAATTTCTGCCTGTCCAATATCCTACTCGCCGTGCTGTCTCACGCCTCCTCACCGCCCTCTTTTTCACCCCATTATAGTCTCTCGGATCTATTCAGCGTATGGTTCGGAGACGACTGCCAATAATGTCTGAACCTGATGATCCCTTCCTCTTGGCGATGGCCCCGCCGGCGTTCGAGACACCCGCACAGCGTGCCGAACGCGAGGCGGAGGAGGAAAAGGCGCGTCGCATGAGCGAGTTGATCGATGAGCAAATTCAGAAGGACATGTTGGAGCTGCGCAAGAGGGCCCCGGTGAAGGTGCTCCTATTGGGACAGGAGAATTGTGGTACGTCGACTTTTTGTATCCTTCGTCTTATCCTTTCATCGTCACTGATCGGGACGTTTGGGTGTCCGTGGGCCTGTTGTGCAGGAAGGGCAGGGTTTTTGAGAGGTCCGTCTTCACTTGGGTTTATCTAACTTGGGCGTGGGTCCAAAGTCATTCTTGTCAGGCTTTCGAATTTCGCATGCGCCGCGAGCATGGCAAGAAGAGCGCAAAGTGTGGTCCACCGTCATTCATCTTGATTTGGTCCGTTCGGTCGTCAAGATTCTCGACGCGTTGGACGACGCTCCCGATACTCCTCATCGCCTCAGGTCGCTCCGAATGCGCCTAAGTCCGCTGCGTCGTGCACAGCTCGACCTGGAGAAATACCTCGGGCTAGCTGAAGGCGAAGAGATGTGCAACGCTTCCGTACCCGAGCTTGTGAAGCCAAAGCAGCTGCACAACCCTGGTCTGGAGGAGGTGGTAAGGGTGGTTATCATATGTCGTGATGACATGGGGGTACTGTGGACAGACGACGATGTCCGCACCAAGCTGGAAACACACGGAATACGACTCGATGAAGACTCTAGATTGTAAGTGTCCCGATCTACCGCTATAATATTTCTGGCTGACTGACATCCTCGGCAGTTTCTTGGACGACATTCATCGTATAACAGAGCGAGGGCCATCGGATGATGATGTCACGCGTATGCGGTCGAGGACGATGCGAGGGGTTCAAGAATACCACTTTGTGGTAGAGACGGGTGGGTATCACGTGCTCGTTGGACCCGTTCAGATTACTTACCGTGGTGACCCTGTCCAGGGCAAGAGGCAGGGCACGAATGGATCGTCTACGACATAGGCTGCTTACGTACTACCTGCGTGCGTATGCCACTGCATCACGTTCAACGGCGACATTCATCATGACTGCAACAGCGAGCCTCATGGATTCCATACTTCATGGATGCGAACTCGATCGTTTTCTATGCGTCAATATCTGCATTCAATCAGGTCCTTAAAGAATGCCGACGTACCAATTGTTTGGAAGATAGTCTCAGGGCCTGGACTATGATCTGCAAATCAACGCTCCTCGCGAAGGTCCTTCCGCCTCCATCTTATTTCCTAGTCTAAACACGCTGACAATGGAGAGGTGGGCCGTGTACAGGTGCCATTGATTCTCGTCTTGAGTGGATATGACGGCCTCGAAGCCAAGCTCAAACAGGGTATCTCCTTTAGAGACTATATCTCTTCCTATGGCGATCGCCCAAATGACCTATCCACAGTAACACAGTGTATGTCCAATATGTGTCCATATTCCTCAGCGATTCGGGTGCTTACTACCTACTCGCACCGCGCAGACATCCGGAGAAAATTTTTAGCGGTATCTCGTCAAGTTTCTCCGGAACCGCGCACCGTCAGTGTTCATATCACAAAGTTGATCGTGCGTTTATTTCGACCCATTTTGCTGTTGAAGGCTGTAAAACAAACGACTTTTGTTGCAGGATTCGGATTCGCTTGCTATGAGAGTAGTCGTGTCGAGTGTCCGTGATGGCATCTTCAAAGACTATTTGAAGTCCCAATCTTTCGTATAGCATTCTTTAGTTTTTCTTTGGTGTTGCCTCAGAGACATGACACTCCGGGCCAGCAGGTGACCTGTATACCGCGTGTTCGTACGTGGAAGATGCAGTAATGTAGTGATGACGCCGCACACAAATGGTGCGAGAGGGGTACTGGAAAGTGACCGATGACATCAATGACACTCACCGGAGTCGGAAATTATGACGCGAGTCAAACGGGCGTTTCCATCTCACCGTTATTCGACGACGTCCAACACACGCTCAACAACTCCTTCAATTCCCAAGCCCATTTGTTTGCTGCTATCCATCTGTAAACGCCCCAGGGGAGGGTGTGGAAAAGGGTCACCCCGACCCGATGGCGATGATATCATCCTAGAGAGAAAATTATCGTCGGGCGGATCAACACCTTCGCACGGGGTGACACCGATTCCGGAGGGCAACCATCACCAGGGCGCACCAATGCCTCGTTGAAATTGCAACGCCAAGCGGGGCGCGCGTCGCGCGAGCACCGGCAGAACTAGGATTTTGGACCACTGTAGCAGTACGGTAACTTGGGTTCCATCTCACTGTATTTTTAAGTATTGTATCGTATCAAAGTACCTAATCTTCGGGTGCTCACTTTTGTGATCACCTCTCCGTTGTCCAGAGCTTGGCAAGTTATGCGGGGACCTCGTGCTAAAAAGGCTCGTTGCAGGTTCATCTGCCCACCCTGCAGCAGAAATCAAATTACCGTTCATCCCGTGTTCGGAGGGAGTATGAGTCATGCCGATGTCAGGGGACAAAATAAAACCGGAAGGGACTCGGTTCGAGCTTGGCGCTTGTCGAACGTTTCGAGAGCCTCCCTCCCAATCCGCTGTCTCCATCGGCCGATTCGTGAACCACCGGGTTATACGGGTATAATGGTGTGGAATTACGGATGTGATGTCAGGTGATTCTGGATTGTCCAACTACATGCCTCGAGGACAGGGATTAATTAATATTGATTGGGTGGGTAACTGCCCCGGTGGCACAATGTCATGTGGATTGGTAGATCCCATAGACCCCTCGGAAGTCTCGTGGTCCCTTAGACGACTTCAAGGCTTTCATGCCAAATAATAAGATCCACATGACTGTGATCACGACAGGGACGACTTGATGACCGAATTCAGAGCAAAGGCCAAGTGCGATTAAAGATAGTAATAGACATGCCGTTCAGGGTAAGCCGCACAAGGTTCCGCTACGGGTCATGCTTTCCTCCACCTGCGATACAGCATCAATACGATGCGATCACAAGAGAATAAGATTGATAGACCAAATGGATCGGACAATTCGGTACAGCGATGAATTAGACATGCTTTACAGGTTGATTTTGGCCATTGACCTACCCTGTATCAATTGGTAAAGGACGCCCCAGGTTGTTGATTGGTTACGAAGGCCTCAATGAGGGGATAGCGCATGTGCAATAGGCTGCCAAAAGCAGTTGGTGGTGAGTCGCCTGATCTAAGGACAAAAGGGTCGCATGGAGCTGTAGTGGTGGGAACTAAGAACGGAATGACACCAGCATTGTGCCAGCGTCCCGCCACCCATCACCGTGACGTGCGAGTAAAGACGGAGGACGTGTTCTAGTGCCTGCTGCTCCTCGCCACATGCCTGGCCCTGGCCCTCCACAGCGGACGGACAAGACACAGATCCATCGTGAGCAATCACGGTTCGAACCTCGCTTGTGTGTTTCGCCTCGCGGTGGTGGCGTTTGGTAAAATGCAAATACGATAAATGTGGCGCACTTCAATTTCCTACTACTTCAAGTGAACAGAAATTCTGCATCGAAATAAAAAAAAAAAAAGTCAGCCGAGTCAAATAACGGATACAGGGCAATTTGCGAGGAACAATATGCACACGGCACACGCACACGCGCTCCGCGGGACACATACATACTGTACTGGATCAAGCACGCGGCTGTGCCACGCTCGTAAGCAGGAACACCCCGATATCCACTATGATCCGCTCGTTGATGCGCGAGCCGGGCTGGGCATGCACCCGGTTCAGCGCGTACAGCCCAGTCGAGCCCAACGCGCCCGTTCATACTAAGCGACATGTAAGGCAGTTGGGGGGTAGGTAGGCTGGCTAGGTAGGCGCCGCGATGAGGCTTCGAGATGTGGTGAGGGCTGTGGTATGTTCAGCGAAGGAAAAACTATTGTGGTTCCTTTCATACTAACCTCAACTGTCGTCGTGCCTCCTTTATCCAGGGAGCCTTACTGGGGCCTTTCGGAACCCAGGAAATTCCATGCGGCTTTATCCACCACAGAGGATGTCGCGATGTCGTTCCGAGAGCTCCCATCCCTTCTGTCTAGATCCAAGGGTACTAGAATGATACTAAATATTTCCTAGGGACGCAAAAGTAAAATCTCGTCAGTGGTTCTGAGCCAGAGAATAACACTAGAATGTTATACATGGTTTCAAACAATGAGAAGCCTTCCACAAGCCCTAGAACGAGGCGAAAGCAGGACGCTACCTCGAGCTCCTTTCAGGCCGTGGAAATCTCCACTGGCAACTCGCTGCGACCGCGTTGTCGGGCAGTACGGGTCGGTACCCTTCAGATAGTCGTACGAAGCGTAGTCTTCCGGGATGCGCATGAAGGAGACAAACATGCGAGGCGATCACCGTCGGCGCGGTTTCCAGTCAAGCCTGAGCATATCGTGGATGGGCAGGGTATTCTTGGCCTCCGTCGATCAATGTGGAACGAGCGGCGCAAAGGAGGACAGGTAGATGGGCCGTCAGCGGGAGCGCAAAGGTCAAGCAGGTATGTGGTTGGCGCTGACGCGTACTAGTAAGCCAAAGTCCTGCAAGTTCACGCGGGTCAGCCGGTCAGTGTTAGGAAGACGAAGGTTAGAGACACGGTACATCTTCATGGAGGTGAGGCTGTCTAGGAGAATGAGAGGGCGGAAGAATGAGCCCGAAATAAGGACATTGGCGTGAAGATCAGGCCCACCAGGCGCTCTTCTTGCTATACTTGCCAAGTATTATACTATACGACTGCCGAAAGCCTTAAAAAACACAACTTGAACAAGGCCAAAGTGAGATAGAACCTCTGGCGGGAGTAAACCTCCCAAAAACGTTGCCTTGTCTGTACAGAGCGCCCCGCGCGCGACGTCCAGATCAGTGGCAAATGAAACGACAAAAGATACATGCATAAGTGAGACTATAAACGAAATATCGCAAGAAAAAGGTCGGGGACTTGGGTACCGGGCCACAGTACA
>Ga0307512_10002423_pt1 | contig 23677 bp, 25 predicted proteins | sample 14_EM_MG_FD_200267 | JGI IMG/M metagenome (GOLD analysis project Ga0307512, IMG submission 200267) | Populus trichocarpa ectomycorrhiza microbial communities from riparian zone in the Pacific Northwest, United States - 14_EM | ecosystem: Host-associated > Plants > Roots > Unclassified | place...
ATAAAGGCTGCCAATGAAACCAATAAAGAGAATGATGTACCAAAGTTAATATTTTGCACATAACAGTAACATATATGATTGCGACCATAAATAGAAAAACCCGAAAAGGAGAACCGGAGACTGGAACTGACGGGTCTAGCCAAACCCGGCAAAACCCGCGGGTTGACGGGTACGGGTACGGGTTTGGCCCGCCAAGAAGCTCCGGGTCGGGTTGTTGGACGGGTCTGGAACCGAACCGAACCGTTTTTCCGGTCCAAACCCGGACCGCTGGCGGGTTACCCGGACCCGTTGCTAACACTACTTGCATCATTGGTAATCTGCGTGGCGATCGTTTGCGGCCATTCATAAATGTGGTATTGGCTAGCTTTTTAGGCAAAAGAGAGAGCCATATGCTCCCTGCCCCATTCTGAATATGAGTGTCAACAGAGCGTCAACAATTTTTGGTCTTGCATCATTGGCAATCTGAGTGGCTATAGGTTGCGGCCATTCATAAATGTGGTATTGGCTGGCTTTTTAGACATAAGAGAGAGCCACATGGTCCCTGCCCCATTCTAAATACGAGTGTCAACGGAGCGTGAATGATTTTTGGTCTTGTAAGTCAGGTAATTCAGAAGTGATTTGGTCGTTACTATGCATAATCATAGTATTGGCTGCCTTTATTGGGAAAAGAGATAGAGGCACATTCCCTGCCCCATCATAAAGATGGGCGTCAATGGAGCATCAACGATTTTTGGCCTTTCATCATGGGTAATCAAAGCGCAATGCATCGGTTATTGTGTATATACGATGTTCTGACAGTTTTTCTAGGCTAAAACATTCATGAACTCTTCTTTGCATCATTGGAAATGAAACTAGTTTTTACTGTCCAGGAGGCTGTCATGGGAACGTCAGTTGCTTATCTGCCTAGAGAGGCTGCCCCTTCCTCCGTAATAGAGGTTTGCAATCATGCGCCACTTATATTACCCAAGCTGCGAGACCTTAAATCGTTGATGCTCATTTCCAAGATGGGGCAGGGAGCGTGTCACTTCTGCTTTTGCTAACAAAGGAGGCCAATACCTTAGTTATGACTCTCTGCAACAAATGCCCGCTCTGATTACTCAGGATGCAAGACCTAAAATCGTTGACGCTCTGTTGACACTCATTTCCAGGATGGGTCAAGGAACGTTTGTCAACATATTTCGATCACAAAGCTGGCCAGTACATCCAAAATAAACAATGACATACCATCTTTAATATTTTACGATTAACAGTAGGATATCTGAATGCAACCATAAACAGAGCAACCCGAAATGCAAAACCGGGGATTGGACTGAACGGGTCTGGCCAATCCCGGCGAAAGCCGCGGGTTGACGGGTACGGGGCCAGGTTCAGACCAGTATGAAGCAGCGGGTCGGGTTATTGAACGGTTCTGGAACCGAACCGAACCGTTGTTCCGGTCCAAACCCGGACCACTGGCAGGTTACCAGGACCCGTTGCTAACAGTACGCTGGACGAAGACTTTGATCCAGATTTCCGTAACTTTGTTCCCGATGGACGAAGACTTTGATCCAGATGTCCATAACGAAAAACCTGCTAGTCAAACACTCAGATCTCCGTAACATTGTTCCCGCTGGACGAAGACTTTGATCCAGATCTCCATCACCTAAATTCCGCTAGACGAGTTTGATCTTGATCTCCATACTCTTATTTCCACCGGATGAGCCTCACAGGCCACTGGTAGTGATGCACAAACCATTGGATAACAATAGGATGAGATTGATACGGAAGAGATATGATATACAGGTAGGGCAAGGAACTCTACGTGACGATATCCAAACGACAATAAACAAGTAAACAAATCAAACAGGCAACGCAATACCATCCAAATAACAGATAAACAGCCCCGAGATACATGACCAGCAGGAAAACCAAATATAAACCCACAAAATACCTTCCAAATGACATAAAGAGTGGCCCTGGATGCATGACCAGCAGAAAACCAAACGAATGCCTGCAGAATACCATCCAATAATAATAACCCCAATGACACATGAACCAATTCAAAAACCCACAGTCGATACCACTAGCCAGAGAAGATTCATCAACTGGGCAAATGGTGTTGACTGCAGTCAGCAAAGAATCCACCTAACTGAGGCCAGAAGCCTATCTGGATCGGCATTGGGCGGGGCCTGCGGCAACACCAGGAGAACCGGATTTGGGATATCTTCGTCCGAGGTAAGTTTGAGCGAAGTTGAGACGTCCTCGTCCCGCTCAATAGAGACCAGTTTCTCCCGAGGCAAGGACCGTGGAAGCCCAACGGACTTATTTAATAGGCCAATGTACCTTGCACCAGGCTGGCCCAATAGACTCACGTCCTGCAACTTCGGCCCCCGTATTGTCCTATGTGACCACCGGAAATCCAGAATCAGGATAGTATCCTCGTGATCATTGTGGTATCTGACACATTTGGCGACATAAGTTGCATGGTGGTGCCAGATCTGCCAACTTTTTACCACCCATTTTGCCGGTGGGTTGTGATTATCTGAACTCTGCATCCCGCCACAAAACAATCCACCCAGGGTGTCTGCCACGGGAGGAGGGCGCACCTGAAGAGGGCGAACCAGAAGACGGCGAACCGGAAGAGTGTGAACCTGAAGAGGGCGAACCGGAAGAGGGCGAAAAGACATTCGATGACAGGAGGGCGAACCCCAGCAGTGGGATCGGCCACACGAGGGGGATCGGCCGCGGGAGTAGGATCCACCGCGGGAGTGCAAATGAAACAGTCAGGAGTCAAGGGTTCCAGTTGTCCAGAAGGTCCCGGTTTTCCAGAGGGTCCAGAGGATGTTGGTTTCTTAGGAGTTGGCCTGGGGGTGTCATCGGTCCTCTTTCTTTTCCGCTGGCTCTTTTTGGCCCACTCCTCCAAGATGTGCATCAGTGCCCACCAGACAGCATCTTCCCCGCATTGACCATCTAAACCTTTGCTACTTCTTCTTTTGGCTCCACGCTTCCATGCACCATGGAACCAGGCACATATGGCATATCCAAAGACAACCTCGTCAGTCACCATCTAGAAGTCTGCTGACCCCCAGGGATCCTGCTTTGTCCTTCCAACTTTCCGGCATTCCAGCGCTCGAAATCGGTCCTCGGCGTGCCTCCAGGCTACATCCCATTCTGCCATCACATCTGCAGATGGCCTCTGGACTACGAGCCATGACGATGTGAATTTCGTGGTTGGGAGTGTGCATTATGTTGTTGTCTAGATGGTCAGTTTCAATTACATTGGCTAGATTCCGGATAGAGGACTTACAAGTTCCATAGCCAACTGTTTTCAACAGCACATGGGCAACCACTTGAGGGCTCTGGTGTCATTGTCCTTGGACGGATTGTCATTGTCCTCGCCACGTTGATCTAGCCGGACAGGTTCCTTTCCTTTACCGGTGTTGGCTCCCTTGTTTTGCTCATTGCCCTTCGAATTGACAGTGCTGCCATCATCATCTTCATCATCGGAAAGATTGTGGTTCCAAAGCACCATTTGCCGTTCTGTATTTTCCAGCCACCGGTGACCCAGTGTCTCCACTGCCCACCAGACGAGATCCTCTCCACACCTAAGCGAGACCATGTCATTGACATTTTCCCAAGTAGCTGCACTGGAGTAGATCTTGGCTGCTGCACCAAGTTGAGGGTTATGTTGTGAGAACGTATTCAGGGCCTCCATCACGTCTTTGTAGAACCATTCTGTACCCTCCGCAGTGGTGACGATTGAGAATGCTGTGGGGTTGTACCATGTTTCTTGGATGTACTGTGGGCAGGTCTTCAACAATCGTTCTTCGACTCCGAGGATGGCTTCTGCCGGAGCTGGTGCCATGTTATACAGATTGCCTCTTCCGAGAGACCGGTATTGCTCTACGGCAGTCAGGTATATTCCTCTAGATGCCCAATAATACTTTCCGGGTAACCATCCACTGTCTCCCGGCTGATTTAGGGCATAAAATCATCCTCCCAGTCTTCGTCATCCATGTCCTTGTCGTCCTCATTCTCATCATCCTCGTCCTTGCCTGTCTCCACCACCGGCTGTTTGTCCATCAGCTGCTGCTTCAACTCCTGCACCTGCTCCTTGTTGCTCTCGCTATCATCAGAGATAGTAATTGCCTTCATTACTTTTGGCATCCGGACATAGATCGAGCCACCAGTTTTGACTTTGGCTAACCCCGGCTTGCCTTTTTCAGGCCTGCCAGTGTCTTTATTCTCATAGTCCTTTGTCGACTGGTGGCCTCCAGGGTGCTCGTGGTTCCGTTACTTGGGTTTATCTGTCAGTGATGCCACTGTATATAGGCTGTATCAAAGTAACCTGCTTTGGAAACCCCTGTTCTGGTTGTGACCATATTTAGATGGCGAGTATGATCATGTAGACAGGGTGAGATCGGTAGCTTTAGAATCAGAGGTCGGAGGTTTGGGTGTGGAATCTGTCCGGAAGTGGTGGCATCGGTGCCGTTGGAACGTCAGTCGTCGGGGGTGTGGATGTGGAACGCGTGAAGTGTAAGGAAGATGGAGAAAATGGGCGCGATGGCTAGAGATGGTCGTTATATATACTACTCATCCGCTGCAACTGTGGGCAGATGGATAGTAAACTCGATCTAGGAGAAGTTCCTATGAACTTCCCAACTTCCGTCAGTATACCAATTCTATATTGCCAGTGGAACAATGAAACCCACTGGAACTTGCATCTCTGAAGGATATGTTGCTAAGAAGAGCCGATTCATTGGTTTCCGTGCTTCCGGTAGATGACAGAAGGCCTTTGGTGATCCTTGAGACTTGCGACAGTTGATGGTTGTCAACATCTAGTGTTAGCAACGGGTCCAAATTCCCGGTTCGGTTCCGGGTCCGGTTCCAACCCGGAACAGGACCGTTGCAACGGGTTTTACCACACGAAAACCCAGACTGTTGCGATTGGGCCAGTTTTACCACCAAAAACCCGGCATTTTAACCTCCCAACTTTCCCTCTAATTAAGTATCTGAGTTCTGATCGTATCATGACCTGATCAGAACATAGATTGTGTGTAATTAGCCGCTCTTTCACCTCCCGGTTTCAGAATTGCAATGCGACCGATATTCGTTGTGTCGCTATCGAAAACCCGCGAATTTCGCATCAAATTTGGCGTTATCCCGAGCAACTTAACAAATATTGGTTGCATCGCAATTCTGAATGCGGGAGGTGAAAGAGCTGCTAACAATGCACAATCTATGTACTGATCATGTCATGGTTCGATCCGAACCCAAAAACTGAATTAGAGCCAAAGAACTGCCAAAGTTGTAGGAAACGTAATATGGAACCACGGGTTGGTTCCAACCCGGCCAAAAAACCGCGGGTTTATGTCCGGTCCGGGTAACAGACCCACCAACACAAAGCAGGTCGGGTTTTTGGCCAGGTCTGGAACCGAACCGAACTGAATCACTGGCCAAAAACCGGACGGCTGGCAGGTTACCCGGACCCGTTGCTAACACTATCAACATCTTTTAGACAAAGAGAAGGTTGAGAACTACCTGACATCAGTCTGCCCCGCAAGTGCACCCACACCCCGATTTGCCGCTGGTACCCAACCCTAACCAAGGCATGCCATTGGCGTTCTCTGCCTGCTAGACCTAACTCATCCATCAGGCTTGAGTCTATTGTCAAACTTTATATGCATCTTCAAGCTTCATATGCATCGTCAAACTCTATAAAAACAAAAGATAAAACGATCGAGAAGATGGCTCTTCTATGTTCAAGCATTCAATTATTCAACGCACACTCTGACCTTCTGACAGATGTCAAGCGCTCTTTCTATAACCACTTTATCAAATGCAGCGCCATTGACCATTCCTCGGCTGTCTTTGTGCACGAACAGGCGACTTGGTAAGTGAATTCATCCAATGGACAGCAAACACCCTGTAACCATTTGGCAGACCTTGAGCCATGCCGCCAGCACGCAGACCACAGATAAGTGCCCTAGACGCACTCGAATGCCGATATCCTGAATGAATTAGGATGTTTGTCCAGCGGGGAAACCTTAAACACCATCTGTGAATCAGCCATCAGGGTCAGCCGCCACCACCTGGCAACTATCGACATAGCCACCCGCCATGTCAACAACTGTACTCACCGCATTGGCAGCGTCCTACACAAACCCTATCAGCGAAATGTATTTCAGTCACTGGAAGCCTCCAGGAGTGACTGAGAGGATGTGGAGTGTAAACTTAGATGCGTCAATTTCAGGAGAGTATCGGACCCTAGGAGGGCATTCCTGCATCAGCAAAATGTGAATCGGTCCGGAAGCAACATGCAATCCTCCCAGACACTCTGGGTGACCTCACCAGTGCTTCTAAGTACTTCTGGATGCTCCCAGACCCCCCTAGAGCTAAGCAAAGTGCTCTCAGACTCTGCAAGAGAATTCTCAGGTGCTCCTGGAAGCACCTGCAGTTATGGAGGTGCGTTCAGGATGCTACAAGATTTGACTTATAGAATAGTCAAATTTTGGAGCTCCTCAGACCTCTACGCAGAACTGCGGGAGACTTCGAGAGAAGCTGAGACTGCAGCGCAGCTCTGCGGGAGACTTCAAGAGCAGCCGAGACCGCGGCGCAGCTTCCGTGGAAGACTTGATGCCGTATTCTCACGGCAGTGGTTCTTACATAACCACAAGGCATTTCGTCTTATCATATTCGTCTTTGTTACATCATAATATGGCATACATTATTTAAGTCTCTCTATATATATACATACAGCCAATCTGGCCGCAGATGGTACTCGAGCATAATCGGAGGAGAACCTGGACACGCCCATTGAGCATCCAAACGAGATTGATGATAGAGAGCAGTTCTGGTTCGAGGAGCGTAGGAATCGGGTGAGAAGATATGATACTACCCGGCGTTGAGGATCCACGCAATTGCGCGGATCCACGAAATCTCGGACAGAGCGAGTGAGACTAAAAGTTGGGAAAGATAGAGTGTGTATTTTCATTGTATGAAAAGATGAGATGGAAATGAGATGATGTCTATGTACTCCGCAGTCAGCCGAATATATACTCCCCGTCACTCTGTCCACCTCCGTTTCAGCTGTATCTCCATACACCCGCCGTCGCTCCTTGAAGATGTACTTGGAGGCCGTGATCGAGCGAGTTTGGAGATGCACTTGGTGGCTGTGATCAAGCGAGTTTGGAGATATCTACTTGGAAGCAATGATCGTGCAAACTTTGAGGCCACGATGAAGCAGTTTGGAGGCCGTAATCGAGCGATTTTGGAGATTCACTTGGAGGCCGAGATCGAGTGAACTCAGAGTTGCACTTGGAAGCCGTAATTAAGCGTGTTGGGAGATACACTTGGAGGCCATGATCGAACATGATTGGAGGAGTACTTGGAGGCGGTTGATGTGGACGCGATTGATCTGATGGCAGTCAATCTGGAGGCGGTAGATTGGGAGGCATGTGCAATGGAAGCTGAGACTCTATTCATTGGTTAACTTGTGATTGTGGGAATGTAGAGAATTGAGTAAAAACAAGGTCCGCTGAGAGCTGAGACTGGCTGGGAGCGGGATGACAGTCGATCTTGGGATGATGCAGCACGCGGTGTATGCAGTACTCAGTGTATGCTGTACTCGGTTGATGCTGTACTCGGTGTATGCTGTACTCGGTGTGAACTCTTGATCATGGCATGGAGGGATAGAGAGGGATGACTTAACTTCGTGTTCTTAGGTGACGGTAGAGTTCAGGACGAGAAGGAGAGAGATGAGAGAAGATGGGACAAATCATCATAAGAAACTGGGACTTGGAGAATTTCGTGTGCAGGTCAATTTACCATCGCCGATATGGCAGGTACGAGTCCCAATCCGGCGTGTAATTACACCGATACGAGGTCTTTCCAACTCAATCAGGCAAGTCGTACCTCTGATTTCTTATATCCGCTCATATCCTCCAGATCGTGCTCATCATCATCCCCCATCTCTCTCTTTCTCGTCCATAACTCTACCAACATCGTAGAACACGAAGTTAAGTAATCCCTCTCCATCTCGCCATGTCATGATCATGAGTGGACACCGAGTACAGCATACACCGAGTACAGCATACACCGAGTACAGCATACACCGAGTACAGCATACACTGAGTAAAGCATCTACCCAAGATAGTTTGTCTTCCCTTCATTCTCATGATTATGAGTTGACCCCTGAAAGTAGCTTCAGCTTCCGGCGTGCCTCCCTACACGATCGACCGCCATCAAACCAGCTCTCCATGCGAGCTCCAAGGTAAAGTGACCTTGTCACAGTCCCACGGTTGCGAGTTAACTAACTGATGAATAGAGTCTCGGCACCCGGCACGCCTGTCCATCGACTGCCTCCAAGTACTCGTCCAAACTCGCTCGATTACGGCCTCCAAGTTCGCACAATCATGGCCTTCAAGTGCATCTCCAAACTCGCTCAATTACAGCCTCCAAGTGCATCTCCAAACTCGCTCAATGACGGCCTCCAAACTGCTTGATCGCGGCCTCCAAGTTCGCACGATCATGGCCTCCAAGTACATATCTCCAAACTCGCTCAATCACGGCCTCCAAGTGCATCTCCAAACTCGCTCAATCACGGCCTCCAAGTGTATATCCAAACTCGCTCGATGACGGCCTCCAAGTGCATCTACAAACTCGCTCGATCACGACCTCCGAGTGGATCTCCAAACTCGCTCCATCACTGCCTCGGAGTGTATCCCTGAGTTCACTCGATCGTTATTTTCCGGCGCACCTCGAATTGCTCTCAAGCACCGCCTGCAGCCAGTCCAGATATACTGTGTGTAGATGGGTAGCTATATAGATACATAGATACATAGATGAGAATACAAACTGAATACATGAGTTTTAAAAATCGTTGAACGATAAGCAGTAGCTATGATTTCCAGGCGTGCACCAGCAGCGTTCCCAAAGAAAATGTTGTTTTTCCCAGACTGCTCTACTGTGATTCGAGGCGCTCCCAGACCTGTCACAGGCGCTCCCAGCCATGTCGCCGGCGCTCCCAGGTGCTCCCAGGATTGTCCTCGGCGCTCCCAGGCTTGTCACCGGTGCTCCCAGGTGCACCCAAAGTTCTCTCTGGTGCTCCGACATGTTCCCAAACCTATCACAGTCACTCCCATGGTACTCCTGTACCAGTCATCAGAGATCCCAGTTACTCTGAAGGCTGGCCGGAATGCCCTCCTACAGTCTGGTACTCTCCTGAAATTGACCCATCTAAGTTTACACTCCACATCCTCTCAGACACTCCTGGAGTCTTCCAGTGACTAAAATACATTTTGCTGATGTGTCGGCCTTCAGAGTAACTGGAAGTGCCAACGACAAGCCTGGGAGCACCTGGGAGCGCCGGTGACAAACCTGGGAGCACCGGCGACATGTCTGGGAGCACCTCGAATCACAGTAGAGCAGTCTGGGAGAAACAACATCTTCTTTGGGAACACTGCTGGTGCGCCTGGAAATCATAGCTACTACCAATCGTTCAACGATTTTCAAAACTCATGTATTCAGTTTGTATTCTCATCTAAATATCTATGTATCTATATAGCTACCCATCTACACACGGTATATCTGGACTGGCTACAGGACGTGCTTCAGAGCAATTCGAGGTGCGCCTGGAAATAATGATTGAGTGAACTGAGAGATATACTCCGAGGCCTTGACCGAGTGACTTTGGAGATACACTTCGAGGCGTTCATCGAGCGTATTTGCAGATACACTTGCAGGCCATGATTGTTAGGGGTTCTCCCCTAATAGAGGTATTGGTACTAGTCTACTTTGAGATCTACATAACGGGTTGTATAATACCGTATAGTACATAACACCGATGTCAAAAATGAAGTAGTCAGCTTCCATACGTAATGATCTTTAGCGCGACATTACATGCCTCGTGCCGATTTGACAGCTAGCATCACTGCTGCCAGATTCATTGAAAGTTCACCTACTACGGTAGAACTGATTTGATCATGCAATAACCTTGGCAAGTCGATAAGCCTTCATGGCTTATATTGATGCCAGTTATTTCTTACCACTCTTGTTCAAACCGAGCTTAGGGGACTAGACACGGCAGTAGCAGAAATGCGACTGACGTGTCAGGCAGACGATAGCCAATATGCAATTAAGTGGGACTCTGAGCCAATCCCTTGTGGAGCAGGACAACTTGGGTACTCCCCGGTCAAAGAGAACAGTCTCGGCCTTAGCATGGTGTGTCTGATTGATGAAGACATTGGGCAAAGTCAATAAGACCCGATGAACCTCCGACTCCCTGGCAGGGAACAAACGAGTAAGGTTAATCATCATTAGTTCAATAATACAGGTGTGGTACGTCAATTCAAATGTCAACAGAGCAATGGTGGGTCGCCACGTAAGCCTCTGAACCAGATAAGCCAAATAGCCTATATGGTGAAGGTTGTGTTGTATTTTATTAAGCAATCTGTTCAAAGCCCTCCAAATAACCACGTCAGGCGACGGAGAGGTTTTGACTATCCGAATATAGCAGTTGCAAGATATCTAAGTTGAAGTTACTGTTTGAGAAAATCTTATCACATGATGATAGCCTGACTTGTCAGGGGAGTAACTTCTTGAAACCAATCTGACGATTACACAATAACTTTTGGGATGCGTGGTCCTCTATCATAGAGCCTGGCTCGTAATAAAGGAGTACTCTATCATATGACAGATGTGATCATAGCTAAGGTTCGGACATAAGCTTCGGCAGTCGAAGAAAGGCTATAAATGAATGGGAAAGCTTCAGCTTTGGAAGGTTAGCCCCACAGTTACAAATGATACCTACCTGCGAATGACAAAGCTGAAATATTATAAGTTTCAAGTTTCTATTATTATTATTATTACCATTATCAAGTATATTAGTAGTATCTATTGGGATTGTACGCGGTTCCCCCGCCCCATGACTGAGAGACTGTTTGCAAACAATTACGACATTATCATGTGCGCATTATCATTATTGATACGACAATTCCAGAAGGAAGAAAATATATTTGCTGCACAGTGTATTCGGTGGCTGGCAAGTATTATCCAATATATGGAGATATTAAGGTTCCTTCTTGGATATCAAACATATCCCTCAGAATACATTAGGAATTGAATAGTTACGCCATTACCAAATCAGGACAACGAAGGAACTATTATTCCGGTATCTGATATTCCTGCTCTTGATCTTAATTCAAATTTTAACACTGACAGGCTGTCATCTCAAGAAGAAATAAGTTTCAACTATCCAATTAGGAGGCAGATATCATTAAATGCCACTCAGTCTGGAAGAGTGTTCAAGAATGAACCAAAATGTTGAGAACCAACTATGCTTGAACTCGAGCAACGTTTCGGCAAACGAAGTGAAAAGCAACGAAGGCGTACTAGGGATCGTCTTCAAGCTGAGTATAAAGATACGCCAAATTAACATTGAGGGAGATTATGCGCAAGATGTAATATTGCCGATATTATTTGAACACCAGATTTGTCAAGGAATTAGTCAAGGGTAGTTGAGAAGATAAGTGTCAATTTAGATTGCACTCTCAAAGGGCATCATATTACCACCACGACAATAATTGATCATCAGGATTAAGTAAGAAATTACTTTACGATATTAGTTGATCAACGAGATTAATTATACGAATATACTTACGATATTAATTAATCACTGTGATTACTTATACGAGTTTATGTATTGTCAGTATTGTGTCACACCAGGATAAGATTTAGTTGCTATCCATCTAATAGCCTCTGATACGACTATACATATCTGTCCCCTTTGCATATACAATTTATACTGACTTCCTATTCACTTTGTCTGGTGATAGGCATAATTAATTACAATAAGAGCTACTGCTGTCTATTAAGTACTTACTCAAGTATCTGTTGATACTTTGAAGTATTGTTACTTAGGTGGAAGCACCCCCATAACAGTAATTGAGTGAACTTAGAGATGCACTCTGAGATCGTGATCGAGCGAGTTTGGAGATGCACTGGTGGAGGCCATAATCGAGCGAGTTCGGAGATACACTTGGAGGCTGTGATCAAGCGAGTTAGGAGATATGCACTTGGAGGCCATGATCGTGCAATCTTTCAGGCAGCAATTGACCGAGTTTGGAGAGGCAGTTGGAGGCAGTCGATGGACGGCGCGCCGGGACTCAATTCATCAGTTAGTAAACTCGCAACTGTGGGAATGTGACAAGGTGACTTTACCTTTGAAGCTTTTATGGAGAACTGGCTGGTGGCGGTCGATCAGTAGGGAGGTACACCGGAAGCTGAAGCTACATTCACAGGTCAACTCGAAATTGTGAGAATGAAGGGATGACAGACAATCTTAGGTGTATGCTGTACTCAGTGTATGCTGCACTCGGTGTATGCTGCACTCGGTGTATGCTGCACTCAGCATTAACTCATGATGATGGCATGGAGAGATAGAGAGGGATGACTTAACTTTGTGTTCTTGCGATGATGGTAGAGTTGTGGATGAGAAAGAGAGAAATGGGGGATGAAGATGAGAACCATATGGAGGATACGAGCAGCTTTGAGAAATCAGGAGTATGACTTGCCTGATTGGGTTTAGAAGACCTCATATCGGTGTTATTACCCGCCCGATCAGGACTCGTACCTGCCGTATTGGGGATGGTTAATTGACTCGCACATGACATTCTTTCAGTCCCAGCTTCTCATGATGATTTCCCCCATCTCCTCTGATCTCTCTCTTTCTTGTGCTCAACTCTACCATCACCTAAGAACACAGAGTGAAGTCATCCCTCTCTATCACTCCATGCCATAATCATGAGTTAACACCAAGTACAGCATACACCAAGTACAGCATCATCCCGGGATCGACAGTCTCCTGCTCCCAGCGAGTTTCTCATCTCTCGGCGGATGTTGTACTCAACTCTCTACATTCCCACAATTACAAGTTAACCAATGAATAGAGTCGCAGCTGCCATCGTGCCTCCCTCCAAATTGACCACCTCCAAGTACTCCTCCAATCTCGCTCGTTCATAGCCTGCAACTGCATCTCCAAACTTGCTCTGTCACAGCCTCAGAGTACATCTCCCCACTCGATTGATCACGGCCTCCAAGTATATCGTTTAGGAGCGACGGTAGGTGTACAGAGATACAGGGGTAATGGAGGTGGAATGAGCGATGTGGAGTATATATTTGGGAGACCCCGGGGTAGATAGACTGCATCTCATTTTCATCTCATCTTGTCATACAACGAAAATACACACACTATCTTTTCCAAGCTTTGGTCACACTTGCTCTTTCCGAGATTCCGTGGATCCTCACTGCTGGGTTCTATCGTATCTTCTCACCTGCTTCTTACACTCCTTGAGCTGAATGTAGAAGGAACGCATGGAGAGATTTTCGCAGCATCACCCATTGCATTGCAATCCCGATGCAAGTGTGTACCCGATGAACCCATTCCATCATATAGTCACAGTTGGCCACAATGCCAGATTGTTGGTTTGAAATAGGAGACCGACAGAGCGAGAAGAACCGGTGAAATGGCGATCGGAGGGCGATATGCAACGCAACGCATGGTATTGATGCCAGGCGCGGAGTAATCCGCCACATGGTTGTCTCTGACGGCTCCAACAGAGCACCTCCACACTGACGCAGCCATTCCACCCTGACAGATATGTTTTTTGTTGATGCCCTGAACTCCATGGCAGTATCCCGGCCCCTGGACTCGATGAAATTCCTGAGGAAACTGACTCAGAAGACAAGGGCCTCTACAGACGCGTCCCACAACCCCATTTTCGGGCCCGGGAATCCGATACGTAGGAGGCTGACCCCAGGGAAACTCTGATGGATGAGGAAGATCCGGAAATCAAGGTTTATCACACGGCTGGGAGGACCTTTGATGACGATCCCGATTACAATGAGTTCCGAGATCTCATGAATAACCCGTCGCAACCTATCTATTGCGCCAAAGACTGTAACCAGGCCATCAGATTGGTCGAAGCCCACTATCCCAAGTCACAACTCGATTGCCACTTCAACGAAGGCAGATGGAAGATTCCAGACCACTTTTCCTACACCTCCAGATGGATGATATACAATCAAATCTACAGAATGGATAACCAGCTGCCGAAATGGAGAGAAGCCTCCATCTCCACGCCAAACGGTTGGAGGTTATTCTATTTTCGAGACCCTGTAGAATGTGCGCGGTACCTCTTTCACCATTGCCCATATATAGACCACATGGTCTATGGACCAACCCGGGCCGTAGACGTAGAGGGCGATCGAGTGTATTGCGAGATGAATTCAGCAGACTGGTAGTGGGAGACACTGGATAGACTTCCCCCGGGGGCAACACTTGTTCCGCTCATCTGTGGATCGGACGAGACGCAGCTCATGGTCTTCTCCAGTGACCAGAAAGCCTGGCCAAGCTACCTGACCATTGGGAATATCCATCAACAAAAAACATTTCCATCCGGGTGTATTGGCTGCGTCAGAGTGGACGCGCTCCATTAGTGCCGTCAGAGACAACCCGGTGGCGGATTACTCCGCGCCCGGCGTCAATACCACGCATCACGTTGCATATCGCCCTCCAATCGCTGTTTCGCCGATTCTTCTCGCTCTGTCGGTCTCCTATTGTAAACAAACACTCTGGTGTTGTGGCCAACTGTGACCATATGTCGGAATGGGTTCATTGGGTACAAGCTTGCATCGGGATTGCAATGCAATGGGTGATGCGGTGATAATCTCTCCTCGTGTTCCTTCAACATTAAGCTCGATGAGTGTAGGTAGAAGGTGAGAAGATATGATACTACCCAGCCATGAGGATCCACGAAATCTTGGAAAGAGTGAATGCGACCAAAAGTTGGGAAAGATAGAGTGTGTGTTTTTGTTGTACGACAAGAGGAGATGAAAATGAGATACTGTCGATCTACCCCGGGGTCTCCCAAATGTATACCCCACGTCGCTCATTCCACCTCTGTTACCGATGTATCTCCGTACACCCACCATTGCTCCTTAAAGATATACTTGGAGGCCGTGATCGATCAAGTTGGAAGATGCACTCAGATGCCGAGATGGAGTGAACTCAGAGTTGCACTTGGAGGCCATGATCGATCAAGTTTGGAGATCCACTGGGAGGCCGTGATGAAGCGGGTTTGGAGACGCACTTGGAGGCCAAGATCGAGTGAACTCAGAAGATGCACTTGGAGGCCATGATCAATCGAGTTTGGAGATGCACTCTAAGGCTCTGACCAAGGGAGTTTGGAGATGCACTTGCAGGCTATGATCGAGCAACATTGGAGGAGTACTTGGAGGCAGTCGATTTGGAGGGAGGCACAATGGCAGCTGCGACTCTATTCATTGGTTAACTTGTAATTGTGGCAATGTAGAGAGTTGAGTACAACATCCGCTGAGAGATGAGGAATGGGCTGGGAGCGGGAGACTGTTGATGTTGGGATGGTGCTGTACTTGGTGTATGCTGTACTTGGTGTTAACTCATGATTATGGCATGGAGAGATAGAGAGGGATGACTTAACTTTGTGTTCTTAGGTGATGGTAGAGTTAAGCCCAAGACGGAGAGAGATCAGAGGAGATGGGGGAAATCATAATGAGAAACTGGGACCTAAAGCATTTTGTGTGTGAGTCAATTAACCATCCCCAATGCGGCAAGTACGAGTCCTGATCTGGCGGGTAATATCTAGTGTTAGCAACGGGTCCAAATTCCCGGTTCGGTTCCGGGTCCGGTTCCAACCCGGAACCGGACCGTTGCAACGGGTTTCCACCAAAAACCCGGCATTTCAAGTCTACAATTTTCGCTCCAATTAAGTATCTGAGTTCTGATCATATCATGACATGATCAGTACGTAGATTGTGTAGTTTTAGCCCCTCTTTCACCTCCCGCTCTCACATTTGCGATCGGACCAATATTCGTTGAGTCGCTATCGAAAACCCGCACTTTTCGGCCGAAATATCACGTTCTTTCACAGCGATTGAACCAATATTGGTCCAATCGCAAATCTGACAGCGGGAGGTGAAAGAGGGGCTAAATCTGCACAATCTACATACTGATCATGTCATGATACGATCAGAACTCAGATACTTAAATGGAGCCAAAGTTGCAGGAACCGTAATATGGAACCGCGGTTCCGGTCCAACCCGTCCCCGAACCCGGTGGGTACCCCTGTTTTCCGGGTAACAACCCGGACTGGACCATCCGGTCCGGTTCCAAACCCGGACCGCAGCCGGGTAACCCAGAACCGTTGCTAACACTAGTAATATCACCGATACCAGGTCTTCTAAACCCAATCAGGCAAGTCATACTCCTGATATCTCATAGCGGCTCGTATCCTCCATATCATTCTCATCTTCATCCCCCATCTCTCTCTTTCTCGTCCACAACTCTACCATCATCACAAGAACGCACAGTTAAGTCATCCGCCTCTCTATCTCTCCATGCCATCATCATGAGTCGAAATTGAGTGCAGCATACACCGAGTACAGCATACACCGAGTACAGCATACACCGAGTACAGCATACACCGAGTACAGCATACACCGAGTACAGCATACACCTAACATTGTCTGTCATCCCTTCATTCTCACAATGTTGAGTTGACCCCTGAATGTAGCTTCAGCTTCCGGCATACCTCCGTACTGATCGACCACCACCAGCCAGTTCTTTATAAGAGCTTCAAAGGTAAAGTCACCTTGTCACATTCCCACGGTTGCGAGTTAACTAACTGATGAATTGAGTCCCAGCGCGCCGTCCATCGACCACCTCCAAGTACTCGGCCAATCTCACTATATCACGGCCTCCAAGTGTATCTCCAAACTTGCTCAATCACGGCCTCCAAGTGCATCTCCAAACTTGCTCAATCACGGCCTCCAAGTGTATCTCCAGACTCGCTCGATTACAGCCTGCAAGTTTGCACAATCGGGGCCTCCAAGTGCATCTCCAAACTCGATCGATTACAGCCTGAAAGTTTGCACGATCATGGCCTCCAAGTGCATATCTCCAAACTCGCTCAATCACGGCCTCCAAGTGTATCTCCAAACTCTCTCGATTACAGCCTCCACAAGTGCATCACCCAACTCGCTCGATCAAGCTCACGGAATGCATCTCTAAGTTCACTTGATCACGGCCTCCAAGTGTATCTCCAAATACGCTCGATTACCGCCTCCAAGTGCATCTCCAAAGTCGCTCGATCACAGCCTTCGAGTATATCCCTGGTTTCACTCGATCATCATCTTCAGGTGCACCCCGAATTGTGCTCAAGCACCTCCTGCAGCCAGTCCAGATATACAGTTTGTAGATGGGTAGCTATATAGATACATAGATACCTAGATGAGAATACAAACTGAATACATGAGTTTTAAAAATCGTTGAACGATTGGTAGTAGCTATGATTTCCAGGCGCACCAGCGGCGTTCCCAAAGAAGATGTTGTTTTTCCCAGACTGCTCTACTGTGATTCGAGGTGCTCCCAGACAGGTCGCCAGCGCTCCCAGGTGCGCCTAGGCTTGTCGTCGGCGCTCCCAGTTACTCTGAAGGCTGGCAGGAATGCCCTCCTCGGGTCTGATACTCTCCTGAAATTGACGCATCTAAGTTTACACTCCACATCCTCTCAGACTCCTGGAGGCTTCCAGTGACTAAAATACATTTTGCTGATGCAATGCAACGCGACACATCACCTGGGTGATGGGAAGCATGTAATTCTACGTCAGTGAGTACAAGGTTGCGTCAGAGCCATCAGAGCCGTTCGGAACACTCAGGTGTTTCTGCAGGAAACAAGAGTTGTTGCTGATGTGCATTCCTCTATCCGGAACAAATATGACTACATCGTGCACATTGTGCTTGTCTTCCTCCCGGTGTGGCCCAAATTCCAACGGAATTCCACATCCGATGACCAAGCCCAGAGGGATATTCACCAGCAGGTGCTGTGTGATATCCCAAAAATAGTGCTGGAGCCGGTCACGCAATATGTTCCCAACAGAGGAGACATCAATTCAGGTTCTCTGTGGCATCATTCTGACGGTGAAATGCGCCATTGCTGGGCAATTCTCGCGTCCTGGCTAGCAGATAACACGGAGCATGCCAACCTTTTGGGCATCAAGTAGATTGCTTGCCCGAAGTGTCAGACTCCGAAGGACGAACCGGGGTCACTTATTCTTCCGCCGGTTTGGAATCCTGCTGGTGACAATCAGCAGTCTTCTAGCAGAACCATTGGGAGTACCAGAATGCCAAAACTGCTAGTGACCGTCCGGCTATAGTGATCATCGAGGACTGGTTCGAGTCCGTCAGTGCGAGGCCAGTCCGGTGTATCTTTTGGGATCTTCCGCATATCAAAGCCTACAACCTCCACCAGCCGTATATGCTGCATAACATATACGTGATACATGGGAATGTTTGATCACCATATGTCCTGGATCGAGGGCTTCCTACAATGCCAGGGGAATGCCACGGTATCTGATCAGATCTGGGCTGGCATTCCTCCATATCCCAATTTCTATCACTCTGGCAAAGCCTACCAACAAATTTCACAGTGTAGTGGTACAGAGATGCGAAATTTCAGTCCAATCATCTACCCAGCGTTGGTAGAAGCATTGCATGACCCACTGCCCAGGCACCTTGTGGTCTTCGGGAGAGCATTGACATGTGTTCAGTCACTGGTCTACTGGAGTCTTGTGGTTCAATACCGAACCCACACAACCGAGACTCTAAACTATCTAGCAGACTGTTTGGAGGAATTCCATGCAACTAAGGACGTTTTTACCGCCTACTGGACGTCAAAGGCCACAGACACCATCGCCCATCCACGCATGAAGAACCTAAAGATACAACTCAAGGCCGAACATCCAATTGAGGATGAAGAAAGAGCTGAACGTGGAGAAGCTCTGTCTCGCGCCCAAAAGGAACACCGAAAGGCAGTGGACAAACACCGCCTACAGGAAGCCAACAATTCCGCAGTTAGTGTTAGCAACGGGTCCAGATAACCTGCCAGCAGCCCGCGTTTTGATCAGCAGTTCGGTTCAGTCTGTTTCAAAACCCAGCCAAAAACCTGAACTGCTCATGTATTGGCGGGTTGTTACCCGGACCGGACATACAACTGTGGGCATTTGACCAGGTTGGAACCAGACCGCTGTTTCAACTTTCCGGTTCCTGCAGATTTGGCTCCAATCAAGTATTTGAGTTCTGATCGTATCGTGACATGATCAATACGTAGATTGTGCAGTTTTAGGCGCTCATTCACTTCCCGCGTTCAGCTTTGCGATCCGACTGATTTTCTTTGAGTGGCTGTGAAATAAGGGCCAATATCAAGCGAAATTCACTGGTTTTCGATAGCGACCCAGCAAATATTGGTTGTATCGCATATCTGAAAGCGGGAGGTGAAAGAGAGCCTAAAACTGCACAATCCACATATTGATCATTTCACAATACGATCAGAACTCAAATACTTAATTGGAGCGAAAAATCTGGGCTTCCTATGGCCGGGTTTTGAGGTGGAACCCGGCCCAAATGCAACGGTCCGGGGTTTTCATGTGGTAAAACTGTTGCAACGGTTCGGTTCCAGTACCAACCCTAACCCGGAACCGTTCTAGCGGGTTGGAACAGTTGCTAACACTATCCACAGTACACGAATGTACTAGCTTCGACTTCGTCAAAATTCACCTCATGCTGCATTATGAGGAATCAAGTAAGTGCTTTGGGCACTTAGTCAAAGACAGCACCGAAGCGCAAGAAATGAACCATCCAAAGAGGTGTATGGGCCGTTATCACCGGTCAAATCGCAACTTTCGGTCCGAACGGCAGATTCTGTATGACTACTCGCGCATCAATGTCTTGCGGATCAAGTGCCTTCACCTGCGGCAGCTGGCTAAGGAAGGCCACTGGACCCCCAAGATCGAGGAGGCACTTCAATTATATCGACCGAAGGATCAAATTGTTGTCAACAAATGCAACCGTAAGCAAGTGCCGATACTGGAGGATTCACCCGTCAGCTTCCCCGAGGATGAGGGAAATATTCAAGTCCATGGGCTGCGATCCCCCAGCCGAAAGGGCTTCTTTGTCAAGAACGAGCGTCTTGCAATGTACAACTTTCCACTTGTAGGATGCATATATCGATACTATAGATACGACCTTGATATACCCACTGCTGATAGGAGGGGCTTTGGCGGGATGCATGCCACCCAATTCAACCATCTTGACGTTCCAGTGGCCAACTTCCAGTGCTTCGGCAGTTGTGATTCCACTGCCCATAAGTCGCGCTGCACCGATGACCAAACCTTTCGCAATGCTGAGCGTCGGAACGACTTTGTGTAGTTCCGGGCAGATGAGCCTCCGACAGGTGATGTAGAGGACTTACAACTTGCACAACTTGTGAGGATTCTATGGCTACAGGATGGCCAATGGAAGAGATGCATTGTTCTTTTGCGGGAGCTCCAGCTTGATACCCCAAGCATTTGTCTGCCTTCCAATGGGCTGCTTTGAGTCTCCGACGAAGTTTTCAGTCAAAACCAGGCCGACCTTGTTGTAGTTAATATCAAGTGCGTATGGGCGGCCACACCCCTGATTCACATCCCTGGTACCAGATACTACTATGTCAATGATACAATCGACCTAGTCATGTTCAATCGTTGCTGGCCCAAACCACCGGAAGCTGAAGGAGACATGCAGACTGATGATGACGATTCTAGGCCAGAGGAGTACAGCAGGAACTGAAATGCCAGTGTTGTTGACGAGGACAGAGAGGACGAACAAGAGGAGGAGGAGGAGGAGGAGGAAGAGGAGGAGGACGACGATGAAGAGTAGGGGAAGTTACGGTATCGACAGGGCATCAGGTGTCCTATATCTCCGACCCTCCCGCGTTTCTGCTCGATATGTGTAAATCCTGCTAGAGGTATCATGCCTCTGACTCACCCATGATCCATAGCTCAATATGTAGGAAATACTTGACCAGAGGCATCAGTCCTGGCTCTCCCGCAATCCATAGCTTAATATGTAGAAAATACTTGACCAGAGGCATCAGTCCTGGCACTCCCGCAATCCATAGCTCGATATGTACAAAATACTTGACCAGAGGCATCCTTCATCTGGCTCTCCCACGTTCCATAGCATTACACGTCAAGAAGAACTGGCCCCAGGCATCAGGCCTCTGGCTCTCCCACATCTCAAAGAATCTACCGCAATTTCTAGTCATCATTAGTGTTAGCAACGGTTCCGTTTTCGGACCGTTTCTAATATAGCGGTTCCAACAAAACCCGGCCCCAGCCGGTTCGGTCTGGGTTGGTGCCGAACGGTTCCCTCAATCAAGTCAATGAAAATTCATTACATAATTTAGTGTTTGGTATATGAAATATGCAACTTCGGACGGCGCATCTTTTGGTGGTCTCCGATTTTTGATATCGTCAAAACTCAGCAAGCTGCTTTGAAATTATTCCCATTTTCGGCCATAAAACGAGATTTTATGGGCTACCACTTGTTGAGATTTGAAGATATCGAAAATCTGAAATGGCCAAAAGATGCGCCATGCGGAGCTACACATTTTACTCACCAAACACTGAACTCACTGATCAATATTTGTTGCCTTAATGTGATGGTTCGCTTGAAAAATCGTCGATTTTTGATGAGGTAAGGCTGTTGCCACGCAGACCTATAAAACCGGCCGGGTCCAAAACTGGAACCGTTGCCAACACTAGACTCATCATGTACAATTGATATAATACTGTCCGCGTCCACATGCAAGTACATAGGACTTCATAATGCCACGCGTCAAATATGCTGTGGATTACTGGCCCACAAACAGCTTCTCTATGAGTTACGCATCGCGTAAGGTCATTCTTCCCGGTGCAGGTACCACATAACTGACAAGCCTCAGGACGAGATTCAGTACTCGCAGTGAGGAAAGTTTACAATGCTGGGCGTTGCTTTTGCATCACACACCACTTTTACCACTCAGACCTCATGCATCTCACAGCAAACTGAGTAGTTCTCAGGTTGTCCCAACTGTGCAACCATCCAACACAGCTACCAACACGCCTATCAGTGGAAAAAGCACATACAACTGATGTCACAGGATAGAGAATATGTCATTGTTCGATTTGCGATGCTTTTAGCTCTGCGAAAGGAGGATTTCCACCGGGAAGATAAAGATATACACATTCGATGGTTGGAAGTATTGTGCTAAGAACGAGTGCAATACTATGATAATCACGCCAAGCAGGCATAAACACCTTTCAAGCAGTGCAAATAGACCTTCAGACGTTGCTGTAACAGTGAATATCAATGCTGAGTTTAATCTGAGTTTAATCAGATGGCAGTTAACCCCATAATTGAATGCTTTTCAAGGGATCTCGTCCCCAAGTATTGTCACAGTTTAGAACTTAGCGCAGTCTACACTGCTCCTCCCTTTTTTGTTGAATCCCTCCCTGGTCGCCCAGATAGGAGTCTACCTCGCCTGCCATTACATATGCATGGAGAGAGAATTGTTCCTACATTCTTAACGTCAAACATCTATATTTGACTATGGGTTCCCAATGCCCTCACCCTGACATGACTCCAGTCGTATGAAATGTTCGACGTCTTGCTCATCGTCAGAATCAACAAATGCACGGGCCTGCGGGGAATTCTCAACTTCCCCCTACTAAGAGCCACATTTTCATACTGGCTGGCAAGAGGGATTCCTCTCAAGGAGGGAGTTCTGTAGCCTCTACAATCCAAGGTCAGAACTCCACCCCCTCATCTTCACTGAACAATTCTTGTGTTGCAGATATTACTCAATGCGTGGCTTCCACCCCGGTAGCTACACAGCCACGGTCGATAATTACCCCAACCGCCACACTGGGTACAAGTAGTCATAGCACACCAGCACCCAGGGGAACCTCAGAGACAGACTCAACACATCACGTTGTATCCAGCCCCAGATCCGGCATGGCTAGCACTCCCACTCCTCTCAGCGGTCTTGAAAACCTGCCTACCCCCATCCCCAATCCAGAAGCCCGCGTGACCATTACTAATCCACTGCAAACGCAAGCTACAGCATCAGCAAAAAACATTTCCGTCTGGCTGGAATGGCTCCATCAGAGTGGACGCGCTCCGTCAGTGCCGTCAGAGACACCCTGGTGGCGGATTACTGCGCGCCTGGCGTCAAAACCACGGGTCACGTTGCATATCACCCTCCGATCGCTGTTTCACCGTTTCTTCTCGCTCTGTAGGTCTATACGAAATGCTCACTCTATCTTTCCCATCTTTTGCTCTCACTCGCGCTTGCTACGATTTCGTGGATTTACGCAATTGCGTGGATCCTCGCGGCCGGGTAGTATCATATCTTCTCACCCTCATCCTACGCTCCTCAAGCCAGGTTGAATCTTGATCATGGCATGGAGAGATGGAGAGGGATGACTTAACTTCATGTTCTTAGGTGATGGTAGAGGAGATGGGACAAATCATCATGAGAAGCTGGGACTTAAGAGAATTTCGTGTGCGAGTCAATTTACCAACCCCGATACAGCAGGTACGAGTCCTGATCCGGCGTGTAATAACACCGATATGAGGTCTTCCCAACCAAATCAGGCAAGTCGTACCCCTGCTTTCTCATATCCGCTCGTATCCTCCACATCATTCTCATCTTCATCTCCCATCTCTCTCTTTCTCATCCACGTCTCAACCATCATCGCAGAACACAAAGTTAAGTCATCCCTCTCTATCTCTCCATGGCATG
>Ga0307512_10002424_pt1 | contig 23667 bp, 20 predicted proteins | sample 14_EM_MG_FD_200267 | JGI IMG/M metagenome (GOLD analysis project Ga0307512, IMG submission 200267) | Populus trichocarpa ectomycorrhiza microbial communities from riparian zone in the Pacific Northwest, United States - 14_EM | ecosystem: Host-associated > Plants > Roots > Unclassified | place...
CCCGATGAACGTGACGCCGCTGGCCTTGGTCGCGTCGTAGGTCTGTTGCAGGTCGTCGGCCTCGGCGCGGCAGGGCGCGCACCAGGAGCCCCAGAAGTTGACCACCACGACCTTGCCGCGATCCTGCGTGACGTCGTAGGTGCCGCCGCTGAGCAGCTCACCGGTCACCTCGCGGGCCTGCGGGCGCTGATCCGGGGTGCACTCGATCACCAGGTCGGCGTTCGTCGTGCACTTCTTTTCCCAGCTCTGCGAGCCGCAGCCGGCCAGCGTCCCGGCGGCGATGACGGCGACGGCCAAAAGGCAGACGAACCGGCGCATGTCAGGCGCCCTTGGCCGTCCGGGCGCCCGGGGAGAGCGCGACAAGGTGCGCAGCCGGCTCGCGATAGTCGATGCCCACGACCGTGGCGTCGGCGAACCGGAACGAGGTGACGCTGGCCAGGCCGCATTGGCGGCGGCGCGGGTCGTGCCAGAGTCGCTTCTTTTCCACGTATCGCCGCAGGGTCCAGATCGGCAGCTGATGCGAGACGCAGACGGCCTCGTGCCCCTCGGCGGCGACCCGGGCCGCCTGCACCGCGGCGAACATCCGCTGGGCGATCACCAGATATGCCTCGCCCCAGCTGGGCGTGATCGGATCGCGCAGGACCCACCAGTTGCGCGGGTTTTTGAACGAGCCGTCGCCGACCGAGACGTTCTTGCCCTCGAAGAAGTTCGCGCTCTCGATCAGCCGGGTGTCGGTGGCGATGTCGAGCTTGAACTGGGCGGCGATCGGCTCGGCCGTCTCCTGGGCGCGCTCGAGCGGGCTCGCCACCACGTAGGTCACGTCGCGGTCGACCAGCGCCTCGGCGTCGGCCTTGGCCATCTGCCGGCCCAGCTCGGAGAGGTGGAAGTCGGGCAGCCGGCCGTACAGGATCTTGTTTGGGTTGAATACCTCGCCGTGCCGAACCACGTGCACGGTCGTCATGGTCGCTTCGCTCACGCCCTGCCCCCTGCTGCCGCGGCCGCCTGCGCCGCGGGCGGCAGCGCGGCGGCGATCTGCTCCAACGCGGCGTCGTCCAACGCCGCCGAGACGAACCACGACTCGAACGCGCTCGGCGGCAGGTAGACCCCGCGGGCCAGCATCTCGTGGAAGAACGCCTTGAACGCCGCGGCATCTTGCGTCTTGGCGCCGTCGTAGTCGACGACCGGGGCCTCGGTGAAGAAGATCGAGAACATGTTGCCGGCGACGGACAGCCGGTGCGGGACGCCGGCGGTGCCGAGCGCGTCGCTGGCCAGGCCGCCGATCGTCGCGGAAAGCTCGTCGAGCCGCTTGTAGACGCCGTCGTCGGCGAGCCGCAGTGAGGCGAGGCCGGCCGCGCAGGCCAGCGGGTTACCCGAGAGCGTGCCGGCCTGATAGACCGGGCCGGCCGGGGCGAGCCGGGACATGATCTCGGTGCGGCCGCCAAAGGCCGCGGCGGGCAGGCCGCCACCCATGACCTTTCCGTACGTGAACAGGTCGGCGTCGACGGGATCCAGGCCCACCCAGCCGGACGCGGAGACGCGGAAGCCGGTCATCACCTCGTCGACGATCAGCAGGGCGCCGTGCGCGTGCGCGATCTCGGCCAGCCGCTGGTTGAAGCCCTCGAGCGGGGCGATCACGCCCATGTTTCCCGCCGCGGCCTCGGTGATGATCGCCGCGATGTCCGAATTATCGCGGAAGACCGCCTCGACAGCCGCGACGTTGTTGTATGGCAGCACGATCGTCTCGGCGGCGGTCGCGGCGGTCACCCCGGGCGAATCGGGCAGCCCCAGCGTGGCGACGCCGGAACCGGCCGCGGCGAGCAGGGAGTCGACATGGCCGTGGTAGCAGCCGGCGAACTTGACGATCTTGGAACGGCCGGTGAAGCCGCGGGCCAGCCGGATGACGGTCATCGTGGCCTCGGTGCCCGAATTGACCAGGCGCACCTGCTCGACCGGGGTGCGCCGGACCATCTCCTCGGCCAGGTCGACCTCGCCCTCGGTGGGCGTGCCGAAGCTGGTGCCGTGCGCCGCCGCGCGCTGGACCGCGGCGATGATCTCGGGGTGGGCGTGCCCGTGGATCAGCGGACCCCAGGAGCTGACCAGGTCGACATAGCGCCGGCCGTCGACGTCCCACATCCAGGGGCCCTCGCCGCGGGCCATGAACCGGGGCGTGCCGCCCACGGCCTGGAACGCACGCACGGGTGAATTGACCCCGCCCGGCACGATGGCGCGAGCGCGGTCGAACAGGGCCCGAGAAGCCGGAGCGTCGGCGTGGTATGAGGTGGTCACGGCGGATCCCATTCTGTCAGCGGCCTCCGACAAGTCTCCGCCCAGGGTTGATCGGCCTGCTCCCGGGGCCCCGGCAGAACCGCGCCCAACAGGCCGGATGCGACCACCCGGGTTAGGCTCAACCACGTGGAGCGACCGGAGTTGTCCATCGCGGTTCAGCGCGCCCCCGACGAGGTCACTCTCCACCTCGCCGGGGAAATCGACGTGTTCACGGTGGTCAAGCTGTCGGCGCAGGTGAACGAGATGCTCGCCGAACCGCCGGCCCGGATCGTGTTGGACATGGCCGGCGTTACGTTCTGTGACTCGCAAGGCCTCGGAACGTTAGTGGTGCTGAGCCGCAAGGCCCAACACGCCCGCTCGGTCCTCGCCCTGGTCAACGTGGGTGACTTCCTGCTGCGAGTGCTCGATATCACGGGCCTGCGCAGCGCTCTCATGATCAGCAGCGGGACCTGAGCCGCTCCAGTCAGCCGCCCCAGCGGGCTTTTTCCAGCAAGTCCAGGGCCTCGGCCGCGGCCTCCGGGCCGTTGCTGCGCAGCACCCGGGCCGCCTCGTCGACGGTGTCGGCCAGCCTGCTCCACTGCGCTTCACGCTCGCGGGTGGCCTCGGCCTGGGCGCGCAGCTGCTGGGTCTTCGTCCAGAGCTCCACGAAGATCGAGACCTTGGCCCGCAGCACCCAGGGATCGAACGGCTTGGTCAGATAGTCGACCGCGCCGACCGCGTAGCCGCGCAGGGCCAGCTGGGCGTCGCGGTCGGCCGCCGTCAGGAACAGGATCGGTACGTGCCGGGTGCGTTCGCGGCGCTTGATGTGGCTCGCCGTCTCGAAGCCGTCCATGTTGGGCATCTGGGCGTCCAGCAGGATGACCGCGAAGTCGTCCGTCAGCAGCTGCTTGAGCGCCGCCTCGCCGCTCTCCACGGCGACCGCCTGCACCGGCAGGCCCTGCAGGATGGCCTCCAGGGCGAGCAGGTTGTCGCGACGATCGTCGACCAGCAGCGCCTTGGCGCGTTCAACCACGCTCGCTCTCCGTCCCGGACTCCTCGGCGGAGGCCGCGTTCACCCAACGAGCCATCAGCTCGATCAGCTCGTCGAGGTCGACGGGCTTGGTGATGTAGTCGCTCGCGCCCGCGGCGATGGCCGACTCCCGGTCGCCCGGCATTGCCTTCGCCGTGAGGAATACTACCGGTAGGTCCGCGAAACGCTGATTGCGCCGGATGCCCCGGGTCGTCTCATAGCCGTCCTGGTCGGGCATCATCGCGTCCATCAGCACGATGTCCACCTCGGGATGCTCGGCCAGCAGCCGCACGCCGTCGACCCCGTTGTCGGAGTAGAGAACGTTCAGCCCGTGCATCTCGAGCGCGCTGGTCAGGGCGAAGACGTTGCGCACGTCGTCGTCGACGATCAGCACGGTCGCGCCGTCGAGCTGGCGGCTGGCCGGGGTCATCACCAGGTTGTCCAGATCGGGCCGCGGGATAAGGAGTGGCAGCTCCATCGAGGCCGGCGCGGTGCGGATCTGCGTGTTGGGCGGCGGCAGGGCGGGGATCGCGAGCGCGGGGATCGTGTCGGGCACGAGCGCGTCGGGCATGTAGAGCGTGAACGTCGAGCCCGCGCCCGGCTCGGACGAGACCGTGATGGTGCCGCCGAGCAGGGCCGCCAGATCCCGGCTGATCGACAGGCCCAGGCCGGTGCCGCCGTACTTGCGGGTGGTCGTGCCGTCGGCCTGCTGGAACGGCTCGAAGATGATCTCGAGCTTCTCGTCGGAGATGCCGATGCCGGTGTCGGAGACGGCGAACGCGACGACCTGCCCGGCGGCGTTGAGCGCCGTGATGTCGAAGTCGGTCTCGGCCGGCGCCGGGAAGATGCTCAACGTGACCGAGCCGGCGTCGGTGAACTTGACCGCGTTGGCGAGCAGGTTGCGCAGGATCTGCTGGAGGCGCTGCGCGTCCGTGACGATCGTCTCCGGCAGGTCGGGCGAGACGTCGACCCGGAAGTCGAGGCCCTTCTCGTCGGCCTGCGGGCTGAACGCCTGCTCGACGTAGCTGCGTACGCCGTCGAAGTCGACGTGGTCGGGCTCCACGTCCATCCGGCCGGCCTCGATCTTGGACACGTCGAGGATGTCGTCGATCAGGGACAACAGGTCGGAACCCGCACTGTGGATGGTCCGCGCGAACTCGATCTGCTTCTCGGTCAGGTTCTCGTCCGAGTTGTCCGCCAGCAGCCGGGCCAGCAACAACAGCGAGTTCAGCGGCGTACGCAGCTCGTGGCTCATGTTCGCGAGGAACTCCGACTTGTACGCCGACGCCCGGCTCAGCTGTTGCGCCTTCTCCTCGAGCCCGAGCCGCGCCATCTCGATCTCGCGGTTCTTCGTCTCGATGTTGGCCTTCTGCTCGCTGAGCAGTTGCGCCTTGTCTTCGAGCTCGGCGTTCGTACGCTGCAGCTCGTTCGACTGGTCCTGCATCTCGCGGGCCAGCCGCTGGGACTGGGACAGCAACTCCTCCGTGCGCCGGTTGGCCTGGATCGTGTTGAGCGCGATCCCGATCGTCGCGACCAGCCGCTCGAGGAACGTCAGGTGCAGCCCCGAGAACGCGGCGACCGAGGCGAACTCGATCACGCCGAGCATCTCGCCCTCGAACAGGACCGGCAGCACCACCAGGTCGCTGGGCGACATCGACATCAGGCCCGACCGCATGGTCAGGACGCCGTCGTGGGTGGCCCGGACCCGGATCGTGCGCCGCGAGATGGCGGCTTGGCCGACGAGCCCCTCGCCGGGCCCGAACGTCACCTCGTGGTTGCGGGCGACATAGCCGTACGAAGCGGCCAGCCGCAGCCGCATCACCGCCTGCTCGTTGTCGACCAGGAAGAACGCGCCGAGCTGCGCGTCCACCAGCGGCGTCACCTCGGTCATGATCATGCGGCAGACCTCGTCGAGATCGCGCTGGCCCTGCAGCAGGCCGCCGATCCGGGCCAGGTTGGAGTCCAGCCAGCCCTGCTCCGCGTTCGCCTTCGTGGTTTCGCGGAGCGTGACGATCATCTGGTTGATGTTGTCCTTCAGCTCGGCGACCTCGCCCTGCGCCTCGACGGCGATGCTCTGGGTCAGGTCCCCGCGGGTCACCGACGTGGACACCTCGGCGATCGCGCGCAGCTGGGTGGTCAGCGTGGAGGCCAGCTGGTTCACGTTGTCGGTCAGGTCCCGCCACGTACCGGAAACGCCCTTGACCTCGGCCTGGCCGCCCAGCTTGCCCTCGATGCCGACCTCGCGGCCGACCCGGGTGACCTCGTTGGCGAAGCTCGACAGCTGGTCGACCATCGTGTTGACGGTGTCCTTCAGCTCCAGGATCTCGCCGCGGGCGTCGACCGTGATCTTCTGCGACATGTCGCCCTTGGCCACCGCGGTGGTGACGGACGCGATGTTGCGGACCTGGGCGGTCAGGTTGGAGGCCATGTAGTTCACGTTGTCGGTCAGGTCCCGCCAGGTGCCGGCCACGCCCCGCACCTGCGCCTGCCCGCCCAGCTTGCCCTCCGAGCCCACCTCGCGGGCCACCCGGGTCACCTCGTCGGCAAACGACGACAACTGGTCCACCATCGTGTTCACGGTCGACTTCAGCTCCAGGATCTCGCCCTGCGCGTCGACCGTGATCTTCTGCGACAAGTCACCGCGGGCGACGGCGGTGGAGACCTGGGCGATGTTGCGCACCTGGGCGGTCAGGTTGGAGGCCATCGAGTTCACGTTGTCGGTCAGGTCCCGCCAGGTGCCGGCCACGCCTCGCACCTGCGCCTGCCCGCCCAGCTTGCCCTCGGTGCCCACCTCGCGGGCCACCCGGGTCACCTCGTCGGCGAAGCTCGACAGCTGGTCGACCATCGTGTTGACCGTGGACTTCAGCTCCAGGATCTCGCCGCGGGCGTCGACCGTGATCTTCTGCGACAAGTCGCCCTTCGCCACCGCCGTGGTGACGGACGCGATGTTGCGGACCTGGCTGGTCAGGTTGGACGCCATGTAGTTCACGTTGTCGGTCAGGTCGCGCCACGTTCCGGAGACGCCCGTGACCTGGGCCTGGCCACCGAGCTTGCCCTCCGAGCCCACCTCGCGGGCCACCCGGGTCACCTCGTCGGCGAACGACGACAACTGGTCCACCATCGTGTTCACGGTGTCCTTCAGCTGGGCGATCTCGCCACGGGCGTCAACCGTGATCTTCTGCGACAAGTCGCCCTTCGCCACCGCCGTGGAGACCTGGGAGATGTTGCGGACCTGGTCGGTGAGGTTGGCGGCGAGCTGATTCACGTTTTCGGTTAGGCCGCGCCAGGTGCCGGAGACGCCGCGCACCTGGGCCTGGCCGCCGAGCCGGCCCTCGGTGCCGACCTCGCGGGCCACCCGGGTCACCTCGTCGGCGAACGACGACAACTGGTCCACCATCGTGTTGACGGTGTCCTTCAGCTCGAGGATCTCGCCCTGCGCGGCCACCGTGATCTTCTGCGACAGGTCGCCGGTGGCCACCGCGGTGGAGACCTGGGCGATGTTGCGGACCTGGCTGGTCAGGTTGGACGCCATCGAGTTCACCGAGTCGGTGAGGTCCTTCCATGTGCCGGCCACATTCGGCACGTCGGCCTGGCCGCCCAGCTTGCCCTCGGTGCCCACCTCGCGGGCCACCCGGGTGACCTGCTCGGCGAAGAGCCGCAGCGTGTCGGTGAGACCGTTCATCGTGTCGGCCAGCTCGGCCACCTCGCCGCGGGCCGAGACTGTGATCTTTTGCGACAGGTCGCCACGGGCCATCGCCGTCGCCACCTGGGAGATCGAGCGCACCTGGTGGGTCAGGTTGGACGCCATCGTGTTGACGGAGTCGGTGAGGTCCTTCCAGGTGCCGGCGACGCCGCGGACGTCGGCCTGGCCGCCCAGCTTGCCCTCGGTGCCCACCTCGCGCGCGACCCGGGTGACCTCGTCAGCGAACGACGACAGCTGGTCCACCATCGTGTTCACCGTGCGGCCGATCCGGAGGAACTCACCCCGCAGTGGTCGCCCGTCCATCTCGAGCGCCATGTGCTGGGAGAGGTCGCCGTCGGCCACCGCGACGATGACCCGGGAGACCTCGGTGGTCGGCCGGCCGAGATCGTCGATCAGCGAGTTGACGGAGCGCACGCTGTCGGCCCACGCGCCGTCGAGGCCCTCCTCGTCGAGCCGCTCGGTCAGCCGGCCCTCCCGGCCCACGATGCGACTGATCCGGCGTACGTCCAGGTTTTGCCGCTCTTGCAGCGACACCACCTCGTTGAACGCGTCCGCGACCTCGCCGCCCATGCCGGCCCGCCGGGGCAGGCGGACCTTGAGGTCGCCACGTCGCACCCGCCGCAGCGCCTCGGCAAGCTCGCCGAGCAGGGCGGTCTCGTCGGGCACGCCGACGCCGAGTTCTTTCGCCGCTGTCATGCTGTCCTCACTCGCCGTGTCCGCGTCTGGGGGCTCTCCATCATCTCTCGCCCAAGCCGCTCAATGCGAGAGACGCCTTTGTGTCTACCCTGGTAGACGGGGGAGGATGCAGGCGTGTCAGTGGAGGCCGGACAGATCGCGACCCCTGTCGAGGGCGCGCTCGTGCGCCGTGTCCGGCTGCCCAACGACCGGCGCACCCCGGCCGCGGCCCGCGCGCTGGTCCGCACCGTGCTCGAGGAGGCGGGCCTCGACACCCTGCTGAACGAGGCGCTGCTGCTGACCACCGAGCTGTCCACGAACGCGGTCGTGCACGCCGGCACCGAGCTGGACATCGATGTCGCCGCCGATCTCGAGGGCCTGACCGTGACGGTCACCGACTTCGCCCCCGGCCCGGTCGAGCAGCTCGCCGTCGGCCCGAAGAACGAGACCGTGGACCTCGGCGAGGTCGCCGAGCGGGGCCGTGGCCTGCTGCTCGTCGACCACTTCGCGAGCCGGTGGGGCACCGTGCACCAGGGGACGGGCAAGGGTGTCTGGTTTCGCCTGGAGCGCCGGGGCATGCCCGCGGCGGTGGCACTGCCCGACGAGAGCGCCGCACCCAGCGTCGGCGCGCTCACCGCACTGCTGCAGATCGACCCGGAGCGGCACACCGAGGAGGGGCTGGCCGATTTCGCCACCGATCTGCTCTCCCGGCTGGCCCGGCTCACCGGCGCGGCCGGCGGCGTGCTCAAACTGGACCGGGGCGACGGCCGCGGCCGCCAGTTGCTCGCCCGTTTCGGCCGGGCGCCGCGCGATGACGCGGCCACGATCCGGGTGCCGCTGACCGTCCAGCGGCCGTACACCGGCGAGCTCGAACTCGACGCGTCACCCATCGGTTACGCCCAGCCGCTCGCGACGATCGTGGCCGAACGCTTCTCGCTGCACCTCGAGAACGACCGGCTGCGCCGCACCGACCTGCGCCGGCAGACCTGGCTGACCTTTCTGGCCGAGGCCAGCGAGCTGCTCGCCCAGTCGCTCGACGTGAACCTGACGATGGCCCTGATCCCGCAGCTGGTGGTGCCGCGGCTGGGCCAGTGGTGCGCGGTGCACACGACCGACGCCTGGGGCCGGCTGCAGCTGGCCGCCGCCACGCACGCCGACGAGAGCGCGCTGGTCGCGCTCTATGCCCGGCTCGCCGAGACCGGGCCCGACTCGATCCTGGCCCGGCTCGACGACGCCTCCCGGCTCGGCACCCAGATCATGCTCGGCGCCTCCGAGGGGTTCGCGGTGCCGCTGGTCGCGCGCGGCCAGCCGCTCGGCACCCTCGCCGTCGGCCGGCACCTCAAGCACCGGCACGACGCCGACGAGGTCGCGGTGCTGGAGGACGTCGCCCGCCGGGCCGCGCTGGCCATCGACAACGCCCGGATCCACGACGAACGCCGCAAGATCGCCCGGACCCTGCAGGCCTCGCTGCTGCCGCCGGCGCTGCCGCGCGTCGAGGGCATCGGTTTCGCCGCCGAATACGTCCCCACCGGCTCGGAGGTCGGCGGCGACTTCTACGACGTTGTGCCGTCGGTTGACGATCATTGGATCGTCGTGGTCGGCGACGTGAGCGGCAAGGGAGTGCAGGCGGCCACCGTGACCGGGCTGGTGCGCGACGTCATCCGGATCCTGGTGGACGACGGCAAGCCGATGGGCGAGATCCTCTGCCGGGTGAACCGCACGCTGGTGCAACGCGGCGGCGGAAGGTATTGCACGCTGGCCATGGCGTCGGTCATCCAGAAGCCCGACAAGACCCTCGAGGTCTGTCTGCACCTGGCCGGCCACGACCGGGCGGTGCTGGTGCGCGCGGACGGCAAGACGTCCTTTGTGGGGGAAGGTGGCACGGCGCTGGGCCTCCTCGAGACGATCTCCTCCCCGGATGTCGGGGTGACCCTGTTCCCCGGGGACTCGCTGATTTTCTACACCGACGGTGTGACAGAAAGGCGGCGCGGCCGCGAGCTCTTCGGCTCCGGCCGGCTGCGCGATGCGGCGGCTCCGCTGGCCGGCTATCCAGCGGACGTGATGGCGGCCCGGCTGCGCTCGACGACGATCAACTTCTCGGTCGAGGAACCCCGCGACGACATCGCGATCCTGGTCCTGCGCAACGACGCCTGACGTTTTGTCAGGGGGTGGTGGCAGGGTCCTGGGCATGACGAAAACCCAGTACTACACCGCGACGAGCATCGACGGCTTCATCGCGGATCAGGACAATTCGCTCGACTGGCTGTTCGAGATCGGCGGCGGCGCGGCCGACAATCCGTTCGCCGAGTTCTTCGCCGATGTGGGGGCGTTCGCGATGGGCGCGACGACCTACGAGTGGGTGCTGGAGCACGATCAGCTGCTCGAGCAGCCGCTGAAGTGGGCGGATTACTACGGCGAGACCCCCGCCTGGGTGTTCACCCATCGCCAGCTCACCCCCATTCCGGGGGCCACCCTCAATTTCGTCCAGGGCGACGTGCGGCCGGTGCACGACGCGATGATGCGCGCGGCGGCGGGCAAGAACGTCTGGCTGGTCGGTGGAGGCGAGTTGGCGGGCGCGTTCGCCGACGCCGGGCTGCTCGACGAGATCATCCTCGGGATCGCGCCGGTGGCCCTGGGTGCGGGGGCGCCGCTGCTGCCCCGGCGGATCGGATCGTCCCGGCTGTCCCTGGAAAAGCTGGAGAAGCGGGGCGAGTTCGGCTACCTGACGTATCGGGTGGGTGCGCCCGAGGCCTGACCATCACGCCCGATTCCACCCTTTTGTCGCCCCCGGCGTGGCATCGTGATCGTCGTGGCGAAGACTCAGTACTACACGGCGGCCAGCCTCGACGGCTTCATCGCGGATCAGGACAATTCGCTCGACTGGCTGTTCGAGGTCGACGAGGGGACGGACAACCCGTTCGGAGCGTTCTTCGCCGGCGTCGGCGCGTTCGCGATGGGCGCGACGACCTACGAGTGGGTGCTCAAGAACGACAACCTGCTCGAGGAGCCGGAGAACTGGCACGAGATGTACGGCGAAAAGCCCTGCTGGGTCTTCACGCACCGGGAGCTGGCGCTGGTGCCCGACGCCAACATCTTCATGGTCAGCGGCGACGTCCGGCGGGTGCACGAGGCGATGGTGGTCGCGGCTCAGGGCCGGAACGTCTGGCTGGTCGGCGGCGGCGACCTCGTCGGCGAGTTCGCGGACCAGGGGCTGCTCGACGAGATCATCGTCGGCCTCGCGCCGGTGACGCTGGGGGCGGGCGCGCCGTTGCTGCCCCGTCGGTTGTCGGCGCAGCAGCTCGCGCTCACGGGCGTCAACCAGCTGGGTCAGTTCGCATATTTGACCTACGCGGTGGGGTCGCTGGCCGAGTTCGGCCGGCACAAGGCCGCCGATGCTCTTGCCGCGCGCGAACCCGCCTACCACTGACAGCGACGCTTCTACCTGCGCGACGCCACCACGCCATTAACGCATATGTCCTGCATCAGGGGGTTGTGGGCGGTTCAAGCAGACGCAAGACCCTTGCTTTAAGGTTTCGTTTATGACTACCGAGTCGATTCGCCGACGCCCGGGCGGACGGAGCGCCAAGGTGCGCTCGGCTGTGTTGACGGCAACCCTGGAACTGCTTGCAGAGTCCGGCCCTGAGGGACTGAACATCGCCGAGGTGGCCACGCGGGCAGGAGTGCACGAGACCTCAATCTACCGGCGTTGGAAAACCAGCGAACGGCTCATCCTCGACGCGATGGTCGGGTACAGTGCCGAGCTGCTCAAGACCCCCGACACCGGCTCTGTGCGCGGGGACCTGGTCGCCTTGGGGCAGGAACTTGTCGACTACGGCACCTCTCCGTTGGGCGAGGCGCTCATGCGGACCCTGGCTGCTAATGCCGACGACAGCGATACCGAGCTGACCCGAAGCCAGTTCTGGACGGCCCGCTACGACGAGTGCCGGATCCTGGTGGAACGAGCGATGGTTCGAGGCGAGCTCCCTGCCTCCGTCGACAGCCGCCTGCTGCTGGAAACGTTCATCGCGCCGATCCACTTCAGGTTGCTCATGACTCGCGAACCCGTGGACAACCTCTTCCTGGAACGCATTGCCGACATTGCCGTTGCAGGCGTCACGGCAACTCGGCCGAACTGAACGCAGCCTTGGCGCTGCGCTATGCGGCACCCGCACGAAATCGTGGCTCCGTGCTTCAGTGCACGCTCGCGGCAGCAGCTTCAACCCATTGGGAGAACTCGCAGGCCACATGCCAACGGTGGGCCGCGATCGACGCGTCAGGCGGAAGATGTGGTGGTCCGGGCAGGCCGCCAGGAACGCGGCCTCGTCGTTCGCCTCTGCTCGCTCCATGTACCAGGCCGGCAGGCGCTCGGCTACTGCGCGGCCCGCTACGAAGATCCCAACCTGGCACACCCGCCGGCGCGTGCCGGAGAGCCGGGCGACAACTCCCGTCGCGCGGTCCGACAAGCGGACCTCACGTTCGAGGCGGCGTTCGATCCCCGCGCGGCCCAGGGCCAGCTTCGCCTCCACTACCGCCTCGCGACGCGGTTCGACATCGCCTTCCGGGAGCAACCCCCCGAGGCGCTGAAGCGCCTTCGCTGCGCGCCGCGCCTCCCAGGCGAGAATTTCCGAGCGAGTGACGGGTTGGCCGCCAAGCCAGGCGGTGGTCGGTAGGCGCTCCGCGTTGATCGGCATGGGACTGTCTCCTTCAGGCCGCCTCCCACCCTTAACGCAGGAGGATTGCTTTAGCAAGCTAGCTCGCGCGTACCCCTAAAGCAACTTCTCACGCGTTACGCCGGTCGGGTGGGTTGCCTGGAGCGACGCGATAAGTCGCCCGTTGCACAGGCCCGTCCGCCCACTTCGTGTCGGCCAGGACCTCCTGCGTCAGCGGCGTGTTGACGTGCCCAGCGCGGACTGGAGCAGGTGCAGCGCGAGCACGCTAGACCTCCTGCGACTGCTGCCAGGGGGTGCGGTCAGAACAGGTCGCGAGGGTCGGCCATGTCGACCTCGCGGGCGATCTCCGGCGGCGCCGCGATGACGACCGCCCGGCCGCCTCGGGCCATCAGCACGCTGCGCACCGTATCCAACACGGCCTCGACCCGGTCTGGCGACAGGTCGCCGGGCAGCACCGCGTGCACCGCCCCGATGCCGGCCGATCCGCGCACCGGCACCGGGCCACGGGTGGCGTCCCGCAGCGCGTAGACCGCCGCGTGCAGATCCGCGATCGGCACCGCGATCCGCAACGCCACGTCCGACGGCCCGAAAGGGTATCGACCCCACCAACGTGGAGCGATCTCTGCCACCGCCACGCCGTCGCCCAGCGCCTTTGCCAGCCTGCCGGCCCGCTCGTCGACCGCGGTCGGGCCACCCTCCAGCAGCACTGCCAGCGAACCCGGCGGCTGCTCGGGCGACCGCGCCGCCGGGGTCGGCAGGTCGACCTCGATCGCGCTCGGGTCCACCTCCTGCTCCAGCGCCTCCTCGACCAGGTTGTGCACCTGCAGAGGCGTGGACACCGAGGCCATGACCCAGCGCCGGGCCGCCGGCAGGGGCACCAGCCGCAGGTTGGCCGAGACGAGCACGCCCTCGATCTCGGCGATGCCCGGGCGACCGTCCTCCCCGTCGGACTCGCCCGGCGTGCCGTCCAAGTCCACATAGCTGACGCGATTGACCTGCTCATTGGGGGTGCCGAAGCGGTGCCGTAACGGGCCGGACTCGTTCAACGCGAGCATGCCGCCGATGGTGGCGTCGGCCGACGGCGGGTCGACCGCGAGACGCTGGCCCCGCAGCGCCAGGGCGGCCTGAACCGCCCGGACCGGCGTGCCGGCGCCGACCTCCGCGGTCAGCCCGGCCGGGCGGTGGTCCCAGACCCCGGCCAGCCGGCCGGTGTCGAGCAGCAGGTCGACGCCGAGCGGGGGCCGGCCCCAGTCGATTTTGGTGCCGGCGCCGCGGGGCACGACCGCAAGCCCACGATTGGCGGCCAGCCGCATGGTGTCGACGACGGCGCCGGTCGTGGCGGGCCCGGCGACGAAGCTCGCGAGCCGCCCCGCAACCGCGTCGGCCAGCCCCGCCCGGCGCGCGAAATCCGGCCCGCAAATGTCGATCAGCGCCCGGAGCAGGGGCGCGCGCTCGGGAAGCGGAGCACTCATACCAAACCCCTGGAAGAGGCAAACAAGACAGTCATCGGCCCTCCCCAAGCGATCCCCGACATGAAGCCTTTGCCCGAAAGCCTTTGCCCGGCCCTTGGCCGCGCCCGGCCCAGAGCTTGAACCACCTCGGGCTCGACCGGCTCGATACGGCGCGCACCCTGAAGATCGTCCACTCTGGCACATCGTACACATGTTCGAACGAGCGCGGTGGACGAAGTTTTCCACAGGGAGGATGAACAGCGTCGGCGCGTCCACGACCGCCCGGTAACCTGGCCAGGTGACCACCGAACTGCCCGAGACCCCGCCCACGGTCCGCCAGGTGCCCGCCGAGCGCACCTTCCACGGCGACACCGTCACAGACGAATACGCCTGGCTCGCCGAGAAGGAAAATCCGGCGACCCTCGCCTACCTCGAGGCGGAGAACGCCTGGACGAAAAAGGCGACGGAGCATCTGGTCGGGCTGCAGCAGACCGTCTTCGACGAGATCAAGCGGCGCACCAAGGAGACCGACCTCTCGGTCCCCAGCCGCAAGGGCGGCTACTGGTATTACACGCGGACCGAGGAGGGCAAGCAGTACGGCATCCAGTGCCGGGTCGCGGTCAAGCCGGGCGAGGTCGACCCGCCCGAGGACAAGACCGGCGAGGAGGTGCTTCTCGACGGGAACGCGCTCGCCGAGGGCAAGGAGTTCTTCTCGCTCGGCACCTTCGACGTCAGCCCCGACGGGCACTGGCTGGCCTACTCGACCGACTTCGACGGCGACGAGCGCTTCACGCTCAAGGTCAAGGACCTGCGGACCGGCGAGGTGCTTGCCGACGAGGTCCCCGACACGGCGTACGGCAGTGCCTGGTCCGCCGACGCCTCGGCGCTCTTCTACATCACCGTCGACGAGGCGTGGCGACCCCATCGGGTGTGGCGGCACATGGTCGGGCAGCCGGCCGCCGACGACGTGATCGTCTTCGAGGAGCCCGACGAGCGCTATTGGGTGGGTGTCGAGCTCAGCCGCAGCGAGAAGTTCATCATGATCGACGCGCAGAGCAAGATGACCTCTGAGGTGCGGGTCATCGCGGCCGCCGACCCGACGGCCGAGCCCGCCGTGATCCGCGAGCGCCGGCAGGGCGTGGAGTATTCGGTGGAGCATCACGGCCACCGGTTCCTGATCCTGCACAACGAGAACGCCGAGGACTTCGCGGTCTCGTACACATCGGTGGACAACCCCGGCACCTGGGTCGAGCTGATCCCGCACCAGCCCGGCACCCGGCTCGAGTCGGTCGACGCGTTCGTCCGGCACATCGTCGTCTCGCAGCGCCGCGACGGGCTCACCGGGCTGCGGGTGATGGCGGACGGCAGCACGGACAGCTATGACATGGAGTTCCCCGAGCCGCTCTACAGCGTCGGGCTGGCCGGCAACCCCGAGTACGACACCAGTTCGGTGCGGATCTCGTACACGTCGATGGTCACCCCCGAGTCGATCTACGACGTAGACCTGATCACCCGGACCATGACGCTGCGCAAGCAGAAGCCGGTGCTCGGTGGGTACGACGCCGACGACTACGACCAGTTCCGCGAGTGGGCGGTCGCCGACGACGGCACCCGGGTGCCGATCTCGATCGTGTGCCGCAAGGGTTCCCCGCGCAACGGCACCGCGCCCTTGCTGCTGTACGGCTACGGCTCGTACGAGCACAGCATCGACCCGTACTTCTCGATCCCGCGCCTGTCCCTGCTGGACCGCGGCGTCGTCTACGCCATCGCGCACGTCCGGGGCGGCGGCGAGATGGGTCGCCGGTGGTACGAGAACGGCAAGATGCTGGCGAAGAAGAACACGTTCACCGACTTCGTGGCCTGCGCCCAGCAGCTGGTCAAGAGCTCGTGGACAACCGCGGACCGGATCGTCGCACGCGGCGGCTCGGCCGGCGGCCTGCTGATGGGCGCGATCGCCAACCTCGCGCCCGAGGCGTTCGCCGGAATTGTCGCGCAGGTGCCGTTCGTCGACCCGCTCAACTCCATCCTGGACCCGTCGCTCCCGCTCACCGTCACGGAGTGGGAGGAGTGGGGCAATCCGATCGAGTCGGCGGACGTGTACGCGTACATGAAGTCCTACAGCCCTTACGAGAACATCGCGAACGTCCGCTATCCCGCGATCCTCGCCGTGACCAGCCTGAACGACACCCGCGTGCTCTACCACGAGCCGGCGAAATGGATCGCCCGGCTGCGTGCGGTGGCGCCGGAGGGGTCATACCTGCTCAAGACCGAGATGGGCGCCGGCCACGGCGGACCGAGCGGTCGCTACGACTCCTGGCGAGAGGAGGCGTTCGCGACCGCCTGGACCCTGGACATCCTCGGCCTGGCCTAGCTACCGGCTGGCCTAACCGACCCGCAGTTCCTCGACGTCGGTGCTCATCCGTAGGAAGAGCCAGCCAGCGCCGACGACCAGTAGCATGATCGCTAGGGTGCCCCCGCCGAGCAGGGCGAGATCCCTGAACGGCATGGGCACCGCGATCGTGACGGGCTCGCTGTAATGCCAGAGCGGCGAGTGCGGGTCCGCGCACTGCTCGGGCGTGCCGAGGCACTCGCCGGTTCCGCCGGGGCTGATGGTTGTCCCCATGGTCGAGCGGATCAGGCCGACGCCGACCGTCAGCGCGATCAGCGTCGCCGGGATCAGTGGCGTGACCGTCTGCCAGGCGAGGGCTTCGGCCAGCGTCCGGCGTGGCACCCCGGTGGCGACCAGCGCTGCGTAGGCCCGCCGCCGGGAGACGATGCCCTCGGCCAGCGCCACCAGGATGCCCACCGCGGCGATGAGTACGCCGATGTCGACCGCGGCGCTGGTTAGATTGAGGGCGTTGGTGAAGAACGCGACGCGGGTGTCGTCCTCGACCACTCCCGGCTGATCCTCCGTCGCCAGCAGCGAAGTCAGCAGCTGTGCTTTGAAGGCCAGCACCCCGGCGCCGACCACGACCGAGGCCAGCAACGCCGAGAAGAGCCGGCTGCCGCTCCACGGGTCGGCCATGAGCTGGCGACCGGCGAGCAGGGTGGCGGGGCGGCTGCCGAAGCGTACGAGCAGCCGGCCGGTCGTGTGCGAGATCCAGCCCGTGCCGACGAGCACACCGAGGATGGCCAGCAGAATCATCAGCACCACGCCCGCCGCGACCAAGGTGGGGTTGACGTCCTTGAAGATCCGGAGCAGTCGGTCCGTGGACGGGCGGAGCAGGATCGGCAGGAAGACGCCCGCGATGATCAGGACACCGGGCAGCACCGACGGCGCCTTCTCGCGCACCCGGCGCACCACACCGAGCGGCGTGATGATGACCTTACGCAGCAGGAACGCTCCGGCCAGCGCGGCCGTCACCGGCACCAAAAGCAAGATCAAGACCATCGTCGGGTACGGCGGCAGGACGTCCGTGGGCAGCCCCCGCTGCCCGTTCGCGTCCGGGCTGTCGAGGGCCCAGCGCGCGACGAAGTAGATCAGCAGCCCGCTCACCGACCCGAGCAGCGCGGCCACCGCGGTCTCCCCCGCCGCGATGAGCACTGCCTGCGCCGGCGTCGCGCCCGACAGGCGCAGCGCGGCGAGCCGCCGGTCGCGGGCCGGCGAGCCGAACCGGATGCACTGCCCGGCCAGGGCCAGCACCGGGATCGCCAGCAGAAGCAGCGTAAGGGCCACCCCGGGCCGCAGCCCGTCCTCGGCGAGCAGCGCCGGGCGGTACCGGTGCACCACGGGGTCGTCGCCGCCCGCCTCCGCCACGGCGGCCACCGTTGCGGCGGCCAGCAGGGTGACGGCCGCCAGGACGCTGCTGGCCGCTGTGAAGATCACCCGCAACGTGTCCGTGCGGCTGCCGGCGAGGGCGAGCCGGGCCAGCGTGGCCGGCTTCACGAGCCGATCCCGAGGCCGAGCCCGCTCGGATCGACGACGCCGTCGCGGAGCACGACCTCGCGATCCGCGTACGCCGCGATCCGGGCCTCGTGGGTGACCAGCACGACCGCCGTGCCCTGCAGGCGCACGGCCTGCACCAGCTCGGTCAGCACCTGCTCGCCGGTGAGCACGTCGAGCGCGCCGGTCGGCTCGTCGGCGAAGAGCACCCGCGGCTCGGTGACCATCGCCCGGGCAACTGCGCAGCGCTGTTGCTGGCCGCCGGACATCGCGCCGGGCCGGGCGTCGGCGAGCTCGTCGACGCCGAAGCGCCCCAGCCACAGCAACGCCGTCTGCCGTGCCTCTCGCCGCCCCGAACCGGCGAGAAGCAACGGAAGGGCGACGTTCTCGGCGGCGGTCAACTCGGGCACCAGCTGGCCGAACTGGAACAGCACGCCGAAGTCCGTACGCCGCAGCTTGGATCTTGCGGCCTCGGACCACAGCCCCAGGTCCTGGTCGCGGTAGCTGACCGTGCCGGCGTCGACTCGCAGGATCCCGGCCAGGCAGTGCAGCAGGGTGGACTTGCCGCAGCCGCTCGGCCCGGTGACGGCGACGATCTCGCCCTCGCCGATCTCGAAGTCGACGCCGGCCAGGGCGGGCGTCCGGCCGTAGGCCTTGCTGATCCCGGTTGCGCTGAGCAGCGCGTTCATGGGTGTACCTCTCGGTCCAGGTCGGCGACGCGCAGCAGCGTGGTCTGCAGCCAGCGCAGGTCCGCGTCGAGATGGGCGATAGCGAAGTCGGCCGCCACGACGTCCCCGACGGATGCGTCGGGCGCGGTCTTGGCGGCCGTGAGCTCGCGCAGCCGGTCGGTGTGCGCGGCGCGCTGGGCCACCAGATAGCCGCGGGCGCGCTCGATGTCCGCCGCGAGCAGGCTGACCACGACCTTGCTGAACAGGGCGCTGGTGACGAACGGCGCGGGCGGCTCGATCGCGGCGAGCCACTCATCGAGCTTGGCCCGGCCGGCGTCGGTCAGCACGTACGAAGTGCGGTCGGGGCCACCGTCGCGGTCCTGGCCGGACTCCTCGACGAGGCCGTCCCGCTCGAGCCGGCCCAGGGTCGCGTAGACCTGACCGAAGGCGAGCGGCTTGGCCCGGGGCATGCGGTCGTCGTGCGCCCGCTTCAGGTCATAGCCGTGCCGTGGGCCGCCCGCCAGCAACCCGAGCAATACGTACGGGGTGGACATGCCGCACACTATTCACTGAGCGAATAGGTGGCGTCAAGCCCCCCGGCATAGCCGGGCGATCGGGCGAACCCCTACCATCAGGGGCGGCGGTACTTGCCGTAGGCCAACTAAATTCGGGGACCTCCGCGGCGCCCGCCCGTCCTGCGTGGCGACAGCTCCGTGGAGTACCGTCTGCTGGATAACTGGAGGTCCTGAATGTCCCTGACGGTACAAACGGAACAGCGCGGCGACATGGTCGTCGTGTCGGTGGCCGGCGAGCTCGACATGGCCACCGCCCCGCAGCTCCAGGACCAGATCAGCGACCTGCTGGAGAGGGGCCGCACCCGCCTGGTCTTCAACCTGGCGGAGGTGTCGTTCTGCGACTCCACCGGGCTGTCGGTCTTCGTCCGGGCCAAAAACAGCACCGACGACGCCGGCGGCACGGTGCGGCTGGCCGCCCCGCAGCGCGGCGTGCTGCGGATCCTCGAGGTCAGCGGCCTAGTCGAGGTGCTGCGCACCTATCCGACCGTGGACGAAGCGGTCAATGCACAAGAGCCCGCGCTCGACTGAGCCTGGGTCTCTTCGCAACTCGATCCACTCGGCGTAGTTTGTCGCGAGCGGTCGCGGGCAACGCTGCCGTCGACCCTCGGCCTTCAAATGCAGGAGTTGATCGTGGCTTCGTCTATGTTCAAGGGCTTCAAAGACTTCATCATGCGGGGCAACGTCGTCGACCTCGCGGTCGGCATCGTGATCGGCGCCGCGTTCACGACGGTCGTCACGGCGTTCACCACCGGTTTCATCAAGCCGCTGATCCAGCTGATGGGCGGCGACTCCGGCGTGGGCGCGGGCGCCTGGCACGTCGGCAAGGTGGCCTTCGACTACGCCTCGTTCCTGAACGCGATCATCACGTTCCTGATCACCGCGGCGGTGCTCTACTTCCTCGTGGTCTTCCCGCTCAACCAGCTGGCCGAGCGGCGCAAGCGCGGCGAGGAGCCGCCGTCCGAGGCGCCGAGCGAAGAGGTCCAGCTGCTGACCGAGATCCGCGACGCGCTGCTCCGCGGCCAGGTGCCCCCCGGCGCGGCCAACGACGTTCTCGGGCGGAATCGGCCCCCGGAGCGCTGACCTTCGCTTTCGCCGGGCGGGTGAGTTCGCTCGCCCGGTGAAAAGATCACCGGGGCGGCACATCCTTCGAACAGATGTTCGATAGGGTGCCGCCATGGAACAGCGAAAACACTGGTGGAACGGCAAGTGGGGACGCATCGCGCGGAAGGATGTCTACCTGCGCACGAGCGGCAACCAGTGGTATGTCGAACGGCGCGCCGGCGGCGCCGACGGGGTCTCGCACTTCTTCGAGTACGACAGCGAGGAGCAGGCGCTCGACGCAGTGCGCGCCACGCTGGTGGGCCCGGACGAGTGGCGCGAGCTCTCGGTCCGCCCGCCGACCCGCTGACCCAACCGACCCGGCCCGCCTACCGCGCGGGCCGGTTTTCTTTGCCCAAGCGCCGGAATCAGCAAAGCTTGACCAACGCGACCGCGTCTAGGCCGCCCGGCGCCGCTGCAACCCGGCTTCGTCCAACCCGGCGGCCTCGTCCACCCCGACCCTGCCCAACCCGGCGGCCCCGTCCAAACCGGCCCAATCCAAACCGGCCCAATCCAACCCGGTTCCGTCCAGCGCGGCCAACCCGGCTGTCATCGGACCGCGCGGCACCAGCCGCAGTGCCGGCGGGAGCGGCGTGGGCTCGACCGGCTCCACGCCGTCGTCGAAACTGACCCGCCAGCCCGACCCACTGTGCAGGCGCGCGCCGGGCGGCCGCGCGGTCTCGGGCGCGACCCGGGAGAGCGCCACGATCAGCAGATATCCGAGGATCACGAAACCGTGGCTGACCAGCCGGGTGCTGTCGACCCGGTCGGCGGTCAGGTCGTTGACCGAGAGGAGCAGGAGCATCGCGACGAACGCGGTAAGCATCGGCACCAGTCCGGTCGGCCGGTTGCGCCGCAGCGCGATGAAGAGATAGCCAGCGCCGACAGCGACGTTCCACGCGGCCGACTCGTGCCACAGGTGACCAGCCGAGGCGTCGACACCGGTGTGCACATGCTCGGCGCTCTCCCCGCCGCCGACCTGGCCGAGCCCGAGGATCAGCTGCACCGCCCCGACCGCGGCCAACCCGAGATAGAGGGCGGCTGCCACCCGGCCACGGGTCAGCCAGCCGGGCGGGGTGATTCGGCGTGCGCGCACCCAGGCCGCCATCCGCCGGAGCCGCCCCGCCCGCGCCGGGGTCTCCGCGCGCGATGGCAGTGCCGCGAGGATGGCCGCGGTCAGGTCGGGCATATCGGCGACTGCGGCCGTTCCGGTCAGCCGGTTGACCGTCGCCGCCCGATCCAGCCATTCCCGGCAACCGGCGCAGCCGGCCAGGTGCTCGTCCACCCGTTCCCGGTCGGCCGGGTCGTCCTCGCCGTCCAGCTGCGCAGACAGCATCTCGCGCCACCGCTCACACGCCATACCCCCATAGTCGCCGGTCGAGCCGTTCTGGTTCCCGGCCGGAGCGGGTCAGCGCATTTCGGGGCGGTCGGGGCGTTGCACCGTGGGGCGGGGCAGCTGGCCGTTGCTGCCGCCCAGCAGGCGCTTGCGCTCCCGGAACGCCCGCAGGTTAGCCGTGTTTCCGCAGGTGCTCACGTCGTGCCAGACCCCGCTGTTGTTGCGCGAGGTGTCAAAGAACGCGGCCCGGCAGTCGACGTTGTGGCACAGCTTGAGCCGGGGCCACAGCCCGGCCTGCTGGGCCAGCAGCGCCTCGGACCAGAGCGCGGAGGCCAGCCACCGGGTGCCGCGGCCGGCGGGCACCATCCGCACCCAGCCGTCGGCGTCCGGGACCAGGCTGACCGGGACGTCCGCCGGGGGCAGCGCGCCGTCCGGCTCGACGTTGCGGCTGCCCGCCATGATCACTCCCTCGAACGTCGTCCGCAGCCGGCGCAGCGAGCGCAGATCGGTCGACGACAGCAGCAGCACGGGCGCGGGCAGGCCGGCCACCCGGGACCACATGGCCAGCGCATCTGTGAGCCAGCGCTGGGCGTCGTCGGGCAATGCGAGCAGATCAGCACCGTACGACATGGTCGATCGTGTGTTCAGCAAGTCCTGCAGGAGGGCAAGCCCTGCGGGCGCCTCGCGTACGCCGTGTCTGGCGCTTGCCTTCCATGACATAACCGAATCCTACTTGATTCTTTTTCACGATCATGACCGCCGGGCGGCCCAATCGATACCGGCCGACACAGCCGCCGCGGAGTGTTCCTAACTTAATTTAACTATTAGGACTGTTAACCTTGTGGGCTCGGCCATCGATAACCGAAGATGTGACGCAAGCGGCGCGCGCTTCCCCACCGTCCCACAGCCCAAGGATGTCCCGTGCCCAAGAGACTTTTTAGACGTACGATGGCAGCTTTTTCCGGTTTGGCCGTAATCGCGGCAATCGGCCTCGCCGTCCGGCCCGCCGAGGCCGCCGACCCGCCCTTCAAGGTCCTCGCCTTCTACAACGGGACCTGGGACGCGGCGCACATTGACTTCGACAAGGAAGCCCTGCAGTGGTTTCCGCAGGCCGGCGCCCAGAACGGCTTCACCTGGGAGGCGACCACCGACTGGAGCCGGCTCAACGCCAGCAACCTGGCCCAGTACAAGGTGATCATGTTTCTGGACGACTCGCCGCCCACCGCCCAGCGCGCCGCGTTCCAGACTTACATGCAGAACGGCGGCGCCTGGCTGGGCTTCCACGTGAGCGCGTTCACCACCGACGCGAACTCGTGGAGTTGGTACTACAACACGTTTCTCGGCTCGGGGAACTTCCAGACCAACACCTGGGGCCCGACCGCCGAGACGCTGAAGATCGAGGACCGCACCCACCCGTCCACCGCGGGGCTGGCGGCCACTATCCCGTCCGCGGTCAGCGAGTGGTATTCCTGGTCCAAGGACCTGCGGCAGAACCCGGACATCGACATCCTGACCTCGATCGACGCCAGCAGCTTCCCGGTCGGCACTGATCCCAACCAGCAGTGGACCAGCGGTTTCTACCCGATCATGTGGACCAACAAAAACTACAAGATGCTGTACGCCAATTTCGGCCACAACGGCATGAACTACGACACCAACACGCGTACGTCGTCCACGTTCGCCAGTGCTCAGCAGAACCAGTGGCTGATCAACGGCATCCGCTGGCTGGGCGGCCAGTCGACGACCACGCCCCCGACCACGCCCCCGACGACGCCGCCCACCACCGGGCCGATCGACCCCGCGGCTTGGTACCAGGTGATCAACAAGAACAGCGCCAAGTGCGTGGACGCCCGCGCCGCCGGCACCACGAACGGCACGGCGATCCAGCAGTACACCTGCAACGGCACGACCGCCCAGCAGTACCAGTTCGCGACGACAAGCGGCGGATACGTCCGGATCAACAACCGCGGCAACAGCGCCCAGGCACTCGACGTAACCAACGTGTCCACAGCGGACAGTGCGCCGATCCAGACCTGGACCTACAGCGGCGGCACCAACCAGCAGTGGCAGCCGGTCGCCGAGGGCAGCGGCTACTACCACTTCGTCAACCGCAACAGCGGCAAGTGCCTGGACGTCCCATCGGCGTCCACAACAGATGGTGTCCAACTCGTGCAGTACACCTGCAATGGCACCGCCGCACAATCGTTCCGCCTAGCCTGACCGGCTCGGCCTATGGGCGGCCGCCCTCGTCAGTGGCGGCCGCCCAGAGCGCCCTCGATCATGTCGACCGTCGACGACGGGTCCGCGACCTCG
>Ga0307512_10002425_pt1 | contig 23660 bp, 26 predicted proteins | sample 14_EM_MG_FD_200267 | JGI IMG/M metagenome (GOLD analysis project Ga0307512, IMG submission 200267) | Populus trichocarpa ectomycorrhiza microbial communities from riparian zone in the Pacific Northwest, United States - 14_EM | ecosystem: Host-associated > Plants > Roots > Unclassified | place...
CACAGACCGATCATGAGCATTGGGGTGCGCTGTGGACTCACGGCTTTCAATTCCTCCCCTTTAGACTTTCAAGGTAAGTTTGACCTCCCCGAGCTTGAAACTCAACCGGCCGGTGTTCCCCCCCCCGGCGATACCAAGGAGACCGTGGACTCTGGTCTTGCCCTTGAATCTACGATTGAACACCCCGAGGATAAGGTTAAAGACTCTGCTGCTGACATAGTTGGCATGGACTTGGACGCGGTTCCTATCGTTCCAAATAACCCCGTAGAAGCCGTTGAGGTCGAGAAGGAGTCGACTTCTGAGCCTATTGTAAAGGGTCCCGACGGCTGAGATGCCTGAACCCACTCCAATCCTGCCGACCGAACTGGAACCAGCCGACGTTCCACCTACACCTCATGAACCTGAAGGGGTGGCGACGACGGATGTCGTCACTGAGGTCCCTGCTGGCTAGGAGCCCTCTTGATGGCGGGTGTATTTTCTTTTCTTTGCGCTTTTTATTTCCTTATTTCGAATTCTACAGTACCTCAGCCAAAGAACGCCGAATCACATCCCCCTACCAAAGGTAAGGCGAGTCGGATCAGCCATGCGGCTAATGAATCGAACCCGCAGAACCGACCAAGGCTCAGGAGACGGCTCCAGCCGAGTCGTTGCATATCCATCTAGCTAGTTTCGCACCCCAGGTTGTATAATCAGACTCACGATGGAGAGGACGGGGAGGCATATCTGTCACCGGGGATTCGGACGCAATTTGGGAACTGACGCCGGAGAAAAAGAGAAGGCCGAACGACTCCGCTCCTTATCGCACGGGTGAGTCGCAACAATGCTCGAAATGTACCAAGTCACCGTCGCATATGCTGCGGTCCAGTTACGTTTCAGCGCACACGCCCGGACAGAAGCAGTTGAAATCTCCTACTGGTTTGTCATCGACGGAGGCGGGCGTGTGTGGTTTGTAAGTACACACATTTGTATCGCCATCACGTCGTGTACGGTACCATCAATACCACCACAATAAGATTGCGACCACTACTACCTCATTCTTATTGTGCACGTGTATACGATATACGACGACAACCACATTCGCCCACAAGGGGGTATAAATCAATGCGACACTCACAATCCCTTGAAATCTGGCGTTAAATTATAACAATCATGGAATTTCGTGATTATTTCGAAAGTCGGGGTGGGATCGTAGCCACTCGTGAGAAGGGTCCAACTCCCATAACCCTTCTCAGACCTCGTAATCGATTTCAGTGGTTTGTAAGGCTTTGTAAGGAGATCACTATTTTCTTAATGCCGCCCCGGAGACGGAACCACGCCGATCGGAACTGCTTCGTTGATCCGGTGATGGCTTCCGGAGTTCTCCCCTCCTCGGGTATGTAATGCAGAAGCTGTCAGTGATTTACGTTCATTCGTTTGTTCACCACGGCACGCTCGTCTCCGTCGCGACGCGACTTCGTCTCACAGTCAATGCCGAGTTTAACTTCTTTTCTCCGCTCATGCTTTGAAAACGGATTTTGAAACGGATCCAAATTTCAATCGGTTTCTATATGCCCCAGGCTTTGGACATGGTCGGTTTGATGGTTCAAGAGAGCGTCGCGCCCATTGAAATTCCCTTCACTCACTGCTTCCCTGTCTGCTTAATTTCACTTTCTCCCCACTCTTTATAATTCGTTTCCAGGCTTAAGACCGGTTGTATTCCAAGGACTCCCACTCATTCGGCCGTGCCACGATCCACTCCTTGCTGCTGTATCTCCTCCATGGTTTCCGCCCACTCCGACAGCTTCGTCCTTCCAAAACTGTTTACTCGTTGCGTCTACCCTCTTCGCACCAACCCTGGATGCGCAGACGCCGCTAGGGCCTCGGAGCAATGGCTATTACACCGTGCCAGGTTCAGCGACTCGAAACGGGAGGAGTTCTTTGGGCTCAAGGCGGGAGAGTTGGCCGCGTCGTGTTTCCCCCACGCTCATCCGTATCGCTTGCGGGTGTGTTGCGACATCATCAATTATTTATTCAACCTCGTCCATTGGACAAGGGAATTTAGGTCTGCCGACCTGTTTCCCGTGGCTGACTGTGTCTTGGATGCGATGGTTGATCCTAAAGGTTACAAGACGGACAAGGTTGCTGGTGTCATGGCGAAAGAGTGTGTGGGTCTATCTCTACGATTGGGATTAGAGGACTGACTTCCCTTGCTCGTAGTTTTTTCGGCGCATTCAGTGCCACTTCCGGCTGGCACTGCACCCGAAGGTTCTTCGATGCGATGGAGGCTTACTTCGATGCACAATGTCAAGAAGTAGACTCTAAAGAGACACCGGATCTAAACTCCTACATTCCCTTCCGTCGCGATGCCAGCGGTTGCAAACCATGCTTCGCCCTCATCGAATACGCTAATGGGCTTAACCTTCCGGACGAAGTTTTCGAAGAACCAATTGTTCGCACACTCCAGGAGACTGTCATTGATATCGTCTCTTGGTCAAATGTAAGCCCCCCTCCCGTTGTGCCGTTTTCTTCGATCTGAACATACGTACGACAGGACATCGCATCGTATAACATCGAACAAGCTCGCGGAGAAACTTGGAACATGGTCGTTATCCTTATGGAACTCCACGGAATGAACGTTCAAGAAGCTGTGAATCACGTCGCTGACCAATGCGAGGCTCTCGTAAAACGTTTCGAAGCAAACAAACAACTAGTTCCTTCGTTCGGGGAAGAACTGGATCCTCTCGTCACGGTTTACATTGAAGGTTTGCAACACTGGATCGCTGGCTTTCTTAGCTGGTGCTTCGAAACGGAGAGGTATTTTGGGAAGGAAGCGCCGGATGTTCAAATTCACAGAGTCGTCAAGCTCTCTCGCCAATCTCTGCGGTCGAGGAGTAGACGCAGGGCTTAGAAAATAACTTATTCCTTTAGACATTGATCCTTTCTGGCCTTGGCCTCCACCTCTCACGAAATCCTCTTTCGTGCTCCAACGTTTTGTTATTTGCTCTGCCCATCAACTTCGTGTTCTCTTGCTATCTAGGCTAGATGCCTCTGGATATTGTAGCACAGCCCTCCACCCTTGTATTCCATACCTTACGACCCCCAGTTACCACTAATAGACCTCCACCTTCTGATTGTCTAATTGCGGCCTAACAACGTGATATGATCGATTTCTCTATGTCGGGTAAAGTAATGCATAAGGACGTGATTGCTTTCTATATACAACCGGTGCACGTCCCCACCCACATCAGTACCAAAATGTACAACGATGTCGCGAAGGAAAACACTTTGAATTCTCGGAGCGGAGGTGTCAAAAACGGACTTAAGGGTCACTCTTCTCAAGGCAACAATCAATGAACATGTCCCTTGATATCGATGGGTAACAAACATTGACGTGACAGTACTTATACATTGACCCGTGTGAAACCCCTTTCCAACGTTACGTTGGAAGACCGCAACGCGAAATAACATATTCCCTAGCACGTTTCTGTTCTGGCCCGCCGACACCGGCAACTTGTTCTGGCGTCTCGCTCTCCAGATTTTCCTACATTCAGAAATCACGGTTACACACGGTCAGGCACAAGGAGAATAGGGGCGTGGTTGGAAGGAAACTAGACGAACGCGGCTACGATCCGCCCCTGCTTCAATGAGCATGATGGCAGCTTCTGCGTGTGCAGACTCCATTGCAAGATGTAGCGGGGTGTTTCCTGGACGCATCGGATGAGGCTATATGAGACCAGCGGTGACAGGTCAGGGAAAGATCGGAAGCTCGGTACCGATTCGATCAGCCGTGTTCAGCCTGGTCTTGGGCGATCCCTGTGGTGGTTTCAAAAGTACAGCAATCATCCCCGTTGAGCCTGTGGTAGCAGCACGATGTCTGTAAGGAAGCACGGTCGGGTACGGCATGAGATTGTTGGTTGTGAGGGGACAAAAAGCAAACGAACTGACAGTGGGTTTTGGTTCGCTTTGTCCCTGGCGTTGATCTTTGTCATTTGAAGTTCCTCAGCTTCACTCAATGAATTCGGCAACGTGTGAATTACACACATCTGCACCTCGTTCAATCAAGAACTTGGCAATCTAGCCAGGGCCCTCGTTAGTATATTTAGATTTGATTCGATCGATTCAATCCAGTCAATTGTTGCTGGAGACTCACATCTACTCGTGACTTGGACGCGGCGTAATGCCTCTCAAAGGTATGGGTCCCAGATACGGAAGCATACCCAAAAGGACTTACAATGGTGTGAGACCTTTGTCATTTGGTTTCTTGACGTCAGCTCCTGCGCCAACCAGCTCCCGGACAACATCCTCGTTTCCAGCGCTCACTAGAACACGGTCATTACGGAACAGGATAATTTATGATAATAAGGACATACCGGCTATGTGAAGCGCAGTCCACCCGCCTCCGTCGATTTTATCTACCTCTGCCTTCTGCTCGAGGAGGTACTGGGCAATATCAAGCGCGCCGGAGAACGCGGCCCAATGCAGAGCAGTCCTGCCATCCTATGAAATAGGAGGTGAGCGAGATTAACGCTTGAACCGGTGAACCAACGCACTACATCGACCGAGTTTACGACCGTGGGGTTGTCTGAGATCAAGGATCTCACGACGTGAATCTGTCCTGTAACCTTATCAAATCGGAGCGCAACCACGAAAGAAAATGGACCACCGACTGTTCTGCGCTGCGGTTTGAACGGTGATAGGCATGTCCTCTGCACAGCTGAATAATGTTTGTTACCAAGAGATACCGTACCCTGATATCGAGACGCGTAATGGCCAATGTGATCGAGGGATAGATTGCGTGTCACTCGTTACGGGGAATCGAGCCGCGTCCCTGCTTCGGCAACTCCCGTCAACCTCTTCCAGAACCACACCGGTTCAGCTTGGGGGTGAGAATGCCTTCAGTGGAGGAACCGTCTGCAAAGGACGTTGGTCCACACACGCTCCTGGTGTTTCTGCAATCACAACCTAAGAAAGCGCTCTCAAGGCTCTATCAACGACCTTCGTCATGTTTGTGTATCTTTAGGTTCTTACTCCACCCCGTCTGGTCAAAGTAAAGCCGACTGACGTGCGGTGCGATCGCTGCTCATGCTCTAAGGTTGCTTGGGCCGCTCGAAAGGCAAATTGTTATGAATATCCTTTGGCTGGATGCTTCGATACCTGCTGCTACCATGTCTTCCTGGGTCATGCGCGAGGGTAAAAAGTCAGTCTTCTGGGTCATTCCTTGCGGCAACCCCCCCTTCTCAGGTGCTGACTTCTGAATAAAATGTCCCAGACAATACGACCAAGCACTCATAGAATTGTCGAGAATCGATGTCCTAGTCAACTCAGCCGCCGAGCTCACACTCTCGGCCACTTTCAAGGCCAGCCTGCGGCAAGCGATCACCGGCGGGTATGCAAGAACAGGAAAGCAACTCGAATCAATCTGATGGCTTCCGCTCTAGGGGTTCGACAGGAAGTTTCGGAGTTCCGCTGTCCGGAGATAGCGAACATCCAACCCCAAGCATCGCCACGTTGGATACATATGCCCTTGAGAAGTGGGAGGTAATAATTGGTCGGGAAGCACGGATTTGAATATGAATTGAACGTATTCTCCAGTCGATTCTTCATTACATGGTTTCTTCCGGGACTGGTCTACCATCAGCGAAACCCTCCACTGGTGTAGAGTTCTTACTGGAACGGAGCGGTCTCATGGCGAAGGCGAGGTACTGTCCATTGCAAATTCTCTGGAGTGAGGCTAACGGTTTTCCAAAGGGAAATGTCTTCTTCACAAATCACATCCTCTGGATTTCAGTTCCTCCTTCACACACCACATGACCAGCTTTGGGCGTTATTGTTACAGTACCTCGAGATGAGTGAAGTATGGGGGCTGCGCATCCACATGATCAGATCCCTAAACCAGATTTAGGAGCGGAAGACGGATATTGTGGAGGTGATCAGCTTCTTATTCATGTTGTCAACTATGGAGCTTGGGAAGGCAAGCAAGCGGGTTCCCATCATTCCTGCGGTGACTTAACCAACCTTTCATTTAGGAGTATTCTGTTGACACTCTGACAAAAGCACAAGAGCATATGCTGTCCGATCTACGCGACTACGGGCTGGTTTGGCAGAGGAAGGTGGGCAGCTGTTCGAGATAAGCGATTACGTCTTCTCAGGCTGCCGATGATATCCAGGCAACGCCACGGCGTTTTTCCCCAACGCGCCTTGCAACCACGCTGACATCGTCGCTGCCGCCTTTGCCTACAGCCACCGGGGCTGGTGGTGTTGGGTCTGAGTCCCAGGGTGAAGGGTTCATCGTTCTGGAGACAAACTATCGGATATACGCGTATACGGGTCCGTTGATGTCTCGCGAATCCCATTAACTCGGATCTCAACTGAATCCGCTGGTGTTCTTCAGATAACCCACTACAAACAGCGGTACTGAATCTGTTTGTCACCCTTAAGTCCCGATTCCCAAACCTCGTGGTTGGCTCGATTACAAGAGACAGCGTGAAGCGCGCCCTAATGAATGGGATAACTGCTGACCAAGTGAGTGGTTTTCATTATCCACGCCATGAGGGATGGTCGACTGACAGTGGAGTTGATGCCGAACTCAGATCATCAGCTACCTGACCACACACGCACATCCCCAAATGAGGAAGAACGTGAGTCCTTCAACCCGCCTCCTTCATGCTGTCCACCTGCAGGGTCACATGTGGTTTTGTCGTCGCTGATTGCCCTTCCCGCGACTGCTTCTCACTCAGAAACCATTGATTCCGGTGACTGTGCAAGATCAGATACGGTTATGGGAGCTGGAAAAAAACAGGGTCAAGTCCGATGAAGGTACGGCGCTTATCTCTATTGATTATGATGCGAACTCCGCTCTCTTGTTGTCCCGCCGATTTATGTCGCATGCGATCTTTGTACTCACATACTGAATTGACCTGCCTCGCGTCTTTATCGACAGGCTATCTATACACATCCTTCGCCTCGTTGGCCGACTACGAATACGTGCTGAAACACGGAAGAGAACTAGGTGTCATCCTGTGGGAAAGCGCAGCCAAGAGGTGCTTCTTCACCTCTGTGGAAGGACATGCGAGCATACGGCTGTTCATCGAACGGTCGGGTCAAACCCAGCAGGGCAACCGCAGTTAACCCATGTTCAAGTACGCTTCTGTCTAATCTAATCTAATCATTTGCATCATATTAATCCGGGAGATCCCTTCACTTGCACTGCTCGAAGTAGGTCCTGGTGATAGTGTTTGGGACGTTGACTCTGAAGTTTACGGCATCTCCCCTGGGATTGAGGACAACACCTGAATGTACTGTAATGAAGCCGCAACGATGCATCCCCCTGGACCTTTTCACATCTAGTGGCGTGGATCTCGTCGAGAGGCTTCGATTTCGCCTAATGCTACAATGTTCTCAATTAAGGCCCGGGCCTGTACATGGACCAAGTAGCTAATGGGGATGAGGAGGCAAAGAACATCTAACAGAATCTAAAAATCTTCCATGCGAACAACATCCGATTATAAAGGCCAACTATACTGATGCGAACAAAGCGATGATGAAAGGGGTGAAAAGCACTTCGAGGTTTGATGGGGAAGCCTGAACGTAAGGACCGGACATTGCGGGATTCTCTCTCGCAAAGAAGGGATAGGCTGACGGACAGTAGAATAATCATGGGCGTATTGAAACAGAAAGGAGAACAATTCAACAGGTAGAGGGGCACATGTACACTTCGTCTTTCACCGAAATGAAACGACATTAGATAAGGGAAAACCCGGAGCGATTCGCACTAGGGAGTGCGGTGCTGTTGCTCCGGGAATGGCATATAGTAGCCATAGGAATTATATTGATTGTAGTCGGTGTCGTAGGCCAAAGGGTAGGAAATGCTATTAGACTGAGCGCTGTATGTCATGCGTTGATAAGGATAGGCCGATTGAACGGACTCGTTATAATTCGCGTGTGTGTTCGTTGAGGCGCTGTTCTGGTGGTTCGGATGATGTTGATCGTTTGTCGAGCTTGGAGAAGAGTAATTCGAGGAAGAGAAGCTGGGGGTAGAAGGATAGGAATGACGCGAGTTGTGCTCGCGATGTGCCGCGGGGGTGGGAACGAGTGTGGTGTATCCCGATTGGTGGGACGTTGTAGAAGACCCGGTGGAATGTGTGCCGGGTAGTTGGTGTGATTCGTTAAGCTGCGGTAAGGAATATCTAGGTGTGATCGGATGCCCTCCTCCCCGATCAAGCACTCCTGTACCCTGTGGCCGCCAGGGAGACGCCTCTCTGGGACTCAAGGAATCGGAGAAACTCGCATTGGAGGGGGAAACCGTACCGGGAGGGAAGAGCCCCGGTGTAGTGGAAGACGGACCAGGTCCAGACATAGCAGGCGATGGCTCGCCGATCCCACCTGTGTGGCGATATCCGTCTGGAATAGCTGGAGACTGTGTAGGGCTGGTACCGACAGGAGTCCGTGGTTTAGCCGGGCGGATGGCTCGAGGACGTCGTGAATTCCTGATCACCAAACTCGATGATTGTCGCTCTGGCTTCGCTGTCACCTCTGCACGCACGACTGCAGGTTGGGATACAGTTCGCGGCGTTAGCCGGTATTGCGGAAGCCGAAGGGAGTCGTTATCGTGATGTTCTTGGCTGTAGAAGATCCAGGGATTAGATGACCGTTGTGACCGAAGTTTCATGTGCAGAGGACTTTGTCACACGCACATATCTACAATGGATCCGCCTCCGTCAACGTCAATCCTTGGTGGATAACGAAAGTTGCTCGCGTCCAAAAGGTCAGCCGGGATTCCCAGGGCCATAATATCCGAGCGACGAATCGGTCTTTGGAGTCGCTTAGAACGGAAGTCATCGTCGGTATAATAGGAGATCAAGTGGTACTGGGTTCCGTCTGCACAGACGGTGATCGTCTGTTACAAAAGGGGTTGGACCTACATCTTTCGATAGGGGAGGATTCGACTTGCCTTCTTCACCAGCCCGTCTGGCTTGAGCATGACTTGCGAGTCCGATTCTTTCGGAACGACCTTCCGACGAGAGAATGCGCTATCTGATTGTAATGCTTTGCCGGTGTAACTGGTTCGGCCGCTGTTGCGACTGGCCAACTCTCGATAAAGCTGAAAGGACGGGTGGTGACCACCTTTGATTCTGCTTTGATCCCGGCAAGTGAGAATGTACTTACGAGGAAGTTTCCTGCAATGCGCGATGCAGACCAGGAGAGACCCTCAGTCCAACGTCTGATCCCGCTCTCCTCGACACTGAACACGAAAACAGCACCACTCCGAACGATGGTTGCCCGTTCCTCCTCATTCAATCTGCGGGTGATGCGGGGGATGACACCTTGGCGGGCAGCTTGAATCAACCGCAAGGCGTCTGCGGTGGTCTCCACGAACCCATGGAACGGGATGTCCGGAGAGCTCGTGCTAGGATGCGACGTGCTGGTTGACATACGGAAGGGGGGAGCGGCGGGACGCTGTGGAAACAGTGCTGGTCCTCGGTTATATATGAGTGACTACGAACACGGAATCTAAGCATGGTACAGTGAATCGATCAAACCTCAACCCCGGGTTCCTTCATCTCACTCACAGGGGACGGCCGCGTCGTCTGCCGCGATAAATCGATTTCGATTATCGCCGGTGTGTTGTCGATAAAGATAATTTGATTAGCAACCGTAAATTGTTTGTTTACTTCCGGTCCAACGGGAGGACGCTCCCTTCCGGAGGTCCCAGTTCATTACCCGGCCCATTTTGTTGGCGTGTGGCGCAGTTGGGGGATGTGACCAATAGACCAATAGATACCGAGGCCATTCAACCACGGGTTTATGACGACAGCCACTTCCCGTGATCTAGCCGTCAAGAAGGCGTGTCGGCAGGGCAATCGCTGTCCTGGCAATCCTTGTGATGCTGGTCACCCTTGGTCACCCCGGGGGACGGGAGAACTGATTCATCAACAAGGATATATGAAAAAAAAAGAAACCTGGGGGAAAGAAACCCTTCAACATGCGTACGTGTGCAGTTGGTTGGAAAAAGGCAAAATACATAGGGAGGTGATCGTTGTGCCGGAGCTCACTGGCAGTCCTCGTTGAAATCGCAGGGCAGCCTCGTTTGTTAGGTGTGCTAGCGATTGGGAGAGAGGTCATATCAGCCAATGGGATGGCCTATTTGGAATCGTATCCGAAGGGTCCATCCGCAGTGTGCCGGTCGGGAACGTGTACTGGGCGTGTTTGGTCTGTCGAGCCAGGTCGACCTGCCATGTAACCGTATCCAGCTGGTGCTCCCGGCAACAACATTTCACCCTGTTGTCAAGACCAAGTGACGTCAACTCCCGTCCAAGTCAGTCCGCCTCATCGCAGCAATCAGTCCTCGGTTATCCTCCCAAATACTCCCATATGGAAGGTTCACGCTAGGGCCAACCGCGATAATATTGCGACGTGACCGCACCTATTCGTTTTTCGCCAGAAATCTAATATCTACCCCTCGGCCGCCGCCGGGACAAATTTGAACTCCGACTCCGCGAGTCGTCCCTTGCACTTTCCGATGGCAACCTCCTACCAAGAACGGTATATCCGGCTCAAACCTCAGGATCTGACCCTCCGTCATCGTCAAGAGGAGCCCTAGGCGCGATCTATGCACCATCTCTTCAAGGGCCATCGGCGCTTCTCCTCTACGCCAGGAGAATCGATCCGACCCCCTGGTCGTTGGGAGTCTCCATGCGTGCCCTTCTGCGAGGTCCAGTCTAATCCCACATGATTTCAATATCGAGTAAAATGCTGCTGGATATGAAGTCCGCCAATCCGTGGCGCTCGCCACACCATCCGGTTTTATATTGATCATAGAGATCGACATTGGATATTCATTCTTCGTAGACGTCCTTTCTGTTCTCGCAACCGAAGAATGGCAGACGTGCGTTTATGCGGCCTGAAACATTCAGCGGGTGACTAGTTCTGACGCCCCCCAGTGATGCAACTCGCTCCCGTTCTCGATCTCTGGGTAGCGTATACCATTATTGAACACCGTCAAACTCGAGGTTTTCACGCGAACGAAGAACCCCGTTGTATCAGGTGTATCCGCGTCACTGCGAGTAAGCTGTACGTACTGATCCTGTAATGACCTCGTTCCGCTGTGGGGGTTCAGCATTCAATGATGAACGTTTCTCAGGTTGGAGGCCGTCGGCTCGGCTGCTTTCCCCACAACGTTACCGCGAGGTACGTATCTGATTGGAGGCCTCGGGGCCCCAGCGCCAAACTCACTCACGGGGTCTCAGAAGCTAATATTTGGCACCGGACGGTGGGACATTTGTCTCGAGTTTCACCAATATCCAGCCTGTTCATCCGCCAAGGAAGGGACTGGAAGTAGAAGTTTCATTGTTTATGCCGTAAGTATGATCTTTCGCGGCCAAAGCGCTGTTCCACTTACTGTTTTCATCATCATCAAACCGACAACATGCTATGTCGTTATCGAATAGACGCCGTTTTTTCGAGCTTTCTGTCGGCTCGCTCGGAAGAGAAATGCATTGTATTATGCCTTGTGGTTCCCGGACAGATGGAATCCCCTATCCTGGCAGCCTCACTGCCGGGGTGTGGCTAGGGAGGAGTTTCTGTCGCTATATAACGCCTGTGGTTTGGGGGAAAAATAAAACACCCCTTCCTGATTCTCCACCCGATCCTCCATGGCGTTGCAACCACAGCCCGCAGTTGCCCACGGTCTATCGCCATTCGAGCGCTGCGCCGCAGAGATTTTGGAACGAATTGTGCTTTTCACCGTCGAGGAGCAGCCCCTGGGACCTCCGTCCAATTTGTTGGCCCTTCTTACGACCTCAAGAACCGTCCATTTTGCTTTGTCGCCCCGGAACAATAACAACCTCTACGCCAAGATCTTCGCGCTCAAGTTTGACACCGCTGCCGCCTCAAGACGCCTCACTGAGCGATGGCTCACAAGTAGATGCCTCGCCATTGAGCTCCGCCTCCGATTTGAGGCATTGAAAAGGATTCGCAGTGGCGTCATCAATGGTTACATGCTTCAATACGATCTTTGGACCATATTCTTTATCCTCCTCGAGCACGACCGCAAGAATGCACTACAACTGAGGGAATGGGCCAAAGCACATACGTTCGCGAACCAAGTTGCTGAGCGCTGGTTGACCGGCGGTTACGGGCCCGAGTTCGATGAGAATGTAGGCGGCCTGGTGTGCACGATCATCTGGGAGTTGGTGCGTGAAGGTTAGTTGTGTAAGTCCTGTACGACACTTGATGATTGTTTTGACATATAGTCAACGCTAGCTGAGCTCACGGAGCCATGGCGACGGAAGCTACAAACTTTGTTGTATACTCACGTTCTTTGTGGATACCGCGTCGGTGGTTTCTCCGTCGTCGCTTCTATGATGTCGCTGACTGACGCAACAGTTCTCTTCGTTCTATGCCTCCGAGGAGTTCTTTGTCATTAAAGGACAACCTGAACACTTAAGAGAGCGCATGCGAGGTCACCCGCCTGTGTCTACGCAAGCTCAGTATTACGGGCATATCATCACAATCGCCGCGCCCCCGTTGGCATCGGCCTGTCTGTCCGTTTTTATGATCGCCATGCAGCCAAACACACTCCGTTATACTCCTGGGTACATGGAGGAATACATCTCTGGTCGAACGTTTAGCGAACGCATGGACGACGAATGGTGCAGACTCATCATGTGCCACAATATAGCCGCCCCTTCGACCCCACTTGATGGCAAGTCCTTCACCCCTTCATCTCTAATCGGTTCATGGAAGGGTACCGTTATTGTACGCCTTTCCATTCTCCGACTTCAATTCAAAACAATTTGCACTGACCTCGGGTCACCCGAACCAAACCACCCGTAGGTCCCCAACCCTGTCGTATTCAATACCTTTTTGCGTTCCAATCAACGCGAAAACCCGCTGAGTATCCCCATAAGTTACTTCGATGCGGAAATGGAACTCCGTGAACACCACTGTTTGGGTGACGAAATGGATCTTATGTCTGGCCTGGGTGAGGACGGAGTTGGTGACAATCCTCTCAACGCATGGATCCCTCAAGGTACCACGTTCAACGAATGTAACGTAAGTCTGCTGTGCTCCCTTAACATTTATTTTTGTCTGCAAACCACTACCCGGCTTGCTCGCGAGAAGTGGCGTGATGGCGCTTTACGGAATTGGACGATAAACGCTGACTAGGGACTTTTTTTTTTTTTTCGGTTTTGTTCTTTTTGAGCAGGACGCACTTGAGATTGACGACCCGGTTTATTCTGACCGGACGGTATATGAGACATATCGTACCGGTGCTGAGAACCCTTACGCATCTGGATTCGTCCCAGAAATTCGTTGGATCGCCGGTAACGAGACCAACCCGGAAGAAGATCAGTTGATGCAACTCGAGGCGGAGATCACCAACAACGAACCGGACTCCCCAGATGAGACCCAGGGGCTGGTAAATAATCCATCGTATATCGACAGCGATGGACGGTGGAAAGATACGGTGGAACATCAAGATTCCGGCATCAAGGACATCATAATCACTGGAACGGTACGCCTTACATTCAATTCTTATTCTCTCCCGATGTGGGTTTTGCGTCCCTGTTAGCAATGGGTTGTGGAGTCCGACATTTGGATTTCCACCCCCCGCAATGCCCTGTCTGTTTTTGGGACCGGGTCTCTCGGTATTATACGAAGAGTGAATACTGATTATCATCACGGCGATTGCCCCACTGGATCTTTTTGGTGCGATGTACAGATGAAGACCGGCGATCATGAACATCCAGTGGTGGGACGCATCCGGGGTTGGGACGGTTTGATCATCCTGCTCCGTCAAGAAGTGAGTCCCCATTTCCCGTCTCTTTTTTTTTTTTCCACCTCCTTGATTTCTCATGGTTTCGGACCTGGTCTCTTTTATTTTTATTTTTTCACCTTTTATTTTGTTTTGTTTTTTTGTTGATTGAGTTTGCGGACTTTTTGACTTGTTCTCTCTCACTCCTCGTTTCACGACATCGGACTAACCTATTTGAATTGCGTGCGTCGCTTTCTCCCCACCACCACATTTTACACAATCGTCCTTCGTTCAACAATCTACTCCATTTCATTTCACTCCGCTCTGGTTCGCCTCGTGACACGATACGTTACGGGGGCCCGCATCCGATAGAGTTCTCCGAACGATCCTCCAGAAGTCAGCTGGGTTTTCAGGGGTTACGTACACGGAGAAAGGCATATCGTCGGGCGGTGGAAGCAGACCCTCACGCCGTTTGGGACGATTGGGTGGGAAGGCGGCTTCATGTTCAGAAAGGATTTGTGATCGCAGTGGCAGAGGTTTATTGGATGGTCACCTCTAAAAAGCTTAAGGTTATGTATGAATCCCTCCTCATTACACTGATATGCTTCATCGTTTTCGTCACAACCCAAACTCGCAATCAAACCGGCAGTTTGGTCGTTTTAACTTCTTGTCCGCCTTGTGGCTGATGTATGTAGGATAGATACTGTGCGTTGATGTTTGTGCTCGACTCTGTGACTTTTTTCTTCGCGGATGATCCATTGGTACGACGTGTGAGTTGGTTTAATCTCGGACGGTTCCCTCCAGGGCAAATGGAATAACAACCGGGGCGTTCGGTGCTGATAATCTTGCCCGAGGGACAACCCTGAGAGAAAAGCGATGGGTAGTGATCATTTTGCTACCGTTTCCGAGAAGCTAGAAGCTATGTAATGGGATCGTGTCCAGACCCCTCTCGTGCTGTTACGGCATGTTCGCCTCGAGGCTCAAAGACCTTTTGGGAGAATGTGAACGGGTGCCTCGCATATATATTTTGTTCTCATCTCGCGCCACAGATGCATGGGAAGCTGATGGTGATATGGCCGTGAGCAAATGGAATACGAGGGTGACATTGCAGATTGAGCGGATGACCCCGCATAAGTATGGACAATACATGCCAAGGCACATGAAAGCAATGAGGATTGAAGGTATCTGGAGGGAGCGGCCGGCCCCCCTCCCTGGATGATAAGTTCCGCCCATACGAACCGGTGATCCGGTCCTTCTTTCCCCTCGGGAGGACCCGCTGGGATGAGCCCTTGGCAGCATTTTTACCAAAAGCGCCTCTGCGCAGATCGTTACTCGTGCAGTTGGGAACGATGAGGTCCCAGTGTTGGCTTTTCGCAATTCGGTCGGGGCGAGCCGCTAGGAACATGAGTGATGAAATGATGGACGTGGTGGACGTCTTGAATGAATCGGCAGGACCTCTAAACATTCGTGCATTCATAGTGCGTGTAGGTGTGGATACTTGGGTTCATACCATGCGTTTTACTGGGTGCCGACCGCAGCAGAGGAAAGGCACTTTTAGAGTTAGCCCGTTCCCGAAATAAATATGGATACATAGACATAGTTCGTACGTGTAATCTGTTGAACTGTGGCAGGGGGCACAGCTGAAACGACGGGAGGGCTTCACGCGATCCTGGGCTAGTGCTGAACGGGCAAGATGGCGAGATTGCACACGCTTTCAGAGTCAGGATGACATTCGGGGTCCAGCCAACCGTGCCAAGAGATATGAAGAGCGTGGCCAACGGTGGCAGTGAGCTCGCAAAGCTAGCCCCTTAGCTGAATGTAAAAAACGCCCTTGAAAATGTGAATAAGGCCGTTGTGTGAAGTGCCATTACGCGCTTCCTCGTTCGCTGCGACGGGGTGCGGGGAAATTCTGGTCGTCTCGCAAGATTCCTATCGGAAATCCCTGGATACCGGTGTTCAGGTTCAGGTTCTGGAAGCCCATCCGTCGGCGCTCAATCATAGGCAGTGGGGAACACCATCGAGTTCAGTGGATTGACAAAGCTAGAGGAGAGGATGGAGGAAACCGATCACAGTGCCTCGGTGACTCCGGCTCCGGCACCATCTTAACTCCCCTTCCCGGGCATCGTCTTGTCTTCTATCGTCTTGATCATGGTCTCTGCTAAATCCTCGAACGAACGACCATACGTTACCACTCCAACCAACACGCGACCTTCGAGAAATCAGATGTACTGGCCGACCTGCTCGAACGGCGCACATGATGATCCTCCTCCTGCGGTTCCACCCAAAGATCCTCACCGCAACCCAGTATATCTCAGCCCTGTATCGACCTCATTTCCACCCAACACCCCCACACGACCGCGGTACACCAGCCTCAGCGCATATGAGCTACAATCCGCAAGTGCGGTTTCCCCAGAGCCGCAGCCGCGCCGATTATCTACGCGGCGGTCGATCTTCAGCTTCACAACCGCAATCCTCCATAGAGCTTCAAAGAGTGATGTGGGATCGAGTGCTAGTACTGAATCCCTGTGGAGGCAGAGCTCAAACAGAGGGTCGTACCCCGCAACGGTATGGTATTCCTTTTACTTCACTCGAGTATCCCCTGACTCCACTTTCGATTAGCCGGAACCTCCTTCTCCTCTTCCCCCTCCCCCTCCCCCTCCGGATGAAGCCCGTGACGCCATGTACGCCGAATTGCGTTTCGACTTCGAGTAATGACAGACTTAGATCGTTTGCCACAGGCTGGCAACTGAGGAGGGTCTAAAGCTATTCCAAAAGGACCAGCTTCCCGATGCAGATCAAGAATGGTACCGCCTGGTACCAAAGGAAGCCCGAAATGTGCTAGAAAAGAACGAAATAAAACGACAGTCCGTCTTCTTCGAGGTCTTCAAGTCTGAGAAAGACTATGTTAATGATCTGGAGCTCGTGAAGGAGGTATGTCTAGACTCATTTTTCTTGAAGATCGCTGTTCTTACTTCTGAACCCTCTCAGGTGTTCATCGGTGGTCTACTAAGGGCCAATCCACCGATCATTAGCCCGAACCTTCTGGATTCGTTCATCTCAGAAGTTTTTGGTAATATCAACTACATATCAAGGCACCACCACCGAATGCTCGCTGCCCTTTTTTCGCGACAACGAGAGCAACATCCATTGGTGCAGAGTGTAACGGATGTTATCCTAGACAGTCAGTTCGATATCCCAAATGTCTTTCTGCGCGACGCTGAGATTTACGAACCAGCTGCCCTTGTCTTCCGCTCTGATTACGAAACTTACATCAAGAGTTACCCTCTCGCCGAAGGCCGACATCGGTCTGAGCTCAAGAAGAACCCAAAGTACCGCGAATGGTTACGAAAGTGTTATCAAGACCCTCGGGTACGCAAGCGAGACCTGGTCACTTTCATTTCGCGACCCGTAACGAGACTCCCACGACTCTCCATGCTGCTCCAAGCAATCCTCAAGCTCACAGACTCGCGGCACCCTGACAAGGAATTGTTGCCATTGCTCATCAGCATATTGGGCGACTTTGTGAAATCAACACAGCCCGGTATTGCCGCTGCGGAAGGGAAGGTCAAATTTTGGAATTTGTGTGAGAGTTTGGTGTACGTCAAGGGCGAGATTGTGGTATGTCACATCTGTGCCGTGCGAGTATCAACAATGCTAATATGCCCAGGATATGGACCTTTATAACGAGAGTAGGACCCTCGTCCACTCTGGTACGTTAGGGCGACGTATGAGATCAGAGATGGGACATACCTGGGTAGACCTGTATGTGGCCCTCTTGGACAATTATCGTCAGTTCAACCTATCAACTTGCGGAGACATTCACTCAAAAGCCCGTAGTTCTATTGACGAGGGAAGAACAACGCAGTGGCGTGGTGAAATACCACCTCACATCTAGAGTAAGGATCATAACTCGCTGAACGGGGACGCACCTAACGCTTCTTCAGCCTATACCCCTGGAATACCTCCGACTCGGGTCCTTCGATGAGCCGACCGACAGTAGGAGGGAGAAGTCCGGCGACGCGGGCATACTCGACCGGGTACGACCGACGTACAAGACAGTCTATCCGTTCACAATTTATCACGGGTCCTCGAAAGCTACACGAAGGTATACCTTGTACGCGCCGAGCGAGAGTGTGCGGAAGAAGTGGAAATATGCGCTTGCGGACGCCATTGCAGTCAGGAAGGTTTACCAAGAGTCGAACATGGTGCGCATTTTAGGGTTTTTGGTCAACTATGCGTCTTCATTTGTTCACATTCATCTCAGTGGCTCGCCCCGCATAATGTTCGGACCGGATTTTACAGGTACCTGAAGCCTAGTCGACCTCTGGACGATAAGACTCAGGTTATGGGGAGGATCACTGCAACTGCACCAATTTGTAAGCGAGGTCTGCGTCCTGGTCCAAGTGAATTCCTGACTGACCCAGCGGGTGGTGATAGTTCGTTACGGGAGGAAATTCGTGATTATCGGGTCGGAGACTGGTATCTACACTGCCCAGCGAGGGAAATCTGGTGGGTTATGTTCACTATTCCACGCCAATAATTCCTATAATCTTTCGTTGATAAGATCTTACCAAAATCCTGAACATCACGAGCCCGATGTCGATATACACCCTCCCGGATTTCAACAAGGTTATCATCCACCATAACAATGAGATTATCTCGTACTCTTTGGACATGATTGCTCGATTAAGTCTCCGGGCTTCGTCTAAGTCAACCCTGGAGTCGACATACGAGAAAGTATCTGGAAATGAGGGGAATGTTCTTTTTTGCAGACTAGGAGTGGTCGGGAAGAGGACTATGTGTGAGCTACTGGCTACATCTTCCAAACCCGAAGGGCCTTGCTAAAGTCTTTCGTAGTGCTCTATGCTGTGAAGAGTTTCTTGCAAGTGACGATATACGCACTTGAGGTGATCCTTCCGAATGAGGGACATTCACAAGCCAGGAGAAGACATGAAGGGTCGTTATCCTTCAGGTCTTTTGGTGATGTACGTAATCTATCAACTACCTCCGTCTGTTTTTCTCTCTAACTGTCACGTCGCCACCCACAGCCATTTACTGTACCGAAAGATGCATATGATATTACGCTCCTCACGAGAACTATGGGAATATGTACCGAAAAGGGTATCATCATTGGGGATCCAACTAAGTGAGTACCTTGGCCTTTCCTGGGGAGCTCAGCAGAACTGACGTCTTACAGTTTGACGAGCGGCAAGTTCTCCCTCGTTCCCGATTTCACGGGGGCGAATGAGAATCCTGCTCTTCACTCTCTCAAATCGAAGTGTGAAGCGGCGAGGCCACTTGGGATGGTGAGATGTGACTCCTTGGAGTTACTTGTCGTTTATGACGGTGCGTGAGGAAACAGGCCGAGCAGCCCGATTGATCGAACTGACGAAACTGTTGATCTTGTTTAGATCTGGGATGTTACATCACTAGACATGGCGCACCAACCCGTTCGTGCAGCTACGTCCGATGGGAGACCAAGGCAACCTCGTCCGCCTACGTCGGTGCCCACCTTCTCCTTTTTTCCTCCCAATTTGTGGAAATCCGACACATCCAAACGGGGCGCCTCGTCCAAGTACTCGAAGGCGAAGACATCCGCTTACTGTACCCCGGGCCGCTACCAGGAGAGAAGGTGACGTTAATAGCTATGAGGGATGGGACTAGCGATGTACCAGGACCAAAGGACAAGATCGTCGAGCTGGTTGAGACGCAGGAGCTCAGGGGATCGTCCTCTAATTCCTCATCTCCGATGGTTACCCCACGCTCCGAATACGCTGCCAGCGATATCTGGGATATGTGGGAGTAAGGGTCATGTCTGGTTTTGGCATTGGTTCTGCACTGTTATGTTGTCGGCTCTGTTCTCGGTTTACGGATTTGTTCTAGGTATGTGTAGTGATAGGATGTATTCACATGGCCCCTACCGTACTTCCCCTGGCTTGCCTTTGTATTGCGTAAGTTTATAATGTCGACTCTTATTCTAATTCCAAACGTGACACGAAGCCAGACTCAACGAGCTTGGGGGAAGGAGGGGTAACGTAAGTGACGATCCGGGGTGATATTGGAATATCAATGATTAACTCGCCAACGCCCACCGAAGTATTTCTGAGTGAAACACCCTCCACATCGATGGGTCATTCAAACGGTAATCTCCGTAGATCTGGCTTAACTTCGATGAGGGACAGGCCATGGATTTGGAGGTATTAGATAAACAGAGGGGATCGAGAGTCCCTCGGTCTATGTTCTGCTGGCGAAGGGGCTAAAGGAGTGGGATGTATTGAAAGGATCGGGACGCATGGCCAAAAACGGTGAGGGGAGAAGGAGCGTGACGATTGTAAATCGCTGTCAGTCGTCGGCGGGCCGTTCGTTCGTCAATTTGCTCGAGAGTCTTGATATATTGGAGAAGGCTGCTTTTAATGCGTCCAGCTCGGGGTCTAATTCGTCAGCTCTTGCTTTCATCTGTCATCGAGGTATAACATGGGTAAGGTTAGTGGATTTATGGGGATTCGACAGTCAACGTACGGAAGAGATAGTATCGCTGGCTGCGATTAGTTCGTGATGGTGGTTGTATACCAGGGACTGACGGTCGCTGTCTAACGATCTGATCTCTGCACGAGACCAAACAATGTCTATGACTAGGAGCAATGCAAGGGACAGTGTAACACACCTGAGAGCAATTCGCTTTCGCGCTTCAGGAGGGTTGCCAACGACGAAGTCGTAATCAATTGCTCGTAATAAGCCTTGGCGTCAAATGCGGGTGAGTCTAAAGGAAGAGAAGGTCGTGAATCAGGCGGATTCGTCAAGATGCGATTCATGGACTCACCTAAGTCCATGGGGTCTTGTGGTTTCCCGCTCGGAGGCGGAGGCCCGACTCCCAGCCCGTAATGCTTTCTCAGCAAGTCTCGCGCTTTCGACCGGGTTCGGTCGTGCTGATTAAGGCTCGGCAATGAACTCGTAGATGCATTGGCCGGCCCTGGAGAGGAGTGTCTATGAACCGAATCACTGTGACTCGAAGGTGTCGATTGTTGTGACAGCACGCGTGTGCGTGGATTTGATGTGGCTCCGGATGGTAACGGCGTAGATTGTGGCCGTAGGGGTGAGCCAAAAGACCGAGAGGATGATGGACGAGGAGGGGTTGAAGGAGGGGATTGTTGAGAGGAAGACATTTAACGGTCGGAATAGCCACGTGGGTTAGCATTCCCGCCGATCAACTCAAAGCCACCAACTCATCAAGTTCCGTCATTTCCTTTACCCCACAGCCAATCGTTCAGCTCTCGAGATGGAGGGACTCAAGAAAATATGGTCCATCATTAGTTCCCACGACTCAGCTCCTTTGGACGTGATGGATTTAGGACCTGCAACGAACACCGAGAACCCCGTCATGGTGAGTTTCCTGTAAGATAGGGTCCTTGGATGAAGTTCCTACGCCTTTGACAGATCCAATTCTTTACGTGGGATTGCAAACACCCTACACTGAGCTGGTGGAAGTTCTTTGAAAAGACGGTTCCGGATCTCGAGAGCCTTGGGTTCACACAAGTGTGGCTGCCCCCACCTCACAAGGCAATGGTCAAGGTGCGCTCGGCGCTCATACGATAGCCCGCTCTTTCTCACTTGCATTTCAGACCGGGCAAGGTTATGATGCTTATGACCTTGTATGTTGCTGACCATCGCCTGCCGCCCATGTTCTGACTGCTTTTAGTGGGATCTTGGCGAGTTTGACCAGAAGGGCGCTGTCGCGACTCGCTGGGGGACTAAAAGCGAGCTGCAACACGCAGTCGGGGTCGCAAGGCAACGCGGCATCGACGTTATCATCGATGCGGTCGTGAACGTTTGTCATATCGACTCCACTATGGTTGGACCACATGCTAACCCAAATCATAGCATAAGATCGGCGGCGACCAGAAGGAGAAATTCATGGCAACCCCAGTAGATCTGAAGAACCGTATGGATGAAATAGGACCACCGAGAGTGATAGAGGTACAGTGGCTTGTTCATCTCTAGCCTCGGCGTGCTGAACTCACTGGGCAGGCGTGGACACGGTTCGACTTTCCGGGGAGAGGCAGCAAGGTGAGCGTTCTGACACTATATCCCTGTTGTGCACTGAATCCGGTCCGCATGATAGTACAGTGCACTGAAATGGACCCATGAACATTTCACAGGTGCGTGGAACCCACAATGATTAGTGATGCTAGGTCCGAATGAATCCTTTCAGGTATCGACTGGGACAGCATCACGAAGAAGCGCGGGATCTACCGAGTGACCAACAAGACCTGGTCCTCTAGAGTAGACGATGAGCTTGGAAACTACGATTATCTTCTTGGGGCTGATGTGAGGTCGCCCTAACTCCTCACACAAGCGCATACTAACCGTTCGAAGGTCGACCACAATCATCCAGAGGTTGCCAAGGATATGCTCGCCTGGGGACCGTGGGTATTGCAGGTTCGTTCTTCTAACAATAAATCTGGTATGCGGTCATTCCTAAGCCAAACAACAAATATACAGACGACAGGGGGGAATGGACTTAGACTGGATGCGATTAAGCACATCGATCGCAACTTCCTTCGACAATTTGTACGTTATCATGAACGAAGCGATAAACAAATTCCTGCTTACATCGAGAACCCCCACCTGTTCGTTCTAGATACAACATGCGCGTGAGGCCACCAACCGACCCCGATTGTTTGTGGTCGCCGAATACTGGTCCGCCGAGTAGGTTTGCCGCATCTCGGTCCCCAAGAACCTCCACCTGATTTCCCGCTCGTTCTAGTATCAAACGGGTCATGTTATGGATCAAAGCATACCATGGCTTGGTATGGTTTCAGCTCATTCGTTCGGCAATCTCACCTAATGACCATCCACGATATCTTCCTCGATGTTTCACAGGCGTCTTTCTTCGATGTGCCGTTACATGACAACTTTTGGCGTGCGAGCAAAGCAGGTTCAAAGTACGACTTACGGAAGATTCTAAACAACAGCGTCGTAAGGCTTCAACCCAAAGCCGCAGTAACATTTGTGGACAACCACGAGTTAGTCCGCAGGTCCCCCTCTCTATGTTTTGGAGAAATATGTCCAGATTCGCTAATGTGCCAGTTGTTTCAAGCACGGTATTTGTTTTCTCTGTTCGCAATCGGTTTCCCCGTACTTAATGTGCGAGATCTCGCCAGCAAATCGGACAATCCTTGGAGAGTTGGGTAAGCAATGACATCACCCTGTCAACGGAGGTCTGATCGCATCAATTTTTGAATGCAGGTTTCGCGTGAATTTAAGCTTCAGGCGTACGCGTTGATTCTTCTACGCGACAAAGGACATCCGTGAGACCACCTTTTCTTCCCTGGAACCCGTCTTTTGGGTGCAGCTGATGCGTCCGACCAGATGCGTGTTCTTTGGAGACCTATACCCTAACGAGGAGTGCTACGACGCGGGAACAGCCGCCGGGCTTAGAGTACTCTTGAAGATACGCAAGAATGTTGCGAGCGGTCCCGTAACCGACTACTGGGGGGATGCCAACTATATCGGTTGGGTTCGAAGAGGTCAGGGACCGAAGGTCTGTGCCGTTATCATTAGCAACGCAGATTCGTAAGTCTGTCCTGGTATCACCTTCGGGAAGTCTTTGAAAGACAGGAAGCTGAAACAAATGGGGAATCCCAACCTCTCTAGCACCTCGGGCGAACCTCGTATGATGCGGATGTTTGTCGGAAAGGTCAGTCTTTGCGGTACCTACATGAGGGCATGAAAACACGTGGATCATGTACCCGTGTTGCCACGATCCCTTTCACCGTTCTTGCTCATGCTCATGCGGGCATTTTTTTTTCAGGGTTACGATCGAACCACGTTCAAGAACGTCTTCTCCCCCCAGTCACAAGAAGTCAAGATTTCTAAGGACGGATGGGGGAACTTCCCATGTGTCCGGGGGGGAATTGCTGTCTGG